>Ga0070761_10001499_pt1 | contig 14597 bp, 11 predicted proteins | sample HubBroMetageREF1_FD_66724 | JGI IMG/M metagenome (GOLD analysis project Ga0070761, IMG submission 66724) | Reference soil microbial communities from the Hubbard Brook experimental Forest, New Hampshire, USA - Hubbard Brook CCASE Soil... | ecosystem: Environmental > Terrestrial > Soil >...
ATCGGCCTGGGTGTGCGGCGGCGGAGATTTCGCCCCGATCTGATCGTCGCGCTAGCGCTCGCGATGCCCAGCATCATCGGATTCTTGGGCGGCTACCGCGGCGTGGCGGGGATCCCGCTTACGCTCGCGTGGGAGCTCGATCAATCGGTCTCACCGGTGCTCGCCTGGATCGGCCGTGGATACTTCGCCGCCTACGATCACGCGCTCTCGTTCTGGGCGTCGCTCGGCGCCGTGGCACTGATCGCGTTGGCCGGGTGGAGCGTCGCCCGCCGGCGATCGGCGTTCACCTACGGCGCGCTGATCGTCTTCGTCGGCACGACGCTGTTCGCGATGGGACTGCGCGGACCGCTCTGGCCGGTCTTCCGACTCGGGTTCGTCGCCTTTCCGCCGTTGGGTCTGTATCGCGAGCTGTTCGACGTGGTGGGGCTGGCCCAATACGCGCTGATCGGCGCCGTCGCGTGGAGCGATCGAAGCATCGCCCGGGTCGGACTGCTGATCGCTCCCCTGGTCGTCGTGGCGGGAGTTGCCTGGGTGGTGTCTCCGCCGCGCGCGTTCTGGGTGCCGGCCGGCGATCTGCCGCGGGTCGAGGTGCCGAGCGCACCGCCGGGTGGACGCTTCGCGTTGCTGCCGCCGTTCCAGCCGTTGATGTGGGAGGGACGCGGGTCGGGCATCGATCCCGATGACATGCCGCACGGCTTGCAGTCGAGCCCGCTCAACCTGTACGTGCCGAGCTTCCCGGTCGACGTCGCGCTCGCGCGGCTCGCGCGGGGCGACAGCCGACTCGCGGCGCGCTTGGGAGCGTCGGTCGTGCAAAGCCGTCCGTGGCTGCAGCCCGAGCCGATCGGGCAGGCCGGGCAGGTCGCGGTTGAGCCGCGGCTCGCACCGTTGCCGCCGCGCCTGCAGCTGGCCGGCGTCACGCCGCTCTTCGCCCAAGGCGGAGCGCCGCGCGACGAAACCGTCGGCAACACGCTGGGCGGCGGCCGCCTCGTCTCCGATGAGGATGCCCCGCTCGACGAGCGACGGATTCGACGACGCTCGGTCGAGCTGGACTGGTCGCGCCAGTGGGTGGACATGGCGCTGGTCGAGCGGGCCTTCCCGGACTTCGGCTCCGCCTTCGGCGGCGTGGCGACCAGCGGACCGACGCCGCTCGATCTCACCTTCGGAGCGACGCAATCGGTTCTGGTTGCCGTCCGCGGCACGCTGCGCGAGGATCGCACGGCGCACACCTTCCGCGATCTCCGCCGCCTGAGCTGGGTACCGCTCAGCGTCCCCGATGGGGTCACGCGCTGGACGTGCCACGGCATCTGCGCGATCGCCGCGTCGAGCTCGACCGATCTGTCGCGACTGCCGGCGGAGGTGCCGCCGCTGCCGCGCCGGGCCCTGCCGAGCACGCCGTACACACCCTGGCTGTACGCCGTCCATCCGGCGTCCGGCGGCGCGCCGGTGCTCTACTTCAACATGACCTACGACGACGGCTGGATCGCGGTGACGAACACGCTGCTGCGACACTGGAGGATCGACGGCGTGACCAACGCGTGGTCGCTCGGTGACGCGCCCGCCGGCACCGTGCTGGTGCTGCACCTGACCTCGTTGCTCCAATTCATCGCGGAACTCGCCGCCGTCGTCGTGCTCGTCTGCATCGCCGTCGGCGCACGCGCCGGAGGTGGCGCGCCACTCGTCGGGGAAAGCGGCGCGAAAAAGTGATGCCACGCCAGTCCATCTGCCGGCTCTGCGGCGCCACCTCGACGACCGTCCTCGACATGGGGAAGATGCCGCTCGCAAACTCGTTCCCGCGCTCGCGGAGCGAGCCGGAAGAGACCTACGATCTGGTGCTCGAGAGCTGTGCCGCCTGCGGGAACCTTCAGCTGCGCGACTGCATCGATCCGCACGTCCTGTACGAGAACTACCTGTACGTCACGCCCAACTCGCGCGCGCTCGACGCCCACTACGCCTCGCTCATCCGCTATTTGATCGGCGAAGCGGGCCTGAGCAAGGCGTCCTTTCTGCTCGAGATCGGCAGCAATGTCGGCGACTTTCTCTGGGCTGCGCGCGAACACGCCGGCCGCACGCTCGGGATCGATCCCGCCGCCAGCATCACGCAGGCTGCGCGAGAACGCGGCGTCGAGACGATAACCGGATTTTTCGACGCCGACTCCGCCGATCGCATCGCGCGAGAATACGGCGCCCCCGACGTCATCGTGGCGCGCCACATGATGGCGCACAACGAACAACCGCACGATCTCATCGCGGCGGCGCGGCGGGTGATCGCCGACGGTGGACTGCTGGTCGTCGAGAACAATTACGCCGGCACGATGATCGAGGGGACGGAGCTCGATCAAATCTACCACGAGCACATGTTCTACTACTCGCTCACCTCGCTCGGCAAGGTGCTCGCACGGCATGACTTCTCGGTCGTCGACGTGTTCCTTGCGCCGGTGCACGGCGGCTCGATCGTCTGCGTTGCGCGGGCCGGCAGCGCCGACCCGGGCCCGCGGGTGGGCGAATTTCTCCAGCGCGAGCACCAGTTTCTTGCCCCGGAACGGCTGTTGAAATTTGCCGACGACGCGCGGGCGATCGCCCACGACCTCCATGAAACGGTCGCCGGGATGGCCGACGACGGGCGGCGCGTCTTCGCCTACGGCGCGTCGGCGAAGTGTTCCACGCTGCTCAACTTCGCCAAGATCACGCACGAGCTGATTCCCTATTGTGCCGACTCGACGCCGGTCAAGGTCGGCCGCTATATGGCGGGCTCCGGCGTCGAGGTGATCTCGGAGCAAGAGGCCTTTTCGCGGCGACCGGATGCGATGCTCTTGACGGCCTGGAATTTCGCCGACGAGCTGGTGGCCAAGGCGCGTGCCGGAGGATTGCTCGACACGTCGTTCATCCTGCCCATTCCTCGTGTCCACGTGTACGGGCGGTGATGCGCGAGTCTCTAGCGCGCTCCGCCTGGGTCTGGTGAAAGCTTGAACATCGTCTCGAAGAAGGCCCGTTGGACCAGCGGGACCCGGCGGAACACGACCTCCCAAGCGGCCGGCTTCGGGTAGTCTTCCTCTCGGACCACGATCCCGTCGAAGCGATTGTGGCTGACCTGCCATTGCTTCGAGTAGAACCAGCCTCGGGTGATGCGGCCGATCAGGTCGAAGTAAGCCGCGATCTGGACGGGCAACATCTCGTGCAGGGACGAGATGTTGATGAACACGTCGACCGAGGCGCTGGGCAACATGTTCGCCTGATGCGGCAGCAAGAAGGCGATCTGCGAGCGCTCGAACTCATCCCGTATCTCCTCGTACGCGCCGAACTCGCGAAACGTGAAGGCGACCTTCTCCGGGAACAGTTCGGTCAGGTAGCGCTGCGAGACGTACAGCGCGGGTGGGATGTCGACGACGATATACTTGGCTCGCGCAAACATCTTCAAGAAGACGAAGGCGTTTCGCCCGTAGCCGGCTCCGAGCTCGCAGAAGACGCGGGGGGAGTAGCCCGCCGGCAGACCACCCACCACGGAGTAGTATTCCAGGACCGAGTTCGCCAGGTCTTGAGAGACGAGCTTGCCGTCCATACGAACGTCGAAGGGATTCCCCAGCGGAGGTTCGGAGAGCGTGGAGAGGATGCCGTCTGGATCGTGGCGCTTCGCATAGAGCCACAACATTTTGGTATGCACCGAGAGGAAGGCCAAGAAGAACCACTTGACCTGCTCGTCCCGCAACGACCAGAGACCGGCCAGAACCTTCGGCCAATCGGCCACCCTCGTGTGCTGCGCCAGGAACCGAAACTGATCGTTGATCGGCGTGACGACGAAGGTAAAATAGTTCCGCGCCACCGTGCGCTTCGCGTTCTCGAAACCGAATGCGCTCAGTTCGCCGACGTTACGCCGGTTGTAGTGCTCCCAGAAAGCGGAGGGCTGAAAGATACGATCGCCCTCGAACATCGCCTCGAACATCGCTTCGATCTCGGCGGCTTGCCCGGCTCGAACCGCCGGCGCATCGGAAGACAAAATGTACGGCTCCATTCTTTGCATGGCCACGGCGATCTACGCGGCCCAGGGCGGTCTAGGACTTTGCGAAAGACTCGCATAATCCCCGCGTGAGTCGTGAAGCGCACACCAGCCGACTGGAAACGTCACCTTGCGGTGGGCGCGATTATCGCCGTCCCTCTTCTCTTGTTTTTGGACCTCGGCCGGCTTCCCGGGACGTTCGAATTGGGCGACGCCGACTTTCCGTTTCGCCCGTATCCGATCACCACGTTCCTGCCTTGGAACCCGACCTCGTTTCTCGGCTTCGACAACACGTTTACGGCGATCCCGCGAGCGGCATACTTGCTGCTCATGAACGCGTCGTTGAGCGTCGTTCGGAGCCCTCAGCTGGCGCAGTACGTCGTCTATATTGCGATCGGCATCATCGGCGTCTCCGGCGCGTACCGGCTGGCCCGCGATCTGGGCAGCGGCCGGGTGGCGTCGCTAGCCATCGCTACGCTCTTCGCGTTCAACCCGTGGAGCAGCGACCGCATCGGGCAGACCTCCCTCATCATGGCCTTCATGGCCACGCCTTGGCTCTTGTGGGCGCTGCGCCGGACCATCGTTCGCCCGTCGGCCGTCGCCTATGCAGCCGCAGCCCTCAGTTCGGTCGTGGTCATCGGCTCGTTGCAGATGACGTATCTGTTCGTCATGACGGCCGTCGTCTTCGGCGTCGTGTGGCTGGCCGAAGCGATGCTGACGGGGGAGCGGTCCGTACGCCCCTTGCTGCGGATGGTTCCCTTCGGCGTAGCGGCGTTTCTGGCGTGCGCGTTCTTCGTCTTCCCGGCGTTGGCGGACGTCCTGCACGGTTCCGCGGGCGCCGTGCAGAACGTCTCGCACCGCTACGAGTACGGAATCTTCAGCGGCTATGGCGTGCGGGAGAACCTGCCCGACGCGCTGAGGTTGATCGGCTTTTACTACTCGCCGTATCGAAACGCCAGCCCACTCTGGCTGGCATTGCTCTGGCTGTTCCCGGTCGTGCTCCTCTTGGCCGCGGTCCTCGTCGTCAGGCGCGGGTCGCGCGCGTGGGTAACGCCGCTCGCCGCGCTCGCGACGATGGTCCTCGCCGCCGTCATCACCATCGGCTCGCACAACCTGCCGGCGCTCGTGCGGCCGCTGTGGTACGCCATTCCGGGGATGCGGGGGCTCGTCGATCCCGACTACTTCCTGGGCATCTACCTGCTGGCCGCCGTCGTCTTGCTCGCGTCGGTGCGTACCAGCGCGCGGTATACGGCGTTGCTGGCGGTGTGCGCGGTCGTGTTGGCAGTGCCGTACTTCCCGGGCGAACCCTTGGTGCTCTCGGTACCGTATTCCCCGGGCGATCCACTCTTCGCCAAGGTCACCATCCCGCGCGCGTATGCCGACATACCGGAGTATCTCACCGCGCCGGGCAGGCTGCTGTGGCTGCCGGAGCGCTGGGTGAGCCGATATAGCTGGTCGCCCTACCTCGTCTCGGGACTCGACGCCGTCACGACGGGACTGTATCCAACCTTCGGCCCGGGCACGGTGGAGATCGAACCGGAAGGCGTGGCCGAGCTCGCCACGGCATTTTCGAGCGCGTTGCTGTCGGAGAATGCGGCCGATTTCAGTTGGCTGGCGCGCAAGACGCAGACGCGGTTCGTGCTCTTCTCCGACGACATCGTGACCGATCCGCTGGTGCCCTACGACCCCTTGTCGACCGCTCCCGTGCTCGGCGCGCTGCGCGATTTTGTCTCCCAGGGGTCGCTCATGGCATACAGCGGCCTCGACCTCGATGCAACGGACCCGCGCGCCGTGCTTGCGAACGATGGCAGCTGGGCCCTGCGCTACGACGGTCCGGGCGGCCCCGGCAACGTGCGCGTCGGTGCGACGCTGCTGCCGTTGCGCGATCTGCGGGCGTCCGCAGCCCGCTTCGCGGATCCGTCCTCGGTCGGGCTCGAACCGCTGCGGATCGTCAGTACTCGAGCGCCGATCGTCCGAGTCGGTGGTCTGGCGCGCGCGAGCGCGTCCTGGCAGACGCAAAGCGGTGTCACGGTCGTCTCGGTGCAGCTCCCGATCGACTACGACGGTGCTCCGCCGCAGCTGATCGCCGGCCTGACGGTGACGCCGTTCGCACAGCGCCGGCCCGGCGAGTGGGAAGCTAGCGTCGAATCGCGCCGGCCGCAGAGCGTGCAGTTCGTGCTGCAGGGCGCGAGCCTCGAGCTGTCCGGCCCCTCGCTGCCGGTGGCGATCTCCACCTGGCCGTCCGGCGCGCTGGCGCTCCGGCACACGCTGGCGCCGTCGGCGCATCGCGCGCCCGTCGCGGTGAACACCGCGCCGGACTACGATCTCTTCCGGGTGCCGGGGCAGCAAACCGGGCCGGTCGACGTGAGCAGTCGGACGGTCACGTCGACGGCGACCGTCGCGGCGTTACCTGCGCTCTCGCAGGTGAACGGCGATGCCGACGTGATCGCGCCGGCGATCGCGCAACCGGTTGACGCCTGGGCGCTGCGCGCGCCGGATGCGACGTCGGCACGCATACCCGCCGGGTCGTGGAAGGTTGGCTACGGCGGAAGCCCGGACGGGGCGGCCGTCCTGGGCGGCGTCCGCGTCTCGGTGCAAGCGCTCATCCACAGCGCGGCGTTCAACGGCGGGGACGTGCGACTGCTGCCGCTGTCGTCTCGGCTCGAGCGCTTCGACGCGCGAGGGTGGAAGTCCGAGCGCTGCTCGAACGTGCCGACCAAGATCCGCGGGTCGTACATCATGGTGATCGATCACGACTTGGTCGGGCGCTCCTACGATGACAGTCTCTGCTCCAGCAAGCTGATCGCGCTGCGGCGGGGAAGAAACCATGTTCTGGTTCGAGAAGGATGGCGAGCGATGGCTGCACGAGGCCTGCTCGTCGTGGACGCCGCGGCAATCCGCATGGAGAATCGGTCCTTGGCGCTCGCCGAAGCGCCGACGCACGACGCGATCGAGGTGTGGGTCGACGTCGCCGCCGATACGACGGCCAGGCTGTATCTCTACGTCGATCCGGGTGCCGGGCAAGTCACCTATCGCGACGTCGAGGTCACCACCTGGCCGACCGGTACCGTTGTCGTCGGTCCATCCCGGCTAGATCGCGTCGCGCGGTCGGTTCGCGTCGAGCGGGCCGGTTATCTCGAGACCGACGTCGAGGTTGGGCCGGCGGCGACGTCCGCGGTGCTGATCGGCAATTGGTCGTACGCTCCCACCTGGGAAGCATGGAGCGCCGGCCGGCGTCTACCGCATCGTCTCGTCAACGGTTTCGCCAACGCGTGGCTGCTCGGCCCCTCCGCCACGCCGATGCGAATTGAGATTCGGATGGCCGCCGCCACGCCGTTCTACGCCGGCGTGATCGTCAGCGCGCTGACCTGCCTCGCCGCGGTCCTGGCGCTCGTCGTGCCGTTGCTGTCGGCGTCGATCGGACGCCGCCGGCCGTGAGCTTCGAAGGTCAACGCTGTTACGCGTGCGGCGGAGCTGCGTTCGATCTCGTACCGGCGGTCAAGGATTCGCATGCCGGCACCGACGCGAGCTACGACCTGTTGCGCTGTCGGCGCTGCGGGAGCGCGCGACTGCGCCAGGTGCTCAGCGACGAAGCGCTGCAGCGGATCTATCCGGACGACTATTACTCCTATGTCCCCAAGCCGAGTCGCCCCTCGATCTTCCTGCGACTCTTTGGGCTGGCCAACGATCGGCATACCTACAAACCGATCTTCAAGCACCTGCTGGAGGTCGGCTCGGGTGCCGGCGCGTTCTTGGAGACGATTCGCTCGCGCGGCGAGAGCGTGACGGGCTTGGAGCGATCGCCGGCAGCCGCGGCCGCCGGACGAGCTCGGGGGTTGGACATTCGGGTCGGCGACGTGACGAATCCGGCGACCTTCGCACCGGGCCAATTCGATCTGGTCTACGCCAATCACTCGATCGAGCACCTCTCCGATCCCGCGGCGGCGATCCACTCGATCCTGGGCTGGCTCGCACCCGGCGGGAAGGTGTTCATCGCCGTCCCGCGGTTCGACGGCTTGGTGGCCCGGCTGTTCGGCCGTCACTGGTATCATCTCAACGCTCCGCTCCACGTGTCGAATTTCAGCCGCCGCGGCGTGCTCGAGCTGTTGACCGCCAACGGCCTGGCCGTCAAGCGGGTCGAGTATCACAGTGAGTCCGTCTCGATCCCGATGTCGATCTACATCGCCTTGGGCGGGCACATCGATCGGCTGCGCACGCCGATGAAGGTCCTCATCGGCGGGGCCGCGATTCTCTGTGGGCCGCTGTGCGCCCTGATCGATTTGGTGGGCTGGGGTGATTGCATCGAAGTCCACTGCGAGGCCACGGCACGGGTGCAGCCAGATGCCTTTCGATGAGCGCGTCCTGGCCGTGGTGCTCGGCTACAACGGCAAGCACTGGTTGGAGAAGTGCGTCCCGAGCCTGCTGACCCAATGCAACGTGCTGGTGGTCGACAACGGATCCCACGACGACACCGCCGACTACGTTCGTGCCGAATTTCCGGCGGCCGAGGTCGTTCGCTACGACCCCGGGCTCGGTCTGGGCGCGGCCTACAACCGGGCGATCGCAACCGTTCGCGAGCCGTACGTTGCGATCGTGAACCAAGATACGGTCATCGACGACGGCTGCATCGCCAGACTGGTCGCCGTGCTCGAGGGCGATGCCGGCATTGGGATCGCCGCGCCGCTGGTTCTCAACCCCGATCGAAGCGTGCAAGACCGAGGCAGCGTCCTCGACGCCTTCGGCTTTCCGATCCCGGTCACGCCGCCCGCGGCGGCATCGACCTGGGAGCCGCTCTTTGCCAGCCTGTGTCTCGCCGTGATCCCGACGGCATGGTACCGAGAGCTCGGCGGGTTCGCCGATTATCTCGACTTTTTCGTCGAAGACGTCGACCTGTGCTGGCGGACCTGGCAACGGGGCAGACGCGTCGTCGTCGACGCTGCGGCGACGATGGTCCACTTTGGCGGCGGCTCGATCCCCGGCGGCTGGATGCGCAGCGCCGTCTCGACGTCCAACATTCGCACTTTCTACCGCGAGCGGAACACGCTGGCGGTGCACCTGCAAGACCTCGATGGGTGGAGCCTGCTGCGCTTCGTGCCGCGCTACGTGGCCAACAGCGCGTTCGAAGCGCTGGGGCTCACCCTCAGCGGCCGTCGCGACGGCGCCTGGCGCTACGTCATGGCGTATCGCAGCCTGTGGTCGTTGTTGCCGACGATCCTCGCCGCGCGCAAGCGCGTGCAGCGCGAGCGGCTGGTCGGCGACCGCGGACTACGCCGATTCTTCTCGTGGCGGCATCGAAAGCTCGAGCTGGTGATGAAGCACGGGTTGCCGACCTTCGAGCCGCCGGCTCGCTAGGCGCGCCTTTAGAACGTCTTGACCTTCGCCAGGCCGCCGGCGCGGAAGACATCCGTCACCTTAGCGATCGTCTCGGGCTTGGCGAAGTAGGCGACGACGCTGCGGCCGGCCTCCAGCGCCTCGACGTAATTCTCGACCTCGTCGTCGGGGATTTCTAGGTCACCAAGCCGGTCGCTGAGCGACTCGTTGCGAAAGTACGGCGTGTCGTATCCGCCGGGGGTCGGCCTGTCGAGTCCTGGGACACCCGTCCCTTGGCCGGTCCCGCCGGTGATGTAGTGGGGGTTGATGACGCCGCGGGCCTGGCTTGGCGTCGAGTCGTCAGGGCCGATCAGCTGGAGCGGCTCCAAGGGAAGACCGGCCGCTACCAGCGCGTTCTCGAGCGCTTTGATATCGCCGTTTTGGGAGATGCCGGTGACGACCAGACCCACGTGAACCTCGCTGGGGCAGACGGGTGAGGGAGAGCAGGCCAGGTTCGCGACACTGCCGGGTCACCCTGTCGATGCGGGCGGCCGGAACGCTCAGCGCCAGCCTTGCATCGGTGGGCCGCCGATCGGCGCGCGCTGCACGCCCGCGTCGATGTGGGTCGAGCGGACGAAGGCCAGAATCGCCGCGCCCAAACCGATCAGCCAGACCAGCGCGCTGACGACCCAGCCGAGGATCGGTACCGTCTCCGCCGCGGCGACGACAACCAGTCCGAGGATCAGCGCCAGCAGCGGCGAGGGCGTCGCCGTCGGCATGACCAGCTCGCACAACCGCCGCCCGACCAACAGCGCGATCGCGCCGGTCCCGAGCCAAATCCCGCCGAGCACCGCCAGCGCCTCCAGCAGCGCCAGCGGGATACCGATCACGCTGATGACCAGGACGATCGCGATCGGAAAAAATGCCAGCGCGGCGCCGACGCCGGTCGCCGCTGCGAGCCCCGGATGCCGTTCGACGCGATCGAGCGCGACCCGCATGCGCAACGGGAAGAGCAGGAAGACCAGCAGCACGATCGCGCTCGACGCGAGGCGCACGACCAGCGCTCGGTCCTGCTCGGCGAATGCGCCCAGACTATCGTGGCGGCGCGACATCCACGGCATGAAATCGCGCACCGTGTCGCCGGTGACGCTGGTCTGCTGGCCCAACACCTGGCCGCCCTCGACGACGCTGCAGGTCCCGAACACGGCGTTGCAATCACCGGTGACCTTCCCGGCGACTTGGGCATCGCCGAAGACGACGTTGAGATCGCCGTCGATGGTCTGTCCGGGTGGGACGTAGACGCTCTGGAAGACGCGCGTCTCGCTGCCGTCCGCGCCGCGCACGTCGACCGACTGCGCTTGAGCGAGCCCGGTCAGCGCGCCGAAGGCGACGACGAGGGCGAACAGGCGGCCGATCACGAGCGCAGGCGAGCGGCGATGCGCGGCCGCATGACGGCGACCCCGACGACGGCGGCGAGTGCGAGCGCGACGTTCAAGGCGAGCACGATCTCGACCAGCGCGCCGAGCGAGCCGAAGTCGTCGATCAACCGCGCCGAGGCGTGAGCCAGCATCCCCAGCGCCCGGGTCAGCTCGCGGCTCACGTCGAGCGCGGTCTCACCGAGCGCGTGCATCGACGCCGTTTCGACCAAGAAGGCGGCACCGATCAGCAGCCACGCCGCGACGAGGTAGCAGACGAGGTAGGCGGCGATCGGCGGCGAGCTGTTGCGCGGCCGCGAGAGCGAGCGCACTTCCGCCATCGTCGCGAAGGTGAAGTTCGGCGGCAGCTCGGGGGCGCTCGGCGCGGCGAGCAACGCGTCGACGACGCGCAGCTCCTCCAGCACGCCGGTGCAGCGGCCGCAGCTGCGCAAGTGCGCGACCAACCGCGCGCGACGGACCGCCGTCAGCGTGCGATCGAGATAGGCCTCGAAGAGCGCCTCAGACGAGCTGCAGCTCACCGAAGCCTCCGAGTGCGCGCAGCGTGCCGGTCGCCGAGGTACCGCGCGCGTTCGCCTCGCGTTCGCGCAGCTTGTGTGCCAAGGCGAGTTTCCCGCGATGAATCAACGTCTTGACGTTGCCCAGCGACAGCCCCATCGTGGTCGCGATCGTCTGGTAGTCGAGGTTGTCGTAGAAGCGCAAGGCGAGGATGGTGCGGGTGCGTTCGGGCAGCTCGGCCAGCGCCGCGCGGACCTCGGCCTCGGCCTCGGCGCGCAGCACGCCGCCGGCCGGATCGCCGTCGTGGGAGAGATCGGCCAGGGTGTTCTCGAGTGTCTGCTCCTCGCCCAGCTCGGCGACCGTGGGCCGGCGCAGCGAGCGCCCCAAGAACGTCCGCACGACGTTGCGGGCGATGTGGTAGAGCCAGGTCGAGAACCGGCCCAGGTCGGGGTTGAACGTCCCGAGGTGCGCGAAGCCGCGCAAAAACGTCTCTTGGGTCAGGTCGGCGACGTCCGAGGGCTGCCGTACGCTCGCCCCGATGAAGGAAGCGATCCCGCGCTTATACCGCTCGACGAGTAGGCCGAAGAGGTCGCGGTCACCGTCGAGGACCGCCTGGACGAGGTACTCGTCCGTAAGCTCGGGGACTGACTGCACAGCCATCCTACCTCCTACGTACCGTCCGAGGGCCGGGAAGTTTCCGGCAGGGGGACGGGAGAGTCTCCGTTCGAACACGGCGGTCCGGAATGGCGCAACGGCGATGGCTCGTCACCGGCGGGCTGGGGTTCATCGGATCGGCCTTCGTGCGGCTCGTCCTGCGCGAGCGGCCGGAGGTCCACGTGACCGTGCTGGACGCGATGACCTACGCCGGGAACCCGGCCAACCTAGCCGAGGTCGAGGGCGATCCGCGCTACCGCTTCGTGCGCGGCGACATCGCCGATCCGGCCGCCGTCCGCACGGCGCTGGGCGCCGGCGTCGACGCGATCGTCAACTTCGCCGCCGAGACTCACGTCGACCGGTCGATCCTCGACCCGGAGGCGTTCTTGCGCACCGGGGTGTTGGGCGTCCACGCGCTGCTCGAGGCGGTGCGCGAGCACGCGGTCGCGCGCTACCTCCAAGTCTCGACCGACGAGGTCTACGGCCACGTGCCGACCGGCGTGTCGACCGAGACCGCCGCGCTGCAGCCGCGCTCGCCCTACGCCGCCGCGAAGGCCGCCGGCGATCTGCAGATCCTGGCCTACCACGCGACCTACGGGACGCCGGTGCTGATCACCCGCGGCTGCAACACCTACGGTCCCTACCAGTATCCCGAGAAGCTGATCCCGCTGTTCGTCACCAACCTGCTCGACGGCGAGACCGTCCCGGTCTACGGCGACGGGCTGCAGGTGCGCGATTGGCTCTACGTCGACGACCACGCGCGCGGCGTGCTGCACGTGCTCGAGCACGGGACGCTGGGCGAGGTCTACAACCTGGGCGGGGGCAACAGCCTGACCAATCTCGAGATCACGCAACGCCTGCTGGCGCTGACCGGCTGCGATGCGGCGACGCGCGTGCGCCACGTGCGCGACCGCGAGGGACACGACCGGCGCTACGCGCTCGACTGCGCCAAGGCGCGCGCACTCGGCTGGGAGCCGCAGGCCGCCTTCGAGGCCGGCTTGGCCGAGACGGTGAGCTGGTACCGCGAGCGCGAAGCGTGGTGGCGACCGATCAAGTCCGGCGCGTTCCGCGCCTACTACGAACGCCAATACGCCGCGCGCTAGAGGCGAAGGGTATGAAAGGCATCATTCTCGCCGGCGGCTTGGGGACGCGTCTGCGGCCGCTGACGAAGGTGACCAACAAGCATCTGCTGCCGATCTACGACAAGCCGATGATCTACTATCCGCTCGAGACGCTGTGCCGCGCGGGGATTCGCGACATCATGATCGTCACCGGCGGAAACAACGCCGGCGACTTCTTGCGCTTGCTCGGCAACGGCCGCGATTTCGGGCTGCACGACATCGCCTACACCTATCAGGAGGGCGAGGGCGGGATCGCCGACGCGCTCAAGCTGACCGAGCACTTCGTCTCGGACGACCGGATGGTCGTGATCCTGGGTGACAACGTCATCCAGGACGACATCACGCCGTTCGTCCGGCGCTTCGAGGCCCAGCCCTCCGGCTGCCGGCTGCTGCTCAAGGAGGTCGACGATCCCGAGCGCTTCGGCGTCGCGGAGCTCGACGGCGAGCGCATCCTGGCGATCGAGGAGAAGCCGAAGACGCCCAAGAGCCGGTTCGCCGTCACCGGCGTCTATATGTACGATCGCCGCGTCTTCGACTTTGCCCGTGACCTGAAGCCGTCGGCGCGCAACGAGCTCGAGATCACCGACGTCAACAACGCCTACATCGACGCCGGAGACTGCGCCTACGACGTGCTCGAGGGTTGGTGGACCGACGCCGGGCAGTTCGAGTCGCTCTTTCGGGCCACGCAGCTGGTCGCCAGCGAGCGCGCGAAGGCGTCCTGGGCGCGCGCTCCGCACGAGCGCGAGCCGGCGTGAGCGTCCGCCGCATCGCGATCGTCGGCGCCTCGGGGCAGCTCGGCTCGGCGCTGGTCGCCGCCTTCGCCGACCGCGAGGTGGACGCGCCTTCGCACGCGCAGCTCGATCTCGAAGACGGCGCCGCGCTGGCGGCGTGGCTCGATCGCGCCACTCCCGACGTGCTCGTCAACTGCGCCGCCTTCCATCAGGTCGACCAGTGCGAGCGGGAGCCGCAACGGGCGTTCGCGCTCAACGCGCTGGCGGTCGATCGCGCGGCCGCTGCGTGCGCGGAGCGTGGCATCGCCTTCGCCACGATCTCGAGCGACTACGTCTTCGCCGGCGACGCGGCTCGCGCGTACCGCGAGGACGACGCGCCGAACCCGGGGACGGTCTACGGCGCCTCGAAGTTCACCGGCGAGCTGCTGGTGCGCAAGCACGGACCGCGCCATTGGATCGTGCGGACCAGCGGGCTGTTCGGCGACGCCGCGCGCTCCAACAAGGGGCTGGCGCTGATCGAGCGCGCCTTGCGCCAAGCCGAACGGGGCGAGCCGACGAAGATGGTCGCCGACATCGTCTTCTCGCCGTCCTATGCGCCGCACGTCGCGCGCGCCATCCGCGACCTGGTCGACGCGCAGGCCTTCGGGATCCACCACGTGACCAATGCCGGCGCGTGCAGTTGGTACGAGTTCGTCCGCACGGCGTTCGTCAAAGCGGGGCTGGCCGGCGCGCCGCTCGAGCCGGTGACCTACGCCGCGCTGGGCAACCCGACGCCGCGCCCGCTCCACTCGCCGCTGGCGAACACGACCTTCGCCGCCGCCGGGATCGCGCCGCTGCCGGACTGGCCGGCCGCGCTCGA
>Ga0070761_10001501_pt1 | contig 14588 bp, 12 predicted proteins | sample HubBroMetageREF1_FD_66724 | JGI IMG/M metagenome (GOLD analysis project Ga0070761, IMG submission 66724) | Reference soil microbial communities from the Hubbard Brook experimental Forest, New Hampshire, USA - Hubbard Brook CCASE Soil... | ecosystem: Environmental > Terrestrial > Soil >...
GTGGCCTCGTCGAGCAGCAGGATCGCCGGATCAACGAGGTAGGCGCGGGCCAGCGCGATCAGCTGCCGCTGCCCGGATGACAGGTTGCGCCCGCGCTCGGCGACCTCGTGGTAAAAGCCGCCAGGCAGTCTGGAGATCATCTCGATCGCGCCGACGCCCCGGGCCGCTGCCTCAACCTCAGCGTCGGATGCTTCCGGCCGGCCATAGGCGATCGCGTCCCTCAGCGTGCCGGGGAACAGGTAGGGCTCTTGCGGCACGACCCCGAGTTGCCTGCGGTAGCTCGCCAGGTCGTAGGAGCGGACGTCTACCCCGTCGATGAGCACCTGGCCCGAAGTCACGTCGTAGAACCGTGCGACCAGCTTGACCAGCGTGGACTTGCCCGCGCCGGTCTCGCCGACAAAGGCCACGGTCTCGCCGGGCGCGATCGTCAGGCTGATCCCGCCGATCGCCTCCGAAGTTGCCTGCCGGTATTTGAAGTGCACGTCTTCGAGCTTGATCTCGCCGCGCAGCCGTCCGGCCCGTACCGGGTGCTCAGCTTCCGGGGTGCTTGTTGGCGTTCGCATCAAGCTCTCGATCCGGTTGAGACCGACCGCTGCCTGCTGGTAGCCGTCAAACACCTGCGACATCTGCTGCACGGGGGAGAACAGCAAGTCGATGTACAGCAAGTAGGCGATCAGGCTGCCGGCCGTGAGCAGGCCGCTGTGCACCTCGCTGGCCGCCACGAACAGCACCAGCGCGCCGGCGACGGTCGACAGCGCCTGCACGAACGGGAAGTACAGCGCGATGTAGCGCTGCGCCCGCAGCCGCGACCTGAGGTAAGCGGAGCTCAGCCCGGAGAACCGGCTCTGGTTGACCTGCTCGCGCCGGTAGGCCTGGGCAACGCGCAGCCCGGCCACGTTCTCCTGCAGGTCGGCGTTGACCACGCTGACCTTTTCCCTGGCGTCCGCGTACGCCTTCGACGACTTCTTGCGGAACCAGACGGTGGCGGCGATGAGCACGGGCAGCACGCTGAACAAGGTGAGGCCGAGCTTGACGTTGATCAGCAGCAGGGCGACCAGGACGCCGATGAACGTCAGCAGCGAGTTGATCATCGTGATCAGCCCGGTCTGCAGGAACGTGGACATCGCGTCCACATCGGTGGTCATCCTGGTCATGATCCGGCCGCTCATCTCGCGCTCGTAGAAGTCGAGGCCGAGCCGCTGAAGCTGGCTGAAGATCTTGACCCGGAGCGTGAAGAGCAGTCGCTCGCCGTTCTTGCCGACCACGACGGTCTGTACCGCGTTGACGACCCAGTCGGCGAGCACGATCGCGAGCGCCGCCGCTGACACCAGGACGATGTAGTGGAACGCCTTGACTTCGATGCCGTGGTCGATGCCGCCGCGCATCAGCCAGGGCAGCGCCACGCTGGCGATCGCGTCAAGGCCGTCAAGGATCAGCCCAGCGGTCAGCGCGATCGCGAACGGGCGCAGGAGCCTGCTCAGGCTGAACTTGGGATCAGGTCCGTGGCTGAACTCCTCGTCCACGTCCGGGCTGTCGTTCGCCGGCGGCAGCGCGGCCACCTTGGCGAGAAGCTCCGGCGTGGGCGGTATGCCGGCCAGCATGCCGCCGTCGGCCGCGCCGAACCCGCGCCCGCCAGCCGCGACCCGCCCCCGGCCGCCGCCAACGCCCAGGCCGCGCCCGATCGCGGTGCTCGCCTGACCGGTAAGCTGCGTGTCCGCGCTGTCGAATTCGATGTCGCCGCGCGGCGCGTAATCCAATGGCCACAGGCTCGGAGTCGTCTTGGGTTGTGTTGTCTTAATGGGTGTCGTCTTTGCGGTTACGTCAAGGTGGTCGGCGTCGTTCTCGTAGTAGGCGAGCTCACCAGCGTCGACGCCCTCGGCGTCGTCACCGGGCCCGGAGAGCAGCAGCCGGTACAAGGCGCAGCGCGCGGTCAGTTCCTCGTGCGTGCCCAGGTCGACCAGCCGCCCGGCGTCGAGCACGGCGATCCGGTCAGCCAGCTGCAAGGTGGAACGCCGGTGCGCGATCAGCAACGTGGTGCGCCCGGCCATGACCCGCCGCAGCGTCTCGTGTATCTGCGCCTCGACTCGGGCGTCGATGGCCGACGTGGCATCGTCGAGTACCAGGATGGCCGGGTCGGTGATCAGCGCCCGGGCGAGCGCGACCCGCTGGCGCTGGCCGCCGGACAGGGTCAGGCCCTGCTCGCCGATGACGGTGTCGTAACCGTTGGGAAGCTCGTTGATGAAGCTGTCGGCTTCGGCGGCCCTGGCGGCCGCCAGGATCTGCTCGTCGGTGGCATCCGGCCGGCCGTAGGCGATGTTGGCCTTGACGGAGTCGGAGAACAGGAAGCTCTCCTCCATGACCAGGCCGATCGACGCCCGCAGCGAGTCCATGGTGAGGTCGCGCACGTCGTGCCCGCCGATCCTTACCGCGCCGCCGGTGACGTCATAGAACCTGGGCAGCAGCAGCGAGATCGTCGACTTGCCCGATCCCGACGTCCCGACGACCGCGACCGTCTCACCTGGCGGTACCCGGAGCGTCAGCCCGCGCAGCACCGGCTCGGACGGCAGGTAGCCGAACATCACGTCGTCAAGCTCTACCTCACGTGAGCCTGCGGGGAGCGCTATCGCGTCCGGCTTCTCGGTAATGACCGGCCTTGAGTCGATCACCTCGAACACCCGGATGACGCTCGCTCTTGCTTCCTGGCCGATCGTGATCAGGCCGGTGAGGGCTCGCACCGGGCCGACAAGCTGCGCGATGTAGGAAGAGAAGGCGAAGAACGTACCGAGGTTGATCTCGCCGCGGATGGCCAGCCAGCCGCCGAAGGCAAGCACCCCCACCTGCCCGAGCGCGGGCACGGCCTGCAGCGACGGGTTAAACCGCGCGGTCAGCCGCACGGTGCGCACCCGCGCCGCGTACAGGAGCTTGCTAGCGCCCTCAAGCCGCTGCACTTCCTGCTCTTCCTGGCCGAATCCCTTCACCACGCGCACGCCGGTGACAGCGCCTTCAACCACGCCTGCCACGTTCGCGACCTTCTGCTGGGCATCCCAGCTCGCCGGGAACAGCTTGTTGCGTGACGCGATCGAGATGAAGAACAAAGCGGGGCCGACAGCGAGCGCGACGATGGTGAGCAGCGGCGAGAGCACGACCATGACCGCGAGCGAGGCGAAGAACAGCAGCACGTTGCCGAGCAGCATCGGGGTCATGCCGAGCAGGCCCTGCACCATGTTCACGTCGGAGATGGACCGGCTGACGACCTGACCGGTGTGCAGCTGATCCTGCCGGGCGCCGTCCAGCCTGGACAGCGAGGCGAACATCTCTGTGCGCATTTCGTGCTGCACGTCGAGCGAGATCCGGCTGCCGATGTACCGCCTGGTGTACACGCCGACGAAGCTCAGCACCGCGGCGATGAGCAGCGCGGTCGCGCCGATCCAGATCGGCTGGTGCCTGGTCAGGATCGCGTTGTTGACAATGTCGCGCTGGATCAGCGGAATGACCACGGCGATGATCGTGGCGAGCAGCGAGCCGCCGAGCGAGAGAATGACGGCACTAGGGTGCCGCCAGCAGTATCCGATGAGCCTTCGCAGCCAGCGCTGGTGCGGGTCGGCCGCTGATTTCATTCGTCTCCTTTACTCGGGTACCTGCGGCGCAGGCTCGGCGGCGGACGCTCGCTTGGCGGTGCGCAGCTGGTCGATGGCGTGGTCGAGCAGGTCAAAGTCAGTCAGTAGCCGGTCGGGGTCGCCGGCCGCGCCGAGCAGCGCACCCAGCCAGCCGACATAGACGCCGTCGGCGTGATCCACCGCGGCCTGACCAGCGTCGGTGAGCCGCAGCCTGACCACGCGCCGGTCCGCGCTGTCGGCCTCCCTGGACAGCAGCCCGGCGGCGACGAGGTTATCGGCCGTGCTGGTCAAGGTCGGCTTGGCCACGGCGAGCCGGTCGGCCAGCCGGGCTGAGCGCTCGCCGCCCGCGCCGATCAGCTTGAGCACCCGGTACTGCTGCGGCGTGAGCCCAGCATCTACCCGCTCCATCGCGCGGAACAACCTGATGATAGTCAGCGCGGCGTCAGCGGCGCGAGCCGATTCCGGCACCTTCGCGACCTCCGCTGCCTTAGGCATGCTGCTGCCCTATTTCATACGAGGAACTTACAGTTCGCCACCCTAACAACTACCAAGGCTAACAAATTTCCCGGCCAGGGCGGGGGATGCGGGGTCGGTATTAGTGGCCAGCGATCCTGTGACTCGGAGCGCGGGCCGCCGGCCGGGCCGGGGTTACAGCGTCGCTGGCCAGTTGTCGTTGTGCCCCGCGCGGCCAGGTACAGCGACGATGCCTTGTTATAGCTGCCAGGACAGCAACAACTAACCAACGTCGACGTTGCCCACGCCCGGGCTGCGACCATCATGGCCCGCCGATGCTGTAGCCCGGGACCGCCAGCCCTCAGCGGCACGACCGGCCCTGGGGAACCGGCGGCGTCACCCGCTGAAGCCCTGGCCGGCCTGGGCGGCGGCCACGCGGAGCGGAGCCGTGCCAGCCTGCCTAGCACGGCCAGTCCGCCGAGCACGGAGTCTCGCCAAACCCTGGCTAGAGCTTCGACTGGATCGCTGGGATCGGGGCCACCTTGCAGACGCTGGCTGGCGTGTCGTGAGTCATCTTGCAGACCGACGCCGTGATGTAGTTGGCCGTGCCGTCGACATTCCGGGCCACCGTGCTGTTCGGGTCCTTGAGCTGGCCGGCGATCTGGGCCCAGCTCAGGCCCTTGAGCACGGCCGGGTCATAGAGCGGCCCGGTAATGATCGCTTTGCCGCCGAAGTAGATGAAGGGGTAGCCGGCACCGCCGTCCTCCGAGTCGTACTTGACCCATAGTGCCTGCTGGTCCTTGGTGGTGGACTGCAGCGGGCCGTGGGCCACGGTCTCGTTCTCGACCGGGGTGAAGGTCAGGAAGGGGCTCGTGTAGCTCTGCTTGTAGAACGTCAGGGTGGCGGTGTTCGGGTACACATCGCTGCTGGAGGAGTGGATGCCCTTCAAAGTCCCGAAGGAGCCGAAGCGGCTTAGCGCCACCGCCATCGACCAGCGCATCGCTGCGCAGTACGGGCAGAATTCCGCGCCGATGTAGAGCATCTCCGGCTTGCCGTTCACCCTGGCCAGGCCTGAGTCCCTGATGGACCGGATCGGCAGCTCGCCAGCCGGCGGAAGCGGGCCGGTCCCGATCCTGGCCAGGGTGCCGGCCGGCACGGTCAGAACATCACTGACGACCGGCCCCGGCAGCCCGCCAGCGGTGACGCTGCCTTGCCTGGCCGGCGTACGCAGGTCCTTGATCACGATGAAGCCGACCACGATGACGACAACGAGCAGCGCCGAGCCGACCACGGCGAAGAGCCGGCGTCGCTGCTCGGCCCGGCGCATGGCGGCATGCTGCTCAGCGAGCCGTGCCCGCGCGTCCAGGTTGCTGTTCCGATCGGCCTTGCCCATACCGCTGATCGCCTCAAAACTGAGTTGATGTAGGACCGATTCTAGTAAGCGGTGCGTTACCGACAGTGGCCGGTACCGGCGCTGTCAGATGTCCTTGCCGATCGAGGTCACGCTGGGTGACTTGCACACGGTACTTGGCCGGTCGTTGGTTACCTGGCAGATCGCGGCGGTGATGTGGTTGGCCGCGCCGAGGATCTCCAGCGCGACCTGGCTGTTCGGGTTCCGCAGGTTACTGCCGACCTCCGACCAGGTCAGCGCCGACTTTGTCACGACGCCGGCTGCCCCTACCGTGCCGAACGTGCTCGGCTTGTACTGGGTGCCGTCCAGGATGTACTTGCCGCCGACGTCGACGAAGGGGAGAGCGCCCCCGGCGTACTGCTCCAGGAGCCCAGACTCGACCGCATTCGCGGCCTGTAGTGGCAGCGCGCTGACCGTCTCCAGCTCGACCGGGCGGAACGTGAGGTATTTGCTGGTGTAGCTGGACTGGTAGAACGTCAGCGTCGGGGTGCCGGCATACGCCTCGGTGGTCGACGAGTGAATGAAGTGCAGGTTGGAGAACGTGCCGAAGCGACTGAGCGCTTCGGTGAGTGCCCAGCGCTCCGCGGCGCAGAGCGGGCAGGGCTCCGCGCCGATGTACAGCACTTCAGGCTTGCCGCCGAGTGCAAGCGGGGGGCCTGAGACCGGCTTGAGCGGCGCGACCGCGGTCGGGCCGGCCGGGCCGAAGGCCACTTTGTTCAGCACGGCCGCGGGCACGCTCGTAATCTCAGCCGCGACCGCCGGGTTGGTACTGGCGGCAGCAATGGCAGCCGCTCTCGGGATCGAGGTCTTGCGCAGCGACATGACGGCGATCAAGCCGACCGCGATGAGGATCACGAGCAGTGCGCTGCCGCCCGTGACTATCTCCGGATGAGCCTGCGCGTGTTTGGTCGCGGTCTGCCGCATCACGATCCGCTGCTTGAAGTTTTGCTGGCGTTTCGGCGCCCTTGTGAACTCGGCCAGTCAGCGGCGCTTAGCCGCCGTCGAGTTCCACGACGTGGCGTTGTAGACCAGCAGCGTGAACAGCAGGAATGTCGCGACGTGGACGCTGGTACACCACAGGCAGATGCTGCCGATCTGGATCAGCTCGGCGTAGATCAGGTAGAGCACGAAGCCCATGCCGACAACCACCGAGCCGAGCCTGATCCACTTCACTTCGGGCCGGTTCAGGCGCCAGCCAAGCGGCGAATTGATGGCGGCCATGAACACATAGAAGGCCAGCCCGAGCACGGCGACGGGGAAGATGCCGAAGACCATGGACTGCGAGCTCGTGGTGACCTTCACGCAGTTCACGATTCCGCCACCGGCCGGGCACGTGAGCTTAAGCGAGGTGTCGAAATGGACGATGGTCAGGTAGATCGACACCCCGAGGCCGAACAGGGAGAGCAGCCAGGTGACGAAAGGAAGCGGATGAGCGCGCACCCATCCGAAGACGCCGCCGCGGCCGGACTGAGCCAGATCGTCGGCCTGGGCCGGAGCCGCAGCCGCCCGGCTCCCGCTGGCCTTGGCCTGGCCGTTGACTGTGCTCTCCGCGGCGATTGCCGATGCCGCGCCGCTGACCTGGTTCCGGCCCCGGTTGTTGCCGTGACCGGCGCTTTTCCTTGGGCTGACCGCGTGGTGGCGGCGCTTGGCTTGCTTCTGCGAGGCCATCAGATGTCGCTGCCGATCGAGGTCACGCTCGTAGAGTCGCATACGGCGCTTGGCTGGTCGTTGGTCACCTTGCAGATGGCCGCGGTGATGTGGTTGGCGGAGCCGATGATCGCCTGAGCCACCGGGCTGCTCGGGTCCTGCAGGTCACTGCCGATCTGCGCCCAGGTCAGGGCAGACTTTGAGATGTCGCCCGGGCCGTACACAGTGCCGAGCACGCTTGGCAGGTACTGCGGACCTTCCACGACATACTTGCCGTCAACGTCGGCGAACGGGAAGCCGTTGCCGCCGAACTTGCTGAACAGCGCGGCCTCGGCCGACGTGGGCTCCTGCAGCGGCTGACCTGAGACCGTGTACTCCTCGACCGGGTGGAACGAGATGTAGTTGCTGGTATAGCTCGACTTGTAGTACGTCAGCGTCGGGGTGCTGGCGTACACGTCGGTCGGCGAGCTGTGAATGAAGTGCAGGTTCGAGAACGTTCCGAACCGGCTCAGCGCGACGGTAAGCGCCCAGCGCTCGGCTCCGCAGTACGGACAGGACTCCTCGCCCATGAACAGCACCTCAGGCTTGCCGTTCAGCGTCAGCGGCGAGCTTGAGATCGTCTTGAGCGGCTCGACCGCGGCTGACCCGCTCGGCCCGGCGCCCACTTTGTTGAGAACGGCCACGGGCACGCTCGTGACCTCGGCTGCGACCGCCGTGTTGGTCTTGGCTGTAGTAGTGGTGGCAGCCGCCGGTGTCGTGGTCTTGTCCAGCGACTTGGCGATGACCAAGCCGACCACGATGACAATCACGAGGAGCGTGCTGCCGCCGACGATGAACATCCTTCGCTGAGCCTCAGCCCGTCTGGCGGCGGCCTGCTGCATCGCGATCCGCTGCCTGGCGTTTTGCTGACGGTTTCGCTCCGCCTTGCCCATTGCTGCCCTGCCTTGCCACGTGGAAGTAGTCGGGTGCGCCTGCCGCACAGACCATGCTATGGCCAGGACAGTCATGCGGCTGCATTTGTTATCCAAGCGCAGCAAGCTGAACGTTGGCTGAAGGCGTTCTCAGCACAAGCTCGGAACGTCGGGCACCGTCGCCGGAGGTGTCGCGCAGTGTCATGCCTTCTTGCGCTGCGCAACTGGCAGTGGCTAGGGTCGTGGGATATGACGCTAATGCAGGGTTCGCGGCGCGTGCCGTCAGGTTCGCGCCGGTTGCACTACACACTGGCCGCGATCGCGTGCCTGGCGCTCGCGGCCGCCGGCTGCAGCTCGAGTTCGTCGAGCCCGCCGAGCAGCAAGAAGGCGGCGCCCGTCGGCGAGGCTAAGGTCGCGTACGCTTCGTCGATCGAGTATCTGAACGAGAAGGTATTCGCGCCTGCCTTCACCAAGGCCACCGGGTACAAGTACACTGACTGGGTCAACTCATCGGGAGCGCTTGAGTCGGATATCGCCGCTGGCGAGATCAGCCCGAATGTCTTTGAGAGCGTCGGCGGCGACAACATCACGCCGCTTGAGCCCAAGTTCACCAAGTGGTACATCCAGTACGCGGGAAACGCGATTGTGGTCGCTTACAACCCGAAGAGCAAGTACGCCTCGCAGTTCGAGGCCATCGCCAGCGGCAAGGATCCGCTCAAGGACCTGTTCACGCTGATGCAGACGCCCGGATTCAAGCTGGGCCGCACCGATCCGGCCATCGACCCGCAGGGCCGGTCGTTCATCTACATGCTCGAGCTCGCGCAGCTGGAATACCACCTGCCGGCCGATACGGTCACCAAGATCCTCGGCGGGCCGGCGGGATCCTCCACGTCGTCGCAGATCTACTCAGAGTCGAGCCTGGACACCGTGCTCCAGGCCGACGAGCTCGACGCGTCAAGCGCCTATCTCAACCAGGCGATCGAACTGCACTTGCCGTACATCGCCTTGCCGTCTGACATCAACCTCGGCGATTTCGCTGATGCCACCCTGTACGGGCAGGCGCACGTCACGGTCACCATCAGCGGCCAGAAGGTCATGAAGACCGGCTCGCCGCTCGTACTCTGCATCACGATCATCGGCAAGCCGACGCCCGCGGCCGAGGCGTTCGTGAAGTACGTGCTCTCGCCCGCCGGCCGGGCCATCTATGCCGCAGGCGGACTGCGCCTGCTGCCACCGACCGTGTATGGCACGGGAGTGCCCGCCTCGGTGAAGAGTGAGCTGGGCAGTTAGCCCGCAGCAAGTCGCTCCGGCCGGCCCGCACGGGCCGGCCGGAGCGGGGGGTTCGCCGGGAAGACGCCGGCTGGCGGACGCGGCCGTACCCCGCGGCTTGCGTTACGCGTCGGGGTGGCTGGGAGTCGCCGGAACCGGCATCGTCTGGCTGATACTGCTCGGCCCGGTGATCGCGCTGCTCACCCATCTGTCGTGGAGCTCGATCGTCAGCTCGCTGACCGCTCCCGGCGCGTGGCAGCCGCTGATCGTGTCGGTCGAGTCCGGGCTGGTCACCCTGGCCGTTCTCGTCGTCTTCGGCACCCCGCTCGCGCGGGCGCTAGCCCGCGGCACGCTGCCGTTCCCTCGGGTATGGGAGATCGGCGTGCTGGCCAGCCTGCTGCTGCCGCCCCTGGTCATCGGGCTGCTGCTGATCTTCATGGTGGGGCCGTTCACCTGGATCGGCCAGTTGCTCGGCCACTTCAACATCTACGCGGTCAACACGTTCCTGGCCCTGGTCATCGCCGAGATCTACGAATCGGCGCCGTATTACGTGCTCGGCGCGCAGGCGGCTTTCGCCAGCGTCGATCCCCGGCTCGAGCAGCAGGCGGCGCTGCTCGGTGACCGGCCGGTGCGGGTGTTCAGGCGGGTCACGGCACCGCTCGCGGCCCCCGGCCTGGCGATGGCGCTGGCCGTCGCCTGGGCCAGGGCCATGGGGGCCTTCGGGGCTGTCGTGATCATCGCCTACCATCCATACGGGCTTCCGCTGCAGATCTGGACGACCCTGCAAGAGACCGGGCTGCCGTCGGCGCTGCCGTTTGCCTTGGTGCTGCTTGCTGTCGCGTTGCCGCTGCCGATCGCGGCCTATATCTGGAGCGCCCGTGCTCGACGTCGACGTCGAGGTTGACCGCAGGGATTTCGTGGTGCGCGCCGCCCTGGCAGTGGCACCGGGGGAGCGGCTGGCGCTTTTCGGACCTTCGGGGGCAGGCAAGACAACGCTGCTTGAGGTGATCGCCGGGCTGGTGCCGCCGCGCAGGGCGCGGATCTCGCTGTCCGGCCGGGTGCTGACGAGCACGGAGGCGCCGGTGATCGCGGTGCCGCCCTGGCAGCGCCGGGTAGGGCTGCTCCGCCAGGACCCAGGGCTGTTCCCGCACTTGTCCGTGCGGGACAACCTGCGGTACTCCGGCGGCAGCGACGCTGAGCTGAGATCGCTGGCTACGGCTCTGGGCATCGAAGGACTGCTCGGGTCGATGCCGGCCAGGGTGTCTGGCGGCCAGGCGCACCGGGTGGCGCTCGGCCGGCTGCTGCTGTCGCACTGCGACGCCCTGCTGCTTGACGAGCCGTACACCGGGCTCGACGCTAGCCTGCGCCGGGCCCTCAGCGAGCTGGTGATCACCCTGGTGGCTGAGCGCGGCAGGCCGGCCATCCTGGTCGCGCACGAGCTGGCTGACGCCCAGGCGTTCGCCTGCCGGCTCGCGGTGCTCGACCAGGGCCGCCTGCTGCAGCTCGGGTCGCCGGACGAGGTGGTCGCAAGGCCCGCCTCGCGACGGGTAGCCGAGCTGGTCGGCTACACCGCGTTCGTTCCCCTGGCCGGAGCGGAACAAAGCAGCGCCGCCGTCGCCGGCATTCATCCCGACCGGGTGATTGGCGGCAGCCACCCCGATCGCGGGATGGTGCTCAGCGGCGTCGTAGCCGCCTGCCGCCCGGCCGGGGCGCTCTGGGAGGTCAGCGTGCGCACGACCAGCGCGCTGGTGACCGGGCGGCTTTTCGAACCGGTCCCGGTTGACCGCGAGCTGGCGATCACAGTGGTTGACCCGCCGCGCTTCGATGCTGACGGTGCGCAGGTGCTGACGTGATCAACGGGACCAGGCTGCGGCTGGCCAGGCAGGCCAGGGGATTCTCGCAGCAGCAGCTGGCCGGCCTGGCCGGGGTGTCGCGGCAGGCAGTCTCGGCGGTGGAATCCGGTCAGTCTGATCCGTCGCTCCGTCTGGCGCTGGCCCTCGCCCAGGCACTGGGGATGACGGTGGATGAGCTGTTCGGTGCGGAGGATGCCGTGCCGACCGTGGCAGCGAAGCTGGCCGGGCCGGCGGCCGCGACCGGGCCGGGGCGGGTGACGCTCGCGCCTATCGCCGATTCGCTCGTGGCGCTGCCGCTGGCCGGGCCGATGGTCAGCCGGGCCGGCTTCCTGCCTGCCGGCGGCATGATACTCGGACCCGCCGGGCCGGCCGGCCAGGTGTGCGTCCGGCCGATCGGGCCGCCGAAGGCCACGCTGGTGGTGGCCGGCTGCGATCCGGCGCTGCCGCTGCTCTCCGAACCGCTGAGCCTGCTCGACCCGCCCATCATGTTCAGCTGGTGGCCATGCGCGAGCCAGGAGGCGCTCAGGCTGTCGGCCGCCGGAATGGCTCACGTCGCTGGCGTGCACCTGAGCGGCCAGTCGGCTACCTATAGCACCGGGACGGCCGCTGAGCTGCTCGCCGCTGGCGGCATGGTGATCGGATTCAGTGCCTGGCGGGAAGGGCTTGTGCTGCGGCGCGCTGACGCCGGCCGGGTTACCGGGGTGGCCGACGTGGTCAGCGCGGGAATGCGCCTGGTGAACAGGGAGCCAGGGGCTGAGGCGCGGAGCGTGCTTGACCGGGAACTGGCCAGCCTGGGCATTGCCGGTGACCAGGTGCCCGGCTATCGCACCATCGCCACAGGTCATCTGCAGGTGGCCGAGGCTGTGGCTGGCGGCCTGGCGGATGCCGGGGTGGCCAGCGAGCCGGCCGCGCTGGCTTACGGCATGGCCTTCGTCCCGCTCGCGGTTGAGCGCTTCGACCTTGTCATCCCGGTCCGCCAGGTGGCGTCGCGCGAGGTGCAGGCGCTGATCAAGGTGCTGTCCTCGCGCTGGTTGCTCGACCAGCTCGGCAGCCTGCCCGGCTACGATCCGGCCCCTTGCGGCCAGCCAGTAACGATTTAGCATTACGGCATGTATGAGTCTGACGCCGAGGATGTGGCGGCACTTGGCTGGGCTGAGTTCATGCTGAGGCAATGGGAGTCGATATTTCTCGGCTACCGGTCGAACGCCGGGCGGAGGGCCGTCTGCCGTCGCTGGAGCGATCTGATCGAGGCCGGCATCGGCTGCTCGCAGGAGGTCGCTGACCTGCTGGTCAAGGCTGAGTTCATGGACGGGGTGGATCGTGATCTGGAAGGGACCCGCAATCAGTTGGAGCTCCTGGCCGCTATGACTGACGTGCTCACCAGCCTGGGGCCAGCCCTGCGGGAACTGCCGCAGATCACCTCCGACGAGTTGCCCGGTCTGCTTGAGCAGTACGCTCAGCTCGTGGATTTGCTTGCTGGCAGTGCGGTATGAGACTTCTGGTACTTGGCGGCACGCATCATGTCGGACGGGCCGTGGTGGAAGAGGCGCTCGCCCGCGGCGATCTGGTGACGACGGTGACCCGTGGCGTCAGCGGGGCGCCCGCGCCGGGGACTGACGCCCGCTTCGCGGACCGGACCGATGCTGAGCAGCTCCGTTCGGCCTTGGGCGAGGATAGCTGGGACGCGGTGATCGACACCTGGAGCCAGGCGCCCAGGGTCGTTCGCGATGCGGCGGCGCTGCTCGCCGACCGGGCCGGACACTACGGCTACGTGTCAAGCAGGTCCGTGTACGCCTGGCCGATCCCGTCGGGCGCGGATGAAAGCGCGCCCGTTGTCGGCGCGGACGCCGACAGCGACGACGGCTCCGATTACGCGGTCGCCAAGATGGGCGGCGAGCTCGCCGTGACCGGGTACTTCAACGGCCGCTCGGTGCTGGCCCGGGCCGGCCTCATCCTTGGCCCTTATGAGCGGGTCGGCCGGATGCCCTGGTGGCTGCGCCGGATCGAGCGCGGCGGCGACGTGCTCGCGCCGGGCCCTCGTGACTTGCCGCTGCAGTACATCGACTGCCGTGACCTCGCGTCGTGGATGCTGCACGCCGCGGACGCCGGGATCAGCGGCGCCTTCAACGCGGTCAGCCGGCCGGGCCAGGCCACGATGGAGAGCTTGCTCAACGCCGCGATCGCCGCGACCGGATCGGACGCGAACCTGATCTGGGTGGACCCGGCGGTGATCGAGGCGGCCAAGATCGAGCCCTGGACCGAGCTGCCGGTGTGGGTGCCGCCGGATGGCGAGGCAGCGAGCTTGCACGATGGCGACGTCTCGGCGATCTACGCGGCCGGCCTTGTGTGCAGGCCGGTGGCCGACACGGTGGCTGACACCTGGCGCTGGTTGCAGGCCGAGGGCGACCCGCCGGTAAGGGAGGGCCGTCCTCAGCACGGCATAGATCCTGATCGCGAGCGTGAAGTCCTGGCCAGCCTGGCGGCCGAGTAAGCCATCACTCCTTCGGGCTCGCCGGGCTGTGATGGCCGCGAGCAACTGTCGTGACCGGCCACCGCAAATTTGATGTCAATAAAGCTTCGTGGTTAGCCTCGGTTTGATAGCGAGCGTTCAGCGGCCGTAGATCGCGGAAGCCACGGCTAGAGGTTCTCAGTCTGGAGTTCGATCAAGTTCTCATCGGCTGGGATGTGGACCGGTTCCCCGAACTTCACGATCTGCTTTACCAAGTATTCGCCGGACCTTGGCTCAGTGAACAGCGTGCAGTTCTGCTCCACAGGATCGATCAGCAGAAAGACCGGTACCTGGCCCCGCGCGTAGCCGGATGCTTTCTGATAATCACGCTGCCGTCTCGCCGGCCGGTCGCCGGATACTACCTCAAGCGCGAACAAGCATTCCTGCGCGGGAAACTCCCAGGTGTCGCCGTCGATGAGGTGCTCTGGCCAGCGCGCGAGATCTGGCACGTACTCGGCCTCATCGTGTTCGACGAGGAGGGTCGTGTTCTCGAAGAGGTTATCGATGTCGTGCCGCGCGAACGCCCGGCGTACAGCGAGGACGATCTTCGCGTGCCGGCCTGCTGGTGTGGCGGCGTTCACGATGACTTCCCCTTCAATTACTTCAGCGCGGACGTCATCGGGCAGCAGTTCGATGATGTCATGCGCAGTACTCATGGCACCTAGCATAGGCGCGCGGACCCGGCTGAGGGCGACCCGCCGGTAAGGGAGGGCCGCCCTTCGGCACGGCATCGATCCTGATCGCGAGCGTGAAGTCCTAGCGGCCAAGTGAGCGCGGGGTGTTGACCTTGTCTGGCCTGACCACGTAGATGACGCGGCCTTCTGGGCCGATCGGGTTACCGTAGTCCTGGCCGCTGTACTTGCGCGACAGCGCATCGATATGGTCGCGTGCCTTCTGGCCGCCGATGGTCTCGACCAC
>Ga0070761_10001502_pt1 | contig 14582 bp, 13 predicted proteins | sample HubBroMetageREF1_FD_66724 | JGI IMG/M metagenome (GOLD analysis project Ga0070761, IMG submission 66724) | Reference soil microbial communities from the Hubbard Brook experimental Forest, New Hampshire, USA - Hubbard Brook CCASE Soil... | ecosystem: Environmental > Terrestrial > Soil >...
CTGCGGCGGTGCCAGCGCCGCCGCACGCAGCGCCCGCGGATCGCTCATGCGCGCGCGGCGCGCAGCAGCACCACCGCCTGTGCGGCGATGCCTTCGGCGCGGCCGAGAAAGCCGAGCCCCTCGGTGGTGGTGGCCTTGACATTGACGCAGCCGGCATCGATGGCGAGCAGCTGCGCGATCTGCGCGCGGATGGCGCTGCGGTGCGGTGCGATTTTGGGGGCCTGCGCCAACACGGTGACATCGGCGTTCACCACTGCCAGCCCTGCGGCACTGAGCATCGCCAGCACGGCGCTCACGAACTGGCGGCTGTCGGCCCCGCGCCAGCGCGGGTCGCTGTCGCTGAAGTGCTGGCCGATGTCGCCGAGACCTGCGGCGCCCAATAGCGCATCACACAGCGCGTGCAGTACCACATCGCCGTCCGAGTGCGCGAGGACGCCGTGCGAATGCGCGATGCGCACGCCGCCCAGCATGAGGAAACTGCCCGGGCCGAAGGCGTGCACATCAAATCCGCTGCCGACTCTCACGCGACGCCCTCCCCCGCAGCGGCACCCAAGAGCGCCGCGGCCAGCAGCAGCTCGTCCGCGGTCGTGACCTTGAGATTGCTTGCCCGCCCTTCGACCAACAGCGGCTGCGCCCCCTGCCACTCCAGTGCCTGCGCTTCGTCGGTGGGGAAACGTCCGGCGGCATGCGCGGCATCGAGCGCGGCGCACAGGGGCGCGTAGCGGAACATCTGCGGGGTGAGTGCCCGCCACAGGCCGGCGCGATCGACCGTCTGCGCGACCCGCGTGACACCGGCCTTGTCCTCCGTCGCCCGCTTGAGAGTATCGGCTGCGCGCACCGCGAGGAGTCCCCCGATCGCGTGACTCGTGACCGCATCGATCAGCCGCTCCAGATCCGTGCGCGCAAGACACGGGCGCGCCGCATCGTGCACCAGCACCCAGTCCTTGTCGGCGGCGCGGCCGGCGAGCCCCTGCAGCGCCGCACGCACCGACAGGCTGCGCTGCGCTCCGCCCTTCACTGTACGCAGGCGCGGCCCGGCGGGAGCTGGGTTCTGTAGGCTGAGCTGCGCCCAGATGCCATCGTCGGCGGCCAGCGCCACGACCACCTCGGCGCAGCGCGGATCACCGAGAAAGGGCGCCAGCGCCCACTCAATCAGGGTGCGGCCGGCCAGCGGTGCGTACTGTTTGGGTGTGGCGGCGCCGAAGCGGGTACCGGCGCCAGCGGCCGGCATGACGAGCCAGTAACGCATGGGCAGCAAGTCCGCAGTTTCAGCGCGCGTCGGCGGTGCGCGTCTGCGGCGCGCCGCTCTCGGCCGGGCGTGCGGGGACTACCTGATAGAAGGTTTCATTGCGGGCGATCATGCCGAGATCGCTGCGCGCGCGCTCCTCGAGCGCATCCATGCCGGTCTTCAGGTCGCGCACCTCGGCGGCCAGCTGGCGGTTACGTTCGCCGAGCGTGTCGTTCTGCGCGCGCTGGGTCCCCACCGCACGCTCGAGCCGCGCCACTTCCCGCACCCCGTCGGCGGAGACCCAGATGCGGTACTGGAGCAGGATGACGACGACAGAAAGCGCGGCGGCGAGCCACTTCATGGGCGTCACAGCCTAGCAGACCCTGTCGCGCACGCGAAGGCCCGCACCTGAGCTCATATCCTGACCGGAAAGGCGGCGCGGCCCGCGTAGCCCACGTTGGCGAGCTCCGCCTCGATGCGCAGCAGCTGGTTGTACTTGGCGGTGCGGTCAGAGCGCGACAGCGAACCGGTCTTGATCTGCGTGGCGGCAGTCGCCACGGCGATGTCGGCGATGGTGCTGTCCTCGGTTTCGCCCGAGCGATGCGAAACCACGCAGGCGTAACCGGCGCTCGCGGCGAGCTCGATGCACTCCAGCGTCTCGGTCAGGGTGCCGATCTGGTTGGGCTTGATGAGGATGGCGTTGGCGATGTGCTCATCGATCGCCCGCTGCAGGATCTTGGTGTTGGTCACGAAGACGTCATCGCCCACCAACTGCAGTCGGCTGCCGAGCGCGCGGGTGATCTCTGCCCAGCCGTCCCAGTCGGCCTCGCTCATGCCGTCCTCGATGGTGATGATGGGGTAGCGCGCGGCAAGCTCTGCCAGATAAGCGGTGAACTCGGCGGCGCTGAAACTGCGCTGCTCGGACTCGAGCTGGTAACGCCCGTCACGGAAGAACTCGGAACTGGCCACGTCCAGACCCAGATACACGTCCTTGCCCGGCTGATAACCGGCGCGCTCGATCGCCTGCATGATGAGCTGCAGTGCGGCCTCGTTCGATTCGAGGCTGGGCGCAAAGCCCCCCTCATCGCCCACCGCGGTCGACAGCCCGCGCGCGGCCAGCAGCTGCTTCAGCGTGTGGAACACTTCCGCGCCGCAGCGCAGTGCCTCGCGGAAACTGGCTGCGCCCACCGGCAGGATCATGAACTCCTGGATGTCGAGGCTGTTGTTGGCGTGCGCGCCACCGTTGACGATGTTCATCATCGGCACCGGCATCAGCGGCTCGCGCGTGCCCCCGCCCAGCTGCATGAGGTGACGGTACAGCGGGATGCCGGCATCGTTGGCGGCGGCGTGTGCGTTGGCCAGCGACACGCCCAGAATCGCATTCGCGCCCAGGCGGCTCTTGTTGTCGCTGCCATCCAGCTCGATCATGCGCCGGTCGATGGTGGCCTGGGCGCGCGGATCCTGGCCGATGAGTGCCGCCTTGATCACGCTGTTGGCATTTTGCACCGCCTGCAGCACGCCCTTGCCACCGTAGCGCTTGGCATCCGCATCGCGCAGCTCCACCGCCTCGCGCGTGCCGGTCGAGGCGCCCGAAGGCACCGCGGCGCGCCCGCGCACGCCCGAATCGAGGATCACGTCGACTTCGACGGTGGGGTTACCGCGCGAATCGATGATCTCGCGGGCGCGGATGTCGGCAATGCGGCTCATGCCTGGGCTTCCTTAAGTGAGCAGGGATTCTTCAAAGGGCGTGCGCTTCACCGCGCGGTCGAGCTCGACGAGCGTGGTGAGCAGCGGCTCCATGCGCGCTAGCGGCCAGGCATTGGGTCCGTCGGAGAGCGCCTCTTGCGGGCGCGGGTGGGTCTCCATGAAAAGCCCGGCGATGCCGGCGGCCACCGCGGCACGCGCCAGCACCGGGATGTGCTCGCGCTGACCGCCGGAGGCGCTGCCCCGGCCCCCGGGCAGCTGCACCGAGTGCGTCGCATCGAACACCACCGGGCAGCCGGTGGCGCGCATGATGGCGAGCGAGCGCATGTCGGACACCAGGTTGTTATAGCCGAAGGAGAAGCCACGCTCGCACACCAGGATGTCGCGGTTGCCGGTCGAGCGCGCCTTGTCGACCACGTTCTGCATCTCCCACGGCGAGAGGAACTGGCCCTTCTTGATGTTGACCGGCTTGCCCTGCGAGGCGACGTTGATGATGAAGTTGGTCTGGCGGCACAGAAACGCCGGTGTCTGCAGCACGTCCACGACCGCGGCCACCTCCTGGAGCGGGGTGTCCTCGTGCACGTCGGTGAGCACCGCGACGCCGATGGCGCGCCGCACCTCCGCCAGCACCTTGAGACCGGCGTCCAGCCCCGGGCCACGGAAGCTCGCCGTGGAGGAGCGGTTGGCCTTGTCGTAGGACGCCTTGAAGACGAACGGGATGGCGAGGCGGGTGGTGAGCTCCTTCAGATGCCCGGCGATCTCCTGCGTGAGGGTCGCACTCTCGATGACGCACGGGCCCGCGATCAGCAACAGCGGTCGCGCGCTCCCGATCTCGTGGCCGGCCAGCTGCATGGGAGCGGCGCGGCCGCGCTCAGGCGCCGGCCGCCTGCGGCAGCTGGGAGGCGCGCTGGGCGCGCGCGGCGCGGATGAAACCGGTGAACAGCGGATGCCCGTCGCGCGGGGTGGAGGTGAACTCGGGGTGGAACTGCGTGGCCACGAACCACGGGTGGTTGGGCAGCTCAATCACCTCCACCAGACCGTCGCGCGAGAAGCCGGAAAAGCGCAGCCCTGCCTGGCGGTAGCGCTCGAGGTAGTTGTTGTTGAACTCGAAGCGGTGGCGGTGGCGCTCCATGATGAGCTCGCGCCCGTACACCTCGCGCGCGCGCGTGCCGGCAGCGAGCAGCACTTCCTGGGCGCCGAGGCGCATGCTGCCTCCCTTGGCGGAGCTCTCATCACGCAGCTGCTCGCCGCGCACCTGATCCTGCCACTCGGAGATCAGCGCCAGCACCGGATGGGGCGTGGCACGGTTGAACTCGGTGCTGTTGGCATCGCTCAGGCCGAGCGCATGGCGGCCGAACTCGACGATCGCCACCTGCATGCCGAGGCAGATGCCCAGATACGGCACGCCGTGCTCGCGCGCGTAGCGCACCGCCTGGATCTTGCCCTCGATGCCACGCTCGCCGAAGCCCCCGGGGACCAGGATCGCATCCACGTCCTTGAGCACCTGGGTGCCGTGCTGCTCGATGTCGGTCGACTCGATGTAGTGGATATTGACGCGCGTGCGGCTCTTCAGGCCGCCGTGCATCAGCGCCTCGTGCAGCGACAGGTAGGAGTCGCGGATCTGCACGTACTTGCCGACCATGGCGATGTCGACCTGGCCATCCGGATTGGCCTTGCCGCTGACCACGTGGCGCCACTCGGCGAGGTCGGTCGGCGGGACTTCCAGCCGCAGCTTGTCGACCACGATGTCATCGAGTGCTTGTTCGTGCAGCAGGATCGGGATCTTGTAGATGTCGTCAGCGTCCACCGCAGAGATGACCGCGCGCTCCTCGACGTTGGTGAACAGCGCGATCTTGCGGCGCTGCTCCTCGGGCAGTGGGTGCTTGCAGCGGCACAGCAGCACGTCCGGCTGGATGCCGATGCCGCGCAGCTCCTTGACCGAGTGCTGCGTGGGCTTGGTCTTGATCTCCCCCGAGCCGCCCACCACCGGCACCAGTGTCAGATGCAGGTAGACGCAGTTATTGCGCCCCAGCTCGACCCCCAGCTGGCGGATGGCCTCGAGGAAGGGCAGCGACTCGATATCGCCCACGGTGCCGCCGATCTCCACCATGCAGACGTCGGCGCCGTCGGCACCCAGCTTGATGCTGCGTTTGATTTCGTCGGTGATGTGCGGGATCACCTGCACGGTGGCGCCGAGATAGTCGCCGCGGCGTTCCTTGGCGATCACGCGCTCGTAGATGCGTCCCGTGGTGAAATTGCTGTTGCGCCCGGTGGTGGTGCGCACGAAGCGCTCGTAGTGGCCGAGGTCCAGGTCGGTCTCGGTGCCGTCCTGGGTGACGAACACTTCGCCGTGCTGGAACGGACTCATGGTGCCGGGATCGACGTTGATGTACGGATCGAGCTTCACCATCGCGATTTTGAGTCCGCGTGCCTCGAGAATCGCCCCGAGCGAAGCGGCGGCGATGCCCTTGCCCAATGAGGACACGACGCCACCGGTGACGAATACAAAACGCGTCATATGTATGCCCAGGGATTCCCGTCGTAAGAGGTCGCGGTCCAAACCAGCCGAGCGCGACGACGGGTGTGCAGGCTAGCACATCCGCGCCTCCGGCGGGACCTCGCGCCGTGGTTCATCCGCTCAGCGGGTGGAACACCAGGCGCGCGCGGCGGCGACTGCCGCTGCGCGCCTGCACCGACTCATCAACCCACAGGTCCGCCACCGCCAGCAGGCGGCCGCGGTCGAACAGGAGCGGCAGCTGTGCCCGGCGCGCGGGTGGCAGCCGCGCCTCCTGCAGCAGCCGCTTCAAGGTACGCCGCGGGCCGCCGCGCTGGGGCCGCAGCCGCTCACCGCCGGTGCGTCCGCCCAGGGTGATGTATGCCGGCAGCGCATCCATATCGAGCGGTCCGTGCGCATCGGGCCGCAGCTCGAGCGTACCGTGAGGGAGCGCGCACAGCGGTTGCGCCTGCCAGTCCCAGTTCACCGCGGCGGGTGCGGCGCCGGCTGCTGGCACGGACAGGGTCAGCAGCTGCGCCGTGCGCTGCACGCACACATCGTCCCAGCCGACACTCGGGTGGGCATCGGCCCGCGCCGCCAGCAACGCCCCGCAGATCTCCCGCAGGCGACTCTCGGGTGGCGGGCGCTCACCGTGCTGCATGATCCAGAAACGCACCGCGTTGCGGCGCCGCACGGGGCTGAGGGTCCGCAGGACGCGCGCGGAGAGTTGCGCGCCGACCTGGGCGCGGGCCGCGTCGGCGGCACCGAGCGCCGTCAAGAGCTGCTGCGCCTCGGCGGCGTGACGCGCGGCGCGGGCGACGCTGCGGGCCGCCGCCGGCCAGCGCGCCCGCAATGCCGGCAGCACGCGCGCCCGCAGGTAGTTGCGGTCGAAGTGCAGCTGGCTGTTGCTGTCGTCCTCGACCCACTGCAGCTGCTGCGCGCCGGCCCACTGCGCCAGCTGTGCCCGGCTCAGCGGCAGGAGCGGCCGCAGCAGCAGACCGCGCGCGAACGGGGCGCTCGCGGGCATGGCGGCAAGACCGGCCACGCCGGCGCCGCGCAACAGCTGCAAGAGCACGGTCTCGAGCTGATCGTCCAGGTGATGCGCCGTCAGCAGCACTTCGCCGGGCTTCAGTGCAGCGCCCAGCAGCCGGTAACGCGCCGCGCGCGCGCGCGCTTCCGGGGAGGCACCGCGCAGCGGCTCGATGCGCGCGCGGCGCACGGTCAGCGGCACGGCCAGCGCGCGCGCGGTGCGCGTGCAGTGCCGGCTCCAGGCGCGGGCGCGCGGATTGAGCCCGTGGTCGATGTGCAGCGCGCGCAGCTGCAGCGGCGGCGCGCGCAGCTGTGCGAGGGCCGCCAGCAGCACGGTCGAATCCAGACCGCCGCTGAAGGCGACGCACAGCGCGACGCGTGGATAGTGCGGCAGCAGCTGCTCGAGCTGCGCCCGCAGCCAGCGCGGGCCGAAGCTCACCGGACCGCGCGGTGCGCGCGCCACGGCGCTCTCAGGCGGCGGTTTCGGCGTAGACGCCGAAGCCGGCGATCTTTTCGGCACGTTGTGCGCGCAACTGCTCGCGCGGCACGGCATCGAGCTCATCGAGATAGCGGATGAGCGCTGCCTTGAGACTGGCGGCAACGGCCACCGGATCACGGTGCGCGCCGCCCAGCGGCTCCTCGATCACCTCATCCACCAGACCCAGCTTCAGCAGACGATCGGCGGTGAGATTGAGCGCTTCCGCGGCGACCTCCTTCTTGTCCTGGCTCTTCCACAGGATGGAGGCGCAGCCCTCGGGTGAGATCACGGAGTACGTACTGAACTGCAGCATCACCAGGCGGTCGCACACGCCGATACCGAGCGCCCCGCCCGAGCCGCCCTCGCCGGTCACCACCGAGATGATCGGAATGCGCAGCACCGACATCTCGAACAGGTTGCGCGCGATCGCCTCACTCTGGCCGCGCTCCTCGGCGCCCACTCCGGGATAGGCGCCCTGCGTGTCGATCAGGGTCAGGAGCGGCAGCCCGAAGCGCTCGGCGAGACGCATCAGCCGCAGCGCCTTGCGGTAGCCTTCCGGTTTGGGCATGCCGTAGTTGCGCCGCACCCGCTCCTTGGTGTCACGGCCCTTCTGATGGCCGATGACCATGATGGCGCGGTCCTCGAGCCGCGCCAGTCCGCCGACGATCGCGCCGTCATCGGCGTACATGCGGTCGCCGTGCAGCTCGTTGAACTCGCTGCAGATGGCATTCACATAGTCGAGCGTGTATGGCCGGTGCGGGTGGCGCGCCAGCTGGGTGATCTGCCAGGGCGTCAGATTCGCGAAGATACTCTGCGTCAGCTGGCGGCTCTTGGCCTGCAGGCGCCCGATCTCCTCCTGGATGTTGACCTCCGAATCGGAGGTCACGTGCCGCAGCTCTTCGATCTTCGCTTCGAGCTCGGCGATCGGTTGTTCGAAATCAAGAAACGATACGGCCATGACCCAACAGGCTACCGCAACTCAGCGGCTGTCGGCTGAAAATGATGCGCCGCCGCTGGCGAGCGGCGGCGCGTACACGACCTCCACCGCATCGCGCCCCACCAGTCCCTCGAGCTGCTCGAGCAGTTCGCGGCTGGCCCGGGCGTTCCACTCGCTGCCGAGGTTCAACACACCGCTCGCACGGCTGCCGGCGTACTCGATGGTGATCGGGCACGGGCCGCCGCGCCACGGCGTCAGTATCGCCGCCAGCCGCTCGGCGATGCGCGCCACGTCGGCGTGCGAGCAGCGCAGCACCACGCGCCGCGCTTCCTGCTCGCGCGCGCGCTCGAGCTCGCTGATGCGGCGCGCGGCGAGCCGCCAGGCGTCGCTGAACTCATCGAAGCGCAACAGGCCTTCGACCAGCACCAAGGCATCGCGCGCGATCAGGTCGCGGTGCTTCTGGTAGGTCTCCTCGAACAGCATCGCTTCGATGCGCCCGGTGCGGTCATCGAGTGTCAGGATGACGCGCGGCCCGCGCTTCTTCACCTCATCGATGAGACCGGCCACGCTCACCGGCTTGCCGCCGCCGAAGCGGCCGCCCTCGAAACCGGCCAACGGGCGATCACTCACCAGGTCGCCGATGCGGTGAGTGACGAAACGCGCCAGGCTCGTCTCGAAGCGCCCGAGCGGATGCCCGGTGAGGTACAGCCCGAGGGTCTCGCGCTCGCCCGCCAGCCGCACCGCCTCGCTCCATTCGGGCAGCGGCGCGGCGCGGCGCGCTTCGCGCGCACTGGCAGGCGCCTCGCCGCTAAGTCCGAACAGGTCGTTCTGCCCGGCATCGAGTGCGCGGCTGTTCTGATCGCCGAGCTGCATGGCCGCGGCCAGGCGGTCCATGAGCGTGGCGCGGTTGGCATCCAGGCCATCGAGGCTGCCGGAGCGCAGCAGCGCCTCCAGCACGCGGCGGTTGACCTTCTGCAGGTCGAGCCGTCGGCACAGGTCCTCCAGGCTCGCGAAGCGGCCGCGGGCGCTGCGCTCAGCGATCAGACCCTCGACCGCGCCGCGGCCGACGCCGCGCACCGCGCCGAGCCCGTAGCGGATGCGGTCTGCGCCGCAGGCGGTGAATTCATACACTGAGGCATTCACGTCCGGCGGCAGCACCGTCAGACCCAGGTCGCTGCACTCCTTGATGAGTGTCACCACCTTGTCGGTATGGTCCATGTCGGCGGAGAGCACCGCGGCCATGAACTGCGCCGGATGATGCGCCTTCAGGTACGCGGTCTGATAGGACAGCAGCGCGTAGGCTGCCGAGTGCGACTTGTTGAAGCCGTAGCCGGCGAATTTCTCCATCAGATCGAAGATGTGCGCCGCCAGCTGCTCGCGCACGCCGCGCGCGACCGCGCCGCGCACGAACACCGAGCGCTGTTGCGCCATCTCCTCGGGCTTTTTCTTGCCCATCGCCTTGCGCAGCAGGTCGGCGCCACCGAGCGTGTAGCCGGCCAGCACCTGTGCGATCTGCATCACCTGCTCCTGATAGAGGATGACGCCGTAGGTGGGCTTGAGGATGGCCTCGAGACTCGGATGCAGGTAGTCCACCGGCGCATCGTTCTTGCCGTGCTTGCGGTTGATGAAGTCATCGACCATGCCGGACTGCAGCGGCCCCGGACGAAACAGCGCCACCAGCGCCACGATGTCCTCGAACTGGTCCGGCTGCAGGCGGCGGATCAGGTCCTTCATGCCGCGCGACTCGAGTTGGAAAACCGCCGTCGTGCGGCACGAGCGCAGCAGCGCGTAGGTCGGCGCATCGTCCATCGGCAGCGCACTCACCGCGAGCGCCGCGGTCCCTGCGGGGCGTTCGGCGTTGATGAGCGCGGCGGCACGGTCGATGATGGTGAGCGTGCGCAGGCCGAGGAAGTCGAACTTCACCAGGCCCGCCGCCTCGACGTCGTCCTTGTCGAACTGGGTCACCACGCTGCCGCCGGCGGCATCGCAGTACAGCGGCGTGAAATCCGTGAGCACCGAGGGGGCGATCACCACCCCGCCGGCGTGCATCCCGGCGTTACGCGTCAGCCCCTCGAGCGAGCGCGCCAGGTCGATCAGGTTCTTGACCTCGTCCTCGCCCTCGTACAGGCGCCTGAGCTCGGCTTCCTTGTCGAGCGCGCCATCGAGGGTGATGCCGAGTTCGAACGGAATGAGTTTGGCGATGCGGTCCACATAGCCATAGGTCATGCCGAGCACACGCCCCACGTCGCGCACCACCGCCTTGGCGGCCATGGTGCCGTAGGTGATGATCTGCGAGACCCGCTCGCGACCGTACTTCTGCGCCACGTAATCGATCACCCGGTCGCGGCCGTCCATGCAGAAGTCGATGTCGAAGTCCGGCATCGAGACACGCTCGGGGTTGAGGAAACGCTCGAACAGCAGGTCGTAGCGCAGCGGGTCGAGGTCGGTGATGCCGAGGCTGTAGGCCACCAGCGAGCCGGCCCCCGAGCCGCGCCCGGGGCCGACCGGGACGCCGTTCTCGCGTGCCCAGCGGATGAAGTCTGCGACGATGAGGAAATAGCCGGCGAAGCCCATCTGGCAGATGACGTCCAGTTCGCGCGCCAGGCGCTCGCGATGACCGGCGGCGGCGCCGGCAGGAAAGCGCGCGCCCAGGCCGCGCGCGGCTTCGCGCCGCAGAAACTCTTCGGTGGTGAGCCCGGCTGGCACCGGGTACTGCGGCAGCCGCGCCTCGCCCAGGTTCAGCACCAGGCTACAGCGGCGCGCGATCTCCACCGAATTGGCGAGTGCCTCGGGAATGTCGGCGAACAGCGCCGCCATCTCCTGCGGCGTGCGCAGGTACTGCTGACGCGAGTAGCGGCGCACGCGCCCGGCATCTGCCAGCAGCGTGCCGTCGTGGATGCACACGCGCGCCTCGTGCGACTCAAACTCCTCCGCGCCGAGAAAGCGCACATCGTTGGTGGCCACCAGTGGGACGCCGCGGCGCGCCGCGAGCGCCACGGCGCCGGCGATGTACCCCTCTTCGGCAGCACGCCCGAGGCGCTGCAGCTCGAGATAGAAACGACCGGGCAAGAGCGTCAGCCAATAATCCAGCGCGCGCTCGGCGTCGGCGCCCCGCGCATTGACCAGCGCACGGCCGACGTCACCCTCGCTCGCGCCGGAGAGCGCGATCAGACCCGCCAGCGCCGGCGCGTTCAGCCAGCTGCGCTCCAGGCGCGGCGTACCGCGCTGCGCGCCCTCGAGGTAGGCGCGGCTCACCAGGCGCGCCAGATTGCGGTAGCCCGCCTGCGACTGGCACAGCAGCGTCAGCCGCGTCGGCGGCGCGCGCTCGCCCTCCTCGCGCACCAGCAGGTCGACCCCCACCAGCGGCTTGATGCCCGCCTTGAGCGCTTCGCGGTAGAACTTCACCATCGCGAACAGATTGTTCTGATCGGTGACCGCGACCGCCGTCATGCCCGCATCGGCGACCGCGGCGATCAGCTGCGGCACGCGGACCACGCTGTCGCTGAGCGAGTACTCGGTGTGCAGCCGCAGGTGAACGAAGCCCGGTGACATCAGCGCGCCCTTAATTCTCGGTCCCGTAGGCGGTCACGGGTTCACCGTCGCTGCGCATTGGACTGAACGAGCGGCGGTGCTGCGGCGACGGCTGCCGCGCCTTGAGCGCCTCGAGATGGGTCGGCGTGGCGTAGCCCTTGTGCACGGCGAGCTCGAAGCCCGGGTAGCAGCGGTCGAGGGCTTCCATCATCGCATCACGATAGGTCTTGGCGAGAATCGAGGCGGCGCTGATCGCGGCGATGCGCGCATCGCCGGCGACGATCGCCTCCAGCGTGCAGCTGAGGGTGAGATCGCCGATGCGCGGACAGCAGTTGCCATCGACGCGCACGTGCGTCGGCGCCACCGGCAGCGCCAGCAGTGCGCGCCGCATGGCGAGCAACGTCGCCTGCAGGATATTGAGGCAGTCGATCTCGTCGCGATCGGCCCAGCCGATCGCCCAGGCGAGCGCGCGCCCGCGGATCAGGGGTGCCAGGCGCGCGCGCTCGGCGGGGCTCAGCACCTTGGAATCGGCGAGACCGCGGATGCGCCGCCGCGGATCGAGGATGACCGCCGCGGCAACCACCGGACCTGCCAGCGGCCCGCGGCCGGCCTCGTCCACCCCGGCCACGCGCGCCAGATCGGGCTTAACCTTCATGCTGAGGGCAGCGGGCTCACGGTGTGTGCGCGCGCGAGACAGGCAAGGATCGCCTGCGCGGCCTGGTCCGCGCCGTCGCGGCGCAGCGAGCGGTGCACCGCGGCGAACTCGGCGCTGAGTTCATGTAGGTGATCCCGGTCCTCCAGTTCGTGCAGCAGCGCCGCCGCGAGCGCGCCGCCGCTGACCTGTTCCTGCAGCAGCTCCGGTACCAGCGCGCGCCCGGCGAGCAGGTTGGGCTGGGAAAAGTATCGCACTTTGACCAGCCCCATGGCGCGCAGCAGAAACGCCGTGGTGGCATTCATTTTGTACGCCGCCACCATCGGCCGGCCGGTCAGCAGCGTCTCCAGAGTCGCGGTGCCGGAGGCCACGATTGCCGCATCGCAGGCAGCGAGCGCGCGTTGTGCCTGGCCGTCGAACAGCTGAATCGCAGGCACGTGAGGCACTTGGGCGATTTCCCTCTCGAACGCCTTACGCACGGCCGCAGAGGCCATCGGCGCCACAAAGCGCCAGGCGGGGCGCCGCGCGGCGAGCTCGGCGGCCGCGGCCGCGAACGGTGCGCCGAGGAGTTTCACCTCGAACAGGCGGCTGCCGGGCAGCAGTGCAATCACGGTCGCATCCGCAGGTAGTTCCAGCGCGCGGCGCGCCCCGGCCCGGTCTGCGGGCAGCGGAATCTGGTCGGCGAGCGGGTGGCCGACGAACACCGCGCGCACGCCGTGGTCGGCGTAGAACTGGGTTTCAAACGGCAGCAGACACAGCACCAGGTCGCAGGCGCGGGCGATGTTGCGCACCCGCCCCTGGCGCCAGGCCCAGACCTGCGGACTGACGTACTGCACCGTGGGAATGCCCGCCGCCTTCAGCTGGCGCGCCAGACGCAGATTGAACTCCGGTGAGTCGATGCCGACGAACACATCGGGCGGCGCGGCGAGCAGCCGGCGCCGCAGCGCGCCCCGCAGCCGCAGCAGGCGCGGCAGGTGGCGCAGCACTTCGGTGAGACCCATCACCGCCAGCTCCTCGGAGCCTGCCCAGGCCTCACAGCCGGCGGCGATCATCTTGGGCCCGGCGACGCCGAAGCACTGCAGCGCCGGGACGCGCGCGCGCAGCGCCTTGATCAGCGCGGCGCCAAGCTGGTCGCCGGAATGCTCGCCGGCCACCACCGCGACGCGCAGCGGCGCCGCGGGGTTAGGCGCAGTCGCTGCACTCATCGCACCAGGCTGCGCGTGGTGCTGTGAATGAACTCGACAAATGGATGGAGTTCGGCGTGCTGCTGCGCGAGCGGCTCGAGCTGCGCCAGCGCATCGGCGAGTTTCAGGTCGGAGCGATACAGGATGCGATAGGCGTCGCGGATGTTGCGCACTTGCTCCTCGCTGAAGCCGCGGCGCTTCAGGCCCTCGGAGTTGATGCTGTGGGGCACGGCCGGGTTGCCGGCGACCATCACGTAGGGCGGCACGTCGCGCGAGAGGATGGAGCCGCCGCCGAGAAAGGCGTGCGCACCGATGCGCGCGAACTGATGCACCGCCGTCAGCCCGCCGAGGATCACCCAGTCGCCCACCTCGACGTGACCGGCAAGCGAGGCGCAGTTGGCGAACACCGTGTTGTCACCGATGATGCAGTCGTGCGCCACGTGCGAAAACGCCATGAACAGGTTGTCGTTGCCGATGCGGGTCACGCCATGTCCGCCAATCGTGCCGCGGTTGACCGTGCAGCTCTCGCGGAACACGTTGCGGTCACCGATCTCGAGCCGGGTGGGCTCGCCCTGGTACTTCTTATCCTGCGGCGCATCGCCGATGGAGGCGAACGGGTGCACGCGGTTATCGGCACCGAAGCTGCAAGGGCCGCTGATGACGGCGTGCGGTCCCACCACGCAGCGCGGGCCCATGCGCACCTGCGCACCAATGATGCTGAAGGGCCCGACACTGACATCGGCGGCCAGCTGCGCCTCGGGGGAGACGACGGCGCGCGCATCGATCATCGGGCCGCCTCCGGTGCCAGCATCATGTCGGCATTGGCCACCGGCTGGCCGTCGACCTGCGCGGTGGCGGAGAAGCGCCAGATTCCCTTGAGCGCGCGCTCGAGCTGCACCTCGAGCAACAGCTGATCGCCCGGTACCACCGGGCGGCGAAAGCGCGCCTTGTCGATGCCGACGAAGTAGAAGCGCGTGTTGTGATCCGGGATCACATCCTCGCTGACGAAACACAGGATGCCGGCGGTTTGCGCCAGCGCCTCGATGATCATGACGCCGGGCATCACCGGGCGGCCGGGGAAGTGCCCGGGAAAGAACGGCTCGTTGTAGGTCACGTTCTTGAGCGCGCGGATACGCTCGCCGCGATGCAGCTCCAGCACGCGATCCACCAGCAGGAACGGATAGCGGTGCGGCAGCCGCTCGAGGATCGCCAGCATGTCAAGTTGCAGCGCTTCAGTCATGATCCTGTTCCTCTGCGCCGGCAACACCTGCGGCGCGCTCAAGCCGGCGCACGCGCGTGGCCAGATGGTCGCTGCGCTTGAAGCGCGCCACCAGCCGGCGCCAGG
>Ga0070761_10001503_pt1 | contig 14582 bp, 10 predicted proteins | sample HubBroMetageREF1_FD_66724 | JGI IMG/M metagenome (GOLD analysis project Ga0070761, IMG submission 66724) | Reference soil microbial communities from the Hubbard Brook experimental Forest, New Hampshire, USA - Hubbard Brook CCASE Soil... | ecosystem: Environmental > Terrestrial > Soil >...
TACTCGGAGGACCTGTAGACGATTCCGACAAGTGAGCAATTTTGAACAGTCCCTTTGTTTTCTTGAGACCTACTATTCCAACTGAGAAAGTACCCTTGGGGCGGCGGTCATGGGTTAGTGTCGGCGGGGAGTGACATTTGGACCCTCACGGCTACCCGTCTTCTACCGATCACGGTTGGATATGGCGCGAACTGAACCGGCGTCGGAACGTATACCCTGAGGGCCCAGGTTCGATCGGAGACTCTTCACGTGCATCGTTGGGATTGCAAAAGTAGTGCAATCCTGCATCCAACATCCCCCGGGGGAAAGGAAACGCTTATGAGCAAGACTAGCAAAGCACTTTTGCGTATTCTTCTGGCAACCGCATCCATCGCACTGACGTTTGGAATTGCAGCATGCAACAAGAACCAAACTCCGGACACCACCGCTCCAACTCAACCGGCGCAGCCCGACCAGTCGCAAGACCCAGCAGCCACAGCCAACCTGGCTCCTGCGAGCGAGACTCAGACGACTGGAACCAACGATCAGCCGTACCAGAACGATGCGAATGCTAATAATGATTACGACGATGAGGACTCAAGCTACGGGCAGCCGGCGCTCGAAGCGTCCGACGCTCCCCCAGAGCTGCCGGAATATTCCCAGCCTGAATGTCCCGGCGATGGGTATCTGTGGACGCCCGGATATTGGAGCTATTCTTCTCAAGGCTATTACTGGGTACCGGGCGCATGGGCGCGACCGCCCGAGGTGGGTTATCTATGGACGCCGGGCTACTGGGGATTTTCCAGTGGCAGATATCGCTACCACTATGGATTCTGGGGCCGGCACATCGGTTACTACGGTGGCATTAACTATGGATTCGGCTACGTGGGCGCCGGCTATCAAGGTGGCTACTGGAACGGAGATCACTTCGACTACAACCGTTCCGTCAACAATGTGAACATCAGCAACGTACAAGGATATAACCGCACCGTAACGAATACGGTCATGATCAACAATACTACCGTCAACGTCACGAATAACCGTTCCAGCTTCAACGGCCCTGGAGGCGTCACTCGCAAGCCTTTGCCGACTGAAATTGTCGCGACGCGTGAGCAGCGCATTCCTCCGATGAGCACGCAGTTGCAGCAGCAGCAGGCGGCCGCACAGAACCACCAGCAGTTTGCCTCCGTTAATCACGGCAAACCGGCCGTTGTTGCAGCGGCGAAGCCCATCGCCGCAGGCAAACCAATCGCTCCCGTGATTCCTGCCCGCGCCACAGCGCCAGCACGACCGGCGTCGCCGAACGCGCAACCCAATCGTCCCCAACCGGCTCCGACACCGGCACGCGCGACCGCTCCGGCTTCGGCAAAGACTGCTGAACCCTTGCGGAAAGCGGCTGAGCCCGCACAACCTGCAGCTAAGCCTACGGCTCCCGAACGGCGCACTCAACCATCACAACCGGCTGCTCATCCGCAACCAGCAAAACCGGGGACGCCGCCACCGACTCCGAACAAACCGGCCCCGAAGCCAACCCCAAAACCTGAAGCTAAGCCCTCTACTCCGCCTCCGGCTGCAAAGCAGACGCAACATCCAGCACCAGCCAAACCAAGAACGCCACCTGCTCCGGCCAATAAGGAAACGCCAAGAGAAAAGGAGAACCCGAACTAAACAGCGGAAGTATTGTTTCCAGCACGAAAGGACATTCGCGGCCCGGCGAACAGCTTGACTTTTCATAGGGGCTTAAAACCATTTCTGGTTGACGAAATCCGGCGATTTCACTCTTTGAGAATGCCGATTCGGGTCGTCGTATCTTTCTCATTTTGGTCCAAGAACAAGACCCTGAAACGGGCTGGGCTCGGGGCCAGAGCGTACAAGCTTTGGGGGAAGCCAATACTTACCGACGACAGACAAAGGATTGCCGAGCGCGGCGGAGGAATCATCCCCCGGAATTCATCGGCGCACTATGGGGCATTTTTGGTGCGAAAATGCCACGAGACACGACAAAAGGGTGCGTGAGCTATCTATGTCTCCAGGATGTCTCCAGAAACGACGCGTTGCCTTATTCCCCAATAAGCATTGCTGATTTCCGGAAAGTAAGGCTGAATCCACACTCATGTACCGGAGTGCGACATAACGCTAAGGATGTTGACCCCGCAGGGTAGACCATCATAAGATGGCAGCCCTCAGGACGGCGCTGTGCGCCCGACCGGCTGCGACCTCCCCCAATAGCGTTCCCTGAGTCTGCAGCACCTTGACGCAGAACCAGTTTCACAGAACCAGGACCGCCCTCTTATGACGATTCGGAGATCCGAACTGGCGATTCCGGTGGCTGAATTTGCCGCAGCCTTGCTGGCCCAGCAAGAGGTGACTCCCCGTGCGGAAGCCACCGCTGATCAGGTCGCCGAACTTTTCCCCGGTACCGCAGTCGTGGTCTATGTCATTCAGGATCAGGGAAATCCGGTTTGGACGGCAAAGGCGACGGCGGGCGAGATCGCAGTCACCGACTCGATGGAATTTCACGAGGGCCGGCTGGGAGTGGTTGCGGAGAACAAGACTCCGCAAGTGTTCGAGGGCGCCAACCTGAAGCGTGAAGACTATGCTCATCTGGACATCCGCCGCACGGTGGTTTCTCTCGCCTACGCTCCACTGCTGGTAACCAATACTCTGGTCGGTGCCATCGAACTGGTCAACTACGAACAGACGTTTCCCGACACGGTTTTGCAGCCACTGAGCGACATCGCCGACCTTGCTGCGCCCGCCATCGCTGTAGCCCTCTCATACGAGAGCGAGCGCAATACCAGTCTCCAATCGATCAGCCGCGTCACCCAGATGTACGACCTCGAAAAGGTTTTCAACTCAAATCTCGATCTCGATCCCCTGCTGGACACGATTGCGGCCAAGTTCCACGAAGTCCTGCGAACGCAAGCGGTAAATGTGTGGATGGTGGACGGTGACGCGGTCAGGCTGGTGCGCCGCGCCGGAAGTGACCCTACGGTGGAGTTGGAATCGCTCGAGAACCCAGGCGATGGAGTTGCGGGCGACATCTCGGACAATGGCGAACCCGTCCTGATCGTCGATCCGGAGGATTCGCGTCTTCAGAAGCGGAACGCCGGCCTTAAAGAGGGCGCGGTCTTTTCACTTCTCGGCGCGCCGCTGATGGACCGGGAATCGCTGGTCGGTGTGGTCGAAGCCACCAATCGCCTGGACGGTCTGCCCTTCGACGAAGACGACCAGTTTCTGCTGACCAATATCTGCGAAACCGCCAGCAACGCTCTGCACAATGCCAGCCTGCTGCAAGCGGAGCGCAAGGTCGAAATTCTAGAAACCCTGGTGAAAGTAAGCCGGGAGATAACCTCAACTCTGGACATCGGTCGCGTCTTGCAGGTGATTGTCAATGACACCCAGGCCATCCTTTCCTATGACCGCGCCGCGATCGCTCTCGAAGAGCGCGGCAGCGTTCATCTGAAGGCGGTTTCCGGACTGCCCCAGATCAATCCCAGTGATCCCACCATCAAGCTGCTGAAGGAAACGCTGGAGTGGGCCTCGCTTTCGAACCAAGAGATTCACGTTACCCAGCACGGCGAAACCATCGACGTATCGCGCGAGGCCAGCCGCACCAAGTTCAGCGAATACTTCGCCGCCACCGGAGCCCGCGCCTTTTATGCGCTTCCTCTCGATGATGATCAGGGCGCGCTCGGCATCCTCTCTTTTGAGAGCCGTGATCCCGATTTCATGACCCGGGCGCATTTCGAGATCGTCCGGGTGCTGGCCGCGCAGGCCACGGTCGCTTTGCGTAACGCCTCGCTCTATCGCGACGTGCCCTTCATCAGCCTGCTCGAGCCCGTACTAGAAAAGAAGCGCCGCTTTCTCGCCCTCGAGAAGAGCCGGCGCACGCTCATCTTGGCGGGCGCGGTAGTAGCCGCTCTGTTTCTAGCTTTTTTCCCGATCCCAATGCGGTTGGACGGAGACGCTACGGTGGGGCCCGTTCGCAAAGCTCAGGTCATGTCATCGATGGATGGCGTCGTGAAATCCGTCTACGTGCGCGAGGGGGACCGCGTGTACCCCGGGACGCTTCTGGCTGATCTCGAGGACTGGGACCTGCGCTCCGCACTGGCCGCCGCCAATGCCAAATATGAAACTGCCGTCTCGGAGATGAACCGCGCGCTCGCCGCCAACGACGGCACGGAAGCTGGAATCCAGCGCGTACAGACCGAATATTGGGCTGCCGAATTGAAAAGAGCCCAGGAACGGCTGGAGAGAACGCACTTGCGTTCGCCGCTCGAGGGCGTCGTCGCCACGGCTCACGTCGATAACTTTGTGGGCCGGCATTTGTCGCCGGCAGATAGCTTTCTCGAAGTGATCGATTCCACCCAGTCGAGTGTCGACCTCGCCATCGACGAATTGGACGCGGTTCTGTTGCAGCCCGGACGTCCCGCCACGGTCAAGCTGGACGCCTTCCCGACACGAAGTTTTCCCGGACAAGTGCGGATCGTAAGCCCGGTCAGCAGCCTCGAAAATGATCTGAAAGTTTTCTACGCCCGCGTGCTGGTGTCGAATCCCGATTCCCTGATTCGTTCCGGGATGCACGGCCGCGCTAAAGTCATGGTGGGCTGGCGCCCGGTAGGCTACGTTTTGTTCCGCCGCCCCGCGATGTGGATCTATTCCAAATTGTGGTCATGGTTCGGATGGTAACGGTTTGGTTGGTAAAGCTCGGTTGGTAACGAATCGGAGGTCAGCCATGAAGTGGATAACCCCGGCACTCGCCATACTAACGATAGGTCTGGGGCTCGGGTGCGAAGACGCCAGGCCCGTGGTTGCGGCCGCCAACGCTTCTCCGAGCGCCTCCCCGACGCCAGTGGCAGCGGCCGCCGAGCCGGTGTTCATCGCATCCGGCCCGCTCGTCGTTGAAGACCAGGTCGACGTGGGCGCACAAAGAGAGGGAATCATCGCCACCATCTTGGCCGAGCCCGGCACCAAGGTGAAGAAAGGCCAACTTCTGGCGCAGCTCGATGACCGCCAGGTAACGGCGAACCTGGAAGCTGCCCGCGCCCGAACCCGCAGCACCGCCGCGGACCTGCACAACTGGGAGGCGGAAACCCAGGTGCTCGACGCAGACTTGCGCAGGGCTGAAAAAATGTGGGAGGCGCGGCTCATCCCGAAGGAACAAATCGAGCACGCGCGCTACAAGACGGAATCGGATCACTGGGATGTAGAGCGCGTTAGAGAACTCCTGCTCGACGCGCAAGCCAGCGAACACTCGCTCGAACTGGAGTTGGAGAAGACCCGCGTGGTTTCTCCCTTCGACGGTGTCGTGGCTCGCCGTTACGTCCGAGCTGGACAGAAAGTCAACATGGGAGACCGACTCTTTTGGGTCACTGCCGAGTCGCCACTCCGCATACGGTTCACCTTACCCGAAAGCTTCCTGGGCCACATCGCCCGAGGTCAGCGCTTCGAGCTGACTTCTCCCGATGTCGATGGTCAGCGTTGGGGAGCCAGCGTGATCGAGATCAGCCCAGTGGTTGATCCCTCCAGTGGCACCATCGAAGTGTTGTGCCAGCTTGTCGGCCCGACCGTTGGACTGCGGCCCGGCATGAGCGCGAGTGTGCGCATCCCCAACCCGCAATGAATCTCACCGAAGCCCTTCACGTAGCGCTGCCGGACCTGCCGCCCCGCTCGGTTCGCAAACGCTGTCCTCGGCTCCATCCTCACGTGTTGGCCCGAACACAGATGGAGAGCGGAGAACCGGTGATCTACGCCATCGTTTCGGGCGCCAACCAGTTGTACCGGTTTACACCCCAACAATGGGAGTTGCTGCAGCTCTTCAATGGCGAGCGCTCTTACGAAGAGGTATCGAATACCTACCGGGCGCGCTCCGGAGTTTATTTCTCGCCCGAGAGCATTCAGGAATACGTGAGTGAACTCGAGGAAATCTGGTACACGACGCCGCAGGAGCCGAACGTCATGGCCGCTCAGAAAGGAGCCGAGGAGCGCCATAAACGCGCCACCAAGAAATGGGAGGACATCACCACCATAACCGTGGGCCACTGGGATCCAGACACCTACCTGACCCGTCTGCACGAAAAGGCCAAGTTTGTTTACGACGGCTGGTTCGTCTTGCTGACGCTGGCTTTCTTCGCCTTCATGGCCTGGATCTTCATCGACCGCTGGAGCGAGATCGGCGCCGACACCTGGAAGTACTACAACTTCACGCAAAAGGGACTGGGCGACATCGCCGAGTTCTGGCTCCTGTTCTGCTTTCTCGGTTTCTTTCACGAATCCGCGCATGGCCTTACCTGCAAGCATTTCGGCGGAGCGGTCCACAAGATGGGCTTCCTCCTCTACTATCTGGAACCTTGTTTTTTCGTGGACGTGACGGAGGTCTACATCTACGCCGGGAAGTGGGCGCGCATCGCCACGTCCATTGCCGGGATCTGGGTGGAATTAATGTTCTGCGCCGCGGCCTCGATCATTTGGTGGGGAACGCCGGCTGGCACTCCCGTGCATGATCTCACCTACAAGATCATTCTCATCACCGGAGTAGGCGTCGCCATCATCAATCTCAACCCGCTCATCAAATTGGACGGCTATTACATCCTCTGTGAGCTGGTCGGGATCATCGGGCTGAAGGAGGACTCTACCGCCTTCGTCTCCAGCTGGATCAAGAAGCATGTCTTCGGTCTTCCCGTCGAAGTGGAATTCGTGCCGCGCAGGCGCCGGTGGCTGTTCTCCTTCTATGCGATTATTTCGGGCATCTACAGCTATACGCTGCTCTACGTAGTGGTCACTTTCTCCTACAACGTGTTCCGGAAATATTCTCCGGAATGGGCATTCGTTCCAGCCGGAGTGCTGGCGCTGCTGATTTTCAAGTCGCGAATTCGCGCATTGGTGAGATTCATGAAAACTCTTTACCTCGACAAAAAAGAGCGTGCCCGACTTTGGCTGCTCACACCCCGCGCCGCATTCGTGGGAGCGCTGGTGGCGTTGCTCCTGTTTACTCCCATCTGGCCGGAAACTCGCACCGGGCGATTCAACCTCGAACCCATGCGCAAAGCCGCCGTTCATGCCACGGTGCCCGGGGAAGTGGTATCGGTATACCCGAGCGAGGCGCAGTTCGTGGCTGCCGGAGCGCCCCTGGTTCGCCTGCAAAACCTCGATTTGGAAGGACGCGCGGCGCTGATCGCCTCCGAATTGCAGGTTGCCTCCCTGCGGGCGGCGGAGGCGCGACTTCATTACGCCGACTACAGTCGCGCGGAACAGCAACGCGAGTCGCTTCGCCGCCAATCCGCCGAGTTGGCATCGCAGTTAGCGGCTCTGCAACCTATCAGCCCCATCTCCGGGGTCGTGCTCACTCCGCGACTCCCCGACCTGGCCGGTTCTTATGTCGAGGCCGGAGCCCTGTTGCTCGAAGTGGCGGACGTGAGCGTTCTGCGCGCTCGGATTTACCTTCCAGAATTTGATTTGCGGGACGTCAGGGCCGGAGACCGGGTCTCGCTGAAGATGGATTCCTCATTCGAGCGGCTGCACTCACGCGTTCTTGAAGTTGCGCCTTCGGCCTCGGGTATGGAACCCGGGCTGGCTCCGGTCGAAGGCTACAAGGGATTGACGGGCATGGATTTCTACGGAGTGACGGCGCTGGTGCCGAACGCCGACGGGCAGCTCCGGGCCGGGACATCAGGAACCGCCAAGATCCTGATCGCGCACCGAACCTTGGCTGGCCTGGCCGGGAAGCAAATACGCGATTTTGTCGATCGCAAAATCTGGTGAACGGGACTTGGTGAATAAGAACTGGTGAAAATGAAAGCGAGGCTGCGGTCTGTCGCAGCCTCGTCCACCTTCCCGGAAATCCCGTTGGCTTTACGCTTTCTTGAACGACGTGGCCTTCAACACCTTGAAGTTCACGATCCTCTTGCTCTTCATGGACTGCGCCGTGAGCGAGTTTGCTTTCAGCTGGCCGGCTTCTTCGGCTGGCTGACTCGCAATCAAGGCCTTTCGTACCGCAACCCGGTTACTGATCAACGACTTCTTCTGGATCGACATGTTGCCACCCTTTCTTGTGTTTCGGTTCGGACAAACGCCCTGGATGATCCTGACCATTGCAGAAGCTACGACAAATCCGTAGCCTCACGTACACTATCTCTTCTTTGCGGCCCTGAAGGACAAGGCTGCTGCTCTTGCAGACTTCCTGCGCAGCGAAGTGGCGGTGATCGCTTTCGCCTCGCCGAGGGTACCCTTCACCGGTGGCGTTGTGGTTTTCGCTTCCGCCGGCCGGCTGCCGATCAACGACTTTTTCTGGATTGACATGGTATTGATCCTTTTCTCGCCTTAGCGGCGGATACTGCTGAAGTTTTTACTTCCCCTGGGTTCGGCCCCACGTGCCATCACTCACAGCACGGCCTGTGCCAAACTGGCCGCCTGTCCCTTAACCAGACAAACATGCTGGATTTTCATGGCCTTGCGGCTGTTGTTCGCGCGGACTACTTCCGTTCGGGAACGGGCCCGCGGGCAAAGGGATTAAAAACTCATCCGCGCACGCATGAATTCTTAATCTCTATCATCGCGAATCTCTATCTTCAGATCCTGCCTCTTGCTACTCTTCTCTGCCAATCTGATATTTCCGACACAGGTAGTGCATCTTCTGCTTGTCGATATGCAGCAGACGCGCGGCTCCTACCTTGCTGCCATCCGAACGCCGCAGCGCGGCACGCACATAGGCCGCTTCGATGCGGGCCATCTCTTCCTCAAAATTTACGCCCTCTTCAGGAATGAGCAGCGCCTCCTGGCTGGTGGCCGTGGTTACCAGGATCTGTTGCGGCAGATGCTGCGCCCTGATGACCGAGCCGTCCACCATCAGCACGAGTCGCTGTACCAGGTTCTCCAGTTCGCGGATGTTGCCCGGCCAGGAATACTCCTCAAGGATTTCGACCACCTCGGGCTCCACCTGCTTCACGGGCATGTGGTTCGTATCGGAATAAAGTCGCAGGAAGTGATTAATGAGGAGGGGAATGTCTCCCGCCCTCTCGCGCAACGGAGGCAACGCAATCGGGATCACGTTGACGCGGTAATAGAGATCCTCGCGGAACCGGCCGGCGTGGACCAATTCTTCCAGATGGTCATTGGTGGCGGTGATGAGTCGAAAATCGATCCTTTTCGGAGTCTTGCCCCCAATCCGCGTCACCGCCCGATCTTCCAGCACCCGCAACAGTTTGGCTTGCAGCGCCAGACCGAGGGTGCCGATCTCGTCCAGAAAAAGCGTGCCCGTGTGCGCCAGCTCGATGTGCCCCGGCCGAGCCGTTTGCGCATCGGTGAAAGCTCCTTTTTCATGCCCGAACAGTTCGGTCTCGATGAGATTTTCGGGCAGGGCGGCGCAGTTGATACTGATGAAAGGCTTCTCCGAACGCGGCCCCACCGCAACAATCGCGCGGGCTACGAGTTCCTTGCCGGTTCCGCTCTCCCCGCGGAGCAGTACCGTGCTGTTGCTCTGTGCCACCCGCGTGATTGCCTCATACACCAGGCGAATGGCCGCACTGGCGCCGACCAGTTCCTGGAAGGACTGCTGCTCCGCCTCCTTATCCTGTTCCGCCCGGTACTCGATCTCCGCCGTGCGTTTCTCCAGCGCCCGGGTGAGTACGATGTGTACTTCCTGGAAGTCGATGGGCGCGACAAAGTATTCGTCCACAGTCGCGTTAACGGCCTTATGGCGAATGCTTCGGCTATTCGAACGCGTCAGAGCCACCAGCACCAGGTCGGGTTCGTTCGAGCGCAGCTCGGCCAGCGCGGCAATACCATCCGGGGTGTTCTCCGCGATGGTGTCGATGTCGAGGAGTATGGCTTGCGGAGGCTGGTTCTTGAGCGCCCCCGTGAGTTCCTCCCAAGTCTGGAAAAGTCGCAAGTCGAAGTCGGAGGCCAGATAGGTTTCCGCCTCCGGAGCGACCCGTTCATCGGTGGTGACGATAAAGACGGTGTATCGAAAAGGCTGACTTCGGACGGCGGCGCGGCGCATGGGTCCTCCTGCGGTGGATGATTATGGCAAATTTTTCGATCGTTGGGGATGAATTTTTCAACCTGAGAATTGCAACCAAGGGGATCCCTTGCCGGGACAAGGTATTGTGACGGTCCCCACACTTGCAAAATGCGCATCATTTCCGTAACCTAACCCGCGTCCTGGAAACATCCCCCCACCGATTGCCCTGCCAGGCGACGTAAGGAGAAAAGTGTGGACATCAACGTCCGTAAGCGCGGGGAAGTGCAACTGATCCAACTTCGCGGGCCCTTGCGCATGGGCCCGGCGGTGGACGGTTTGCGCCAAGCCATGGAAGAAGCATTGCGCAACGGAGACACGCGCCTGGTGCTGAATCTCGCCGAGGTACCGATGATCGATTCGAGCGCCATCGGTCTGGTCATGCGCTTTCTGGCGTCCACGAAACAGCGCGGGGGGAATATCAAGCTGGTTCAGCCTTCGAAGTTCGCCATCCAGACCCTGCGCCTGGTGGGCGTCCTCAACTTGTTCGAAGTCTTCGATAACGACGACGCGGCCGTGGAATCGTTTGCTTGAATCGCCCCAGCCCGGTGAGCGTCATCTGCCCTAGCCGGTTGCGTTACTTTCGACACTAAAGTTGCGCTCCAAACCCCGCTCGGGGAATGGTATCCCGGCAACTTGCCCTTTATACTTTCACTAGGCGTGTTGGGTCAGAAAGCCCCACCGATTCAGAAGTCCACCTCTGTTGATACACCTGCCAAGCTTTGGAAGGACGGAAACGAACCGCAATGTCTGAAGGAGTCAAAAAAGCGCCCATCACGCAGCCGCCGGCGGCCTCCCAGGCTCTGTCGCTGTCACTGCTCGACGACCGGGTACTGGCTATGATCATGGGTCAGACTCCGCTCGCCAGGATACTGGACGCTCTGTGCGCTGACCTCGAGCAGCTTAATTCTGGAATGTTGTGCTCCGTCCTTCTTCTGGACTCGGACGGTGTGACTTTGCGAGGTGGAGCTGCTCCCAGCCTTCCGCAAGAATACTGCCAGGCGATCGACGTGTTGAAGATCGGGCCTAACGCGGGATCGTGCGGTACCGCCGTTTATCGTAAGCAGCCAGTCATCGTCTCCGATATAGCGACCGACCCCCTGTGGGTGGACTATCGCCAGGTGGCACTCGCTCACGGCCTGCGAGCCTGCTGGTCGACCCCCATCCCGTCGCAGGACGGCAGCATGCTTGGGACCTTTGCCATCTACTACCGCGAGCCGCGTACTCCGGACGCTCAACATCTACAAATCATTGCCCACGCCACCCATCTGGTGGCGCTCGCCATTGAACGAGATCGAGACAAGACCCAGCTTCGCGCCGCGGAAGATCGTTATCGCACGCTGGTGGAGTGCTTGCCCGCGATCACCTATATCGCCGAACTCGGCGCCGACGGACAATGGCGTTATGTGAGTCCTCAAATCAAGTCCATCCTTGGTTTTTCGCCGCAGGAGTGGTGCTCCAACCGGATGAATTGGCTGAGCCACATCCACCCCGAGGATCGCGAAATTGCCCTCGCGGCGGAGAAACGCATTCAGGAGACTCACAACATATTCCAGGCGGAGTACCGCATGTTTGCCCGCGACGGCCGTGTCATGTGGTTCCGGGACGAGGCCGTCATGTTGCCAGGGGCCGCCGGCGACCGCGAACTCCTGATGCACGGCGTGCTCTACGACATCACCGAGCACAAGCGTTTGGAAGAGCAGCTCCGCCACTCGCAGAAGCTGGAAGCCATGGGCCACCTGGCGGGCGGCGTAGCCCACGACTTCAACAATCTTCTGATGGTGATCCAGGCTCACAATGAACGCCTTCGTGGCCGCCTCGCTGCGGACGATGCCGCGCACAAGGATGCCACCGAAATTGAACGGGCGGTCACGCGAGCCGCTGCCCTCACCCAGCAACTCCTGGCCTTCAGTCGCCGGCAAGTGCTCCAGCTTAAGACGCTCGATTTAAGCGCGGTCGTGACCGAAGTCGCGAAGATGCTGGATCGCCTCATTCCCGCCAACATCGAGTTGAATATCCTGCCCGCCACTTCGCTCCATCACATCAAGGCCGATCCCGGACAAATGGAGCAAGTGATTTTGAACCTCGCCGTCAATGCGCGCGATGCCATGCCCCAGGGCGGCCGCCTCACCATCCAGACTGGTAACGTCGAACTTCACCAATCTCATGCCGGAAGCCATGCCCCGATCCCGCCCGGGAAATACGTAGTCCTCACCGTGACTGACAACGGTATCGGAATGCACAGCGACACCCAGGCCCACATCTTCGAACCCTTTTTCACCACCAAGAAACCCGGCAAGGGAACCGGCTTAGGCCTGGCCATCGTCTACGGAGTCGTCAAGCAAACCGGCGGTTGGATCACGACTTCGAGCGAGTTGGAACGCGGCACCACCTTCGACATATATTTCCCCGAAGTGCAGATGGAGGAGGCCGAATCGAAAGAGCCCGCCTCGAAAATAGAGATCACTCCCGCCCGTGGAACCGAGACTGTTCTGCTGGTGGAAGACCAGGATGGAATCCGCGATCTGGTTTGCGAGTTCCTGCAGCGAGGCGGTTACAAAGTCCTCTGGGCGGAAGACGGGAACCAGGCTCTCAATATTGCGGATGAGTACAAACTTCCGATTCACCTCTTGCTTACCGATGTCGTGATGCCCAATCTCGGAGGCCAGGAATTAGCCCACCGTCTGGCCCAATCGCGCCCGGACATGAAGGTGCTCTTTATGTCGGGCTACCCCGACCACTCCACCTGGGACGGCAGCCTGGTCGATGACACGGCCGCCGTCCTGCAAAAGCCGTTCTCGCTCGATGCCTTGACCCGCAAGATCCGCATCCTCCTCGACGAATAACCCATTGCGGGGACGGCTAGTGTGGGGGCAGGCGCGTCGCCCGTCCAACCCGAGCGCAGCTCGGTTTCTACTCTACAGCCGCTACCCTTCACAGCTTCGAGTCCGCGGGAACGCTTCCTCCGCCGATCCCCAAACGTGCGATGATTATTTCGAACTTTATTTCGAACTTTGTTTCGAACTTCGATCAGCGAGGAGCCCCATCCCATGGCGAACGCATCCCCCCAGAATTTGTCCAATTCCTCACGTTATGATCCGCCCTTCCATTTTTTCGTCCTGCCCGTATTCGCCATCAGCCTGATTGCGGCGATCGTCCATCTGGTTAGACGGCCAGGAGTGCATTCGGCGTGGTTTGTCGTCGTCATGATCGCGGCCTTAGTCGCCATTTCTAGGATTCGCCTCTACGCCCTCAAAGTGCAGGACCGCGTCATCCGCCTAGAAGAGAGATTGCGCCTGGCGTCCTTGCTCGACCCAGCCCTTCGACCCCGCATCCCGGAATTTACCGAGTCCCAACTGATCGCACTACGCTTCGCCTCCGACGCCGAACTTCCCGCCCTGTCTGCCCGGGCCCTCAACGAGAAGCTCTCCGCCGCCGACATCAAGAAAGCAGTCCAGCAGTGGCGCCCCGACCATTGGAGAGTATGAACGATCAACCAGGTAGAAAGTTGGACACGATGAACTGGAACAGAGTCGCCACCACCGCGTCGTCGAGCAGCGTTCTCGCGCCACCATTCAATTGACTTGCCCGATGCTCAAACGTAAGATTTCAGCCCTGTGCCGGGAGATGGAATGATTGGCGAGGTGATCTCGCACTACCGCATTGTCGAGAAGCTCGGCGGCGGCGGCATGGGCGTCGTCTACAAAGCCGAAGACACTCGCCTCGACCGCTTCGTCGCCCTCAAATTCCTCCCTGAAAATGTGGCCGGGGACCGCCAGTCGCTCGAACGCTTCCGCCGCGAGGCGCGCGCCGCCTCCGCGCTCAACCATCCGAATATCTGCACGATCCACGACATTGGCGAGCAGGACGGCAAGGCCTACATCGTCATGGAGTACCTTGACGGCGCGACCCTGAAACACATCATCGGCAATCGTCCCCTGGAGCTGGATGCATTGTTTTCTCTGGGCATAGAAATCGCCGACGCGCTCGACGCAGCGCACACACAGGGCATCGTCCATCGCGATATTAAGCCCGCCAATATTTTTGTGACCAAGCGCGGCCACGCCAAGATTCTCGACTTCGGCCTGGCAAAAGTCACTCAGCCCACCACGCGGCCATCGGAGTCCTCCGGCGTGACGGTCGAATCCTCGATCGTCGAAGAGCACCTGACCAGTCCCGGTTCCGCGATCGGCACCGTGGCCTACATGTCTCCCGAGCAGGCGAAAGGAAAGGAACTCGATTCCCGCACCGACCTGTTTTCCTTCGGAGCCGTGCTCTACGAAATGGCCACCGGCATGGTCCCGTTTCGCGGAGACACTTCGGCGCTGATTTTTCAGGCGATCCTCGATCGCGCCCCCGTTTCCCCGATTCGCCTCAATCCCGATCTGCCCCCGAAGCTCGAAGACATCATCAACAAGGCGCTCGAAAAGGATCGCAATTTGCGCTACCAGCACGCCGCCGACATCCGCGCCGACCTGCAGCGCCTGAAACGCGATACCGATACTGGACGCGCCGTCGCCGCAAGTTCCGGGTCAGTCGCGGCGGCGCACGACTCAGGCTCAAAGCTGGCGGCGCAAGCAGTCTC
>Ga0070761_10001504_pt1 | contig 14579 bp, 13 predicted proteins | sample HubBroMetageREF1_FD_66724 | JGI IMG/M metagenome (GOLD analysis project Ga0070761, IMG submission 66724) | Reference soil microbial communities from the Hubbard Brook experimental Forest, New Hampshire, USA - Hubbard Brook CCASE Soil... | ecosystem: Environmental > Terrestrial > Soil >...
CCGAAAGTACTGCCCGTCACGCGACTTTTGGTGTCCGAAAAACCGCCGGCCCGTGAGTCGTGCAGCCTCTCGGCCATAATAGTTGAAGAGTTCGCCGCCGTTACCTCTCGATCGCATGATCTCGGAGGTGCTCAGCTCCTGACCGGCGGCACACTCGACACGGCGACGAAGTCCACGTGCAGTCCGTCGCGTAGGCGGTACCAAACCCAGAGCCTTCGACCGGGCACGCGATGCGCGTAAGCGCTGAGCAACGGCCGGCCCTCGTGCTCTTGGTAGGCCGCTGCTTGGCGGACTGGGAGGGGGCCTGCGAAGTCGTCTCGTAGCGGGAGTCACGGCGCGGCGGAGAGGGTCACGACCGCGCGAGAGATGGCACGTGCTCGCGGCGAGCCGGGCGGGATGCCGAGCTCGGACAAGCATGCCCAGTAGGGTCTCGTCAGTCGCCGGACTTGAGCCAACGCTCGACGCGCTCCGGTAGCGCGCCTGTTTCGCCGTACTCTCCAAGCTCTTGGGGGGTCAGATCTATCGCCTCGTCCCGCTCGGACGCAGCGATGCCTTCGCGTATGCGGTGGTCAGCCTCGGGTGTCGACGCGTAAGCGAGCGGAGACGTCTTCGGCCGCGTGCGCGGTGCCATCACTCAGTATGAAAGCCTAGCATCAGATTCGAACGCATCCTTGTCTCCTTGGGGCGCGCTTCAGCACTTCGAGCAGGGCGCCGGCACGGTGGTAGTCCTTCGCATCGACGGCAAGCTTGATCGCGATTCAAATCCTACGTGGCGTAGCGGGAGAAAGCGATGGTCGCGGCGCGAACGGGACCCCCGAGCTTCGCGATTGTGGGCCATTTCGCCGACAAAGTGGCGCCGCGCGATCCCTCCGGTTGTACTCCCCCGGTTCGAACGCCCCGGAGTACCGCTGGGAGTACCGTTTGGTACCGTGTCGGAGCGAAACGGCTGGATCGTCCGGGTAACGCCAAGTCTGCGTTTTCCCTTTGGTCCGTAACGCCCCGCCACGGTGGGTAAAATCCATTCCGTTCCTAACGGCCATCCTTCCGGATTCGGCCTCGCCGGAGAGCGTGAGCCGCGTACTTGGATACGTCATCGCTGCAAATGACGACGCGCACTACACGAAAGTGACCACAAGGCTCGTTGCGCTCGCGCCCGACTCTAGTTTGAGCAACGACTACGTCGGTTCGCCCACGGCCCGCGTGGTGGCCATTCTCCCGAAGGGGGCCACGCCGTACCTCAAGGCGCGGATTAAGGCCGTCTTCGACAAGTTGCCCGCACCTTGACCGCCGAGTATCCGCCGGCATGAGCATCGTATATCCCGCAGCGCTGCTCGGGCCTGGAGCGCTCGCATCGCGGCAATATGCGACACTGGGCGCAAACTTGGCTGCCCATCACCAACTCGTCGAAGAGCTGCGCGCCGGCCTGGGCCAGGTGCTGCGCGGCAAGGGACCCGTTGTCGATCTCGCCCTGATCGGCATCTTCGCCGGCGGGCACGTGCTCCTGGAGGACGTGCCCGGCGTGGGCAAGACGACGCTCGCTAAGGCGCTGGCCAGGGTGTTCGGCGTGCGATTCACCCGCGTGCAGTTCACGCCCGATCTCCTGCCAGGCGACATCACAGGCTCGCTGGTCCTGGATCCGGAGAAGGGCACTTTCTCGTTTCACCGCGGCCCGGTCTTCACGAACATCCTGCTCGCCGACGAGATCAACCGCGCCTCGCCCCGGACACAGGCCGCGCTCCTCGAGGCCATGAACGAGTCCCAGGTGACGGTCGAGGGCGAAACCCACCTGCTCGAGGCGCCGTTCTTCGTCGTCGCGACGCAGAACCCGGCGGACTATCAGGGCACCTACCCGCTCCCCGAGGCCCAGCTCGACCGCTTCCTCGTCCGCATCTCGATCGGGTACCCGAGCCCGCAGGACGAGCTCGCGATGCTCTTCGCGCGTCAGACGCGGGAGCCGCTCGACGGGCTCACCGTGCTGTGCACACAGCAGCGCCTCGTGACCATCCAGGAGGCCGTCCGCAACATCGAGGTGAAGCCGCTCGTGGCGCGCTACCTGCTCGCGATCGTCGCGGCCACGCGCAGTGATCCCGAGCTCAGCCTGGGCGTCAGCCCGCGCGGATCGCTGTCCCTCTTCCGGGCGTCGCAGGCGCACGCGTTCATGTGCGACCGCGACTACGTGAGCCCCGAAGACGTGAAGGCGATCGCCGTCGCGACACTCTCCCATCGCGTGGGTCTTCGCGACGAGGTCCGCTATGGGGGCGGCGATGGCGCCGCCGTCGTGACGCGGATCGTCTCCACCGTCCGCGTGCCCACGTGAGCGTCGCACCTTCGTGGCTGGCGTGGCTGCCGCGCCTGCGCGCAGTCAACTGGCAGCGCCTGAACTATGTCCTCATCCCTGCGGCCCGCTCGCGCAGGCCCATCGCAGAGCCGTTCGGCGAGCCGGCGTCGCGCGGGGCAAGGTGGCTTCTACGCCTGTACCGGGCCTTCACGCGCGAGGGGCGCTGGCTCTTCGTGATCGCGCTCGTGACGGGCGCCTTGGCGGTCGATGTCACGCACACCCAGGTCTACCTGCTGTTCTCGCTGTTCGTATCGATGATCCTGGCCTCGCTGCTCGTGAGCCCGTCGCTCCGCCTGCCCGAGCTGTCGCTGCGCGTGCATGCTCCTCCCCGGGTGTTCGTCGGGGCCGAGCTATCGTTCGTCGTGGAGTGCGCGCGCACCGCGCCGGGGCCGAGCACCCCATGGCTCCGCGTCGAGGGCCCCTTCCTTCCGTATTTCGGTCGCTGGCTCACGCGACCTGCGCCCATGGTCGATGTCGGGTTCGGCGTGAGCTCGAGCACGACGCTGAAGGCGCGCTTTTCCGAGCGCGGCGACCTGACGCTCGGGCGCTTCCGCGTGAGCGCGCTCGTGCCGCTCGGCCTCGCCTCGGGTCCGCCGCTGCAGAGCATCCCCGTCCGGCTGCGCGTGGTGCCCCGCCCCGCGAACGTCCTGCGCCTCGACATGGAGCTGGCGACCCGGCACCAGCCGGGGGGGGTCGCGCTCGCGTCGAAGACCGGCGAGTCGATGGACCTGCGCGGCGTGCGGCCGTATCGAAAGGGGGACCGCATCCGTGATCTGTCGGCGCGCACGTGGGCGCGGACCGGCAAGCCCGCGGTGCGGGAGTACCAGGAGGAGTACTTCACGCGCGTGGGGGTCGTGCTCGACTGCGTGGCGCCCCGGAGGCGCTCGGCGCGGAGCGAGGAGGCGTTCGAGGCCGCGGTCTCGCTCACGGCCGGCGTGGTCGCTCACCTCGGCCGCGGAGACGCGCTCGTGGATCTGCTGGTGATGGGCGGTGAAATCCACGCGCTCACGCTGGGGCGGAGCCTGGGCTTCCTGGAGCAGGCGCTGGATCGCCTCGCGATGGCCGAGCTGGAGGCGAGCGTCGACCGCAGCCGGCTCCTCGAGCGGCTCGCGCCCTACCTCGCACGCCTCTCGGCCGTCGTGATGGTCGTCGACGGCTGGGACGAGGCCCGGGAGGCGTTCGTCCGTGGCGTGGAGAAGAGCGGCGTGCGCGTGCACGCCATCGCGGTCGGGGCCCCCGCGAGCGCGGGCGTGAAGGTCGTCCCTGTCACCTCGATTCTCGCGGGGAAGGGGCTCGTCCTGTGACCCGGCGCGTGCTCGCGGCCCTGCCGCTCGCTTGCGCGACGCTGCTGCTCGTTGCGGGCAGGGCCCCCTTCTACTGGCCGCTCGGGCTCGGCGTGCTCGCCATGGGATCGGTCGTCGTGCCCTGGCGCGCCTCGCTCACAACGTTCGGCGCGCTGCTCTGGATGACCGCGGGCGCGGCGGTGCCGCTGCTATGGGTCAGGAACACCTCGACCGAGCCCGCACTGGGCCTGTCCGCGGCGATCTTCCTCTCGAGCGTCGCCGCCGTGCGGCTGTTCTTCGACCAGGCGCTCTTCGGCCGCAGCTTCGATCGCGCCCTCGTGATCTTCGCGTGCGTCGCAGAGGGCATCGGCGTCCGGAGCGCCGCGTACCCGTACGGGGCCGTGGCGCTCGGCGCTTCGCTCCTCGTCGACCTCGGCGGCGGCTTCGAGGCGCTTCGCAGCTGGGCGCGCATTCCGCGAGCGGCGACGAGCGTCGTGGCGCTCGGCGCGCTGCTGGCCACGTTCGTGTCGCTGTCGCTTCCCGTGCTCGACCGCGCCACGAACCGGCGATTCCGGGCGCTCTTCGCGGGGAGGATGGCCCGCACGAGCTTCACGCCGCACGTCCGCCTCGACCAGTCGGGGTTCATCCGCACGAACGAGGACATCGTGCTGCGCCTGCACGGCGCCGAGGCCGATTACCTGCGCGGCGCCGTGTTCGACTCCTTCGACGGGACGTACTGGAGTACGTCGCCGCACGGCGCCCCGGGACTGCCGGGTCCCGCGACCTCCGCCCGGACCGAGGTCGACTCGGTCGAGGCCACCCAGTGGCTCTTCGCGCCGCGCGGTGCCCGCATCGTGAGCGACACGGAGTGGGAGGCCGACGCGCTCGGCGCACTCCGCCCGGTGGCGCGCGGCGTGAAGCAGTGGGCGTTCGCGCGGTCGACGGGCGAGATCGACGCCCCGACGGAGCTCGATGGGACTTTGCCGGCGCGCCTCGCTCCGAAGCTGAGGGCGCTCGCGCTCGAATGGACCGCGGGCGCCGGGGATGATCGCGCGCGGGTTCAGGCTCTCGTACGGCACCTGCACGAGGACTTCACTTACACGCTCGACCGGCCGGCGACGCCGCGCGGTCAGTCGGTGCTGCTCGACTTCTTGCTCGTGCACCGAGAGGGCCACTGCGAGTTCTTCGCGTCGGCCTTCGTGGCGCTCGCGCGCGTCCTGGGGATCCCCGCGCGACTCGTGGCGGGCTACCGGGTGGTCGAGCACAACGGCTTCGGGGGCTATGCGGTGGTGCGCGCCAAGCACGCCCACGCCTGGGGCGAAGCGTACGTACCCGTCGCGTCCGACCCGACACGCTCGGCCTTCGAGGTCTTCGACCCGACGCCGGCGGCGCCGACGCTGGCCGAGTCCAGGGACCGCACCGTCGCGGCGTTCTTCGACTACCTGTGGACGTCGCTGGTCGCGTTCTACGACGCGGCCGTCGCAACCCCGGAGCGAACGGTTCCCGCGCTCGGTGGCGCCGCGCTCGTCGCGTTCGTGGTGCGCGCGCTGCGCAATCGACGCCGGCGGGGCCGCCAGGCCAAGGACGACGTCGACACGCCGCCCGGGGCGTTCGTGCAGTTCGAGGCGCGACTCGCGCAGGAAGGGTTCGTGCGTGACCGGGCCGAGACGCTCGAGTCGCTCGCCGTACGGCTCGAGGTCGGCGGGCGCGAACCACTGTCGCGCGCGCTCCGTCGTTACGCGAGGGCGCGCTACGGGGTGGGGGAGGCGTCGGAGCGCGACCTCGCACGGGCGCTGGAGCCGGGCGGAGACTAGCTCTGCACGAGGTCGAGCCTGTCTCCGTATCGGGACCCCCGAGCACTGCAAGCCCGGCCCTACCGTCGTCATGGTGGTCCGCGTCGGAGAGGCGGGGATCGAGACGACACTCTCATTGGACCAGCCTCCCGCATGCGGCTCTGCGCCGACTTGCTTTCCAGCTGCCAGCGTAATCCGCGCCCTTGCGCGAAGGCCGGTCCAGTCATTCTGTCTACGGGGTCTGTGCGGCGTGTTGGGAGCGTTCGTGGTTCTTGTCGGCGTGCTCGGCATCCTCCTCACCATTGCGCATTCGAGTCGTGCCAAGATGCATGCGGGTTTCGCTGCTCTCGATCGCGAGAAAGTGGAGGCATTGGACGGATATGTGAAGCTCGACGAACACAAAGCAAAAGAGATGCGCGACAAAGGTTGGCTCCGAGTGCGCGTCCTCACGAGTATCGTGTTTGGTTTGGTGGTGCTCCTTGGAGTGGCAATCGCATTCCTCCCTTCATCTTTTGCGTAAGGTATTTGCCGCAGTGCTTTGCGCCGCCCTAGCCACCGATTGCGGAAGCGCGACTGCACCCCTGAGGAGCGTCGATTCGTCATCGCGAAGTCTGGGTCGGACGGAGTACCCCGGCGCGGAATGGCTCAGCACGGAGTGCGATGGCAAGTGCGATGCTTCCGACGACGCGCGCGCCATCGATACCATCGTTTTGCACACCACCGAGGACCCGGACTGGGACAGCAGCGTTGCGAAATTGCGCCTGGATCCCGGAAAGAGCGTTCACTATCTCGTTGGTCGAGACGGTCACATCGCGCAGTTCATCCCCGAGCGCTATGTGGCTTGGCACGCGGGCAATCGTTTCGTCAACGTTCACTCGCTCGGCATCGAGCACGTGGGCACCCTGGCGGATCCTTCCACCGAACCGGAATACGTGGCGAGCGCGCAGCTCGTGGCGCATCTGGTCAAGAAGTATGGCATCGTCGCAGACCGAACTCATGTCATCGGGCATTATCAAGTGCCGGACGGAGTCCTACTGGATCTAGACGCGCCCCCCTGCGACGCCTTGCCATCGAGCTGTGCAGCCGAGCATCGCTACGGCGGAAGCCATCATCACACCGATCCAGGGATGCTCTGGGATTGGGACGGATACATGGCGCGCGTTACTGGGGCTGCTATCGGCTCGCCTGCGGGGCGCTGACGCGAGCCATGGGCTGGGGACGTTTTCGATGAGGAATAGCGGTGTGGGAAGTCGGCTGACTGTCGGTCGCTGGCTGGGCGCAACATGCGTCGCGTCGCTGGCTGCGTGCGGAAGCGGAAGCGCTCCCGACGCCAACGAAGCAGGGACCGGCGCTGGCGCTTGCGGGACAGACGCCGGGGGCGCCTGCAATGCCATCGATGATGTCGGACCCAGCGTCACTGAGACGTGCACATCTGACGCGGTCCCCACGGGCGATGGGGGCACGATCGCCAACGGCACCTACGTTCTGACAGCGGCGACCTTTTACGGAGTAGCCGGATGCTCGCAGTTAGCCTCTTCGGCGACCCTGATGATTGCCGGAGATTGCTGGCAAGAAGTGACCACGGGATCGGGGATGCGGTCCACCGTCTCGTTCACCGTTTCGGTGCAGGGCAACCAGATGACGCCAAGCGTGACATGCCCTCCGTCGTCCGTGGCGAGCGCAAGCAGCGTGTTCACCGCGACGGCATCGACTCTCACCATCTTCACTCCGATGTCCGGCGTCAGCCTCGTCTTCACCAAACAGCAGGACGATCTTGACGATGAATAGCCTTGGCGAGCACTGGTGCGAGGTCCTGCGATGCTCTGGCACGGCAATTGGCTTGGCGACGCCGCTTTCGCTCCTGATGTTTTACGCTGCGCCGCCCGAGCCGCCCATGGATCCATCGGTGAGCTACGCGGCGACGTTCGGCGGTACTTCTGCGCGGCCAGCTGACGGAACCAGGCGAGGATCGCCTTTGGGCGCACGATCTGGCAGCAGGCCCTGCGTTCTTCCGCCGTGAGTTCCTTGCCCTTTAGCGCCAACCGGCGCCGCTGCTCCGCGCTCAAGTCGATGTGGCTCTTACCGGTTGCAGCCGCAAGGGCCTCCTTGAGAACCCGAACCTCCTCGCGCAAGTAGCCGACCCTCCGGGCCATCCGCTCGTTGATCGCGTACGCGAACATCGCGACGATGAACTGGAGCGGCGCCGGGAGCATCGGGATCGCGCCAAGGCTGCCTGCACCCGGCCATATCTTCAAGCCCGCGGTTTGGCGCTAAATCATGCGAGAATCCACGGCCACGAATTTCTGGACAGTGCGGGACTCCCTACACGATCGCCTTCTCTTGTTCTCAGGGCACCTCCCCGGACGCCGGCAACGAGATCTGCCAGCCGTACGACTGCCTCGATCCGGTAACCCCCTCCCAGTTTGGTACCGACGCGTCCGGAGCGATGCGCCTGCGGTGGTTCGTGTCTCGATGATGCCGTCAACGACGACCACGGAAAACGGCCGAGGGTCCTTACCGCAGGCTCATTTGCCGAGCAGCATGTGCATGTACGCCATCGCCTGGGGGCCGCTGTTGCCAGTCCCATTGGTCGTCGGGCCCGTGCTCCCGTCGATGTACTTGACAATCGTCATCGTCGTCAGGTCGACGATGTACGCCTGGTCACGCCGACCGAAGAAGTTAAAGGACGGCGTGCCGGAGGACGTCGGGGGGTCTCCCACGACCGTCACGAAGAAGGCATGAGGGCCCTCGGTAGCCGTCGGATCGCTGATCCACGACTGGAGCTGCATTTGCGTCGCCGCGGTAGCGAAATTCACCGACTCGAGCATCTCGATGACCATTCCGCCCGCGTGCACGACCTCCGCAGCCGCGGTGACGCCGGCGTCGTCGGTCACGCTCATCTCCGCGGCGCTCTCGCCGCACCCCGGGCAGGTGAACTCGGCGAGGTTGACCATGAGGTACTTCTTGCCATTTTGCTGGGCGTAGTTGAACACGTCGCCGAACGAGTACGTGGTGTACGGCTCCATGGTCGCGAGCTCGTTCGCGTCGTTGTCCACGTAGCCCATCCACAGCGTGTTGTCCGGCGGAATGGTCGGTGGCAACACGCATCCTGGACTGTCGGGGAGGTGCCCGTTTCCTGGACCCGCCGGCGTACAATACGGCCCGCTCGGATACGCCGCCAACGTCGTCGACGGCGTCCCGCCGTCGGCCGCGCCCCCGCTGCTCGATCCCGACCCCGACATCGTCGATCCCGAGTTCGACCCGCCGCCCGCACCGCTCGACGCGGCGCCGCTCGAACCGCTGCCGGCCGAGCTGGACCCGCTGGGCGAGGTGCTGCCGCCGCTCGACCCGCTGCCGCCCGGGCTGCCGCCGCTCGACCCGCTGCCGCTCGAGCCGCCGCTGCCCGACCCGCTGCCACTCGAACCGCCGTTGCCCGAGCTGCCGCTCAATCCGACGGGATTCTTGCTGTTCGAACCGCCACTCGAGCAACCGACGGACACAGCTGCCAGCGCCCCCACACCCACCCAAATTGCAAAGTTCGGTTTTCGCATTTCAGTTCGCCTTTCGTACGGCAAGCCAGGTCAGCTCGCTGATCCCTTCCCCTGGGTCGGTCTGAATCGTCGTTGCGTCCGCCGAGACGTGTCCGGTGGCCTGCACCTGAAGAAGACCGACGGTCGGCGGATCGGAGCTGTAGTCGTCGCCGAGGACGAGGAACTCGACCGGGGTCGACGCGGGGATTCCCGCGCTGTTCTTGAGGATGACCCCGAGCTTGTTCGTGGGGATGCACCCCGAGGGCGCGAGCGCGTAGATCGCGTTCACGCTCGCGGCAGTCGCGTAGCTCGGGGCGCTCGCGAGCGGCACGGGCGCGACGCGTAGCGCGCGCGTGACCTTGTAGTCCTCAATCGAGAGATCGAACGTCGTATTGTCCGGGACAAGGAGCGTGAGGTCGCCGACCGTGACGCTCGACGCCGTCGCGTCGTCCGGGGGAAGGTTCACGTTGCTCGGCGGAAGCGCCGGGATGCGCATCGTCACGTCGATCACGGGCGGCTCGTTCGCCATCAGGCGCCGGTAGTCGACCGCGTGATCGGGTCGCCCGTCGGCATGGATCGCGTAGTCCGCGGTGGGAAGGAAGATCCCGACGCCGATGGCGTACGCGCCGCTGCTGTCGCTCGGCGCGCCGAAGCACTGTGCTCCGCAGAACGTCATGGGGATGTTGCTCAAGGGGGCGCCCGACAGATCCTCGATCTTCCCCTCCGCTTCGAGGACGCACGTCGATGCGGCGGGGAGCGCGTCCGTCTCGTCGCCGCAGGTGGTCGGGATGTCGCTGGCGTTACCCGCGGCCGCCTCTCCTTCGAGGGTGGAGGCCCCCGCATCCCTCGGGCCGACGCCGGGCGACGCGCCGCTGCCCGAGCTGCACGCCGCCGACGCGAATGCGAGGAGGATGAGTGCGCGCCTCACGATGTCGAAGCATGGACCGCGCCACCTCCGCTGTCACGCCCAATCGGGCGCGCCTCGCGCGGCGTTTCCCTTCGCGACAGCGCTCGGATCCACGTCGACAAAACGCCGACGCCGGCGCGCTTGACCGACTGAGTTCCAAGGATAAAGATGCCCCGCCCCGAAAGCCGGGGAGGACGTCGAGGACTTCGATGCGGGCTTGCTCGACGCGATCGTCAGGTGCGACTGCGACGGCGGTGTTGTTGTCGCTCGCGGGCACGCTCGCCTGCAGCAGCCAGAGCGGGCCGTCCTCGTCGAACAATGACACGGCGACCGGCAACGGCGACGCCGCGACGGCCCTCAATCCGGACGGGGTGCCGTACCCCAGCCCGCCGGACGGTTATGGGCATAACGCCCGAACGGGGAGCGCACCGGGAAGCGTAATCCAGAATTTTTCATTTCAGGGCTACCCGAACGGGGACACATCCAACGGCCTTCAGACCGTCTCCCTCGCAGACTATTACGATCCCTGCGGCAAACGTCTGAAGCTCCTTCACATCACCGTGGCCGCGGTGTGGTGCGTACCCTGCAACGAGGAAACGGTGGCCGTCGTCGCCGCGAAGTCAACGCTCACCTCCGAGCAAGTGGTGGTCGTGCAGGCGCTCGGCGACGGACCCACCATGGGCACGGCGGCAACCACGACGGATCTCGACAACTGGACATCCAGGTACATGTCGAACTTTACAGAGGTGCTCGATCCGGGCTACGCGAAGTTCGGAGCCTTCTTCAACACGGCGTCCGTACCCTGGAACTGCGATATCGATCCGAGGACGATGGAGATCCTGCGCGCAAGCACCGGTTGGCCGGGTGACATCGACACCGAGCTGCAGCCCGCCCTCGCGCTCGTCGGCTCGCAGCCCGGCTATCCCATACCGGCCGTGTGCGGTGACCAGTGAAGTCTCGCATTCAGGCCCTGGCCTTCGGGCTCGTCGCGGCCGGCTGCGGCGGCGCGACCGACGCGGGCGCCCCCGCGTCCAGCGCGTCGTCGCCGGGAATGGTCGCCCCGGACTTCACGGCGAGCGACGTCGATGGGAAGACGTTCCGCCTGAGTGATCACCTGGGAAAGGACGTCGTCCTTCTTGACTTCTGGTCGACGTTCTGTGAGCCGTGCAAGGCCGAGTTCCCGCACCTGCGAGCGCTGTTCGACGAGAACAGGACCAAGGGGCTTCTCGTCGTGGGCGTCGCGATGGACGGGCCTGAGACGATCGCGGACGTGCATGCCTTCCTGCGGCGCTTCGAGGCCGACTTTCCGGTCGTGACCGACGCCGACTCGCGCATCGCCAGCCTGTACGACCCCAAGAAATCGATGCCGCTCACCGTCCTCATCGGACGCAGCGGGCGCATCGCCGTCGTGCGTGAGGGCTACAACCCCGGCGAAGAGAAGCTCGTCGCGGCCGATGTCGCTAAGGAGCTCGCCGCCACACAGCCCGCGGCGGCCCCGTAGCCGGGCCCCGAGCGGTGCGACGCGCTCTCCTCTGTCTCGCGCACTCGATCGTCCTCGGGTCCGCGTTCTGGGCCGCGCCGGCGCGTGCCGTCGACGTCGGGGTCGTCGCGGGCGACCCGATCCAGCTGGACGCGACCGAGACGAGCATCGTCGCGCAGCACTTCCAGGCGCGCACGCCGCCCGGTTTGCAGGCCCCCCCGCCGACGACGTTCGAGGACAGCGGTTGGTTCGGCTGGGTCAATCGCCTGAACGCGGCCCTGCGCTGGGGTCGCTGGACCGCCGGGCTGCGGCTCGATTCCGCCGTCTACGCACTGCGGCCCGTCGATCAGAGCCTCTCGGCTTACCCCGCCAACCCGAACGATCCCAACTCCCAAGCGACGGTGCGCCCGCAGATCGTCCTCGACAACGAGTCGCGCTTCCAAAATTCCATCTACCCCGCGAAGCTGTGGGCCACTTACACCGCGCCGGGCGTCGAGGTGACCGCCGGCGACGCGTACGTGCAGTTCGGACGCGGGCTGACGCTGTCGATGCGCAAGGTCGACGAGCTGGGGATCGACACTACGGTGCGCGGCGGCAAGGTGCAGATCACACGCGATCCTTTCGCCGTCACCGCGGTGGCCGGATTCGCCAACCCCTCGCGCGTCGACGAGGCGACCGGCCGCGCGTTGTGGGTGACCGACAACCTGGCTCCCGGCGACGTGGCGCAGGCGACGTTCGGCAGCGACCGCGTCGTCGGCCTCGACATGCAGGTCGGCCGCGGCCTGCCGGTCACGCTCTCGACGCACTTCGTGCGCTTCACGCGCTGCGCGCCGTACCACTACGACGCCAACGGGAACATCGAGACGAGCTTCGCCGCCGACCCGGCGACGGTGACGTTCGGCACCTGCGATCCGAGCGATACCGACACGTGGCTGCGCTCGCTCAACCCCGTTCCGCGCGGACTCCAAGCGAAGGACATCACGATGGCCGGCGAGTCGCTGGAGGTCCCGAGCCTCTGGGGGCACGGCACGCTTTACGTCGAGGCGGCCGTCCAGCAGCGCGAGGACGACATCCCGGGTCAGAACACGAACCTGAACGGCAACGCCCTCTACGCCGCCCTCTCGTTCGACGTCGGCAAAGCGTCGACGACGCTTGAGGTGAAGAGCAACCGCAACTTCTACACCGTCGCGGCGTCGGTCGGGCAGCGCGCGCCCGAGTTCGCCATCGTCGCCTACTCGTTTCTGCCGCCCGCCGAGTCGTTCAACATGCTTGACGCCGAGGGGACGGGGGACTTCAACGCCTGCGTCGAGGGAGGGCGCCTTCGGGAGGACGTGAACGTCGGCCGCGACCTGCTCCTCTACGCGCAGGGCGTCTACGCCTACTCGGAGACGGAGCAGCCGAACGGCCAGTGCGACCAGCTCGGGCGGACGCTGCCGGCGCCGAACACGCCAGCCAGCAGTGTTGAGGACGTGGTGTGGGACGGCGTCGCCGGCTTCGAGTACACCTTCGACGAACGATTGAGCCACGCGTTCGCGTCGGCCGGGGTGCGCGACGATACGCGCCGGGACGGCGTGTTCCAGTACCGCGAGCAGCACCTCGAGTATTCGATTGCCAAGTACCTGGGCGGCCCTTGGTCGGTGGAGATCCAGGGGCGGGGCCGCCACCGCGAGGAGCAGGGGTTCAACCTCGACGAGGAGGCGAACGCCCAGTACTGGTTCGAGGGCGAGAACTACGTCGCCGTGCGCATGGCGCCCAAATGGGTGTTCTCACAGGGATTCGAGTACACGACGCTGCGCGGGCAGCCGAGGACGTACGTCAACGGCTCGGTGATCTATAAGTTCACGAGCAGCTCGAACGTGCGCGTCTTCGTCGGCGAGCAGCGCGGTGCCTTTCGCTGCGCGAGTGGGATCTGCCGCTTCTTTCCCGCGTTCGAGGGAGCCCGGACGGAGCTGACGCTGCGGTTCTGAGCGCCGCCCACCTGCGGGCCACGCCGGCGCGTCCCGCGAACGCCACGGTCGCCGTCACGGCGCGCCCGGGCGCGTCGCCCTCGTGTCTCGCATCGAGATGGACGAGCAAGGGGCCACCGTCGTCTACCGCGTCCCCGGCATCGCCCGCCCGCCTGGCGTGCCCGACCCGGGCGCCGACCTCGCCACGTTGTCTACTGATTTCAGGGAGTCCGCGCGCATCGGAAGCCGATGAAGTAAACGCGTTCGCCTGAGTAGCTGGCGCGAAGCGAGGGAAATAGAGCCGAGGCCAAATTATCGTATCCGCCTCCCCTGATCACGGAGTAGGTCATCGCGTTGAGATACGCGCAATCGACGCACGATTCCGCGTATGGCGCATACCCGTCCAAAATCCACTGCCACACGTTGCCGACGAGATCGAGCTGGCCCCAAAGACCCGCACCTTTCGAGGCCGTGCCTACCGGCGCAATGTTGGACAACCCAGTGCATGTTCCAGAGCCGCTCGGGTAGTAACAATTGTAAATTGCATATTGACTCGCGGTGCTGGGGTCCGTCGCTCCCCACGGGTATTGCCGCTGCTGGTTACCTCCAGCCGCCGCGTATTCCCATTCGGCCTCGCTTGGCAGAAAACCACCATCCCAGATGCAGAACGCATAGGCTTCGTACCAGGTGACGCAGTTGATGGGGAGGGTCTCCTGGCTTCCGGCCCTGCTAGTCCAGGTGCTGTAGGGGCTGCACGAGGTCAAGTTGGCGTCTGTCGGGGCGACGTTGCCGTTGTTCGATGATACCCATCCCGTCTCATGGGTTCCGGGGCTAGCACTGTTGACGAGCCCTTCTCCGCCGTTCAAGTGCGCATGCTTGCCGGAACCCTCGGTCGGCAACCAACCCTTGCCACCATTCCACGCGCTGACGAACTGGCGGAAGCGGCCGACTGTCACATCATATTTGTCGAGCTTAAGGTTGCTTATCGTTGCGGGGTCGATGCTCCCGGCATCTCCTCCATCTGCGAGGAGATCGATTCCCTCCCCTTGCGCGGCAGGACCAACGTCGTACGTGCGGTAATACGTTCCACCGCTCACGACCGAGCTCGTGCAGCAGCTCTCCTTATTCTGTCCGCAGTCGGAAACCCCCGGGCCACCCTGTGCGCAACCCGGCTGGTCGGGCGTACGAGGTTAGCGGCGCCCCCGCCGTTGCGGGTGACGAGACGACTGCGCGTGCGGGCGCCGCATGGGGCTAATGGGCAAACACCGATGGCGGCGGTTTGCCGCGTCGATGATTGGCGTA
>Ga0070761_10001506_pt1 | contig 14572 bp, 10 predicted proteins | sample HubBroMetageREF1_FD_66724 | JGI IMG/M metagenome (GOLD analysis project Ga0070761, IMG submission 66724) | Reference soil microbial communities from the Hubbard Brook experimental Forest, New Hampshire, USA - Hubbard Brook CCASE Soil... | ecosystem: Environmental > Terrestrial > Soil >...
CGAGTCGACCGCCGGTAACGCGACCATCCGCTATAGTTCCCGCCTTCCCACCGTGGATCGCCCGCTCCCGGTCCTCGGACTGAAGAGGTCAGTGGGGTTGGCGCTACCTTACTTTCTGCCCGCCTGTCTCGCGGTCGCGCGGAGCAATATGATTCTCACCGCGCCCAACCGGCTTGCGCGCGAGTTGGAAAAGATAGCGGCCGTTCGGGTGGTCAAGGCGCCACGCGAGCTCGTGGGATTCAAGTACGAGATGACCTGGCACGCTCGGCTTACGGCCGATCCGGCCCATGCGTGGCTCCGCGATCAGATCCGGGCGGTTGCTAGGGACTTGCGGTAATGAGGGGGTTTCTCTGAGTTGGGCGCGTGAGACCCAAACCGTGGCCAGCGCGGATCTTCTGATTCTTCCCGGATCCAAACATGTGGCGGAGGACCTGGCGTGGCTACGACAGACCGGTCTCGACGGAGCGATCATGGATCACGTGAAATCGGGGAAACCTACGCTTGGTATATGTGGTGGTTCGCAGATCCTCGGGCGGCATCTGTCGGATCCGTACGGCGTAGAAGGCGAGGCGAACGGCCTAGGTGTGCTTGCTCTTTCGACTGAGTTCCAGGCATCTAAGCGGTATGAACACCGACGCTACGGATTCGGAGCTCTCGAGGGCTTCTGGGCGCCTCTCGGTCGTGTTTCCTTTGACGCGTACCAGATTCGGCATGGACACACCGAGCCGGCCATCGGTGATTATTTGCTACGCCCGGTACTGCCAGACGGTTGTGGATGGCAAAGCGGAGAGATCCTTGCTCTGTATACGCACGGACTTTTTGAGAACCCAGCGGTGGTGCGCGCACTGTTCGGGCAGGAGGTGCCGACCCTGGATGACACTTTTGAAGGCCTCGCTGATTTTATCGAGAGGCACATGGGGGCCGACACGCTTACGTCGCTGCTGACATCAAATGTACTGCCTGCGATCTGAATGATCGTAGAGCGCTGCCCGGGTTCACGTAACAGGTGAGGAGAAACAACAATGCCCGGTAGAGAAATCTAACTCGTTCAAGTTTCTTCGCGCGTTCAGTAGCTGGCACGACCTCGCTTCGAAATCACCCCCCGGGTCACCCACTAGCGAGTGGCTGCCAAAACACTTCCGGCCGAGAGTCTCGCGGGTCAATGGTTAGCCGCGTCCGCCGCCGTCCGCCGCGGCGTTTCCCGCAATGACCGCGATCAGCAAAGGCTTCTTTCCGCATCCAGCATGGATGACCAGGTGCCCGATGTAGAGGGCGCTGTACTCATCAGCTCCCGTCAGTTCTCATGTGCCGCAGAAGACGCTGCTAGCCGGGCAAGATTGTTGAGGGCGTTGCCCCAAGACTCATAAAATAGGTGCGTAAGATCTGCGACGATCCGCGCACTGGGTTTCTCGGTCATTCGAATATTAGAATACGAGCGAATGCCGATTCTCGTGCGACCCCGGTTGTCCAAAAAGTCCCAGTGATAGAACGCGACCACGTCATTCACTTCCACGCCGTAGTCGCCGGACATCGCCTGAGGGTTGTCAGCGGTGAGTTTGACCACGATCTCGGATTCCTCAGTGACCTTAAGTTGCTCTTGGTAATAGAACAATGTGGGGTCAGTAAGACCTGTGCCATATAGAGGGGTGGCCTTCAGAATTTGTCCTTCCTGCAGCCCGATACCGGCGTAGGGCGGCCCGGATACCGAATCCCAATGGTAGTCGGTGTACCAGCGGTTCATATCCAGATAGAGAGGCCACACCGTGATCAGCGGAGCATCGATGTCTGCGCCCGTTGTCAGGTACTCCGTAAGTTCATAGGGTTTCTTCATTGATTTGACTCCCGTCTCTACGATTACGGACGTCCCGCGGCAGGGCGGCGAAGTGCTTCTTAAACGATGCCGTGAAGTTCGTCGGCTCTTCGTACCCCACCTGTACTCCAATATCACTGATGGGGATGTCCGTCGTCTTGATTAGGTGCAATGCGGCTTGCATACGCCTTTCGGTCTGGTACTCGTGAATCGAAATGCCAAAGCTCTGTTTGAAGCCGGAGTGAAGCTTATTTCGATTCAGCTTGTGGCGGCCGCTGAGACCCGCGAGCGTGACTCGCGCCGCGGGATCGGCATCTATTTGATCTCGAATCTTTTGTAGCTTGGCTCGCTCCGACGTAGTAAGACGAATTGAAGTTAGCATCTGCGTACGCGTGCTGCGCCAGTCCTGAAAGAGCATCCGCAATAGGTCTAGCGCGAGGGTCCGTACAGTCAGGTCATGCCAAGCTCTGCTGAGTCGGATATTGAACAAGCGACTGGCCTGGTTGAGCGAAGCCTTTGAGGCGGAGAAGTGACCCATCCCAGTCTCGTGACGCGACCAGAGCGATGTGAGGACCGGTGGAACATCGCTTTCGTCGAGTGCCAGAGTCTTGAGCAGGTATTCTCTCGAAAGACTCAGAGAGCAATAGCGGTACGCGGTGCCACCTCGAAATGTGGCAGTGAGTGGCTCACCCGGCGGAAGAATGATAAATGAGCACTGGGCTCCTTCGTCGTGTACGCCCATCGCTCGCGCGCTGTAATCCGCTTCGCCGGAGAATACGACGCGCAGTCGCAGAACGTGCTCAAGGCTCCTCGCTGTCAGACGCCAGTCCTTCATGACCAGCGCGTCCGTGATATGGACACAAAATCCCGGCTCCGCCTCATGGACTTCTTCATATCCGGAACCCACGAACCCGTTGATGGGTTGATCTCGCTTTATGGGTTGGCGGCCGTAGACCACGCCCTCGATTCCGCCACTAATGGATGGATCAATCCTCTGGATTGCTTCGAGCTTGTCCCAAAGGTCCGCATCATCGGAGCTAATGAGAATTCTGTTGCGCACGAGTCCGGAATGCACGGTCTATTGCTGGTCGCAGTGACCGGATTATCAGCTCTCGCATAGGTGTTTGCACGTCCATCTCCGCTTTGGTTCGCGCGGGGCGATTCCTGAGCGAGGACGATTTAATCATTGTCTTACGTTCGCATTAGCGGGCTGAGCATGCACACAGTTAGAGTCACGACTTGGGGGTAGAAAGACGGCGTCTCTTCAGGTTCAGCGAACGCCGGGTGAGTGTCGCCATGAGCACAGCAGCAGAGTTGCAAGAACTTGTTCGCAGCCATCGGCCGGGCGAAGGCCTCCCCGGACCCTTTTATCTAAGCGGCGACATTTTCGAACTCGAAGTCGAGCGATTTCTAGGCACTCATTGGATGCTGGTTGGGCACACGTCGCAACTGTCCTCGGCGGGCGACTATTTCGTGGTTAACGCCTTGGGCGCTTCCGTGATCGTGGCGCGCGACCGCAGCGGTGGGATTAACGCCTTCCACAATGTCTGTCGACATCGGGGCGCACGTCTATGTGACGTACCAAGTGGACGAGCGACACTGATTACCTGCCGCTACCACGGCTGGAGCTACAAACTCAACGGCGAACTGGCCGCATGGCGTCACATGCCCGAGGAAGCCGAGAAGGGTAACTACTCGCTGCTTCGATGCGCAGTGACGACGTTCCAAGGGTTCATTCTCATCTGCCTCAAGCCAGCAGAGGCTCCCGACCCGTCACAATTGCTACAGCACGTCGAACCTTACTGGAGCCGTTATGAGCTTCACAGCTGCAAGGTCGTTGCCGAGCGCACCTACCGAATACGCGCAAACTGGAAGCTTTGTGTGGAGAACAATCTTGAGTGCTATCACTGCCTGGGGAGCCATCCCGAATACACGGCGATAAATGCCTTTGTTCGCGCGGACGAAGCTGTCTCACGGGCGATCGTCGACGGCTTTTCCGCATTTCGCGAGGAGTGGGAGGCGCGAATGCGCTCGGCCGGTACCTTGACCGGTCGGAGCGAAATGAGAACCGTGCAGGGGCAAATGTGCCGGGCGGGGACGGTACCTCTGGCGCCGGGGAAGCTCACCGCTTCGCGCGATGGTCGAGCACTCGCGCCTCTGCTCGGAAGAGTTGCGGGCTACGACGAGAGCGTCACTACCGGGGGTATTGGCTTTATTTCCTATCTCATGGCCACGTGCGATTACGCGCTTTCGGTCACCTACCTGCCCGAAAGCGCGAACACGACGAACGCAGTCATGCGATGGCTGGTGCACGAGGGTGCGGTGGCGGGTCGCGATTTCGACCTCGACGAGCTGTGCTTTATCTGGGACGAAACGACGAAACAGGACAAAGAACTGATTGAGCTCAATGCCGCAGGAGTCGGGTCGCGAGGATATAGGCCCGGTCCGTACTCCAGACTCGAGAGTCTCACGTCGGACTTCATTGATCGATATCTAGCGATCATGTCTGAAGCGTCATGACTAAGGCGCTATCGGAGGGCTACGCGGGATACGCGGTAATGCTTCTTTTTTTCGCGAACATCGCGAATTACGGTCAGCGCATGGTCGTCTCCATTTTGCTCCCGGGCATCAAGTCCGAGGTGGGGCTCACGGATGGACAGTTAGGGATCCTAATGGGAGGTGGATTCGCGATCCTATACGCGATTGCAGGGGTTCCGCTTGCGCGCTTCGCCGAGCGCCGCGGACGCGTGAAATGGCTTTCAATCGCGCTGGTGTTCTGGAGCCTAGCAACCGGAGTCTTCGGCCTGTCACGAACGTTTCTGCAAATGCTCGCGGCGCGCGGCGCGCTGGGAGCAGGGCAGTCGATGTGTATTCCGACTTCACACTCGCTGCTTGGCGACTATGTGAAACCGGGGAACCGCCCCCTTTCATTTGGTGTGCACTCCGCGGGTGGGGTGCTTGGCGCGACATTGGCGATGGTGTTGGGCGGATATCTCGGGGCCGAGATTGGCTGGCGTCTCACACTTGAACTCTTTGCGCTCGCTGGCGTCGCGCTTGCAGGTGTCATCGCGCTGACGCTTCCGGATCCGTCCGGCCGCACTTCAGGGGCAGGGCCTGGCGAGCACGTACATCTCCCACTGCGCTCCGCGGTCGCTCGTCTGATTGGTGTCCGCTCGTACGTTCTCGTTCTCATCGCAGTGTGCTTCGCCATGCTTGTTGAATATGGCCTGAACCAATGGTTGCCGTCTTACTATGTTCGGGAGTTCGCGCTACCGGTTCAGAGCGTGGGCATCCACTACGGAATCGCCATTGCACTCGGTGGAGTTCCTGGGAGCGTCCTCGGCGGCATGGTCGTTGCTTCACTGGCACGGCGGGATGTTCGCTGGTTGGTCTGGTTCCCGGCAGTTATGTACATCGTGGGCATTCCGGTCGGCCTTTCAATGCTTTTGGTCCCGACCGCCAACGTCGCGTTCACCCTCAATGCGTGCTATGCGTTTGCCGTCTACAGCACCAACGGCGCGATCTGGGGAGCTTGTTTTGTGCACGTGCCCCCGGAACTGCGTGCGACGACCAGCGCAATTACGCTGTTGGTGGCTGGAATTGCAGGCCTCGCGGTCGGCCCGGTTGTGGTCGGCATTCTCAGTGATGTGCTGACGGAGCGCCTGGGACCCCAGTCGCTTCAGATGTCGCTAGTTGCGGTGGAGTGTCTCGCAGTGTTCGTGGTTGTGCCGCTGCTGCTCGCAGCGCCGTTCGTGGCCCGCGAGCGGCCTGCGCATGCCGGATTGGCAACTGCGCAATCGTCCGACTCCTGAAGAGTCAACGCCGATATGAAACGACGGTACGCAACTCCGCGCAGTCTTGGCATGCAAGGGCCGGTTACTCGGCGCGACTTCGTTAATGGAGTCCTAGTCGGTTCCGGCGCTGCCTTGGTCGCCGGGACCGCGGGCTTTAGGAGCGCGGCGGCTTCGAATCCCAATGTCCCCTCGGGATCTGAATGGACAGGATACGGCGGAATCGGCGATTACCGGTGGTCGAACGGCAATACCGAAGCAGTTCGGGATGCGGCGCACGGCATTCGCGACCACCGGTATCCCGAGCTGGATGCGGGCGCCGCGGTAGAGAGTCACGACGTTGTGATTGTGGGCGGGGGATTCTCGGGGCTCTCAGTCGCGTACGAATTCCACAAGTGGCGGAAGCCTAATCAGAGCTGCCTTCTCCTGGAGAATCACCCGGTTCTCGGAGGCGAGGCCAAGCAGAATGACTTTGAGGTCGACGGTGTCCACCTCACTGCCCCGCAAGGTTCAAACGCGGGGCTGATACCGGACAAGGAATATACCGGCGGCGGCGGCCGCTATCAGGTCTACATCGACTACTACCGGGAGCTCGGACTCCCGCTGGAATATCCGCTCGAGCCTCTGGGTCGGGCGGCTCAGAAGTATCGCCTTCCTACCGAGCACTTTGACCCGATGGTCGCAGAAGCGGCCTACGACGTCGGTTATTACTTTGCGGGCAAGGGTTGGGTGCGAAATCCGATCGCCGCCAAGTTCGCCAACACGCCCTGGCCCGAGCCGGTGCGGCGACAGCTAGACGATTTCTCCAATAACCGACGTGATCTCGTCTCGCACAGGGAGGATGTCGATCGCTGGCTGGACTCAATTTCGTACTACGACTTGCTCGACCAGCTGGGATACGGCAGTGAAGTAAAGGGCTACATCGACCCTTTGCTGTGCGTTGGCAACTTTGGCGTGTGCGGCAACGCGGTCTCCGCACTCGCCGCAAAGCGGCTGACACTGCCCGGCACGATCCCCAGCACAGCACAAAATCGTTTTGCGGATATCAGCGTTGTCTCCTTCCCAGGGGGCAATGGCGGCATCTATCGACGTATGCTCCTCGCCGTTCTCCCGAATGTGCTTAACGGCGATACGCCGTTGCAGGCGGCACTGACGGGTCGCTTTAACGCCGCAGCTCTTGATGTAGGGGGCAATCCCGTGCGGTTCCGCACAGGATCGACCGCAGTGCACGTGCGGCACGAGGGCTCCCCAGGGACGGCGGACTCGGTTCTGGTGCAGTACGTCAAGGACGGTCAAACCAAATTCGTGCGGGCGAAGGTCGTCGTGATGGCCTCCGGAGGTTGGGTCAATAGAAACATCGTGAGCGACCTTTCAGCCGCTCACCGCACGGCGTACGCATCATTTCACTATGGGCCCGTAATGACGGCGAACGTCGCCGTGCGTAACTGGCGCTTCTTTGATCGGCTCGGGTTTCCAGTCGCGCGCTGGTTTTCCGGCATTGGTTGGCATGTGTGTGTACGTCGCAATTTGACGCTTGCCAAACACCCGAAGCCGCTGACACCCGATAGCCCGACGGTCCTGACGTTCTATATCCCGTTCATGAACCCAACTGTTTCTCCCGAGTTGCAGGGGCCCGTGGCGCGGGGACAGCTACTTAGTGCGTCGTACTCCGATTTTGAGCACCAACTGCGGGAGCTAATGACAGAGATGTTTGGCCCGGCCGGCTTCGACGCGCGGCGGGACATCGCCGCGATAGTCCTGAATCGCTGGGGTCACGCTTATATGGCTCCGATGCCCGGCTTTTTCTTTGGCATGGCGGGCGCTTTGGCGCCTTCCGAGCAGCTACGCGTGCCGCACGGAAGGGTCGTGTTCGCCCACTCTGAGTTGCAGGGAAACATGAACATGGCCCACGCAATGTTGGAAGGAAAGCGGGGCGCCTCACAGGCGTTGGCGATGTTATGAGCAATTCATTCTTCACGGGAGAAAACGCCGGAATGCGCACCTTGCAACAGAACAAGACCAAACGCACCGGGGTCATCGCATGAAAAGCGCTCTGACATTTGTTGGAGTAGTGGCACTCCTGGGTAGCGTCCGGCCGGTTTCTGCTGATGACGCAACTTTACAGGAGGTCGTGGTGACGGCGGAAAGGCGGACTGAGTCGCTGCAGGACGTGCCGGCCGCGATTACTGCGCTGAGCGGCGAGTCGCTGGATCAGTTGCATTTGCAGGGAAACGCAGACCTGGCCCAACGCGTACCGAGCCTTGCTATTGACGCACTGTCCCCGGGCGAATCAACTCTCACCATACGGGGGTTGGGAACGTCCTATGGGTTAGAGCCCGCCGTGTCGTACTACCTGAACGAAACTCCTCTTGATGTGCGCACAGATGGATATACGGGCGCTCCAGATATCGATTTCTTCGATGTCGATCGGGTGGAGGTGCTTCGCGGCCCTCAGGGCACTCTGTACGGATCAAGCTCAATGGGCGGGGCCATCCGGGTGCTTACCAACCAGCCGGACGTCTCTGCGTTTGCCGTGAACGCGGAGATTGGGGGATCTGCGATGGACGGCGGAGGGTATGGGTATCTTGCAAAGTCCGCGGTGAATATCCCCCTGTCCTCAGATCTGGCTGTGCGTGTGGTGGGTGCCTATGAATACGTGCCGGGCTACGTCAACCGCGTGATTCCGGGGGATTTCAGTGACCCGCACCCGACGAGCGATTTACTCGTTCAGCGACGCATTAATGACGCGGAGTTGACAAGTGGTCGCATCATCGCCACTTGGAAGCCGACCGACGCGCTCTCGATCACGCCGAGCTTGATGCTCTCTCAGATCAGAGCCGGGAACAACTCTCAGTACTATACTAACCTACCGGACTTCACGACTGCCGCTTACTACCCTTCTCCGCAGAGCAGCCGGCTGACCGTGGGCAACCTGTTGCTTAACTATGAGCTGGGCTTTGCCGATCTTCTATCATCGACGTCGGTCCTCTCTCACGACGTGGACACCTGCGCCGACTTCACGTTGTTCTTTGCGAACCTGGCACCTCTGTATGGTCTGCCCTATCCCCCAAACACTCCAGGAACGGATTGTCTGACGTCGACGAACCCAGGCTTCACTCAGGAATTTCGCCTCACTTCCCCGGCGGACCGGCTTCTCCGCTGGGTGGCCGGCGCGTTCTTCAGCCATGATCGTCAGCATTCCGTCGAAATGACTGACAGCGCGGCCTTTGCGGACGCCATCGGACAGACCGATGGCTCCAACCTCTACACATTCGACCAGTCAGTCATCGATCAACAGGCGGCTGTGTTCGTGGATCTCACTTACAAGATCTCGTCAAAGTTCGAGGTAACCGCCGGCGACCGCTACTACGAGTTGCATGACAGTCTGGAGAACGTACAGACAGGAGCATTTGCAGCGCCAAGTCAACCGCTGGTGCACGCCAAGGCGAGCGGCAACAGTCCGCGCTTTGTCCTGAACTATCATCCTCTAAGTGATGCGTTGCTCTATGCGACAGCGGCTAAGGGCTATCGTCCCGGCGGTCCTAATGTCGGCTTGCCAAACAACATCGGGTGTACCCTCACGAACGCTTATCAGCCGCTATACAATCCGGACTCTGTGTGGAACTACGAAGTCGGGGCAAAGACTGAATTCCTCCAGCGCAGACTCGCTGTCAATGTCGCCGCCTATCGGATCGATTGGACGAACGTGCAGCAGACGGTGACCGATCCAGGTTGCGGCTCGCTATTCGTCGCCAATGTCGGGTCCGCACGTAGTAAGGGAGTAGAAGCGGAAATCAATCTTAAAGTCACCCCGGAGTTGTTGCTGGCCGTCAGCGGCTCCTACACAGACGCTCGATATCAATCCATCGCAGCTGCCTTCCAAAGCGCGGCTGCCGTATCCGCCGGTGATCCGGTGCCGGACGTCCCCAAACAGAAACTGCTGGTGTCGGGCGATTACACACGACACATCGCAGGCTATTCCGGCTTCTTGCACGTCGACTGGAGCCACGAGGGATCCGTGCCAACGGGGTTTACCTTCAAAGCGACGCGCCCGGCCTACAGTGCGCTTGATGCCGCGGTAGGACTTCGCCGCGATCACTACGAGGTCTCGATATACGGACACAATCTCACGAACTCGACCGGAATCGTGTTCATTCAGCAGAGCACTGTCTACAGCTACGCAAATGCGTTCCAGACGCAGATAGCGACTCCGCCGCGAACGGTCGGCATCAACATCGGCCTGCACTTCTAAAGTGGGACGGGTAGTCGCTCGGACCGTCGCATTGAGCAGCGTTTTTCGTCCGTTGAGATCGACTGCCAGTTAGGAGCCGGGAGCAACATGTTCTTTTCGCGAAGCGAGTACCTCGAGAGATGGGACCGGGTCCAGGCGGCGATGGCTGCGGCGGGTTATGAGAATCTGCTGGTATGGCAACGGTCCGCGGGTACTTACGACAAAGTGGGAGATGTGTACTGGCTGACGAACTTCCAGACCTTCGGTACGGGCCAGGGGCCTCCAACGAGGCCGGAATTCGGCGAGCCTTTCTGTTTTTCTGCGGTTTTAATTCGCAAGGGCCACGAGCCCGAGCTGCATACCGGACTTAGCGAGAACGACATCGACGCAACCAGAGTGGTCTGCGGCAAGGTGGTGTACCACGCGCCGCCGATGATGCCGACGTTTGCGGAGTATTTGCGCGCTACGGGTATCGAGGGGCCGGTCGCTATCGTAGGCGATGACGTGCTCCCAGGCATGTACGACCGCGTCCTGCGTCAGCACACGCCGCAAGTTCAGTGGGTGTCAGAGGAGCAGTTGCTGGTTAGACCTCAGATGATCAAGAGTGCCCGCGAGCTTGAGGCTTATCGAATTGGGGGGGAACTCGTGACCGCAGGCCTGACCGCGGCCGTGGAGGCGATGATAGTGGGTGAGCGGCAATGCGAGGCGGCGGGCAGGGCAGCCGCGGCGATCATGCGCGGCGGCGGCGGGTTTCATCGCATCGACATCAATCACGGACGCTTCAGCGAGAAGTACTTTTTGAGCCGAGACCTTTATGGGCATAACAGGAGTGCACCGTCGCCTGGCGATCTATTCACGGTGTGGATCTATGGCCCTCTTTTCGAGGGTTACTTTATGGATCCCGGTCGAACAGGCGTCTGCTCAGCTCGTCCCACGCCGCCGCAAAGGTCATTGCTCGAAGACTGCGCCTCGATTGTGAGTGGCATGTTGGAGTCCGTCGTACCGGGCGTCAGCGCGAGAGCGGTGGGACGTAAAGGCTGGGAGCTCTCCCAACAGGTGGGCTATTCCGACGGTCCGCCAGGACACGTATTTCCGCTCCTTGGTCATGGCCTAGGTGTGTCTGTACCGCCCCTCATCATTCCATTCGGTGATGTGGAAGGCGGGGAGCTTGGCTGGACGGCCCTCGAAGCGCCCATCCAGGCGGGCATGGTGCTCGGTGTCGAAGCATTCCTTGCCCGTGAGGGTGTCGGGCGTGCAGGCTTTGAGCGCAATGTCATTGTCACCGATACCGGTGTCGAGCTCCTCGAAAAGACGCCAATGCTTTTCTGGTAGGAGGCGCAATCATGGATGCCTCGCGAATCGAAAGCCGAGACGGGTACGTGGATACCGGCGGCGCGATCATCTACTACGCGACGATAGGAACGGGTCCACCTCTGGTGCTGCTGCACGGTGGCCCGGGCGCTACGCACGCGGACTTCCTGCCTTATTTATTGCCTCTCGCGAGGCGTCGACAGCTCGTGCTGATCGATGAGCGTGGCTGTGGGCGCTCCCAGCAGTTTGAGGATCATTCTCAGTACAGTCTCGCCACGTTGGCACACGATATTGAATCGGTTCGTTTGGCATTGGACTTGGGCAAGATCGATCTGCTGGGGCATTCCTTCGGTGGAATTCTCGCGCAAGCGGTGGCGATCGACTATCCGGCTGGCATTCGTCGACTGATTATTGCGGGCTCCGGATCTTCCGCCGCGCGCATTAACGCGGATTTCAAGCGGATCAAGAATTCCATGGATGAGAACGTGCGTGCGCAGATCGAAGCCTTGGAGGCCCGCGGTGTCATTGGCGCGGATGGGGCACAGCTGCCCGAATATCGCGCGCTCGCGGATAAGGCAGAGGCGTCCTACCTCTATTTCATCCGACCGCCGGCGTGGGACAGCGCTAGAGCACCCATGGGCTGGGATGTACTCAACCAGATCTGGGGTGCGAAGAGTGATTTTCGCATCGATGGCAGCCTCGCGGGCTTCGACTTCACGGAGGCACTACGGAAGCTCAAGATCCCCGCGCTTGTCATCTATGGCGACCATGACATGGTTTCTGATGTCACGGCTCAGGAGTCACACGCGGCGCTCGCCGGTTCGATGCTGATCAGGATTCCGCGCTGCGCGCACATGATGATGGTTGATCAGAATACGGCGTTCATCGATGCGGTGACGAGCTTTCTCGAGCAGTAGGGCATACCAACGGGACGCTGTGAATTGAAAGACAACCACGTGAAGCGTCCTTGGCCGATCGCGCGGCTCGCGCCCATCGTTGTAGTGGCTGTCGCCACGCTCGTCTACAACACGCTCCCCGCCATTACGGGCCTGCTCGCTCGGCAGCTGGGATTCGACTCGGAGACGCTTGGGGCGTTTGGCTCCGCGGATCTCTTTGGAATGGGAATGGGTGCATTGGCAGCGATTGCCGTTATGCGCAGCACCTCACCGAGGGCAACGGGTGCTATCGGTTTAGTGGTGTTGCTTGTCGCTGATCTCGGTTCCGCAATCTCGGGTAGCGCTGCCGCGCTAGTGTCCCTGCGCGCCTTGGGCGGCGTGGGTGCAGGGCTGGCAGTGAGCGCCGGCTACTACATGTTCAGCCTTGAGGACCAACAGCGCAACGCCGCGGCGTCCATGCTTGCTCAGATTGCGCTCGCTGTCGTGACGGTCGCCGGAATCCCGAGGTTGGCGCACTTATGGGGATGGCGGTCTGTGTTCGTGGGATTAGGTTTACTCGTGATTCCCTGCCTGCTGCTCGCGCGACAGTTCTCGGCAGGGTACAAGGAGACGAATCCAGGAGACTTATCCGGCAGTCAGACGTCGGGCGTTCTGTGGCTAGGACTGATCTCCTCAGCACTGTTCAATGTGGCTGTGGACGGGTACTGGACCTACATAGAGAGCATCGGCGCCGCGGCAGGTATCACGGAGGACATGATCTCCTGGGGTCTGTCGATCTCGACTGCCATGGGCCTTCTGGGAGCGGTTTTGGCAATCGTTCTTGGTGATCGCGTACATGGGTCAGTTGTCGTCGCCTGTGTGATCGTGAACATTATCGGCATCGTGGCCAGCAGCTACCCGAGCTCTTGGGTATATGTGACTGCACTATCGGTGTATTACGTGACACTGCCGATCTATTTCTCCGCTCAGTTTGGCGTCGTGATGCGACGCGCAGCCAGCAGTCGCATTGCAGCCCAATTCACGGTCTCGATCTACGTCGGGTCTTTGGGCCCAATCCTCGCTGGTCTGGTAGCCAATCACTATGGAGTACTTGCGGTCAGGTGGTTTGTGGTCGTGTTAACAGCCGTGTCGGGAGTGCTGTTATGGCTTGGTTTTTTTAGTTTCTACGGTATACACCGACCTTCGGACAACGGCGTGGTTTCTAGCCCCTAACGCAATAGCGTTGTCTCGTAACCGAGGAGCCGATTGTTGTCGGACTGAGAGTCAGATGTTCTTCACCTAGCGGAACTTGAGTTCGAGTGAAGGTGGTAGCTCGTATCGTCCAACGCGAGTTCTCTGCTTACTCGCGCGTGAATCCTCTATAGTTCGCACCTAAGTTCGGGTCCTGAAGAGACTCGAAATCACTCGAACTAAGAGATGTATCACATTGACAAATAAGGACTTGGTGCCCGGGGGAGGAAACCGAAATCGAGTGATTTAGGCATGGATTTCATGATGTTAGGAAATCCCCGAAGCTAGTTACCCACTGCGTTACCCGCCGGGGAATCCGCGCTTAGATGCCCGCTTTTTCACGGGCGTAGTGGGTAACAAACATCGGTCCGGCGCCGTTCGCAGCAGTTCATATGAGTTCGCTTTGTGAGGTCAAGCATTCTTCCGACGTACACTTCGAAGCTCCCTGTTTAGCGGACGTTGTATCCGCGAGTTCCCTTGGACAGTTTCTGACTGGGATCAGGCTTGAGCAAGCTGAAGGCCCTGGACGCTCGGTGAATGCGTCTCCAGGAGGCCGGGGTAGTCCCCGAAATTTGGCGAAAATGCTTACAAAGGTGAGCTTGGTCGGAAAATCCACACCGCAAAGCGATGTCGGTTAGTCGTGCATCGGTATCTAGCATGTACTGCTTTGCCAGTTTCAGTCGTCGTCGAACTAAGAACGCGTGCGGTGACTCACCAAAGGTTCGTTTGAACGCGCGCGAAAAGTGGGCTTCACTGCGTTCAATAAGCACGCACAAATCGGCCACTCGCAGTGGTTCCGCAATGTGGATCTCGATGTAGTCCCGAATCTTGCGGGCCTGCCACGCCTGCAGATGCCCCCTTCCGTCTATGCAGCCGCCTTCCGGCCGCACAGCAAGCTGCTCCCGTAAGAGCTTGGCCGCCTCCGCTAGCGAAGATCGAGGACAGTGGCACGCCCGTTCTTGGTCGTCGATTGCCATCTCCAGAAGTCGGAGAACGCGTCCCAACCAGGCATCAGGTCCGTTTTCATCCGGGCCCCAATTGGCACTGAAGTATCCGATGGTCACACTCATTGAACTTGCGAGCGGCGGGTTTGCTTGCTTCCCGCGATGAGCCTGAGCCTGATCGCCCGAAAGCGGCAGACTGAAATCGCGTTCTGTCCGAATCATCTGGGAGATCCCCGACGAAGGCTCGTACGATCTTGCGTCATACCAGGATTCGCTCCCGTGACTGGGCGATAGGGAGGCTCGATCTCGATCACCTCGCCGGCGCAGTCGGAAAGCGGAATGAGCGGCAGACGGATGTC
>Ga0070761_10001507_pt1 | contig 14569 bp, 12 predicted proteins | sample HubBroMetageREF1_FD_66724 | JGI IMG/M metagenome (GOLD analysis project Ga0070761, IMG submission 66724) | Reference soil microbial communities from the Hubbard Brook experimental Forest, New Hampshire, USA - Hubbard Brook CCASE Soil... | ecosystem: Environmental > Terrestrial > Soil >...
CCCGTCAGAATAGGCTTTTAGAGGAGTTCACCCCTAGGGACTCATGACTACTTCGACCGGTACCGCTCTCGCCCCCCCTCCCGCCCATCGAAAGTCTTCAGCGCGCGTTGCGTTGTTTGACTTGCCTGAATCGTCTGCGCAACTGGTGACCGAATGTTTCCGTCAAATTGGAATCGACACCGTTCCAATTCCGCGCGAACACGCGGCTCGGCTCCACCGCGAAAAATTTGAGGCCTGCGTTCTGCTCCTCGGAGAAGAAGCCGGCAGCATCATTGAACTGGCGCGGTCATCGCCCTCGAACAGCCGCATCATCATTTACGGGCTGGGCGGCACGGCCCAGGATGCCCTGCGCTATTCGAAGCTGTGCCTCAACGCGGTGTTTCACGAACCTTTGGAGCGGTCCGCGGCAATGAAGCTGGTGCGCTCGACTCGAATGTTGGTGCTCCACGAATTCCGCCGCTACGTGCGTGTCCCTGTCGTGACCGAGGTTGGCATTGTGATGAGCGACGGTGGTCGCATCACCGCCACCAGCCAGGAGATTAGTTCGGGAGGAATGTCGCTCAAGGGCAATTCCGTCCCCGAACAGGGAAGTCTGGTGGAAGTGTCGTTTTCCTTGCTGACGCTGCCTCGCGTCTGGGTCCGCGGCCACGTCACCTGGAAGAAAAGCAACAAAAGCTTCGGGGTTCGCTTTGACTCCACCGACGAGCGGCGGCAACGGGTGAAAGAGTGGATCGTGAAATATATGGACGCATAGTGGAAACATAGCGAGAAAATAATGAGAAAGATGTCGAGCCGCCGTCACCGCTCCGCCGTCCGTGAAACCTTTCCAACCCAGCTACAATATCGCCGTGAGTTCTTCTTCAGCCGCGGTCGAGCCTGAGCAGCCCTCCCTTTCGGAAACGCGCCGATTCTCGCTCGGGCAAAGAATTTCTTTGTGGCTCATCAGCTGGGCGAGCTATCTCGCGATTTCACTGATCGGTCCAACTCTCCGCTATTCCATCTCGTGGGAAGAGCCGCCTTCGCCTCCGGATGCGACTTACGAAAAACCGATGATCTATTCCTTCTGGCACCGGGCCGTGTTCCCGAGCGCGTGGCTATGGAGAAAGACCGGAATCGCAGTAATGGTAAGTCGCAGCTTCGACGGCGAATACATCGCTCGCACCCTTGAAAAACTTGGCTTCGTCGCCGTGCGAGGATCAAGCAGCCGCGGCGGCGCAACCGCCCTGCTCGGCCTTAGAAGCCAGCTCGAACAGGGCGCCGCGGTTGTGTTTACGATTGACGGTCCGCGCGGCCCAAGATACGTTGCCAAGCCAGGTCCGGTGCTGCTGTCGCAGGTCAGCGCGGTGCCGATGGCGGCATTCTCCGTAGCCCTCAGCGATACCTGGGAGCTGAACACTTGGGATGCGCTGATGATCCCGAAGCCATTCTCGAAAGCGCTGGTGCGTCTCAGCGCCAAAGTGCAAGTTCCGGCCGAAGCGGGTGCTGCGGGGATGGAAGCGCAGATGGTTGACTTCCAACAGCAACTGCAGGCCGCACTCGAACGCGTCACCCGCTTCGCCGAGGAGCACGTTGCGCAGGTAGGGTCAGCGGAATTCCCTACCATCAAGGACTAACGGAAATTCGCACTACGGAACGAAAAAGGGGACATTTCTATTGAGTCTTGACACCGACGAACACGTCCGTTTGACCGATTTCCACAGCACACGATAGACTGGATGAGTTTGCCTGTACTTGCGGACCCGTTCTGGGGCCGCGCCGCGTTTCCGGTCAGAAGCCGCAGCGGGAAAACAGCAAGCACAAGATTGTATTTGCCGAGCTGCGGACGGGGCAAAGCCCCGTCCCTGCACGAGCATAAGGAGAGTTTATGTACGCGGTGATCCGCGCAGGTGGAAAGCAGTATCGGGTAGCCCCGGGCGATGTGATCCGGGTCGAAAAACAGGCCGACACGGACGGTCGCGTCGAATTCGGCGATGTGCTCGCGGTTTCTCACGAGGCGGGCAGCGTGGTGCCTGCGGGGTCGGGTGCGAGCGTAAGCGGCGAGGTAATAGAGCAAGGGCGCGGCAACAAGATCTTGGTCTTCCACTACAAGCGCAAGAAGCAATACAAGAAGCTGCGCGGACACCGGCAGGACTACACCGCGGTCCGCATCACCGAGATTGCTTTTGATGGCCAGTCGTTCAAGGCGCCCGCGCTTCCGAAAAAAGAGAAGAAAGTGAAGCCGGCGCACGAGGGCGGCGCAGAAGTAGAGATGAAGACCTCAAAGCGACCGGGCAAGAAGGCGACGAAGCACGCAGCCCACGCGCACGCAAAGAAATCGGCGCCGAAGAAAGCAGCAGCAAAGAAGAAAAAGAAGTAGCAGATCGATTGAGTGTTGGGCGGCAAGAGACAAGAGATCGGAATTTACTGGCAACTGGCCACTGGAAACCGGAAACTGATTTATGGCGCATAAAAAAGGACAAGGCACTTCACGAAACGGGCGCGACTCCAACGCGCAGCGGCTTGGCTTTAAGGCGTTCGGCGGGCAACTGGTGCCCGGCGGCACCATCATCATCCGCCAGCGCGGCACGCGGGTTAAGCCCGGACTGAACGTTGGACGCGGCAAAGACGACACACTCTTCGCCAAGATCACGGGGCGCATCAAGTTCCTCGACAAGGGATCGATGGGCAAGTTTGTGATGGTCGAGCCCGAAGCGATAGAAGCGAAATAAGCCCTATCCTAGAGACGGGGCTTGCCCCGTCTTTTTAGACACGGCAAACGTGGCAGGCCGCGTCTCTACGAGACATCCACCAGCCTCGGCTTCGAGTCGAGGCTTTTTTCGTCGCCCGGAAATCGTTTCGCTGCACACACGTCATGTTTATCGATGAAGCCAAAATCCGAGTCAAGGCTGGCGACGGCGGCAACGGCTGCATGGCCTTCCGGCGGGAGAAGTTTATTCCGCGGGGCGGCCCTTCGGGCGGCGACGGCGGCAAGGGTGGCGACATCTGGATGGAGTCGAGCGAACGCCACAATACGCTGGTCCATTTCCGCTTCAATCCTGAATACAAGGCCGAGCGCGGAAGGCACGGCGAGGGCGACAAAAAAACTGGACGCGACGGCGAAGGAATTGTCCTGAAAGTGCCGGTCGGCACCATCGTCTACGACGAGGATACAGGCGAGAAGGTCCACGATTTTTCCCGCGCCGATGAGCGCGTGGTGATCGCGCGCGGCGGCCGTGGCGGCCGCGGCAACGCGCAGTTTGCCACTTCCACGCATCAGGCGCCGCGCGAGCATGAACAAGGACGTTTGGGTGAAGAGCGCAACTTTCGCCTGGAGTTGAAACTGCTCGCCGATGTTGGCCTGGTGGGCTACCCGAACGTGGGCAAGTCGACGCTCATCTCGCGCATTTCGGCGGCGCGGCCAAAGATTGCCGATTATCCATTTACCACCCTCGAACCGAACCTCGGCGTGGTGCTCGCCGGCGAGAAGGGAAAAGAAGAGAGCTTTGTGGTCGCCGACATTCCGGGCCTGATCGAAGGCGCACACGCCGGATCGGGCCTCGGCACACAGTTCCTGCGCCATATCGAGCGCACACGTCTGCTGGTGCACATGGTGGACGTCTCCGACGGCAGTGGCCGGCCTGACGTGGTCCAGGACGTTGAGGTGATCCGAGGCGAGCTGGCAAGTTTCGGAGCGGCCCTGGAAAAGAAGCCCACCTTGATGGTCGCGTCCAAGATCGACGTAGCGAATCCGGAAAAGCTCAAGAAACTGAAGCAATGGGCGACCCGCAAGAAGCTGAAGCTTTATCCGATTTCAGCGGTTACCGGCGAAGGAATCGAGAAGCTGAAATACGCGATGGCGGGAGAAGTCGAGAAGGTGCGAAAAGCGCTGAACGCCTCTGAGGAAGCTCGCCTCTCGAAATCCAGCGCCTGAGGTCAGAGGCAGATTGCAGATTTGAAAACCGAATCCGAAGGTTCTCCCTTTGCCATCTGAGCTCTCACCTCCGACCTCTGTCCTCTAGCCGCTTCCCGCCACCCCACCGTGCTAGAATTTCCACAGCTTCAGACCCTAACTCCCGGACCCTAAGTTTTGATCGAACTCGCACCCTCAATACTCTCGGCGGACTTCGCCCACTTGGCGGATCAGGTGGAGCGGGCGACAGCCGGCGGCGCCAGCGTCATCCATGTCGACATCATGGACGGCCATTTTGTGCCTAATTTGACCATCGGGCCTCCGGTAGTGAAATCTCTGCGCCAGGCAACCCGGCTTCCGCTGGACTGCCATCTCATGATAGAAAATCCGGACCAGTACATTCCGGATTTTGCCGAAGCGGGAGCGGACTGGATTTCAGTGCATCAGGAGGCGTGCCGGCATTTGAACCGCACGCTGAACCTGATCAAAAGCCACGAGTGCCGGGCCGGAGTGGTGATCAACCCCGCAACGCCGGTGGAAACGCTCAGCGAAGTGCTCGAGATTGTGGATTATGTGCTGGTGATGAGCGTGAATCCGGGATTTGGCGGGCAGAAGTTTATCCCGGGCACGCTGCACAAAATGAGGAAACTCGCGGAAATTCGCGCGGCGCGAGGACACTCATACCGCATCGAAGTGGATGGTGGCGTCAGCCTGGACACGGTGGCCGAGGTGGTGCGGGCTGGGGCGGAGATTCTGGTGGCCGGGAATGCGGTGTTCGGCAAGGGCGATGCCAAGGTGAACGCCGAGACCCTGCTGGAGGCAGCCCGGAGTGCCAGTTTCGAGCGGGTGTAGTGACGAATTACGTAGGGACATCCGCCTCGGCTGTCCCGCCGGGCGAAGCCCGGCAGCAGCTTCTGATCGGGATTTGAGGTATTGAATGACAAATCGGAATTCGGTCGTTGTCCTACTCGCGTTGCTGCTGGCCTTGACGGTGGCATGCACGAACAAGAAATCGGTGAACCCGCTGGCCAACATCGGGTCGAAGCAGCCCGACAAGGTGCTGTTTGACCGCGCCATGGATGCCATGAAACACAACCGCTTCGACGTGGCCCGCATGACGCTGCAAACGCTGATCAACACCTATCCGGATTCGGAGTTTATCGCGCGGGCCAAGCTGGCGGTCGCCGATTCGTGGTACGCCGAGGGTGGCACGACGGCGATGCAGCAGGCCGAGATCGAATACAAGGATTTCCGCACGTTCTTTCCCAATATGCCCGAAGCGGCCGAGGCCCAGCTGAAGGTGGCGAATATCCACTATCAGGAGATGGAAAAGCCCGACCGTGACTACACCCACGCCATGCGAGCGGAAGAGGAATACCGGGCGCTGATTCAGGAGTATCCGGACAGCAAGCTGGTGCCGCAGGCGAAACAGCGGCTCCGGGAAGTACAGGAAGTGCTGGCGGAGCGCGAGTTCGGCATCGGGAGGTTTTACTATCTGCGGCTGGCCTATCCGGCGGCGATTGCGCGCCTGAAAACGCTGGTGGACCGGTATCCGTTATACAGCGGCGCGGACCAGGCACTGTTTCTACTAGGGCAATCCTACGAAGCCGAGATCAACGTGGTCCGGAAGAACCCGCGCATGGGTGAAGTGATGAAGGCCAAGATCATCGAGGACGACACCAAGGAGGCGGCGGCGGCATACTCCAGGATCATCACCCGGTATCCCGCGATGGACCGGGCGGTGGATGCGAAGGCACGGCTGGAGGCACTGCATCAGCCCGTGCCGCGGCCCACGCGGGCGGCGCTCAAACTGAACGAGCAGGAAGAGGCGAGCCGGCATGAGGCGGGCATGATGTCGAGCATGCTGAACAACTTCGAAAAGCATCCCGATGTGGCCAAGGCCCCGCATGTCGGCGAGCCGTCGATGACGGACCCGCAGCCGGTGACGGCCACCGAAGTGGTGAAACAGATGGCCCTGGCGGCCTCAGGCGACAACAGAGTCAGCGTGGAAACGACGAATGGGACCGTCGCGCCGAATCAGGATGCGCCCCGTTCGGACACTCCGGCGGTGACAGACCCGGCAGCAGCTCCAGGGCAACCCGCAGCAGCGGCCAGTGCCGCCGATCCAAATGAACTGAAGCCGAACGTTGATGCCGACCCGAACGCGCTTCCCCCGCTGGTGCAGAGCAATCAACTGGAGGGCGGTGGGACGTCGAACTCTGCTTCTTCCGGCGCACCGGCAAGAACCGAGGAGATGGCGGACATTTCCTCGAGCAAGAAGAAAAAGAAAAAAGGTCTAAGCAAGCTGAACCCGTTCTAAACAGGCTGCGGAAGACTCGGGCACTCGGATCCGGGCTTCGCCTTAGCGACGCCGCAACCCTGTCGGATGCCCCTTCAGAGACTGCGGCGCTGCCCGGTCGCCCGAGGTTACCAAAGGCACAACAACCCCATAACTGGCCCACTGCCCAACGGACTAGGAACGCTCGTAACCTGTTACCTCTGCAGGAATCGTTGACTTAGCTTGAGGGACAAGGTAGTTTCGCGTTATCTCTCCCTTTTTGTCGAAGGATAACGCTTTGGCGCGGAAAATACTTCTTGCCGATGACAGTGTGACAGCCCAGAACATGGGGCGAAAAATCCTGGCCGACGCCGGGTATGACGTCATCACGGTCAACAACGGATCTGCCGCCCTGAAGCGAATCACCGAAATCAAACCGGATCTCATCGTGCTGGATGTGTACATGCCCGGTTACAGTGGGCTGGAAGTCTGTCAGCGGCTGAAGGATGCGGACGAAACCGCTCACATTCCAGTTCTCCTGACGGTGGGCAAGTTGGAACCTTTCAAACCCGAAGAAGCGCGCCGGGTAAGGGCCGACGGTCACATCGTGAAGCCATTCGAGGCCAGCGAATTGCTGACCGCGATCACCCGTCTCGAGGACCGCATGGTGCCGCAGCAATCCGATGGCGTGCGCTTCAGTTCGTCGGTCTCGGGCGTGGAGCGGTTCGGCGGTGGTGGCAACGACGGAAGCGGAAAGAAAACGGAAAGCGACGCGGACACCGATACTGGATGGAAGAGTCGGCTGCGTTTTCCATCGAAGAAAAAGAAGGAAGAACCGGAACCAGAACCAGAAGATATCGCTGCGGCAGCGCCCTTCCGGGATTTCCGGAAGGGGAAGGGCAAAACTGGCACCAGCTTCAAGGTGAAGGACCCACCGCCGCCCGGACAGGAACCTGGCCTCGTTCCGGATATTCCGCGCGACATCACGCCGGAAGAGTTGGACGCACTGAGCGCGTTGGCCGCGCAACTCGATGGGCCGGTTCCAGCGGCCGAGAATCTTGCGCCCCTGGCGGAAAAGATGGGACCGCTGCAGGCTTCGCCGGCAGAAGTTGCATCGGCCAAGGCTGAACCGGCTCAGACAGAAGTGGCAAAAACAGAAGTGGGAGTTCCCGCCCCTGTGGCGAAAGCTGCCGCGGAACAACCGAGGGAAGCGCCGAAAGAGGTGGAAACTCCGGCCCCGCCGTCCGTTGAAATCGCTGAGCCCGCTCCGGCAGCCGTTGCGGCCCCAGCGTCAGTGGTCGAAGCACAATCAAAGTTGAATACCGAAGAAAAAAGTGAAGTCCAGATTCCCGTCGCGCAGGTCGTCGCGGCGGCGGAACCTGCGGCAGTGGTTGCTGATACGCCTGCGGCCGAAGTGAAGCAGCAACCGCCCCAGCATTCAGAAACCCGGAATCCAGAAACGCCGGCTGCGGTGGTCACGGTAGACGCAGCCCTTCCTGCGCAGCCGCTTGCGCCCGTGGATGGGTCCGATGAGCCGAGGTTCACTTCCGGAGCGAGCGCTGTTGAGCAGACGGTGGAAAAGAAGATTGCGCAAGACAATCCCGTTCAGGAAACAATCGAACGAAAGCCCGTCGCAGCGATTGCTCCCGTAGCACCCGTAGAGACCGAGGCGATAAAGACCGAGGCGACTGCGCCGACGACAGAAGCAGCTGTTGCCAAGACCCCGGAACCCGAGCCCGAAGAATCAGCGGCGCAATCGCGAGCCGAGACCTTGAAGCCGGAAAAGATTGAGCAACCGGTCGTGGCTGCGGCGAGCGTGCCGGACCCTCCGGAGCCTGAGGAAAAAGCGCCGAGCGATGAAGAACTAGCCGAGGCGCTACGCTTGCTGACGCCCGCTAACGTGCATACGGATGTCTCGATGACTCCGTCGCACGGAACCTTGGTAGCCGCTGGCCAACTGCTGGCGGAAGAAGCGACACGTAGCGCGGCATCCGGTCCGCGGTGGGTCGCGGAGCCGGTGGCGTTGAGTTCGGAAGAAGCGGCGATTTCGCTGGAGGCGGAAATGTTCCGCACTTTTGCGGCAGTGCCGGCAGCGGCGCTCGACAGCGAAATAAGACCGTCAAGAGTCACCGGAGTTTCAGCGATCGAAGCTGCGGTGGAGAGCAGACTGGCAGCGGCAGAGTTGGCGGCCAACGCGAAAGCTTCGCCGAATCAGGAGACCGAGTCTGGTTCATCGAAGTCTGCCTCAGAAACCACGGCCGTAGAGAAGTCGACCGCAGAAGCGCCGGCAGAGGTGATCCCGGCGATTTCGAAAGCTGCGAACCCGGTGGTGGACGAGATCGCACCGGAGAAGATCGCGCAAAAGAAGATTGAACCAGAGAAGCTCGAAGCGGAACAGAAAGATTCTCTCGCAAAAGTCGCGGAGGAAATGCCCGCCGAAGAGACCGCGTCAGCGACTTTCGCGGATGCAGTAGGTAGGGATGGGGTCGAATCTGCAGTCGAAGAAGAGAATCAGAATTCAAGTTCAGATGCTGGGGGTGAGGAAGCCATGGGCAACGACGGGAAAACGAAATCTGGGAAATCGAACTGGCGTCAGATCCATACCGGGCCGGCCAATGCTGGCGCGCCGGGTGACGTTGTAGAAGCGGCGAAAGCCGCAGGCGGGGCCGAGGAGGCTCCGAAGGCCATGGCAGCAGCGGCAGCGGCAGATGGTTCAAAAACGGCGTTTGCGAACGACGCCAGCTCGATTGCCAGCATCGTGGACAGCGTGATGGCCGACCTTCGCCCGAAGATCGTGGAAGAAATTGCCAAGAAGCTGGCGGGTAAGTAAAGCCGCATTCAGTCGTCAGCATTCAGGGCCAGTGGCCCAGCCTTCCGCAGGCACAACCATACAGTGGGTGCCCCATCCTTCGCATGCTCTTCGCGAAGGGTGGGACCCAATCCGGGTCGCACCGCGGGACCCATGCCTTCACGTCGCGCGGGTTCGAAACGAATCATTCCCGCCCTCATTCGCCCGCTACGGGCTCCGGTTCGCATAAGAATAACCCCTCGAAAAAAGCTGGGCACCCGCCAGTTATAATTCGTTTCGAGTGCGTGCGCTTTCGACGCGGACCGCGTTCGCTTCTCATCCATCCGTCCTTTGGAGGGCCGAATGTCGCGCAAGAGATTTTGCCTCGCGATCCACGGATTCTCTTTCATTGCCGTCCTCGCGGCAAGTATCAGCGCATCGGGACAGTTCGTAGGCAATGATCCGGCTGCCGTCGACGAGCGCGTTGACAAGCTTGTCGCCGCGATGACTCTCGATGAAAAGATCGATCTCATCAGTGGCGACACGCCTTTTCGCACTCATCCCGTCACTCGGCTCCATATCCCGTACTTCCAAATGGCCGATGGGCCGGTCGGCGCGCACATTCCTGCGCCCACCATCGCATACGCCGCTGGCATCGGGCTGGCTGCTTCCTGGAATCAGGAACTAGCTTTGCGTGTCGGTGAAGAGCTTGGACGCGACGCGCGCTCTCGTGGTGCCGCCTTCCTCCTCGGGCCGGGCGTCAACATCTATCGCGCACCGATGAACGGTCGCAACTTCGAGTATTTCGGCGAAGACCCCTACCTCGCTGGCAAGATCGCCGTGGGATATATCCAGGGGGTTCAGCGCGAGGGTGTCTCCGCAACCGTCAAGCACTACCTGGGCAACAACTCTGAGTACCTGCGCCACGATACCGACTCCGTCATCGATGAACGCACGCTCCGCGAGATCTACATGCCGGCCTTTGAAGCCGCCGTCAAGCAGGGTAGGGTGGGAGCCATCATGGATTCCTACAACCTTACCAATGGCGAGCACATGACGCAGAACCGCACGCTCAACCAGCTCGTTGCCAAGGATCAGTGGAACTTTCGCGGGATTCTGATGTCGGACTGGGTTGCTACCTACGATACTCTGGGCGCTTTTAGAGGCGGCCTCGATCTGGAAATGCCTTTCGGTGCCTACTTTAATCGTGAAACTCTGATGCCGCTGCTGAAGAGCGGGGCGGTCAAAGAATCCGAAATTGACGAAAAAGTGCACCGAATTCTCCGGGTGGCCGTCGACTTTGGCTGGCTCGACCACGCGCAGATGGACACGAGCATTCCACGTTACAACCTTGCGGGCCGTGCGGTGTCCTTGCAAGCCGCAACGGAAGGCGCCGTTTTATTGCAGAACACAGGCAATGTTCTGCCCTTGAATAAGAACTCGGTCGGAACGGTAGCGGTGATCGGCCCGACCGCAACGCAAACGATAACTACCGGTGGCGGCAGCGGCGAAGTCGTGAGCTTCGCCAACACGAACTTACTGGTTGGCATCAGCAATTATCTCGGCGATCAGGCCAAAGTGCTTTATGCGCGTGGGCTGTACAGCGTGAACCAGATGTCGACGCTCACTCGCCTCACTACAGACGCCGAGGGCAAGATCCCGGGCGTTACCCGGATTGCGTTTCCAGAACAAAATCTTGCAGGTCCGCCGACGGGCACCACCGTAGAGCCTCATATGATTGTCCCCGGCTCCTCGCGACGCGAACCAGAGATTCAAGAGCTGAATGCCTTAACAACGCATAAGGATTCCTCGCCGTACGTGCGAATCACGACCAGCAGCAAATGGGTCGGCTACTTCACACCCGAAGAAGCTGGGAAGTTCACGGTGTTCGTTCTTACCGATGGCAGGTACAGGCTGCTACTGGACGACGCTGTCGTCTTCGAAAATTCGGTGGTCCCGACATACATCCTCAGTCAGGCCACAATAAACCTGACCAAAGCGCCGCACAAAGTCGTCATGGAGCAGTTGGCCACCCAGTTTGCTTCTGTGTCTGGTATGCGAGTGGGCATCGTTCCGCTCAGCACCATCGTCCGACCGGAGGCGCTCGACATCGCAAGGCAGGCGGACACGGTCATTCTTGCCGTGGGCTTCAATAATCTCTCGGAGTCCGAAGGCGGCGACCGTACTTTCGATCTTCCTCCTGGTCAGGATCCATTGATCGAGCAGATCGCCGCTCTGGGCAAGAAGACCATCGTCATGATCACTTCAGGCGGAAGCGTCAACGTGACCTCCTGGAAAGACAAGGTCCAGGGCATCTTTGCGACTTGGTATGCCGGTGAGGAAGGCGGCAAAGCCGCCGCGAACCTGCTCTTCGGAGAAGCTGATCCATCCGGGCGCCTTCCCATTTCCTGGGAGAAGCAGATTGCGGAGAATCCCGCGTACAACAACTACTATCCCGAAGCAGGCACGAACAGAATCGTCTACCGTGAGGGGATCTTCATGGGTTATCGCGGCTACGAGAAGAAGCGCGTTGAGCCCCAGTTTCCCTTTGGATTCGGGCTTTCCTACACCACGTTTGCCTTCAGTAACCTTACTCTAAAGAGCGAGTCAGCCGGAGACGGTCACTACACTGTCACCTTCGACGTCACCAACACGGGCAAGCGGGCGGGTGCGACTGTCGCGCAACTCTACGTTGGAGAAGTTTCACCCACAGTCGAACGGCCGGCCAAGGAGTTGAAAGGCTTTGAGAAAGTGATGCTGCAGCCTGGGCAGACCAAGCAAGTCAGGATGTCCTTGGATCCACGCAGTTTCAGCTTCTTTGACGTTGCCTCGAAATCCTGGAAAGCGAATGCAGGCGCTTACAACGTGATGCTCGGGGATTCATCCGCAAGCATTCAGCAGAAAACGACGATCAGCCTTCCCAAATCCCTCACCACCTCTGTGAATGATTGAAGAGAGATTCTCATAGCCGGTTTGACGGGGTAGTGTACAGCGACGGCAAAAGTGACCCCCCTCCCTTTTTCAGGTCAATTCCGCACATCAAAGTCGATCTGTAGGGGCGCGGGGCGCGCTCGCGAGCTTGGCGGCTGGGCGACTGAATAGACCACCGCTGAAATCTCCGCTTCACGCGTGATCCGGCGGGCGGTGGAAGATTTCAGAATCGATCGTCACGCCCGCGAGCCTGGAGGACTCAAATCGGACGGTGAAATCTCTATCCTCTACAGGCAACCACTCGAAGTTTTGCAATTTATGAATCACCTCTGTTAGGTCCCCCGACTTCTGCAGAGCCCAAATGAGCGCGTCAAACTCTGCGATCCACAAACCTTCCTGCTGTGGAATGTAGCCAAGATGGTCGCGCGCAATCACGGCGTATGACAGACACGGTTGATGTTCGCTTTTCTTGATGACACCGCGTTCCTTCAGAAAATCCGGAAATCTTTCCAAGAATTCCCTCACATCCCGCAGTTGTTGGAAGCCTTCGTCAAGCTTGGCGTCTCGGTCGAGGAGTTCGATGGGACGAGTCGTCTTCATTAGCCACTTGAGCTCCCCGACCAGTGCAGCCGAAACTTTGGCATCCTTGATCAAGACATCAATGTCGGGGAGTTTGGGGTCTCGGAGCTTAAGTGGGCCGATCACGGCGTAGCGCGAAGGAGCGTCCTTCTTGATACGCTTTCGCATCTCTCGTTCTTTCGCGTTCGCGATTGGGCGGTAATTGTCAGGCCGTGCATATGAGCAGACCCGAAGGATGTTTTCTTCAGCTCTGCTATTCATGATGAAGTGGGGTACCAGAAACAGAGTCTGGCCGTCTAGACTCGGCACAAAGGGTTGGAGGTAGATGTCGAGCGGTCTGATAGACCCAAAAGTCAGGTCGGTGATCATCAGGCGGACCCGGCTCTCCTCGGCACGGCACAGACCTGCAATCATGCCGACCCACTCCGAAAGAGATTTGACCATGACTGCGGATTCAAAGGGATACCGGCCGGATCTCTTGAACCATTCGTCGCAGAGATACTCATGCACGGCGCAAATAGAAAGAAGCACCGCGAAGAATTGCCGGAAGGCGTCTAGGAGTCCGTCTGAGAATTGCTTTGTGAAAGCTGCTTCACCGAGCGAGAACCGAATTGTAAAGAAGCCAATCAGAGTTCGCGGCCATGAAGCTCCGGGAAATGCTTTTAGATGGGCTTCCCGAGAACAGCCCTCACCTTTATAAGAGGCCTTTCTTGCTCTCTTCTATCTCTATCCATAGCAGAGCCGGTGTAACTTCAGAATGTTGTGCGTGAGGCAGATCATGGCCCACTCTCCTTGCACCTTCTCCAGACCACGCAAGAGAAATTGCCGGAAGCCCCGCGCTTGTTTAATCTGTCCAAACACCGGCTCCACGATCGTTTTGCGCCTGGAGTAGACGGCCGCTCCCACCTTGGTCTGCAGTTTCCGGCGCATACGGTCCACCCGTGTCGCTCCCTGGGGAAGCGGCCCCCGCGGGCCCGGCTGCTGGCGGTCCCGATAAGACTCCTTGTCGGTCGCAATGAAGCCTTCGATCTTTCTCGTCTCCAGATACTTCAGATTGGCCTCCGAGCAATACCCACTGTCGGTCATGACTTCCTGCGGCTTCTGTCCCGCTTGCTCCTCGACCGCTTGCACTGTGGGCGCCAGCTGTTGCTTATCATTGGTGGCCTGGGTCACCCTCTGCCCCACGATCCACTGGAAATCCGGTTCCACCGCAATCTGCGTGTTGTAGGCCTGCACAAATCCGTCGGCCCCGGGCATGATGCGCGACTCCGGATCGGTGAAGTTATATTGCATCTTGGCTTTGGGCTTGGCCTTCTCCTCCGGCTTGTCCTTACTCTTGGCTTCCTCTCGTGCGCGCTCTTCCAGAGCCCGCTTGGCTTCCTGGATCCGCTTCAGTCGCGTCTCCCGTCGCGCTAACTCCGCCGGCAGTTCATCTCCTGTCCTGTCCCGTCCGTAGCGCGTATCCTCTTCTGCATCCGTGGCCTCGGCCTGCCCCAATAATCGCTTCACCTCTTCTTTTAATCGCTTCTCTTCTTCCTGCATCCGCCCGTAACTCATCGCCTTGTGCTTGCTCGCATTGGCTTTCACTTTGCTCCCATCCAACACTACCCGCCCCAGCTTCGTCGTCCCTGCCTGCAACGCGATCTGCAACACTTGGTCAAACAACCCTTGCAGCGCCCCCAGATGCAGCTTCCGAAAGTCCGAGATGGTGCGGAAATCCGGTTGGTTCCCCGCGGCCAACACCCGAAACCCGATATCCTCGCTCAACTTCTTCTGCATTCGCCGCGAGGAAAACACTCCCACACAGTAGCCATAAATCAGAATCTTGGTCATCATCCGCGGGTGGTACGGCGGCTGACCCCGCTCTTCCTCCTCGTATACCGACTCGATGGCGCTCAGATCCAGTTGCTCCACCACGTCGGAGACGAAATACGCCAGGTGATCTTCCGGCAACCATTCGCGCAGGCTCGGCGGTAACAGAAAATCTTGCTCAGGCAGGTAGGCACGATAGGTTTTTCCCATGCTTTGAAACTTGGCATATCTACCCTGTGAGTTTCAATTCAAATCAGCGGTTCCCGGTTGAATACTCGGACACACTCCTAGA
>Ga0070761_10001508_pt1 | contig 14566 bp, 8 predicted proteins | sample HubBroMetageREF1_FD_66724 | JGI IMG/M metagenome (GOLD analysis project Ga0070761, IMG submission 66724) | Reference soil microbial communities from the Hubbard Brook experimental Forest, New Hampshire, USA - Hubbard Brook CCASE Soil... | ecosystem: Environmental > Terrestrial > Soil > Temperate...
ACGATCGTACTGGCGATTATCTCTTCGTCCGTAAGAGACTGACCGTCAACTTCCGCCGTCATCAACGAGTAGATAAGGCCGCTGTTTGGACGCTGGCGCAACTCCTTAATACGGTCGATAACATAACCCCTCATATCTTGAAGGCTTTGTACGATCCGGGCTACGCGATCAGGATGATGCTGGAAATTGCCGTGCACTTCAGCAATATCGTTGACCCAGAACCCTATTTGGCGGTGATCTTCCACGGGCACGCCCATTAGCTTCGCGGTCATGATGGCAGGCAATGGAACGGCGAAATCGGCGATCATATCCAGGTGTCCCGAAACGATCACCTTATCAATCAATTCGTCGGCGACGGACTGGATCACCGCGCGTAGCGCCTCTACCTTGCGTTGGGTGAATGCTACTGAGCAGAGCTTGCGGAGTCGGGAGTGCATAGGGGCATCCATGAATAACATCTGGTTCAGCATCATTTCGGCAAAGGGCTTCATGAAAGAGAGCCCAAGGCGATCCAGATAATCCATCGGAGGAGTGCGATTAGATGAGTAATCCGTCACGACTCTGATCACTTCCGGGTAGCTGGTAATGACCCATGCATGCATGTAAGGGTCCCAGTACACCGGGTCGCACTCGCGCAAAGCACGATAAAGTACATATGGGTCTGCTAACACCTTTGGATCGAGCATCCGAAGGAGACTGAGATTCTCGTTGTTCGTCTCTGCAAGCGCGTTCATTTGGGCAACCTGCATCGCGATCTAGTCTCTCAATGCGGTTTGGGCTCCCGGTCACTCATGATTGCGACGTTTGCATTAGGCCCGCAGTTCCAGAAAAACTGTTGCCGCAACGTACAGACTGTTTGTCAGTTCTAGACGAGAGATGAGAGATCACGGCATTCGCAACACTGCGCACATTTGTTTTATTAAGTAATTCACCGTGATGCCCGTCCACATACCTTGTATGCAAATTACTAGGAATGAGCGGCTGCCATCCCGGAAGGAAGTTCATATGGGGAGGGCGGTCAGACGCCAATAGTAAAAGGACCTCGCCCTCGTATTTCTCGGGCTGATACGCACGGGCGGCAGCTTCGATCTTTTCTTGAGCAGCTCCCATCTCGGATCTGCGGGGCTCAGGTCGTGCCTCTCGGGCTAAACTTGTTAGCAGGCGCATTCGAAGCTTGACTAAGCTAATCCGCAGGCCTAGCCGCGCAGCTTTCTTGAGGAGGTAGTGTGAGTAGCTTAAACTGCGCGTCATTGGGGAATGTGACTCTAAGTATGAAAAGTTAGGAGGGTCCAAAAGCGCAAGGAGCGAAACCTCGTGTCCTACAGCTCGCAGCTGGGACGCGATTTCGTAAGCCAGGACTCCGCCAAGACATTGACCGGCAATGATGTAGGGGCCCACAGCTTGCGTACTCAGAACCTTGCGCAGAAGGCAGGCAGCGATAGTTTTTAAAGTGGGCGCTTCGCCAAGCGAAGCCAAGTCCTCTGCGGTAAGGGTCACAACGATGAACGGTTGATCGCCTCCCATCGCGTTCGCCAGGTTACCGTTTACATAGTGGACCCAGAAGATGCTACTGCGAGTTCCGTGAAGATTCAGAGCGAGCACGCCCGGCGGCAGTGCGGGCTCATCCTTCACGAACCCCTGCGCGAGCTGTGCCTGCTGGCGAAGAGTGGGGCTGAGATAAAGTTCGGCAATCGGGATGCGCTTTCCGAGCTCTTTGGCGATCCGCTCCTGTAGGGCAGCAACGCGCTCCAAGTGACCGCCCAGATCCAGGAAGTTGTCGTCCGGTCCCACGTGAGGCCGTCCAAGCAGATCGGTCCAAATCGCAGCTAGGCGCGTTTCCATTCTTATAGAGTCGACCAATCGAGCCAGCTGCTTAACCGTGGGCGCCTCGAAGAGTTGCCGCAATGTCAGGTCCACACCGAACACGGTTCGCACCTGCAGCACGAGCTGCATACCAAGGAGAGAGTGCCCGCCCACCAAAAAAAAGTTGTCTTCTTCCGCAACTGCTTCGTTTCCGAGAATCTCCTGCGCGATCACCAGCAGCTTCTCTTTAGTCTGTGTGGCAGGTGCCTTTGCAGTGGCCCCTTTCGGTACGTTCGTGTAAGTGGGCTGCGGAAGTGTCGTCAGGTCTAGTTTCCCGTTAGGCGATAACGGAAGTGCATCCAATCGCACAAAGGTGTCTGGGACCATGTAAGCCGGTAGGGTGCGCAGAAGATGCTCCCGGAGTTCGTGCGGGGAGAGGAGACATGCACTTTCTTTAAGCAGAATATACGCGACGAGTTGGTTCTCTCCTGTCTCGGAGGTTAGAATAATCGCCGTTGCAAAATCGATGCTCGGGTGACGAGTGAGAACGCTGTCGATCTCATCCAGTTCCACTCGTTGTCCGCGGATCTTGGTTTGCCGGTCGAGACGTCCGCGAAACTCGATCTCCCCGTCTGGTCGGCGAACACCGCGGTCGCCGGTGCGATACATGCGGGCACCCCTCTCTGGACAAAAGGGATCAGTCAGGAAGTTCACCTTGGTTAGCTCAGGTAGATTGCGATACCCTCGCCCAACCAGACTGCCACCAATGTAAATTTCACCCACTGTGCCATCAGGAACCGGTTTACTCGCTTCGTCCAGCAAATATACCCTGGCGCCGGCGACCGGGAAACCGATGGGCGGCGCTCCTTCTGCCCCCGGTTTCAGCGCTGCCCATGTGGACACCACGGTGCACTCTGTCGGTCCGTAGTTGTTGACAACCTGGAAGGGTAGTTGAGAGGCAGGCCCATGGCGTAATGCATCTCCACCTATCACCAGCAGACGCAGTATTGTTGTCGCAGGCCATGTCATCTCCATCAAGCGTGCACCAAGAATTGCTGGAAGGAGGCTAACGGTTACCCGCTCGCGCACTATCCACTGCTGGATCAACTCGGGCGATGACCGCACTGTCTCATCTGGGAGACACAAGGTCGCGCCGGCACAAAGATGCGCCCAGATTTCCAAGACCGCCGCGTCAAATCCAAGCCCTAAAAGATGACTCGCGCGATCTTGCCGCGTGATATTAAAGGTGTCTCGGTGCCATCGGATGAGATGATTCAAATTGGCATGCGTAATTTCGACTCCTTTGGGGACTCCAGTCGACCCAGAAGTGTAGATCACATAAGCAAGATTATCCGGCTCGATGGACCTTCGCACCATTTCGGTAGCGACCGCAATAGCCGAAGCGTCACGGCTGGGGTCTATGCCGAGTGCGCTGACTCTTAGTCGATCGAGCATCGCCGCTCGGGCCACTAGTATCGTTGCGCCAGAGTCATTCACGGCAAAGCGCAAGCGCGAATCTGGCCAAACGGAATCCAGTGGCACATACGCAGCGCCAGCACGCATAATGCCAAGCGCAGCCACGATCCAGTCGAAGGACCGTTCCATGCAGATAGCCACAGTGCCGCCGGGCACGATGCCAAGCTGCATCAAATATGTGGCAAACCGATCCGCCTTGCGATCAAGCTCTTCATAGCTCAGCCGTTGATCTCCATGGCTCAGGGCAATAGAATGCGGGAAAGCGTCCCGCAGTTCTGAAATCTGTTCGGAGACTCCACCAGCATTCACCGTTAAAGTCTGCATGCGCCTCTCTTCGGGGGCTTAAGAAAAATCGGGAACATTCCTAGCGAAAGTACTCAGCAGTCTGGACGACATTGTGGACCTATTCTTAACTCAAACAACGCAAGAGTTCTTATGTGGACCACTCCACACTAGCTGGCTAGGGTTTGTGCCGCAAATCTTTGCGCATTCCTGACGCGTGAGGCGAGGGGCGGTTCGGGCATGGCGATCAGGAGCTAGGTTTTTGGAACATACCAATGCCACAATTTAGCGAACCGAAAAAGACGCCGTTACCGCCCGGAAGAATAACCCGTATCGGTCGCCTTGATGTTCACCGAGTGGCCAACCGGGACTTCCACATGGAACTGAGCCTTGCCAACAATGGTCACGGTGCCAGGCCCCAAGTTCTTTACCTCGATCGACCATGGACGTCCATGAGAATCCGCAAGACGAAGTGGGGGCAGCTGAACTCGCGGCGGCGCATTTATGAGTTCCACCAAGTCGCCGCCAAACTCTGTTGGGATAACATCCTGATGGGGATGCAAACGGACCACGGGTTTGTCCTGTAGCGTGTTGTACTGGCCGACGAAGAGGGCAAGGTAGATAAGAAGTATCTTCATAGAAGGTCGTCACTTTTTCTCTCTGGCTGCTTTTGTGAAACAACGCTCGATTCTTTCGCGCCGATATCACTGAATGTTCCCACAGGAGTCTAGATGGCCCGCGATTCGATCAGAGCGAATCGGTCCTTCAACTTCAGGAAAGGTGTTTCAAGATATTTGTAAGAAAGAGCAGCAAGCAGAATAGTAAGAACCAGGGCCAGGACGCGGTCACTCGCAAAAACCAGCAAAGACGAGCCATCACCATGTTCAGCAGCTTTGCGCAGCGCTGCAGTTATGAATAACGCTATACCGTGGAATATGTACAGTCCATACGATATCTTGCCCAAATATCGTGCAGGTTTCGGCACATATTTCGTTGCAATCCCAAGCACCCCAAAAAAGAAAAGGGTGCAGCCCAATGCGACAAGTTCAAACCCTACACACATGCGCAACGGACCGACTTCTGCATTCGGCGACTTGATGCGGCACACCCCGCTCGCAACGATCCACGATCCAGCACCACCAATCCATAATGCTATCCGTGTGCGTCTAGATATCTTTGGTGCTTCGCCCCGCAGCGCAAACGCGAAAATAGCGCCAAGAGCGAAGAACTGGAATTGCACGACACTATTCAACCAAACGGTGACATCTAGATGCTGCCTGTGCTGCGTCAGAATTGCAATTGCGGCCAGTGTTAGAGGTATGCATGCACCCGGAACCAGCAGCGGGCTTGCACGCGTTCGGTCAGCAAACTTAACAATACTTGGCCACGCAATATAAAACTGCTCTTCGACCGAGATGCTCCAAAGATAACTGAGCGCCAAGGCCGAACCAAAGTGTGCGGCAATGTACCAGTTGCCGTAAAAGAACAGATTCGCCAATACTTGCCCCGGCTCCATATGGAGGAACGAAACGAATGGACCCAGCACCCAGCAGAGCAGAAGCATAAAGAAATAAAGCGGCCAAATGCGAAGAATCCTGCGAACGTAAAACGCTTTGAGATTAATATCCGATGTGGCTAGCTTCTCGCGTCGTAGCAACTCAGTGATGAGATATGCACTCAGTACGAAGAACAGGCTCACACCGAAATTGCCTGATTCGCGTATGGTCTGCATTAGACGCCAAGCAGGTCCTTCAAAAGAAGTAGCGTGCCCGCTTCCCGGAAAAGGCAGCGCATGACACGCAAAAACACAGAGAAACGCGACAAATCTCAGCGCATCCAATTCTGGCCGATAGAAGCGCGGCGTGTCGGCGCCAGCGCGGGAAACAGCCGCCGCCGTTTGTTCGCACACTAACGTCGCTGGAGCGGTGTCGGTGGTAGGCATCGAGTATCCACTTTTAACTAGTTCGTCGCCTTGCATAGGCGGTCGCGGATGGTATAGATAGTACTCAATCGAAGTGCTGCCACAAAGGGCGTGTCTGGCCTCCAAGTAAAGCATCGTGCCGCTCTTTAACTTCAACAGCAAGGAACTTTCCTAGCGATCGCCTAAATGGTAGCCCCTCTCACGTTGAAGATATCGCCAATCGCACTCTGGATCGCTTCAGCGCTGAGCGTCACACCACCATCGGCCTTGGCTGGGTATTTGAGTATGCTTTTGGCGACTGAAAACGGCGCAGGTGATACATCGCGTTGGTGAAAAAGAAAACAGCGCTCTTCTCAACAAGTCTTCACCAATCTCTTCCATGGTCTTATTCATGCACCAGCGATAGTTCTTGAATGTCTTTCGCGGTATATGTGCTCGCAATTTGCCTGTCATTCCCGCCGAAAATATTGCTCTTCCAGAGGCCTATGCTTTCAGCGCCTGGTATGGACAGAGGCAAGAATGCTTGAGGACGGATCTGGCGGACTTTGTATCCTGCTCGGACGGCCTGAACATGTAACCAAACGTCGTCGCTCTTAAGACAGCTGTCTACGAAGCCGTTACCGGCGTTTTTCAGCGATCTAAGGAATGCGGGCGGATAAAGCACTCCTGCAACACCCGTAGCTACATGATGGACACTTGGCTTGGTTGAGGTTGCGAGTCCCCAGTTCTCATATTTCCCAATCCCGCGCTCGTTGATGGTCATTATGTGCGCTCTATAGCAATTAACGACATCGGGGCATTGCTGAAATGCCTGATCTAATTCCTTTAACCAACCGCGAGGATAGAAAACGTCGTCGTCTGCTGTAACCAAAGGAGCTTCAAATGTCTGCAAGGATTGCAAATAGGGGTAATACTTTTTATGAGGGCCATAGTTGTCGCACAATTTGACCTCGAGCCCCCGTTGCACGAGTCGGCGAATTGTTGCAGGGGGATTTTCAAATGCAGTTCGGTCGTCGAGCCAGAGAATAATTCTAGAAGGACGTAAGCGGCCTCGTCCAATCGATTCAATCGCGAGATAAACGGTGCGGATCCGTTTCCCGTAGCTCGTCAAGGAAACCACCAGACCATTTGCTTGCGTCAATGGCATTCGCCCATAGCGATTGATAAGCCACATGTGACAAAGCGTTGGAATTGGGAAGATCCAGCTTCGCACCTCCCAGTAAATGCGGTGCGGAACTCGAGAGACCTGACGAAGACAATAAGATATGCGCATAAGGTTCAGTTCCTGACGGAGTGTTGGTACGATCGCCAGGTTGGTCGCTTGCACGCGGAGGATGGCAAGAGTGGTCCAGTTCAGAACCGCAAGTAAACCATCAGTGGCGAGGCTTGACCATGCTGCACCCCGCCACCCATAGTGGGGAATGAGATAAAGATTGACAGCGAAGTTAAATCCGGCGACGGTCGTTTGGTTGCCGAGCCTCAGCTTCTGATGCCCGGCGCCAGTCAAGGCATCGGCGGCGCAACTGTGCAAACTGCGAAACACAGGCAATAGGCAAAGCCATCGCAATGCCTGTACGCTCTCATCGAAGCCGTGGCCTATCATATGTGGAATGATCGGCGCGGCCAGCAACATCGCCAACGTTGACAACATCGCTATCGGGGCTGTCCGTTTGATGAGTTGGTTGGCATACCCTGCCGTGCTCTGGATGCCTCCGACGCCCTTTTGAAAAAACCGGGGAAAAGCAGCACTGGAAACAGAGGTGACCGGTATACAAGCCACGTCAATTACGCGGTAGGCCATAGTATAAATGCCATTGGCTGCATTCATCCCATAGTGGCCGAGCATAGCCTTGTCGATATTGTTATAAACGCCAGCAGTAGAGCCGGAGAGCGCGAAGATAAGACCTTCTCCCACGCGAAGGCTCAACAGTCGCGTAGAAAATGAAGGCTTGCCGTAAAAACGCGTCACAAACAACAGCGCCGATGCAGCGGCTATCAAAGATGCAGAGAGCGCCGCTACTGCCCACTGTCGAGCAGTCGCATGATGAAGGCGCCATAGCATGAGTCCCGCCAGTAGGCTGCGCAGAAAATTCACCAGAAGATTGAAACTGGCAGTCATGCGCAGCTTCTCGAAGGCTTGAAAAGCCTGTCCGGCCGCAATCGTCAGCTGAGCGCATAAACAATCTGCGAAAGCAATGCAAACGACCAACGGCCAAGAATAAGAAGGCGATACGTGTGGGCCTCCCCAGGCTAAGAGAATTATGAAGACAATGCCCAAGACGGGCGTGATTATCAGAACGTTTCCCCAATAAGTGGCGAATCTGCGATGATCTGGACTCACATGCCGTAGCAGAACGAGAGGCGATCCAAGGCTGCTGTAAGCACTTAGAATTGCCACCATGGCAAACGCACCGGCATAGATTCCATATTCAACTTTACCCAGCAAGCGCGCGAGCAGGACAAAGTATGTCCCCTGACAGACCGCCGAAAGGCCTTGACCAAGGAAAACCCATGATGCATTGCGCGTGAGCGAGCCATTCTTGAATATCGTCATGCTACCCTTGATAGTCGATAATTAGCCGAGTCAGGTGTGTATTGGCTGAGTCTGGGGGTTTACACTTTACAAAATGTTGCACAAAGGCTGGCAGCTCAAGCCGGGAATCGATTAACTTCTGTCGAACGCGACCAAAGTCCTTATCTCCGCGCCGGAACAGGATGCCCGGGGACTGCGCACCCCGGGAGCCGTGCGCCATTTTTCTATACTTTGTTCTCGCTACGTAAATGACGCTTGTCGATCAGTCGCGAGCAAGGAAAGGTATTCGAACAGAGGAGTGCCTTGACTGGCGCCTAGCATCAGGCTCCGGAGAACCGAAGCGTTCCATCAAGGGCGAGAGTCTCATTGTGGCCTTCATACTTTATCCTTAACCGGGCACGTTGAGCTTCCCGACGTAATCCCGCAAACGCAATTAGCGAGAGTATGAGTCCTAAATCTGAGGTCGACAGCAGCTTTCCCGCCTCGATGTTGGAGACGGTTATGTAGAAAAGTCCGGAGATATACCACATCGCTGCAGAAGACGGCTTTCTCATGAAGCAATAGGCTGCATCCTTGATGGCGCGGACGAAGACGAACATATAAAGCAGAACGCCAACAGCGCCTAGCTCGAGCCAGAGTTCTAACACGCCATTCTCGGCATAGCCCAGCGGCCCGTGAAAGACTAACACAGTGTTGGCAGATTCTCCTTGTAGAAATTGCCAAAACGCTGCATAGCCGTAGCCTAAAAACGGCTGTTTCCTGATCGAAGAGATCAAGCTAGACCAAATAATCGTCCGGCCAGTCAGTGTCGGATCTTTGCCAATCGCATACATTAATGCGTCAAAATTCCTGTAGACAAAAACTCCCGCTAGAGCGGCAATACCTGCCAGGAAGAAAACAATCACTAAGACATCCTTTCTTGGCATCCGGAGCAGAAAGCGCATCGTCACGACAAAAAGTATGCAGGCTGCACAGATAACCCATGCACCTGCTGAGCGAGACATTGCAATAATCGCAAGAACCACGACAATATAAGTGTTCCGGAAAACTTTCGCATATTGGGATTTTAGTTGAACAAAAAATGCTGGTAGCAGCAAGTCGGTCATGACGAATCCACAGATGTTTTTTTGGGCGAATATTCCCTCCCATGCTCCGGAAGTGACCGAACTTCTCTCCTGAAGTCCATATTGCGGCAAAAGCACTATCAAGAGCAGGCTGCTGATCGCGGCCAAGGTGCCAACCATGAGCAAGAGCTTTAATAGATCATTTGTTGAAAAACGCTCCAGGAGATAGAAAGCAAATGCCATGTTTGCTCCCAGAAGCACTGCGTGAACTAGAGTTATTAGAGGAAATTGCGACCATAGAATCGAGAGAAATGCGAGGACTGGCAGGCTGGAAATTAACAGGTCCCGATAAAAGTCAACCAGAATAGCGCGCGTGAAACGCAGTATGAAAAATGCGCAAGTCAGATAGACGATCGCAGATTGAACCTTTAGCGGGATGCTGTCGTCAGTGCCCTGAGCGCGCGATCCAACTTCAGTATTTATGGAACCGTGTTCAAAGGAAAAACCCCACTGTGAAGCAAAGACCAGCAGGGGAATCATAAGGACCCAGCTAGAGACCAGAGACGAGACAGATCGTTTCGAGGGAATCATCATACTTCGTATTGCTGTTGCCATTGGAACGTCACCTCTTCTGTCTTCATTTTGGTCAAACTGTTTGCAATGTCTTGGTATTGTCCGCAAATCGCAGCCCACGTGAAGTGCTGTTGGAATGCCTGGAGGCCCTCGGCCGCGACTTTCGCACGGAGGTTCTCGTCCTCGGCGAGTTTCTGTATTGCATTGGCGAGTTCCACAGCCGATTTGGGCCCAATCAAAACAATGCCGCCCTCCGCTGCAATCTCGGGAATTCCTCCCACTCGTGTCGCAACCACCGGAATTCCGCAAGCCATCGCTTCGATATTGACATTGCCAAACGGCTCCTGCCAGACAGACGGACAGCACAGCATATCGGCGGCGCGATATTGATCGGCCACGTCGGTGTGGGCGCAAAAACCTTTGAATTCAACGTTCGAGGGGTGCTTCTTGAGCAGTTCCCTGACATATGGGGTTACTTTGCTGCCGTGCAGGAAGGACGATCCGACTATCCTGCAAACAACCCGCACCTTTCGCTCCTGAAGTATTCGCATGGCCTCCATCAGCACATGCACGCCCTTGATCGGGACAAGGCGCCCGATAAAGAGCACTACGGGAACCGGATTTCTCGAGCGACTTTCCGGCGCCGCTGGATAGAAAACCGAATCATCGGCCCCATTATGGACGACATATGTATTCCTCAGCCAGGGAATCCACTTTAATGCCTGTTGCCGGATCGCATCACTTACAAAAATGCACGCATCGGGAGTAAAGACTTTGAACGCTGCGCGAGTCGGTCGATCGGTGAGGGGGTTGTGCGCGTGGTAGAGCAGCATCGCTCCCTTCGCGCGGATCAACGAGGCCAGTGCCGCGCAGAAAAATGGCTGGTTATGACACCACACGATATCCCCGGCCTTTAGTATCGATAGCAGAGGCCGAAAAATGTGCCGAAAGAACGGCGAAGTGATCCAACGGGGAATATACTTTCTGCCTTTGATGCGCCCAAATATGCGCATTCTAGGGATCACAATTTGGCGGTCTGCAGCAAAGCCCCACGAATCATCGCTATCTCTGCACACCACAATCGCTGAGTCATCGTAGCGCATGATATTTGCCACGTCGTGCGAGATTGCCAGGCCAGAAGACGCCGAAAATGATTCATTTCCTGGCAGAAGGTGATAAACCACAGTCGCTACGGTCCGTTTCGTAGGATTCATTTTGGACCTCTAGAACTTTCGAGGCGATTCGCCACGACTGAACGTAGAAGACCCCATGGCTCTACCAGGTAGCGGAATGCGAGCCTCCGCGGCTCCGTCGCCAGGCGAAACGCCCATTCCAAGCAAAGTTTGCCCATCCATCGAGGGGCCATTCGTTTTGCTCCCGCGATATAGTCTAACGTCGCGCCCGACGGGAGAATTACATTCACATCGAGGTCCTTGAGATTCTCTTGGATCCAGCGCTCTTGGCGAGGAACTCCCATACCGACGAACAAAATATGAGGTCGATACTCAGATATTTGAGCTACCACCTTGGCATTGGAGTCGCTTTCATGTTGCGCATCGAAGTGGCCGTGATGAACTCTCAATTGCAGCCCGGTATATTTGGCGCGTAAAACTTCTGCGCCCTTGGAGGCAACCTCTGCCGAGGAGCCGAGATAAAATATCCGCCAGCCACTATCTACCGCGACTGGTAGCATAAGCGGTAGCCAATCGTTGTATGCCACCCGGTGTCTAGCGCTGATCCGGTGCCCCAGCAGCCTGCCGAGCACGACCATCGACATACCGTCCGCCAATGTATAGTGCGTGTCATCATAAAAGCGGCGTAGCGACATGGCATCTGTGGGAGAACTGCGATGCAAACAGAGGCTGTGGAGGTTATGGTGAGCCACAACGACTTTGCGTCGGGCAGAGATGCAGTCAGAAACTAAGTCCAAAAGTCTTGCCGACGTTATCAAGTCGATTTTCACGCCGAGAAATGCGATAGTCTTCACAGATGGCTTGGGGACAGTTCTCGCAGAGACGCATTTCGCGCTCATTCACGTTCTCCTTAGAAAAGGGACTGGGCTATTGAATATTGCTGTGGTCATCGGTGTGGTTCTGAGCTGTAACTAGCCGTCGGCGACGTAGAAGAGTTGCTCGGCGTATCAGGGCGGAAAACCTTCAGCGGGTGAAAGCTGTACTGATTCTAGATCAGTTACATAGGGCAAAAAGGCCGTACTCTTCAACTTTGGTTTTTCTGCAGGCTTATCAGGCACTCAGACGAAGTGCAAAAACTGGTGTGCCGGTCGATATCTAGATCAACACACCGAAGGTCAGCTCGATCTCAATGCGAGGCATAGACCGCTGCAGTACCGGCGGCGTTGGCAATTCCCCCAGAGCTGGAAATGACCAGATTCTTGGCATAGCTGAAGGGAACGTAGAGGATATCTCCGGGTGCCATTGCAAAATCCGGTCGCTTGCCCTTCTGAATATCTCCAAGAGATATTTCGGTTTCGGTGTGATCGCCCTTCCGGATCAGACGTGCATGGCCCAACTTGGCAGTTTTACCGGCTCCGCCTGCGTTAGAAAGTGCTTCGAGCAGAGACATCTTGGACTCGTTGTTGTTCATCGTGTACCCGCCGGGACGGTTCACGTCGCCAAGGATATAGACAATTCCGGCCTTCGCGACTACGACTGTATCGCCAGGGCTTACTAGGACCTGCTCCTTAATCGCCTGCTGTGCGTCATTACTCACGTTGTATCGGATCGGGTTGGTCTGATCCCCATGCCGTTCCACGAGAATTTCTCGATCGGCGAATTCAGTCAGGCCGCCACCAAGTGCGATAACGTCAAGGATAGGACGAGGGGTCGCAATTGGATAGGCTCCCGGTGTCTTGATTTCTCCGATCAGGGTCACTTCCTGAGTGGCGTATTGATCGACAACGAGTGATACTTGAGGATGGTTCAGGAAGTGAGAACTCAAAAAACGATCGTGTATCGCGCTTGCAGCTTCGCCAGGGGACATATTCACGACACGCACGTTACCGATGCCCAGTACCGGCACATCCCCTACATCAGTCACACGGGCATATTGCTCCATTTCCGGCATGTCAAGAACTGTGATGTGAAGATTATCGCCGGGGCTGATCAATAGACTGTTTGTGGATGGAGACTGGGCAATAGCTGTCCCAGTGATAACTGCGATTAACGCAAGTGCCTTTATCGAAAAAAGTGTCATTTCATGCCTCGCTGTAGTAACTCGTGCCCTTATAGCCGTAGAACTCGTCGAACGATACAGAGTCCCTGCGCACACCGTTCACTACAATTTCGACTTTTCTACCTTCGCCCTTGCGCAGTGTGCGGTATGCACGGTCCAGACTCTTTTGTGTGCTTTGTCCATGCCTGACCACGAGAAGAGTCATATCCGCAAGACGCGATAGGATAACTGCGTCAGTCACCGCGAGAACCGGGGGGCTATCGATCAGCACGTAGTCGTAATTCGCAGACCAGCTTCCTACAAGTGCCTGCATGCGCTTAGAACCGAGCAGTTCCGCAGGATACCTCGGGTTTGACCCTGCTGGCAGGCCGGAAAGGTTTGGAAGCTCTGGAAACGGCGTTATGACAGCGGGTTCGTCGGGACCCGAAAGAGCATCGCTGAGACCACTTTTCTGGTGCCCAGCCAAGACGCCTCCTTTTCGCTCAAATCTCATGTAGTCGGAAAGGTCGGAGCTACGCATGTCCCCATCAACTAAGAGAACTCGCGAACCGTTCAGCACAAGGGCTGCCGCGAGATTCAGGCTCAAAGTGCTTTTCCCCTCTCGTTCTCCAGCACTCGTAATCAGGATTGTCTTGGGTGGGGAGCCACTTCGGGTTTGCAGCAATTCAGTGCGGAGTCCCCGTATTGCTTCAACATATGCAGTGTTCGGACCGTCTAGAACTGCTATCCTTCCGACCGTGGGATCCTGGTTTACGTTACCGAGTTTGCGGCGAAACTTCAAAACCATGCCGCCTGAAGAAGGAGTTTGCGTCATCGGAAGGACCGCCAAGATTGGACCCTGGAGAGAATTCTCGATGGACGTCATTCCCTCGATTCGATCGCTGGTAGATTCAACGAGTAGAGCACCGGCGATCCCGAAAAAGCCCCCAAGAACCAGCGACAACGCGGGAATAATGAGTATGTAGGGAACGGGCTTCGAGGGGATCCGACCTGGATCAACCACTGCTACGTTTGATGAACGCAATCCTTCAATAACACCCGCTTCCTTCAAATGAGAATAAAGGGTTTGATACAGTGACCGCGCATCAGTAGCTTCTTGCCGTGCAATTAAAAGCGCAATCGCTTTGTCGTTTTGAACGTCGGCGGCGTGACGCGCTTGCTCATAAACCTCGCGCGTGCTGTTCTCTGTCGCTTGAGACGCTTTATAGTCGTTGGCTGCGCGTTCTCCAATTCGAACCGCTTCAGACTTGATCTGGGCACTGATAGAGTCCAGACTCGCTTTTTCGTCGCCCAACTTGGGATTTGCGGATCCGTATTTGGAAGTGTCAGCCGCGATTTGACTTGCCATGGTCGCTTGCTGGGTACGCAAAGTCTGGAGTAGCAGAAAGGAATTGTTCACTGCCGGGGAAGATCCGGCGAGAGAGGATCCGGCCAAACCGGAAATCAACTCCGGGTCGCCGTTTTCGATGGTCTTGTAAAGAGCGCCCTTCAGTATACGGTTCGAAGTTGCACTCGACAATTCTTGGGTCGCTTGCTGCAGGCGGTCCAAAGTCGCGCTGTAGGCAATCTCTTTGCCTGAGGCGTCTGGAATTCCCAAGCTGTAGACGCCGGACTCTCGTTGAAGTTTCTCTAACTTGCCTTGCTGGTCTTCGGCCTCCTTCTTTATATCTGCTAGTTGCCGAGTGAGCCAACCGGAGACTTCACTTGTGGCCGTAAAGCGAC
>Ga0070761_10001509_pt1 | contig 14552 bp, 14 predicted proteins | sample HubBroMetageREF1_FD_66724 | JGI IMG/M metagenome (GOLD analysis project Ga0070761, IMG submission 66724) | Reference soil microbial communities from the Hubbard Brook experimental Forest, New Hampshire, USA - Hubbard Brook CCASE Soil... | ecosystem: Environmental > Terrestrial > Soil >...
ATCTCTGGCGCTTCGACGTCACCAGCTCCAGCCCCTCCAACTGGGCGGTCACCTGCGGGGCGCTGTTCAAGACGCAGACCGGGCAGCCTATCACCACCCAGGTGGTGGCGGCTTCGGGACTCGCCGGCACGACCCAGCAGCGCCTGATGATCATCTTCGGCACCGGACAGAAGAATCCGGCCACCAACACCACCGCGGTCAGCTACGCCATGGCGCAGCAAGACCTCTACGGCGTTTGGGACTGGAACCTGGGCTACTGGAACAGCGTCTCCAGCAGCCAGTACGCGAGCCTCTCGTCCTCGGGCGTGAGCGGGCCGCTAACCGCCAATGCCAGCGGTCCCACCTGCGGTGCCACCGGCGGCAACCTGGCGTGCCAGGCCATCTCGGTCATGGGCGGCACCGGCGTCGACGCCGGCGATCGCGACATCGACACCGCGGCCACGATCTGCTGGGCCGGGACCACCACCTGCGGCTCGAGCGCCGCGGCCAACCAGCAGTTCGGCTGGTTCCTGGCGGTGCCCGGCACCAACCCGGCGACCGGCACCGTCTCGAGCTATGAGCAGTTCATCTACAACCCCGAGATCATCGGGCCAGCGGTCGTCATCAACTCGGTGCTGCCGGCGGCCAACGTTCCGACCTCGTGCACGATCGTTGCCGACCAGGGCTGGACGTATGCCGTCCAGGCGTTGACGGGCGGCGCGCTCACCAACGCGTTCCCGCAGTACTACGACACCAACGCCGCGGGCGTGGAAACCAACGCCACCGGCGGCTCGTTCCCGATTCAGAACTCGACGGGTCAGACGTACCTCGTATACCAGACGGTGACGAATACTCCGACCGACACGCAATTCAACCCGGGCGCCAACACCACGGCGAAACGTCTCACCTGGGTCCAGCGCCGCTGATGGGTTACTGCAGCGGTTCAACAGAGGTTCAAATGCAAGCGCGCACTGTGTTCCCTCTCTCCCGTGCCGGCGGGTTCACGCTCGTCGAGCTCATGATAGTGGTGGTCATCGTCACCATCCTGCTGTCGATCGCCGTACCGTCCTACATGAGCTCGATCCGCGAGTCGCGCCGCACAGATGCGCGCACGGCGCTGCTGGATCTCGCCGGCCGCGAGGAGAGCTACAACGCGTCGATGAACGCCTACACGAACGTCGCGACGAATCTCGGCTACACCGCCTGGCCGCAGTCGATCGGCAGCGGCTACTACCAGATCACCACGCCTTGCGTGGCCGCCTACGGCGCCGCTCTCGCCTGCGACCTGAACCCGAACGCCCCCACGGGTCCCTCCTACTACATCACGGCCACCCCGATTGCCGGCACCAGCCAGGCCTCCGACACCCAGTGCACCTCGTTCTCGGTCGACTCGCAGGGCAACCAGTTTTCGACCGGCACCGCGCCGGCGACGACCTGCTGGTCCTCTCAGTAGTTCTAATCTCTTAGAAATCAATCTACCGGAGTGACTTCTTCATCCGGGGGATGAGCACCGGAGCCGGCCAGCTGCGCACTTGGGCTCGTCATCGCCGGGCGGCGCGACCGCCCGGCCCCCGCGCGCTGCCTCGGCCTCGCCGTAGCCTCGGGGCGCCGCGGCCCCAAGGGTCGAAGCGACATATTTTTCCCCTAGATTCTGAGCTATATTTCGGCCCCAGCCGCTTGAGCGGCTTTGGATTCCAGTACCCACCGGACAACAAAAACTAACCGACGCCCACCGCGCAGGCGCAAACCCGACCACGCCTGAGCGGACTGCGTGCGACCGAGGTAGTGATGAGCACTACATGGGAACAGCTTGAGGGGGCCGCGCTGTCGCTTGCGCGTTCCGGCCCGATCAAGGAGCGCCTCACTGACGCGTACCGCAACCATCTCGCCTTCGTCAACACCGAGGATCTTCCGGAGGCGGTGCGCGCGCCGTTTCGCGCCTGTTACGAGGCACTCACGCGCGAGCCGCCGCTGCGCGGCGAAGACGCCGTGCGCGCCACGGTGCGCAAGCTCTCCAGCCAGGAAGCGGACGAGCTTGCCTCGAGCGTGGTGCGGCTCTTCACCGCGAACGCGCGCGAGGCGGTGCAGCAGCGCGCGGCCACCGCGGCACCTGTACCGGAGGGCGTGGCGATCAACGGCCACGCCGCCGTGCGCGTCAAGACACTGAAGTCCACGCCGCAGGTGATTGCGCTGTACGCCGCGGAAGCCTAACCGCTGCACCCGAACCGGCAGGTTGTGCGCGGCCAAAAGTCACGCCTTTTGGCCGCGACGACGCGTGGGCTGTTCGGTTGGCCTGCTGACTCAGGCCGCAGGCCTGAGTCAGCCAATGGATTAGTCGAGCTTGAACTCGATGGTGTCCCAGCGCGTCGTCTCTTCGTGGCGCGCCTGGCGGCGGATGGCATCGACCAGCGCGCGCTCGTCCCACTCGACGGTCTCGTCGGCGAGCTGCAGGATCTCTTTCGGGACGTCGCCGCGTTGACCGAACGGCTTCATGAGGATGACGGGCTTGTGGCTCGCCTGCGCGAACAGCATCTGGAAGGTGAGGAGCTCCGCCTGCGTGTCGGCCAGCGCGATCACCGCCTCGACCGGTGCGATCTGGCGGCGCAGATCCTCGCGCTGGGCCTCCTTGTCCGCGCCTGCCGGGGGTTTATCGGGCGTGCTGTAGTTGCGATAGAAGAAGTTGCGCGCGCTCTCGAGATACTCGAACACGCGCAGGTAATCCTCGCTCGTCTCCCAGGCGTGCGTGACGAACAGACGGACAGGGTTCGCCTGCGACATCGGGAAGCCCCGCAAGACCCTTGCAACGCCCGCCAGTCTCGCACAAGCCCAGCCGAGCGCAAGGCCTGCGGCCGGGCAGCGCGCCGCGGACAGGCGCGGAGCGGCTACAATCGTTGCCAGGGTTCGCTCGCTTCAGCCCCAAAGCCCGTCTACGTGCGTCTGCTCGTCTACAACATCCGCTACGCCACCGGAACCGGCCCGGCGTTTCATCTGCCGCTGCCCGGCGCCGGTTATCTGCGCAGCAACCGCCGGGTGCTCGCCGGCATCACGGACTTCATCCGCGGCGAGCGCCCGGACGTCGTCGGACTGGTGGAAGTCGATACCGGCTCGATCCGCACCGGCATGCTGAACCAGGCAGAGTACATCGCCAAGGAGCTCGGTCATTACTCGACCTTCCAGAGCAAGTACGGCGCCCGCTCGATCAACAACCTGATGCCGATCGTGCGCAAGCAGGGGAACGCCTTTCTCTCCGCTCCGACGGTGCATGGCGAGCGCTTCCACTATTTCGACATCGGCATCAAGCGGCTGATCATCGAGCTCGAGCTCGACGAGCTGTGTGTGTTCCTGGTGCACCTGTCGCTCAAGTTCCGCCAGCGGCAGTACCAGCTGCGCACGCTACACGACCTGGTGGTGCAGTCCGCCAAGCCGGTGATCGTCGCCGGCGATTTCAACACCTTCTGGGGCACGCACGAGATCTACCTGTTCATGCGGGCGGCGGGTCTGCGCAGCGCCAACACCGCCGGCCTGCCGTCGTTTCCGACGCGCGTGCCGCGCGTTGAGCTCGACTTCATCCTGGTGAGCGCAGGCATCGAGGTCACCGGCTTCCGCGTGCCCGACGTGCGCTTCTCGGATCACCGGCCGCTGGTATGCGATTTCCGGGTGCTGCCGGTCCCATGAACAGCGACAAGACCCCCGGCAACGACACCACCGGCGTCTGGGCCCTCGACAGCGACGCCGCCGGCTGCTGGACCCTCGAGCGCGACGCCGACGGTATCGCGTGGCTGACGCTCGACAAGCCCGCCACGTCCGCGAACGTGCTCTCGAGCAGCGTGCTCATCGAGCTCGACGGCGTGCTGGCGGGCCTCGAACGCCAGCTCCCACGCGCGCTGGTGGTGCTGTCGGCCAAGAAAAGCGGCTTCGTCGCCGGCGCCGATATCCGTGAATTCACCGCACTTACGGATGAGGCGGGGGGCTACGCGCTCATCCGCCGCGGCCAGCAGGTGCTCGACCGTCTGGCCGCTCTCCCCTGCCCGAGCGTCGCCGCTATCCACGGCTTTGCGCTCGGCGGCGGACTCGAGCTCGCGCTCGCCTGCCGCTACCGCGTCGCGGTCGGCGACGAGCGGCTGTCGCTCGGGCTGCCGGAAGTGCAGCTCGGCATTCACCCCGGCTTCGGCGGCACGGTTCGCAGCGTGCAGCTCCTTGGCGTGCGTGCCGCCATGCAGCTGATGCTGACCGGCAAACCCATGCGCGCCGCAGACGCGCAGCGCTCCGGACTCGTCGACCGGCTGGTCCCGCAGAGCGAGCTGAACTCCGCCGCCCGCGCACTCGCCCTCGCCGCACCGTCGCCGCGGCGCGCGCCGCTCGGCGAGCGGCTGCTGAGTGCCGCCCCCGTGCGGCCGTTCGTGCGCCGCGCGCTCATCAGGCAAGTGGCGCGGCGCGCGCCCCGGGCCCATTACCCCGCTCCCTACGCCATCATCGATCTGTGGAGCCGCTACGGCGCGCACGGCCGCGCGGCCATTGAGGCCGAGGCGCGCTCCATCGCGCAACTGTTCCTGAGCGAGACCTCGCGCAACCTGGTGCGCGTCTTTCTGCTGCAGGACCGGCTCAAGAGTTCCGGCGGCAAGGGCGCTGCCGAGGTGCGCCACGTGCATGTGGTGGGCGCCGGCGTCATGGGCGGGGACATCGCCGCCTGGGCAGCGCTGCGCGGCTGTACGGTAACGTTGCAGGACCGCGCCGCCGAGTACATCGAGCCGGCGCTCAAGCGCGCCGGCGAGCTGTTCGCCAAGCGGCTGCGCGATCCGGCGAAGAGCGCGGCTGCGCAAGCGCGGCTGCGGGCGGACGTGGCCGGTGCCGGCGTGGCCGCTGCCGACCTGGTCCTCGAAGCCATCTTCGAGAACCTCGAGGCCAAGCAGGCGCTGTATGCGCAGCTCGAGCCGCGCATGAAGACCGAGGCGCTGCTCGCCACGAACACCTCCAGCATCATGCTCGAGCCGCTGGCCGAGAAGCTCGCGCGTCCCGAGCGCCTGGTGGGACTACATTTCTTCAATCCGGTGGCGCAGATGCCGCTCATCGAGGTGGTGCACTCCGCGCGCACCGCGCCGGCCGTCGCGCAGGCGGCGGTCGCCTTCGCCCGGCGCCTCGACAAGCTGCCGGTGCCCTGCAGCAGCGCGCCGGGGTTCATGGTGAATCGCGTACTGACGCCCTACCTCAACGAGGCCATGTACCTGGCACAGGAGGGCGTGGCGCTGCCGGTGATCGATGCCGCGGCGGTCGGGTTCGGCATGCCGATGGGCCCCATCGAGCTCGCGGACGTGGTGGGACTCGACGTCGCGGCGCACGTCGGGGAGATCATCGCGCAGGGACTGAGGCGTCCGGCGCCGCAGCTACCGCTGCTCGCGCAGCTGCTGGCCGCCGGGCAGCTCGGCAGGAAGAGCGGCCGGGGCTTCTATTCCTGGGCTGACGGCAAGGCCGTCAAGCCGCCCGGTCCCTGGCCGCCCGCCCCCGCCGATCTCATCGATCGGCTCATACTGGCGCTCGTCAACGAGTGCGTGGCGTGCCTGCGCGAGCGTGTGGTGGAGGATGCGGATCTCGTCGATGCGGCGGTATTGCTCGGCACCGGATTCGCGCCGTTTCGCGGCGGTCCGCTGGCCTATGCACGTGCGCGCGGCGCGGCGGCGATCGTGACGCGCCTCACAGAGCTCGCGGGGCGCTACGGCGAGCGCTTCGCCCCCGATGCCGGCTGGCCGCTGCTCGGTGCGTCAGGCTGACCGGGCGTGGGCCTGTGCTACCATCCAACACGCCGCGCGAGCGCCTTACGGGAGCGCGAGAACAGGACTATTGGCGTGCGGCCTGAGGGGCAATGACCGAAGACGGCGAACCCAGTTGGCAACAGCTCACGTCCTTCGCGCCGCTCAACGGCATGAAGCGCGAGAACCTGGCGGCGCTGGCCAAGAAGATCACGGTGCGCAAGCTCCCCGCGGGGCGGCTGCTGTTCGACGCCGGCGACAGCGCCAAGCGTACCTTCTGGCTCGTGAGCGGTGCGCTCGAGATCAGCGAGAAAGAGCGCAGCATCGGGGTGATCCGCGCCGGTACCCCTGAGGCGAAGAACCCGCTCTACCCGCAGCTGCCGCGGCGCGTCAGCGCGCGTGCCGTGGCCGACGTCAGCTACCTCGTGATCGACAGCGATCTGCTGGACGTCATGATCACCTGGGATCAGACCGGCAGCTACGAGGTCGGCGAGCTGCAGACCGAGCTGCAGAACGCCGGCTCCGACGACTGGATGACGACGCTGCTGCAGACCAAAGCGTTCCACCGCATTCCGCCGGCCAATATCCAGGCGATCTTCCAGCGCCTGCAGCGCACCCCATGCCGCGCCGGAGAGGTGGTCATCAAGCAGGGGGGCGAAGGCGACTACTTCTACATCATCGTGAGCGGCAAGTGCGTGGTGTCGCGCGAGACGCCGCTCAAGCAGGAGGGCATCAAGCTCGCCGAGCTCGGGGTCGGCGACACCTTCGGCGAGGAAGCACTGATCGCCGAGGCCAAGCGCAACGCCACCGTCACCATGCTCACCGACGGGGTGCTGATGCGCCTCAACAAGCAGGACTTTCGCGAGCTGATGAATGAGCCGCTGCTGCAGTGGGTGACACGCGAGGAGGCGGGCGACATCGTGACGCGTGGCGGTCGCTGGCTCGACGTCCGGCTGCCGAGCGAGCACCAGAACCTCGCCATCGAGGGGTCGCTGAACATCCCCCTGTACCTGATCCGCCTGAAGCTCTCGACGCTCGATCGCGATACGCCGTACGTCGCGTACTGCGATACCGGGCGGCGCAGCTCCGCGGCGGCCTACCTGCTGGTCGAGCGCGGCTTCGATGCCTACGTGCTGCGAGGGGGGCTGAGTGGCGATGCCAACGCCACGCCGGCTGCCCAGGCCGCGGCGAAGAAGCCCGCGGTCAAGCCGCCGGGCGGAAAATAGTCGCGCAATCGGCGCCGAGGGCCTCCCGGCGCGCTACATGGTGTGGGTGGACTTGTCGCCCGACAGGGCGCCGGCGAGATAAGTCTCGATCTTCTTCTGCGTCTGACCGCGGTCCTGCTCGGAAAACTGTACGCCGATGCCGGCGGTGCGCTTACCCTGCGCGCCCTTGGGGGTCAGCCAGATGACCCGTCCCGCCACCGGCAGCTTCTCATCCTCCCCCATCAGGTTCAGCAGCATGAACACCTCGTCGCCGAGGCGGTAGTTGCTGTTGGTGGGAATGAACAACCCGCCGTTCTTCACGAACGGCATGTAGGCGAGATACAGCGCGCTCTTGTCCTTGATGGTGAGCGTCAGCAAACCCGGTTTGTTCGTGCCCGTTCTCACGTCGCCACCCAGAACCCTCACCGGCATTACACTCATCCGTGTCCCCTGGTCGCCGCAGCGCCTGCACCGGATGGCGCGAGCCGCCGCAGCACCGCCTCGAGCGCCAGTCCCCGGTTGAGCGGCGCATCGAGCCCCGCACGCAGATCGCGCACCTCGTCCAGGAGCCCAAAGAGCTCACGTATATTCAAGAACGCATCCATGGATGACAAGTAGGCCCCAGCACGCAGTTCTGCAATCTCGGGCGCAGCGTGCTGGCAGCGGCGAATACGTTCTGTGAGCCAATTCTCAATGCATCGCAACCGCAGCGCCAGTTCGCTCCGCGCCCAGCGCTCGGCGGTCGCCAGCGGGTCGGCCCGTCCGGCTGCCAGCTCGTCGAGCGTGCGACGTACTTCGGCTCCAAGCTGCGCGAGTGCGTCCGGGTCGGCTCCCGCGAGCAGGAACGGTGCTTCGCCGACGACCTCGAGAGCGGCCTGCCACTCCCCCGGCCCGTGGGTCGCGGCGAGCCACGCCACCGCCTCGGCGCGCGAGGGTGCGGGGACTGTCAGACGCTGACAGCGCGACAGCACGGTCGGGGGCAGCCGCGAAGGCTGCGTCGCCACCAGCACCAGGAGTGTCCGCGGCGGCGGCTCTTCCAGCGTCTTCAGCAGCGCGTTCGCGCCGAAGCGATTCAGGGCGTCCGCGGGGGTGAGGATGCCGACCTTGTAGCCGCCGGCGTGACTCGTGAGCGCAAGCTCAGCGGCGAGATCGCGCACCTGCTCGATGCGGATCTGGCGTGAATCCTCCAGCGGCGTGATGCGCGCGAGATCCGGGTGGGCGAGCGCGGCGGCCCGCCGGCAGGCGGCGCAGGCCCCGCAGGGCGCCTCGGCGGGCCGCGCGCACAGCGCGAGGCGCGCTGCCCACAGGGCGAGCCAGTCCCCGCCCGCCCCCGGCGCCTCGTGGATGAGGAGCGCGTGCGGCAGCCTCCCTGCGCGCTGTGCGCGGGTAAGCGCGGCGGTCGCCGGCACGATCCAGGGCGGGGTCGCGCCCGCCGCATCGCTCAAAGCAGCTCCTCCAGGATCGTGCTCACCTGTGCCTCGACGGCCGTGCGACCGGCCGCGGCGTCGACGACATGGAAGCGACCGGGCTCGCGGCCGGCGAGCTCGAGGTATCCCGCGCGCACCCGCTCGAAGAATGCGGCGGTCTCGTCCTCGAAGCGATCCTGAGGCGTCCCGCTCCCGGCTCGGGTGCGGGCGCGCGCGAGCCCCACGCTGACCGGCAGGTCGAGCAACAGCGTGCAGTCGGGCGACAGCTCGCCGTGCACCGCCCGCGCGAGGGTCTCGATGAGCTGCGGATCGACACCGCGCCCGCTTCCCTGGTAGGCGCGCGTGGCATCGGTGAAGCGGTCGCAGATGACCCATTCGCCGCGTTCGAGCGCCGGGCGGACCAGATTCTCCAGGTGCAGCCCGCGCGCGGCGAACATGAGCAGCGTCTCGCTCACGGCCGACATGGGCTCACCGCCCCGCTCGAGCACGATCCTGCGCAGCGCTTCCGCGAGCGGCGTGCCGCCGGGCTCGCGAGTCAGGCGCGTCGCAATCGAGCGGCGCGCCAGCCACGCCGCGATGAACTTGGCGACGGTCGACTTGCCGGCGCCCTCGATGCCTTCGAGCGTCACGAAGCGCCCGCGCTCCGCGGGGTGGCTGGTCGCTGGGCTCATGGCTGAGGAGTCCCCGGCCTGAGTTGACGCGGCGGATTGCGCAGCCGCTCGAGATAGGTCTTCACGTTCAAATTATGCTCTCGCAGTGTCTTGGAAAACTGGTGTGTGCCGTCGCCGAGTCCCGTGGCGACGAAGTACAGGTCGCCGGTGTCCTCCGGGTGCACGGCCGCGATCAGCGAGGCGCGGCCGGGGAGCGCGATCGGCGTCGGCGGAAGCCCGGCGCGCGTGTAGGTGTTGTAGGGGGAATCGGTCACCAGGTCGCGCGTGTGGATCTCGCCGTCATACCTCGGCCCCAGGCCATAGACCACCGTCGGATCGGACTGTAGCTTCATGCCGTTGCGCAGCCGCGCCGCGAACACCCCGGCGATCCGCGCCCGCTCGGACTCGCGCGCCGCCTCCTTCTCTACCATCGAGGCGAGGATCAGCGCCTGGTAGGGCGTGTCGAACGGCAGTCCCGGACTGCGTTCGCTCCAGGCGGCAACGAGTGCCCGCTGCATCGCCTGATAGGCGACCTCGAGAATCGCGGCATCGGGGGTATTGGCGGCGAAGCGGTAAGTATCCGGGAAAAACCGCCCTTCGGGATTCTCGCCCGGATGCCCGATCGCCGCCATGATCTGCGCGGGGGTCTTGCCGGCGAGCGTGTGCTGCACGTCCGGCTCCTTCCCGAGCAGGTCCAGGAAATCGGCGAACGTCGAGCCCTCGACGACGGTGAGCTGCTCGAGGATCACCTTGCCTTCGATGAACAGCCTGATGATCTCGGCGGGACTCGCGTGCGCGGGAATCTCGTAGGTTCCGGCCTGGACACGCGGCTGCTCACCGCGCAGCCGCAGGTACCACTGCACCGCGCGCGCATCGTGCACCGCGCCCTGCTTATCCAGGAGCCGCAGCACGCTGCGCACGCTCACCCCCGGCGGCACCTCGATCCGCGATGTAACGTCTGCGGGTCCCGGCGAGCGGTACTGGTACTCGAGCCACTGCCAGAACCCGAAGGCGGCGAACGCCAGCAGCACCACGACGGCGCCGGTCGCCATCAGGCGGCGGGTCCTTGAGCCTCTAGTCATCGCCACCGGCGGTCAATACCGCTGTCAGCCGTTCCTGCAGCGCGCGCGTCACGGGGCCCGGTGCCCACTCGCGCCCGTCGAGCGCGTGCACGGGACGGATGCCGGTGAGAGAGCTGGTGAGAAAAACCTCGGTGGCCTGCGCGAGGTCATCCGCCGTGAGTCGCGTCTCCTCGAGCGCGATCCCGGCGCGCGGCGCCTCGCGCATCACGACCTCGCGGACGACCCCGGCTACGCCGCAGCGATCCACCGCTGGGGTGCGCAGTCTTCCACCCTGGATGAGAAACAGGTTGCTCATGACGCCGGAGATGAGGTTACCCGAGCTGCTGAACATCAGCGCCTCAGCGATGCCGGGATCGGTCCATTCGCGCCGCGCCAGCACCTGCTCCAGGCGGTTGCAGTGCTTGAGTCCGGCGAGCAGCGGGTTTTCGGCCAGCCGCAGCGCGCCGATGCGCACCCGCACGCCATCGCGCGTCGCGGCCGGATTCTCCTCCGGCCAGCCGTAACGCAGCGCGATACGGGTCGCCTCCTCGGCGCCCGTGACCCGGTAGCCGCGCTCGAGCGCGGGCCCGCGCGTGACCAGCACCTTGACGATGGCGCGGCCGCAGGCCTGAGCGAGCGCCTCGACCTCGGAGCGCAGCTCGTCGGTCTGCGTAAAGGAGATCCCTAATCGGGCACAGCCCCTCATGAGGCGCGCCAGGTGCAGCGACAGGAGGCGCGGCCGCCCGGCGATGCAGGCAATCGTCTCGAACAGGCCGTCGCCATAGTGCAGGCCGCGCTCGAGCGCCGACACCTCGCGGGTCTCGCGGCTGTTTACCCGCACGGTGTCGGGAGCGCCTGAGCGTTCAGTCGCCATGGCTGGCACCGAATGCCCGCAGGAGCCCGCGGGCCTTGGCGCGCGTCTCCTCGAGCTCGCGCTCAGGGTCCGAGTCGGCCACGATGCCTGCGCCGGCGCGAAACTCGACCCGCCGGTCCGCGAGCGCCATGCTGCGGATCAGGATGTTGACGTCGAGCCGCCCGTCGCGCGTCAGGTAGCCGAGCGAGCCGGTGTAGGCGCCCCGCCCCACCCCTTCGAGCTCGGCGATGATCTGCATGCAGCGGAATTTCGGGCAGCCGGTGATGGTGCCGCCCGGGAACACCGCGCGCAGCGCGCCGATCGGCGTTATCTCGGAGCGCAGCACGCCGCCTACGTTGGAGACGATGTGGTGCACGTGCGCGTAGGACTCGATGCTCATCAGCTCGTCCACGCGCACGCTGCCGGCCTCGCAGACCCTGCCGAGGTCGTTGCGCTCGAGATCGATGAGCATGATGTGCTCGGCGCGTTCCTTGGGATGGGCGGCGAGCGCGCTCATCTCCGCCGCATCCGCCGCAGGCAGCCGGCTGCGTGGCCGCGTGCCGGCGATCGGACGCGTGTCGACCCGGCGACCCTCGATGCGCACCAGCCGCTCCGGCGAGGAGCTCAGGAGCGCCACGTCGCGCCACTGCGCGAGCGCTGCGAACGGGGCGGGATTGGCAGCACGCAGCCGCTGGTAAAGCGCTGCGGCCGGCGAGTCTGTCCCGCCCGCGCGCTTCGACGCGAGCTCAACCGTCCACGGCCGCGACAGGTTCGCCTGGTACACATCACCCGCGCGCACGTAGTCCTTGGCGCGCCGCACCCGCTCGAGGAAGGCCTCAGGGTCCTCTTCCAGAATCGACTCGACGGCAAGCGTCCCGTCCACCGGTGCGCCGCGGGCGGCGGCGTGCGCATCGGCGGCGAGCTGCTCGAGCTCGTACGCGCAGTCCTCCTCCGCGGCCGCGTACACGCGATCATCGGCGCGATCGTGGACCAGCGCACAGGGGGTGCGGAGCGCAAACGCCTGCCACGGCAGCGGCGTGCGAGGCAGAGCCAGGTGCGGCTCGATCTCCTGTGCCAGCTCGTAGCCGAGAAAGAGCGCCCAGCCGCCGGTGAAGACCGCCCCCGGCGCGGGGCTTGCTGTCGTTACACTCTCCGCGCGCCACCACCGCTCGAGCGCCGCGAGAAAGCCACTCCCGCCCGGGTGCATGCCCTCACCCTCGAGACGCCCGTCGGCAGTGAGCCACAGCGCCGCGCGCGGCAGCGCGAGCAGCAGGCTCATCCTTCCCAGGGAACCCGTAGCGGCGCTGTCGAGCAGCAGCGGGTAGCGCTCAGGCTCGCGCGCCGCCAGGCGCTGCAGCGTCGCCGGCGGGACGTCGAGTTCGCGAAGAAGCGGTGCGCGCGTAGCGGCTTGCCGCTCAGGAGCTAAAGCGTCGGAAGATGAGCGAGCCGTTGGTGCCGCCGAAGCCGAAGGAATTCGACAGGCTCACGTCGATCTTCATGCGCCGCGCGGTGTTCGGCACGAAGTCGAGATCGCACTCGGGGTCGGGCGTGCAGTAATTGATGGTCGGCGGCGCGACGCCGTCGCGGATTGCGAGCACCGAGAAGATGGCCTCCACCACCCCGGCGGCGCCCAGCAGGTGGCCGGTCATCGACTTGGTGGAGCTGACGGCGATGCGTCTGGCATGGTCGCCGAAGGCGTGCTTCATGGCAACCGTCTCGGCCTTATCGCCGAGCGGGGTCGAGGTCGCGTGCGCATTGACGTACTGAACGTCGCTCGGATTCATTGCCGCGTCCTTCAAGGCGTTCTCCATCGCCAGCCGCGCACCCGCGCCGTCCTCGGGGGGAGCGGTGATGTGGTAGGCGTCGCCGCTCATGCCAAAGCCCACCACCTCCGCGTAGATACGCGCACCGCGCCGCTTGGCATGCTCGAGCTCCTCCAGCAGCACCGCTCCGCCGCCGTCGCTCAGCACGAAGCCATCGCGATCCAGATCCCACGGCCGGCTCGCTTCCTGCGGCGCGTCGTTGCGCAGCGAGAGAGCCTTCGCCTGGCCGAAGCTTCCGAGCCCGCAGTGCGTGGTCGCCATCTCGCCGCCGCCGGCGACCATGACGTCGGCGTCTCCGTACTGGATCGTGCGCATGCCGAGACCGATGGCGTGAGTCGAGGTAGTGCAGGCGGTGACCACCCCGAGGTTCGGACCTTTGAGCCCGTAACGGATCGACAGGTGGCCGGCGATCATGTTGATGATGGTCGCCGGCACGAAGAACGGCGAGATCTTGCGCGGACTCAGCGTTTTCAGGTACGCGTTGTGCTCGTTCTCGATAGTGGCGAGTCCGCCGATGCCGGCGCCGCACACCGCACCGCAGCGGGTGGGATCGGTCTTGCTGAAATCGATGCCGGAGTCGGTGACGGCCTGCACCCCGGCGGCTACGCCGTAGTGCATGAACTCGTCCATGCGGCGCGCGTCTTTGGGAGGGATGTACTGGGCGATGTCGAAATCGCGTACGTGGCCGCCGATGCGCACCGGAAATGCCGAGACGTCAAAGCGCGTCACCGGCCCGATGCCGCTCTCGCCGCGCAGGATCGCGTCCCATGCGGACTTGACCGTGCTCCCGACCGGAGACACTACTCCCAAGCCCGTCAGTACGACGCGGCGCTTGCTCACAACTTACCTGTAAGGGGGCGCGCGACGCAGATCAGGTTTTGGCGCGGCGCTCGTTGATGTAGTCGATCGCCTGATGCACGGTGGTGATTTTCTCGGCGTCCTCGTCCGGGATCTCGATCTCGAATTCCTCCTCGAGAGCCATCACCAGCTCGACCGTGTCGAGCGAATCGGCTCCGAGATCATCGACGAACGAGGCATCGTTCGTCACTTGTTCCTGTTTGACGCCCAGCTGCTCGGCAACGATGGCTTTGACCTGCTGCTCAACTGTGCTCATTAGCGGTTGGTCCTTATGTGGGCTTTGAGGGCTTGCGCTGCCCGCCGCATCTTTGCGGCTCGTCGCCAGACAGCGGGCGCGGTATTGTAGGGGAACACCCCCCCGGCTGCCACTGGGCATCAGCGCCCGCGAGTGTTTGTTTTTGCTCGCGAAACTGCCCGGCTGTGGCGCGCAGCCAACGCGTCCCCGCTCGCCGCCGCCGGTCGGCCCGTCACGACATGTACATGCCGCCGTTGACGTGCAGCGTCTCGCCCGTGATGTAGCCGGCCGGCGGCGAGACCAGAAAAAGCACGGCGGCCGCGATGTCCTCCGGGGTTCCGAGACGGGCGAGCGGAATGCGCTCGAGGAGCGCCGCGCGCTGCGCCTCGTTCAGCACACGCGTCATGTCGGTGTCGATGAAGCCCGGGGCCACGGCGTTCACCGTGATGCCGCGGGAGGCGAGCTCCTGCGCGAGTGACTTTGTGAACCCCAGAAGTCCCGCCTTGGCGGCCGCATAGTTGACCTGCCCGGCGTTGCCCGTCACTCCGACCACGGAGGTGAGGTTCACGATCCGGCCACGGCGCTCCTTCATCATGCGCCGCACGCACGCCTTGCAGAGCCTGAATGCCGCCGTGAGGTTGGTCGCAATCACCTGATCCCAGTCCTCGGGCTTCATGCGCAGCAGCAGAGTGTCGCGGGTGATCGCGGCGTTGTTGA
>Ga0070761_10001510_pt1 | contig 14547 bp, 10 predicted proteins | sample HubBroMetageREF1_FD_66724 | JGI IMG/M metagenome (GOLD analysis project Ga0070761, IMG submission 66724) | Reference soil microbial communities from the Hubbard Brook experimental Forest, New Hampshire, USA - Hubbard Brook CCASE Soil... | ecosystem: Environmental > Terrestrial > Soil >...
ATCGGTCCCGTTCTCGTTGGCTCAACGCGATTCGCTCCGTTTCCATAGGGCCCTCGGCCATCCATGAAAGCGGACATTTCTACTTTGCACAAACCGGACATTCTCACTTTGCGGCGACACAGGCTCGCTCTTCGTTGACTTGCCTTCGCGCGCATCCTAAGATGTGCGACACTCATGCCCGAACCCCAGTCGCCGATCGGCCGCACGCTTTCTCATTACCGCGTCCTGGAAAAATTGGGCGGCGGCGGCATGGGCGTTGTTTACAAAGCGGAAGATACCGAACTCGGCCGCTTCGTCGCTCTGAAGTTTCTTCCTGAAGACGTCGCGCGCAACCCTCAGGCTCTCGAGCGTTTCCGCCGTGAGGCCCGCGCTGCTTCCGCGTTGAATCATCCCAACATCTGCACCATCTACGAAATCGGCCAGCAAGACGGTCATCCCTTCATCGCCATGGAATTTCTGGAAGGCATGACGCTGAAGCACCGCATTTCCGGGCGTCCGCTGGAAATGGAGATGCTGCTCGATCTGGGGATCGAAATCGCGGACGCTCTGGACGCGGCGCACGCCAAGGGGATCGTCCATCGCGACATCAAGCCCGCGAATTTATTCATCACCGACCGCGGCCACGCGAAAATTTTGGATTTTGGCCTGGCGAAACAAATTCTGGCTGCATCCGATGCGACGCGCGGGACGAATCCTTCGGAGCTCACGATGGATTCACCAGCGGTGAAGGAAGTGGACCTGACCAGCGCAGGAACGGCGGTGGGCACGGTAGCGTATATGTCTCCGGAGCAGGCGCGCGGAGAGACGCTCGACGTGCGCAGCGATCTTTTTAGTTTTGGCGCGGTGCTATATGAAATGGCCACCGGCGCAGTTCCGTTCCGCGGCGCGACGACGGCGGTAGTCTTCAACGCCATCCTGGAAAAAGCGCCGGCGCCCGCCGCGCGCTTGAATCCCGATATTCCGCCGCGGCTGGAAGAAGCGATTTCCAAGGCGCTCGAAAAAGATCGCCGGATGCGTTACCAGCACGCCGCGGAACTGCGCACGGATCTGGCGCGACTGAAGCGCGACACGGGATCGAGCCGCATTTCCGGCGTGGTGATGTCTGCACAGCCAAGCGGGCCGCAGAACTCGGGAGCGCTCGGAGAAACCGCGTCACAAGCCGTTCCTTCGAGCGGGCACATGATTGCCGCGATGACGCCGTCAGGCGGAACCAGCGCGGCGCCCATCACGACAGCGCAGCACGCTGCGGGAACCGTGTCGTCGGCGTCAGCAAAAGCAGGGGCGCCATCCTCCGCTTCCGTCGCGGCAACGACAGCGCAGACGCGACACATTGGACCACGCAGCCGCTGGCCGCTCATCGCCGCCGCGGCGGCAATCGTCATCATTGTTGCGGCGGGCGCGTATTACTTCACGCATCGCGGGCCAAGACTCACCGGCCAAGGCTCCATCGTCCTCGCCGATTTCACGAATACCACGGGCGATGCGGTATTCGACGGCGCGCTGCGCCAGGGACTCGCGGCGCAACTCGCGCAGTCTCCTTTTCTGCACATTCTCTCCGACCGGCAGATGCAGCAGACCATGCAGTACATGGGTCAACCATCTACAGCGCGCGTGACGAACGAGCTCGCGCGGCAAATCTGCCAGCGCACACAAAGCGCGGCAGTGCTCGAGGGATCGATCGCGCAAATCGGCAACACCTTTAATTTAATTCTCAACGCGCTGAACTGCGCATCCGGCGAAACGCTGGCGACGGCCGCAGCCGAAGCTCCGGACAAAGATCACGTTCTTGGCGCGCTGGGCAACGCAGCCGAAGATATTCGAAGAAAGCTGGGCGAATCGCTCGCCTCCATTCAGAAATTCAACACGCCGATCGAAGAGGCCACCACCTCTTCGTTGGAAGCGCTGAAGGCTTACAGCCTGGGAACGCAGATGCGTGCGGTCCAGGGCGAGGAACCGGCGTTGCCTTTCTTCAAGCAGGCGGTGGCGCTCGATCCGAATTTCGCCATCGCCTACGCGACGCTCGGCCAGGTGGAAACGAACCTGGGCAACCGTGCCGTGGGCGTCGAGTACACCAAGAAGGCCTACGCCCTGCGCGACCGCGCGAGCGAGGCGGAAAAGTTCTACATTGATTCGCACTATCAGGGCAATGTGACCGGCGATTTGGAGGCGGCCAATCAGGTTTATCAGCTCTGGGCGCAAACCTACCCCCGCGATTCGATTCCTTTCAACAATCTCGGTGTCTCCTACGCTTTGATGGGCCAGTGGGAGAAGGCTCTGCCTGCCGTTCGCCAGGCGCACCAGCTGAGTCCCGACGACAGCATCGCCTTCGTCGCTCTTACGTCAGCCTATCTCGGCCTAGGGCGATACGACGAGGCCAAAGCAACGGCTGCTCAAGCACTGGCGGCCAAGATCGATGTCCCGACCCTTCACCGCCTTCTCTATTTTCTGGCTTTTGTGCAGAACGATTCGTCCACCATGGAACGCGAACTTTCGCTCGTCGCTTCCAAAGGCGCGGAGAGTGCCGCGTACTCGTTCACGATGGCGGCGGAAACAGAAGCATATGCCGGACGTGTGGAAAAAACGCGTGGCTTAATCGAACGCGCCCGCAGTGCCTACGAAGCTTTGCATCAGAACGAGCAGGCGGCACTGTGGCTGGCCGCGCTGTCCATGACAGAGGCCGAGGTGGGCGACGAAGCCGGTGCGCGCCGCGACGCCGCAGCTGCGCTGGCGATTAATTCTGAGTCATTGCGTACGCGCACAGAGGCCGCGTATGCGCTGGCGTGCGCTGGCGACGTGGCCCGCGCCGAATCCCTCGTCGCCGAGCTTGCGAAGGACAATCCTTCCAACACCATGGTGAATTCGTTCGATCTCCCCGTCATTCGCGCAACGATTGAGATCGGCCGCAACAATCCCGCCAAGGCGGTCGAGATTCTCCAGCCGGTCGTTCCGTTCGACCTCGCCAACCAAAGGGACATGGTCAGCACCTACCAGCGCGGCCGCGCGTATTTAGCGCTGCACAAGGGCAGCGAAGCCGCCACCGAGTTCCAAAAAATCTTGGATCATCCGGGCGTCGCGCTGAATTCAATCACCGGCGCGCTGGCGAAGCTGGGACTGGCGCGGGCCTACGCGCTGGAGGGTGATGCGGCGAAGGCCCGCGTCGCCTATCAGGATTTCTTCGCGCTATGGAAAGACGCCGACCCCGCCGTTCCCATCCTCGTCGCCGCCAAATCCGAATACGCCAAGCTGCAATAGGCTCCCTCCGTCAGTCGAATGAATGGAATGACACATCCTAGCTGCGGTACGATTACTCCACTCTGCATCTTGGCTTAGGCACCGGAGGTGGCATGCGGACGCTGATTCAGGACCTGCGCTACGGGGTTCGCACGCTGCGCAAGAATCCCGCCTTCACCGCAATCGCCGTACTCACTCTGGCACTTGGTATCGGAGCGAACAGCGCCATTTTCAGCGTTGTGAACGGCGTGCTGCTTCGTCCGCTTCCGTTTCGCGACCCATCCCGGTTGGTTCTGATAGCGGAAAGGAGTTCCTTTCCCGTAATTTCCACGTCCTATGAAAATTATCTGGATTGGCGCGACCAGAGCCACTCCTTCGAATCAATGGAAGCGACCCGCAGTAGCTCCATCACGCTGACGGGCGCCGGAGAACCCGAGCGCCTGAATGCTCGCATGGCCACCGCGGGCCTTTTTTCCATGCTCGGAATCAACGCGCAAATCGGCCGGACTTTTCTCTCGGAGGAGGATCGCGCCGGCGGCGCGCCGGTTGCGCTGCTCAGCTACGGTTTGTGGCAACGGCGCTTCGGCGGTTCTCGAGACATCATCGGAAAAACCATCAACCTAGACTTGCGGCCTTGCACCGTTGTTGGCATTTTGCCGAACGGCTTCCAGATTCTCCAGCCCGCGGATGTGTATTTGCCTTTTATGCCTTGGGCGAAAACGCTCCCCGACGATCGCAATTGGCATCCCGGCATCATTCCGCTCGCCAGGCTCAAGCAGGGCGTGTCCCGAGAGCAAGCCCGTGTTGAAATGATCGGAATTACGAAGCGGCTCGAGCAGCAGTATCCGGATTACAACACGGGAACCAGTGCGGATGTTGTCGGGCTGCAGGAGCAGATTGTGCAAAACTCCCGTCCCGCGCTCCTGCTCCTGCTTGGCGCCGTGAGTTTTGTTCTTTTGATCGCCTGCGCCAACGTCGCCAACCTCTTGCTGGCCCGCGCAGCTTCGCGGGGGAGGGAAGTCGCCATCCGCACGGCGATGGGCGCGACCCGTGGCCGCGTTGTTCGGCAACTTCTCACCGAGAGCGTGCTGCTTTCCCTAGCCGGCGGCCTTCTTGGTGTAATCGTCGCTTGGGCTGCAATTGGACTTTTGCCTAAGATTGCGGGCGATAGCATCCCGCAGGGTGCGCCGATTGGATTGGATACCTGGGTCTTGGCTTTTACCGCGGTAGTTTCGCTGTTCATCGGATTGCTCTTCGGGATTGTGCCGGCACTCCGCACGGCAAAACTGGATTTGCGCGAGGCGCTCAATGAGGGTTCGCGTGGCTCGACAGCCGGGCCGGGCCAGCGTGTGCTACGCGGTGCTTTGGTCGCCATGGAAATCGCCCTGGCGCTGCTGCTGCTCGTTGGGTCCGGGCTACTCTTGCGAAGCTTTTCCCGATTACAAGAAGTTTCGCCGGGATTTCAGCCCGATCGTCTTCTCGTCTCTGACATCCCTCTGTCGCCGACCGCCTATGCCAAGCCGGAAGATCGCTACCAGTTTTTCGACCGTCTCGTCGAGCGCGCCAACACCCTCCCTGGTGTTCGATCGGCCGCTGCGGCATCTTTTCTTCCTGTCAGCGGCGGCGGTTCCATCATCCATTTCAATATCACCGGGCGTCCTCCGAAATCGCCGCATGAGTTTGTCGCAGCAGGGTACCGCACCATAACTCCCAACTATCTGGAGACATTAGGTGTGCCGCTCCTCCAAGGCAGATTTTTTACGCGCGCGGACAATGAAAAATCGCCTGCAGTGGTGCTGATTAACGCCACCATGGCTCGCACTTTTTTCCACAACGAGAATCCGCTCGGAAAGCGCCTGCAGCTCGGAGCGCTGCCCGACCAAGAAGTGCCGACCATGGAAATCGTCGGCGTTGTCGGCGATGTTCATTTCGGCCTGGGCACTGACCCACAAGCGGAAATGTACTTGCCCTATCGGCAAGCGGATTTGATTTTGCCGGTGTTCCAGCTTTCCGTGGTAATGCGCACAGCGGGCGATCCCTCGTTGCAAACGTCGGCGCTGCGCAGCGCACTCGCGGAGATTGATCCCAACCAGCCGCTCGTGAAAGTTCGCACCATGGAAGAAAATATGGCCACCACGGTGGCGCAGCCCCGTTTTCGTACATGGCTCATCGGAATCCTTGCGATGCTCGCTCTAGTGCTCGCGGCGGTCGGCGTTTACGGCGTGATGTCTTATACCGTAACGCAGCGCACCAGTGAAATTGGCGTTCGTGTGGCGCTGGGCGCGCAGCCGCAGGATGTATTCCGGATCATCGTTGGCCAAGGGTTGCGGCTCGCGCTGTTTGGCGTGGGCACCGGCCTGGTAGCAGCTCTGGTTCTGACGCGCCTGCTGCAAAGTTTTCTATTCGGCATCAGCGCCTACGATCCCCTCACGTTTATTGCAGTTTCGATTCTCCTGACGCTCGTTGCGGTCGCAGCGTCCTATTTCCCGGCCCGCCGCGCCACTCGCGTCGATCCGATGATCGCCCTGCGATACGAATAGCACCGCACCCAAGGCGCGTGGCGCACCCTTTCACTTCAACGCGCGCACCGAAAACTAGATTGGACGCGTTAGGCGATTCATTCCCCTCACGCCGCGCTGCGAGATGCGGCGAGGTCAAAGCGATCGAGGTTCATTACTTTGCTCCAGGCTCCAACGAAGTCTTGGACGAACTTCGTGTGCGCGTCCGAGCTTCCGTACACTTCTGACAGAGCCCGCAGCTGTGCGTTCGAGCCGAAGATCAGATCGGCTCGCGTCGCCGTCCAGCGAACTTCACCCGTCTGGCGATCCCGTGCTTCGAACGTATCGTTCGCATCCGAGGTCGCCTTCCACGCCGTGCGCATATCGAGCAGATTGATGAAAAAGTCGTTGGTCAACGCCTCCGGCTTCTTGGTGAAGACGCCGAACTTGGTGTGTCCGTAGTTGGTGTTCAACACCCGCATGCCGCCGATCAGCACGGTGAGTTCCGGCGCGGTGAGCGTGAGCAGTTGCGCCTTATCGAGCAGTTGGACTTCGGCTGTTGCCTCAGCGTTTCCGTTGCGGTAGGACCGGAAGCCGTCGGCGACCGGTTCGAGCACCGCGAAAGATTGCACGTCGGTCTGCTCCTGCGAAGCGTCCGCGCGCCCAGGGGCGAAGGGAACGGTCACGGTGACGCCCGCATTTTTCGCGGCCTGCTCAACGCCTGCGCCGCCCGCCAGGACGATCAAGTCGGCCAGCGAGATCTTCTTACCGCCGGACTGCGAGGCGTTGAACTCACTCTGAATCTTTTCCAGTGCCTTTAGGACTTTCTGCAGCTGCTCGGGCTGATTGACCTTCCAATCTTTCTGCGGGGAAAGACGTATGCGCGCGCCGTTTGCACCACCACGCTTGTCGGAACCACGGTAGGTGGACGCCGACGCCCAAGCGGTTGAGACCAGTTGCGAGACCGTGAGCCCCGAGGCCAGAATTTTCGCCTTCAGAGCAGCCACATCTTTGTTGTCAACCAACGCATGATTTACTGCTGGAACGGGATCCTGCCACAGCAGTTCTTCCCTCGGAACCTCCGGACCAAGGTAACGTGCGCGCGGTCCCATGTCGCGATGCGTCAGCTTGAACCACGCCCGCGCGAACGCATCGGCAAGCAAAGCTGGATTCTCGTAGAAGCGCCGCGAGATTTTTTCGTAAACCGGATCGAACCGCAAAGAGAGATCGGTGGTCAGCATCGCTGGCGCGTGATGCTTGGAGGAATTATGGGCATCCGGAATCGTACCCGCGCCTGCATTGCCTTTCGGCTTCCACTGGTGCGCGCCGCCCGGGCTCTTCGTCAGTTCCCACTCGTACCTGAACAAGTTTTCGAAGAAATCGTTACTCCATTTCGTCGGCGTGCTGGTCCACGTCACTTCCAGGCCGCTGGTAATTGCGTCACCTGCGATACCAGTGGCGTACGCGCTCGACCAGCCCAGGCCCTGCTCCTCAATCGGCGAGCCTTCCGGCTCTTTGCCCAAGTGGGCGCCGGGCCCGGCTCCGTGGGTTTTCCCGAAGGTGTGACCCCCTGCGATCAAAGCGACGGTTTCTTCGTCGTTCATCGCCATCCGCCCGAATGTCTCGCGGATATCCTTCGCTGCCGCCAGCGGATCCGGCTTGCCTTCCGGGCCCTCGGGGTTCACATAAATAAGGCCCATCGTGGTAGCGCCCAAGGGAATTGCGAGATCGCGATTACCCGAATAACGCTTCTCCGTCCCCATCCAGGTGGTTTCCAGTCCCCAGTTCACGTCCAGGTCCGGTTCCCACACGTCGGGTCGTCCGCCCGCAAAACCGAAAGTCTTGAAGCCCATCGTTTCCAGCGCGACATTGCCCGCGAGGATCATCAGATCGGCCCAGGAAATTTTTTTGCCATATTTCTGTTTGATTGGCCACAGCAGGCGGCGCGCTCGATCCAGGTTGACGTTGTCCGGCCAGCTGTTCAGTGGGGCGAAACGCTGCTGACCTCGCCCGCCGCCTCCACGACCGTCACCAATGCGGTAGGTTCCGGCGCTGTGCCACGCCATGCGAATAAACAGCGGACCGTAGTGACCGAAGTCCGCAGGCCACCAGTCCTGAGAATCCGTCATCAACGCCGCAAGATCCTTCTTCAGGCCGTTGTAGTCCAGGCTCTTGAACTCTTCTGCGTAATTAAAATTCTTGCCCATCGGGTCGGACAGCGATGAGTGCTGTGCGAGTAGATTCAGATTCAGCTGGTTCGGCCACCAGTCGTGGTTTGTCGGGTTTGCGCTGCTGCTATGATGGAACGGGCACTTCGCTTCGGAAGCCATGCGTATTCTCCTTCAGACATTTGAATTCAGCCGAATAAGCTCGTTGAAATCGATACGGCGATTTCCAGGGAGTTACGTTAACATCCAAATGGGAGATAGTTCCAATACCAAACTCCCATTTTAGGTATAGGCATACCCTATGGAATTTCATCAGCTGCGATATGTTTGTGCCATCGCGGATACCGGCAACTTCAGCCGCGCCGCGGAACGCTGCCAGGTTGCCCAGCCCTCGCTCTCACAGCAGGTGCTGAAACTCGAAGAAGAGCTCGGTACCAAGCTCTTCGACCGCCTGGGTCGCAGCATACGCCTCACCGAGGCGGGCCGCGCTTTCATTCCTCGCGCCCGCACGATTTTGGAGCAGATGGAGGCAGCGCGCTCCAGTGCGGCCGATCAGAATACAGACTTTCGCGGCAGTGTCGCCGTCGGCGTCATTCCAACTGTCGCGCCCTATCTCATACCTAGTTACGCGGCCCGTTTCGCCAAGCGGTACCCCGACGCGAAACTGCGCATCGTCGAAGAAACGACTTCGGTCCTGGTAGCAGGTTTGCGCGACCTGTCGCTCGATGTGGCAATTCTTGCACTCCCGCTGCGCCACAAGGAACTGGCTCTGTTCCCCATCCGAACCGAGCCGCTCTTTGCGGCCTTGAGCACAGACCATCCGCGTGCCTCCGCAAAGTCGCTGGCCCTGAAAGACCTCCGCGGAGAATCATTCGTTATGTTGCGCGACGGCCACTGTTTCCGGGATCTGAGTCTTGACACCTGCACACGCGCCCGCATTACGCCCCACATTGTGTTTGAAAGCGGACAGTTCAGCAGTCTCCTCGGGATGGTCGCGGCCGGTGTCGGCGTCTCGCTCGTCCCTGAAATGGCTATCGACCGCAACGTCGCCTGCCGCTACGTGCGCCTCAGTGATCTTCAGGCTACTCGAACCATCGTCACCGCGGTGCTGCGTGGACGCAGTTTTAACCCCGTGCAGCAGGCCTTCGTATCGGGTATCAGTGGCAAATCCACGCCAGCCGCCAACGGAAAATCGTCTTCCGCGGCACGGTGAGCTCATTCATGAACGTGCTGCTCGTCCCATTCGCGAATGGGAATCACCAGGTAAAGGTCCGTCCCGTGCGGCAGATGCGCCACATAAGGCATTCCGTTCGACCCGTCATGGCTGAATGACTGCAGTTCCTTCTGATTTTCGTGGGGGCTCACGATCATGATGTGAGGGCCGACGTGAAAGTCTTGCGTTTTCGTGCCTGGGCCGGACAGGTTGGGCACCCACGCGCCGACATACATGTAGGCAATGCCCACGGTTTCGATGTGCGGCTCTTTGCCAGCCAGACTCTGCTTGATCCATTCCATAAAGGTGGGATCAAAGCAGCCCGGTTCGTCGTGCGTGTACCCCGGAACGCCCGGCAGGCAGGTCCAATCATTCGTACCCTTTCTCAAAACTCTGTAGCTACCGGCCGGCGACCAAGGCCAGTCGAGAACGGTCGCACCGCTGGTGATGAACTTTGGCCCGGCGCGCAGTGCGTCGGCAATCTTCTCCGCGTCAGTCGTCGGGTAACCGGGCTTATTCATTTGCGCGAAGGCCCGCGCCGAAACGAAGAGACACAACATTGCAACTCCCAACACAAGCGTGATGTACAACCTGTTCTTTCTCCACATGGAGTATTCCCCCTTAATAGTTGAGCCCGGAGAGACCCGTTGGTTCTGCCCGTTGCTCTGTCTCGGTCGTTTGCGATCTTGATGATCAGATCGAATCTGTCGGTCCGGGGCAAACTGCGACGCCCAACGCTGCGACGGGCGGGAATCACGCCACGATTTCGTGGCGCTGTGCGCCCAAGTCCGTGATGCCGCACTCCAAGATGTCTCCAACCGCCATGTATCGGTTCTTACCCATCCCCACACCGGGTGGAGTTCCCGTTGCAAGGATGTCGCCGGGAACCATGCGCATGTAGCGAGAAAAATAAGCAAGCAGATCATGGACGGCAAACAACATGTCACTCGTATTTCCTTGCTGCTCGAAGCGGTCGTTGACTTTCGTCCATACGTCAAGGTCCATTGGATTGATGCCCGAAGTCAGGTAGAGCCCGATCGGACAATACGTCGGACGCGACTTCGCGCGCACAAGGTGCTGCTGTTTCTGCGCATCCACCTGAGTTGACCGATCGGAGATATCGTTGAGGCAAACGTAGCCGAAGATGTAGGCGGCAGCTTCGTCTGCCGTGATGTCCTGCACTTCGCGCCCAACAACAATGGCAAGTTCGGTTTCCCAATCCAGCTTGACGCCGGGATTGGGACCGCGGCTGATGGGATCGAAAGGGCCGGTCAGCGAGAACATCGATTTGAGGAAAACTTCAGGCTCGGTTGGAACAGGAACCTTCATTTCCTCGATGTGTTTCTTGTAATTGAACCCGGTTGCCGGAATCTGGCGTATCCCGGAAATTGGCGCGAGATAACGCACCTCTCCGGCAAGAGGTTTAAGAGCAGCGGCGTTCACTTTAGTTAGGACGCCACTTGCGATGGTTTCCGGAGTGATGTCGGGGACGAGAGAGCGAAGATCGAGAAGCGCAGTATCGCTGACGAGCGCTGGAATGACAGCATTGCCTTGTTGAACGCGTGCGAATTGTTGCATGGCGTCTCCTTTCTCATATCGTAGGGTCTATTTTCCTTGGTAGACCGGCTTTCGGCCTTCCGCTTCTGCCTTGCGGCCTTTCAGAAAGTCCTGCGTGTGGAAAAGGGCTGCAAATTGCGCGTCGAGTTTTGTCAAGGCCTCTTCCTCAGTTTGATCAATCGCCAGATGAGCAGACGCCAATGTGGTCTGGATGCCAAGCGGGGCGCAATCGGCAATCTTGTTCGCGATTTGAATGCCAGCCTCTAGCGCTTCCTTCGCATCCGCAGCCACCTGCTGCACTTCTCCCATACGGTATGCTTCTTGGGCGCTCCAGTGATCTCCAGTGAGCATGTAGCGCAGGGCATTCCCCCAGCCTACTTCTCGCGGGAACCGGATGGTCGATCCTCCTCCGGGAAAGCGTCCATGTGTATTCTCATCCTGGCCGAAGCGCGTGTCGGCTGAAGCGATGCGGATGTCGGCAACAAGATGGAGCTCATGGGCCATATTCCAGGTATCGCCATGCGTAACTACGATCAGAGGCTTGGTGAGGAACGGAGCACGCTTTGCAAGAGGGTCTATCGTCCCAGTGCTCGCGATCCAGGGCTTGCCTGTTCCTGCGAGCGACTTAAACCCTTCGACGTCGATCCCTCTGGAAAAGTTCTCCCCGTGGCCAAATAGAATCGCGGCGCGCAGCGAGGGATCGTGGTCGTATTGGTAATATGCTTCGGCCAGTTTTAGGTAAGTCTCAGGGCCAATGCGGTTCTGGGTGTAAGGACGATTGATGCCAAGAAGAACGATCTGTCCGCGGCGCTCTATGGTCAGCTTCGCTCCGGAACTGAGCGGTACGTCCTGGAGCGTCATGGCCGGGATGTCAGTCTGTTGTGGCGCATCCTGAGCGCCAGCGAGGTTGGGCAAAGCTCCCACCGTGGAAGCGCCGCCAAGTGCCGCCGCAATTTTCAGAAAGCTCCGGCGACTTGAATCATTTAGACGAGTCATTTTATGTCCACCTCCTTTCGTTCAGCGCGAAACGTACTGAGCCAGCCCATTTCCATAGGACCAATTCTCTTTTGGCACCTCAACCAGGTTGATGAACACATCCTCCTTGCGAAGCTTCACTCCCTGATGGAGGCGGTCGGTAAGTTCCTTATAGAAACTTTGCTTTAGTTCTACAGATCTTCCGGCGTTGAGCGTGATTTGAAAGTAGATACAATCGTCGCTGCGATGGACGCCCAGATAGTCACGATCAAACGGCAAGTCGCTCTTGCGATGTTCGGTAATCACTTGAAAGCGATCACCCTTGGGAACGCTAAGAACATCCAGCATGGTCTGGTAGACAATTTCCCCCACTTGAGTTCGATATTCCTCTGATTTTCCTTCGATGAGGTCGATCCGAACGATTGGCATTTCTCCTCCTCCTTATTCGTCCTGCTTCGATTTCTTAGATACTCGGTTGTGCCATCTGATGCATGTATTGTTGGAATGCCTTTCATGCGCGATGTGCATTTATGGAGCCTGGATCTAAACCTCATACCGATCTTTAGATCTAATTCTCAAGGCGTGTGTCTCATCTCCTGCTCGCGGATCCTGAATTCCGCTTCCACAACCGGCCGCCTGATGAGGTACAAGCCGTCTGCTGTGAGCAGGAACGTTGTGCCCGTCTCGTCATTCGTGATCTTTTCAAGAACCTGCTTTATGTCAGGAAGGGGATTGGGGTGGAGCGGATTCGAGATATCAACAACTTGATAATCTGGATCGTTTGCATCAGATTGCACACTTGGTCGTTTAGCGATTAAGAGCACACCATCACCCAAAAACTCCGTCGCCCCTTGGGAGTACAGACCTTGAATCACGTTAAGCGTCGGAGTCTTCGCTTTGTGCAAGTTTAATACCGCCTCTCCCTGCCCATTCCGAAACCGCACCAATACTGCATCGGCTCCGAGGTACGAGACAAAGTCGAACGAACCGGGAGCGTCAACCTGCGCCGAGCCCTCTGCCTTGACATGCGCGGGGTCGGTCACATCGAAGATGGCCAGTCTGGCGCCGTGGTTCTGTTCGATATAGAGAAGTGTCCTGTCGTCCAGCGTATCGTAAAGCATCATGGCTTGGCCGGTCACCCGTGCCAGTTCGGGAAGATCCGCCGGGCGCACGACAATGATTTTGTCAGAAGAATGATGGTTCCTTGCTTGTGCGTACCCTGTGAATGTAAGGGCTACTACAGCCACCAGGTTCAATTGCACGATTTGGGTGATTCGTTTCTTGTTCATTGTCCTGCTCCTTTGAAGTGGTGGGACTCAGATGGTTCTTATCTCCGTGAGCTGGGTGTGTGCTTCTTTGCCTTCCCACGTTTTCTTAGACACTGGGGCGTGCTATCTGGTCGATGCATTGTTAGAATGTCTCTCATGCGCGATGTGCATTTACGGAGTCTGGATCTGAACCTCATCCATCCCCTCCATGCACTTCTGGAGGAGTGCCACGTCACCCGTGCGGCGAAACGAAGTTTCTTGAGTCAGTCGGCGATGAGCAGGGCGCTGGAGCGGTTACGCGATATGTTTGGAGACCCCCTCCTTCTTCGTAACGGCCGCGGCTATGAGCGCACGGTGAGGGGAGAACGTGTGCTGCGAGAGTTGGAATCGCTCATGCCCCGGCTGGAGGATATGGTGCGAGGAGAAAAATTCGACCCAGCCCGAAGCCAGGAAGTGTTTCGCGTGGCCATGAGCGACCATGCCTCGATGGTTGTGTTGCCATCGCTCTTGGCGAGCGTGAGGAGAGCAGCGACTCACGTACGGCTGGAAGTGTCCGCGTATGGGGCTGAGACTTATGAGGATGTCGCAGCGGGAAGAATCGACACGTTTCTTTGCGCGGAAGAAGCGCCGCCGTCCCTGGAGTCCGAAATGCTATTCACCGTGGATTTTGTTTGTCTCGTTGGCGCGGCTCTGCGGGTTCGTGCTCGTCGTCTTACGATGAAACAATACTTGGAATTTGAGCACGCTCAGGTCGACCTAGGGAAGGGGCAACAGGCTTTAGTGGATCGCGCTCTGTCGCAGCTTGGCGCAAAGCGGCGTGTCGCGTTTACTCTGCCATACTTTGTGTCCGCGATCTTTGCCATCGCACAGACTGACCTGATTCTCACCGTGCCGCGCAGATTGGCAAAGCTCACTTCAGGCCTGGCTGGTGTACGCGTCGTGGAAGCGCCTCGTGAGATCAGGTCCTTTCCATTTTTCATGGCGTGGCACTCGCGACTCGCGAGTGAACCTGCTCACAAATGGTTCCATGAACAACTGCGGTCGGCTGTTCGGACCGTCTGAGCAATTCCAAGCTGGCATCGTTCGCAGGAGCAGGCTACGGAGACATTTAGTCAGGCAGGCCGGAAGGCCGCGTGTCCTCCGCGATTCCGCGCTGAACCGTAGCCAAAAGCTCGGCGGTCGCAGGTGAAGGAGTGCAGCCAGCGGTGGAATACTCCTCGAAGCTGTCCTCCTTGAAAAACGCAATCACCAAGCTCCCTGGTTGAGGCAGAGCAGCTGACATGGGATAGGCTCTCGCAAGCTTCATGAGCATTTGACTATTCCAATGCGCGCTCATTTTCAGCTCACTCTGCGGCGTCAACGTCATCTGATAATGGCGACTATCGAGAACGGGCTCCTCGGAAAGCGCCCGCCCATCCTTCACTTTCGCAATCACGACGTTCCGGGAATCCCTGGCGATTCGTTCGATCGTCATGGGATCGTCGCACTGACGATCCCGGTTGATGGAATCATCTGGCAACGATCCCCAATAGGCTAGTTGCGCCAGAGCTACCGGCATAATGTCATTTTTATCCCGGCAAGGAATTAGCCGCGTCAGACAGGAAAAGTTCAGCACCATCAGGCGGTGAATGTCCGCA
>Ga0070761_10001511_pt1 | contig 14539 bp, 11 predicted proteins | sample HubBroMetageREF1_FD_66724 | JGI IMG/M metagenome (GOLD analysis project Ga0070761, IMG submission 66724) | Reference soil microbial communities from the Hubbard Brook experimental Forest, New Hampshire, USA - Hubbard Brook CCASE Soil... | ecosystem: Environmental > Terrestrial > Soil >...
ACGTTGGTAGCATCGGGCTTCTGGCGTGCGATGAGCATGATGTTGCCGAAGCTGTAGGTGTGAAACTTCGCCATTGCTCCGAGGTATGCGGTGAGGACTTCACTGTGACCGGACTCCAGCGCTGCGACGAGGAAATCCACGGCCTCTTTGGTTCGTGTGTTGACTTCTTCTAATTTCATGTTTTTTCCCTTTCTGCCGTTTCCGGCTTGTTTCTTCCTTCACTAGAGCGGCAGCGGGAAGAAACAAGGCGGAACGGTGAAAGGGACAGAACGGAGGTCGAAGGAGGGTGGCAGGGCGTGAGTGAAAGCGCGGTGAGTGCCAAACGGGGTAGGGGTTAGTTTGGCGCGAAACCGGCGCAGTCCGAAAGGCCCGTCGGAGCCGCGGCTGAGCGGCGTCCACCCGGAAGAGGGCGCAGTGGAAGCAAGACGCGAAGCCACCTACGAAGAAGAAACCGCTTGAGATTCCCGGTCGGAGCCGAAGGTGCACTTCCATGGTCTAGCTGGAAATGCGGAAAGTGTCTACCCAAGATAGCCGTGTGGTAGATTGGCTCACTCAGAAGGGGAACAGCGCTCGGGAAACCAAATGCCGACATCACTCTATTTTGTCTTGTGGGGCGCGGTGATTAGTTGTTTGCTGTTTTTCGCTGCGGAACGTGAATTCATCGAGGCTCTCCGAAAAAGATGGCTGCCGCTTGGGCTAATACTCTTCGTGGCCCTCGTTTGGCGACTTCCCTTCGAAGGAAATGTTTTTTACGGCCTGGAGTATGAAGACTCTTACATCTATTCGGTGGCAGCACGGTCGCTGGATTCTGGCACACGAAACTGCGCACGCGAGGGCTCGTGCTATTTAACGAGCGTATGCGCCGTTGGAAACTGGAATTCGTGTAAGGTGACTGAGCCTTCCTCAGGGCATTTCGTTGGTTATCCTTTCCTGATCGCGATGGTCTCGCGAGTTCTCGGATACCGCCCTGCAGTAGCATCTTACCTGAGCCTGACGGCGTCGATGATGACCGTAGTGTTCGTGTTTCTCTTGGGCAGGTTGATCGATGGCGACATTGCAGGACTAGCGGGCTCCGTTATTTTTGGCCTCACTCCCGTATTTGCAGTACAAGGCGTTGGCACATACGCCGAGCCTGTTTCAAACATGCTCGTGGTTGTGTGCCTTTTGCTTTGTGTTCGGTTATTCAGTTCAAACGCTGAAACTTCCTTGCGGGGATTAGTCATAAATTGGCTGGCGCTGACATTTACCGCGGTCTTCGCCATTTCCGTTAAGAGAGAAAATGTGCTTCTCGTGCCTGTAGCGGTGCTCATCGAGTTAATTTTCAACCTTGAGAGAGGGACGCACGGCAGGGCACGGGTCGTGAAGCTGCTGGGGCTGGTCAGTGCTAGTGTATGCATTTGGTTTGCTGCGGTTCAGCTTCGGCTGGTGACAGTGGTGCGAAAGGAGATGGTGGAGTATGCGACCTTTCCCTTCAGCTTAGCTGTTATGCGGACGATGTTGCCCTTGTTCTTAAGATCGTATGTGTCTCTGAGTTGGTATCTTGGCAGTAGCATATTGGTTGCGGTCGGGTTAATCGCTGCGGTCCGAACAAGGAGAGGTGGCATGTACGCGATGTGCGTGTTTATCGCATATCTGCTGCTGTACTCATCCCATGTGCGCAGCTATTACCAATTGGAAAGCGGTTCCGTAGGTCAATTCGACACACTTCGCTACTCAATGAATCTTGCCGGACTCTGGTCGATATTGGCTGGTCTGGGCTTTGCATATTGTACGTCTATCCTGGCGAAAAGAGCTTTCGGCAGATGGTTTCAACGGTGGTCAGGAGGGATGGTCTGGGTTCTTGTTGGAGCCTATGCCCTGAGCAGTTGGGTGCTGACGAGTCGGTGGAAGGAAGATATGGTTTCTACCGAGCTTGCAGTCCGAATTGAGCCAACTGAGTCAGCCTTGGAAATTGTGGACGATCTTGGCACGCAGAACACGTTTGTGATCACGCTCGAACCACTCTTGGTGCACATGCTTTGGCTTCAAAGAACTTCCGCCGCTGTGCGATCGCTGCTTCGACAATCGGGTCGTCATAGGTCGCGAACGGTATGTCTGGACGATTGGATTTGAAGAGGTATTGGTAAACATGGAAGCCTGGGCCAAAGGCTTTTAGCGCCGCCTCGAGCCTCTTCACCGCATACTCCCGCTCCGAGCGGTCAAGACTTTCGTAATCCACGCCGGGAACACTCAGAACCATGCCTAGATCGCCGCTTTTGGTGAGGAAGGCCGTCTCATTCCAGAAGCCATAGAGGTTGATGTGATCATTGAGAGCCGCACTCTCTTTCCAGGGCTTGATGACTTTATCGAGACGCAGCATCACACTACCTCCACGCGGGGAACTTGCTGCTTCGCGGCGTCGTAGCGCAGCTTGTAGCGCTCTGACTTTGCGAGGATGCGGAGGAACGCCGGATCGCTGTTCGTTACCCAATGGCCGAAGGCAAAGCCGCCAATGAAGACAGCGATACCTGCGAGAATGGAATTGAAGAGGTTGAAGGCCCCAACTGCGCCGACGCATACAAAGTAGAACAGCGTCCGTTCGACACCCAAGTAGGTGAGAGGCTTGTGCAGGCTCTTGAAGACTCGATTTGTGCGGCGTTTCTGCTGTGCTTTGTCGGGCATATCGTTCTCGTTTCAGCGTGGCATGCAACGGGACCGTGGGCAGAGCGACAAACGGCCGCTATACTCCCCAGAGCCAACTCAGGACATTCACCGCGAGAACGGCGATGCCCGTTCCCGCGGCAACGCCGGCCAGCGCCTTTTTTGCGCCGGGTTCGCCGTGTGCAAAGCCGTAGCCGCCGATCACAATTGCAACCAGACTCGCAACTTTGGCGATCGTGCCAGTGAAAAGGCCTTGGATTGCGTTAAACCCGGTGTCGAAGGGACTTCCCTGGGCTTGCGCGGCGAGTGGAGCCAAGATGAGAACGCTGAGCATCAGCGCTGACTTTCCAGAGGTTGAAGCGATCGCCAACGGAATGGGGGAGGGAAGTTTGATACGAGCCAAATGCGCCATGAGAGCCTCCGGCAGTGACAATTCAGTGTCGCTGCTTTTGGTTCACCGTAGCGGGAGAGAATGCTGATGTCCAATGACCTTTCGGACGCAGGTTATTCCGCACGCTCATAAGAGTTTGAGGGTAGAGCCCCGAGGTCCCGCACAGCGTGCGCAATCTCACGCAGCATCATTCCACACGGTCCCATGTCGAATCCGGATCGTATTCGGGCATTGCGTTAGCGATCTTTTCGGTAGACGGACCGAGATCCTTTTGGTGCACGATGCCGTTTTGACTAACGATGAAGGTCATGACACCTGTAGAACGATAGACGGCTGGATACGCCACAAAGGCGAAACCGCTTAACATCTTGCCGTTCACGAGGTAACTCTTTGCTCCACCCTCGGCGTTCTTTCCCTGAGACGTCAAAATGCGGAAATAGTAGCCGTTGAGCGGGACGGGATCGTGGGATCTGGCCGTCCCGTTTTCTTCACCTGCGGAGATGATGAGCGCGTCGTGAGGACTGACGGGTTGCTCTCCGCTTTCGGACGAAAACAAGTCATATTGGGCATCGTTATCGTCACTGAATTTCATCGCGTATCGAGGTTCGTATTCACTTGACCGTGCGTAATACTGCTGCTGGGCGTCAACAAGCTGATAGCAAACATCGATCGTGGCCAATTCATTTTTCCCCACTCGGCGCGCCAGGATTTCCTCTTTGCCCGCATCCGTGTCGAAATACCAGACGCTATTTGCTTTTACCAGCGGGATCGGTTCCGGCCAGTTCTCAGCGCCTATATACAGAATCATCACGCCGTCACGTCCTTTCCCGACACGATGCATCTGCTTATATTTAGCAACAAAGGCTTCGAGATTTTTCCTGTCTTCAACAGGATCGCCTGAAGAGACCAGGTCCTTCCCCGCGGGCCCGAGAATCTCCAGCAAGGTGCGATTGTCGTTTTGTTGAGCTGCCGCGAATAGGGCAGCGCTGGCTTCTTCAGGAGAATGAAATACTTGTTGGTTCGATTGCTGCGCAAGCGTTAGCTGGCTCGAGAGTATGATCGTCGGCAGGATCGAGGCAGCCACCAGCCGCAGACCAGAAACTCGGAATCGTAGATCTTTTTCGATTTTTTGTTTCGCTTCGGACATGATTATTTCTCCATATACGTACTTTCGAGTAATCTCAGAAATGCAGTTAACGGCGGCCGCCGGAGCCACCTCCGTGATAGCTGCCCCCACGAAAGCCCCCGCCGCTGAGGCTCGAGGAACCCCGATCGGAGTAGCTGTGTGTGGTGCCCCCATGTTCGTACCCTCCGAAGGCGCCAGAGTGCGTGCCGGCTTCGGCGTGCGACTCTGAAGACCCATGCTCGGCCGCACCTCCGTGAGATCCGTCGTTACGGGCGTCGCCGCCGCGAGATCCCGCCTGCCCGCTCTCAGCTCCAGAGCCGCGGGATCCTTCGTAGCTACGCTCGCCGCTGGAGTTGTTGTAGCCTTGATATCCGCGCGCAGCTCCAAAGTCGCGGTATCCTTGATAACCGCCACGCCCGCGGTAGAACGTCTGACTATTGGAAACGAAAGTGTTGTGATTGTAGACAACGGTTCCGTGGCCCCAATCGCATCCCCAGCCATGCCAACCCCAACCGAAACCAGCGACGAACCCGATCGTGAAACCCACCCCGAAGGAAACGCCCGGTCCGGCAATGTACAACCCGGGGTACGGGTACCAGCCAGGCCACACGACCACTGGGGCGCCGTAAACAATCCATGGATCGTATGCGGGAACGTAAACGACTTCAGGGGCCGCAGGTTCAATGACGATTGTCTTTTCTTCGGTCTTTACCTTCACCTGTTCGTTGGTCTTCAAATTCCCAGCTGCTTGTGCGCGAGAGCGCATGACTTGCACCGCGTTCATCACAGCCCCTGCCTGACTGACGTAGGCCTCGCCGAGCGCAGAGGTCCAAGAAAGGTTCTTGTCCATGTTGGCGAGCACGGAGGGGAACTGGGTGAGCGCTTTGATGCTCGGATCCCAAGGTTGTTGATCGACGGCACTCGCCAGATCCTTCCCTTTGAGGTTCGGATGGTCCTGTACCCAGCGATCTACCTCAACGATTTCGGTGGGATACGTTGCCCCGGCGAGTATCTGTGAAACCAACGCATCCGGATAAAGCGCAATTGGGGCAACCAACCGGTCCAACTCCTCGGGAGTTTGCTTCACCACCTGAGGCGCGGATTGTCCAGCCGATTGAGCTGTCTGAGCCGCATTGATCGCAGCGGGCGCAAACAATAGCCAAGACGAAAGACACAGCGCCAGAACTTTCTGTAACATTTTCATGAATCACCTCCTCGATTGCTTCTCGAGCAGACCACTAGTTGCCGATTCTATGTTCGCTGCACGGCCCTGTTTATGGCCTGCCGCACGGTTCTATACCAATACTGGCTTTCCCTCTCCGGACGCGTCGGCATTCCGCTCACTGTGTCGTGTCGGAAATGGGATTTGCGCATTCGCTGCCGCCTGTGGCCCGGGTACTCCGTAATCCGAATCGGCTAGCGCGTGACCACCGACGATCAAATCGATTGGCGCATCGTATTTGTCCATCACAGACTCCACGAAGACCATTTCCGAATGCGGAGAGTCCAGCACCTTCTGCAACTCGTTGCTGGTCTGAACGACGTGGGTTTCTGCCTTGTTGTCACGAGAGAAGACGTTTGGCAATTCCGAATAGCGCCAGTTCGCGATGTCGTTGTACTTGGCATCCTTACCCAGAACGGCTCTCTCTACTGTGTATCCCGAGTTGTTGATCACGAAAATGAAGGGCTTAAGGTCATGCCGCATGACGGTCGAGAGCTCTTGCACGGTCATCTGGAGTGATCCTTCTCCGGTAAGCAAGATGTGACGCCGTCCTGGGGAAGCGAGAATGGCTCCGAGCAGCGCGGGTGTCGCATACCCGATCGAACACCAGACAAATGCCCCGGTGATATAGGTGCTCGCCTCGGGCAACGTGAGTCGACCCATACCGGCGCTCGATGCTCCGTCTTCCACAACGATCACATCTCCAGGACGCAGAAAATTCTGTATCGCCTTCCAATATTCGTCTTGGGTAACGGGATCGTCCGAGGGAACGAAGGGCACCTGCTTCGAGGGACGAACTGGCTGTTTCTTCGTGACGACGTCCGAAGACGAGTCAACTATGGATTGCAAGAGCTCCGCAATATAGACCCCCTGATAATTCTTACCTGCCGTGTCGACACTGTCGGAACTCAGACGGATAGCAGAAACGGGCAGGTTATCGGTGAAAAAACCGGTCGTTTCGATCCTCATGAATTGGCGAACTGGCTTCGAAAAGCGCAGCCAGTAGCGTTTCGGCCCGAAGAGGGCAGCCAGTGGCGTCGTAGCGCATGGTTGGGCGACCGCGCGCCCAAGCAAAGCTGTCGTCGGCCGCTGGGAGCACAAAGTTACCACCCAGAGTGTTCTCAGGTGAAAAATTCCTTCCGATGTCTGGCATCGGAATTCATGACCAGGAAAAAGGATTTGTCTCCGCCGAACGCAAGCAGGGCTGGGCTGCGTGCCTTCCACGATGTGAACAGGGACACGACAGCCTCCACGGTCATCCAAGCGATGGTGAGTACTTGAACCCGTCGAGTGCCATGGATAGCTTCTGGGGTAGCAATCTGCAGCACGGAAGCCATTTGTGTGAGTATTATCGCACGACGGAAGTTGACTGACGATCACGTCGTTTCTTCCTGCTCTGCGCCTTCTTTTTGGCGTTTTCGCTGAGGAAACGTACAGCGGAGCAGGCAAGGAAGATCACGAACGCAAGCCACAGCACAAGAAAAACAATCTCAAAGACCCGCTCGCCTTGATCGAAGAACCGGTCCCACGGAAATGAAAATACTGCCGTGGTAAGGGAGTGAGGTTGATCTCCAGACATTCCATTTGTGTAAACCAGAGTGCGGGAGACTGAGAATCCTATCTTGTGGACTTGAGCAACATCTTTAGAATGTCCGAGGCTATCTTCCGGCTAATTCCTGAAGGGGCACGGACGCATCTGTTCTCTCGTGCTTCGACCGAAGATGGAAATTCTAGTGATGGTAGTTTGAAAACACGATGCCATCAACCGCGACGAGCACTTCTGCTAGAAAAAGAAAGATCCCGAAGGCACGGTACCAGCGTACAAACGAAGCTCTGCGTTCAGGAGCCAAGTTAGCGAGTCGTTGCGAGCCCCAAATCTTAGCTGCCCGCAGGGGTGAGGCCGTCACAAAAGTTCCGAGTGCCATGGCGACGGCACCCACCAAAAAGTTCGCGCCGATTATTCTCTCCCATCAGGGAACCGGCTCCTAAAGGTGCAACTAGTGAGCGCGTAGTCCCCAGTCGCGCGGCCAAAAACCCACCTCGAATGAAGCGGCAACATTCGATCTAGTCGATGAATCGAGCACCAGGATTTGCCATTTCTCGTATTGAACCGAACCGGACAAACTGACTTTCGTACCCAACCAAAAATCGGCCTTCACGCCTCCGTCGTTGACTGTGCCTCCATTTGGAATGTATTGAGCGTCGAGTTTGCGATGACGATAGTTGAACTGAATTGTGTTTCGGGGCGTCAACCAGTACGTGCTTGACGCGTGCTCACCCTGACTGGCGCGACCGATCCAACCCCCAACCAGATTGCCTGAATTCGTCCAGCCATTCAGAAAGCGGTTGCTTGCGTAAAAGCAGGCGTTACACGTGCCCGGCTGCCAGTCCGCGGGTGACGTGGACCCCCCCTCTACATTCAGATCGAGTTTCCGGATGCCCGGAAGTTTCGGCATGTAGATGCCGCCCTGAAAGACGGCTTTGCGTGGATACCCGAGCGGCGAGTATTCGTCTTGTGTGAATGCGTCACCGTAAAAGGTTAGCCATTTCCGCAGTCCGGGGACTCGATAGCTGAAGTCCACGCTTGAACGTCGATCTCCAGGATCGCACGAGGCACCGGGAGCACAAGTGCGAAGAGCAAACAGGCTTTGAAAAAACTTGTGGAACGTGAACGGGACGCCAGGTCCTCCGATCATGGTGGTTAAGCCGACGCCAAATTCGAAGTTCGGAGAGGGTTTGAAATTCAGCTTCACGCCGTCCATGAACGGCTGGTCGACTAGTGACTCGCCCCACTGCCCGACGAGGCCATTGTTCACACCATAGGCGAACTGATGACCAGAAAGCCGACCGAGGAAGAACTCCCCTTTCATAGGGCCAAACAGCTGAAGAAGCCACGGAAGTCGGAAGGGTGTTACTCGGTCGATTCGCAACATTGTCATTGGCAGTGCGTTATCGCTGAACATCAGAGGACCATCATGGCTCGCTCCCCACCAGAGAGTCTGTTTGCCGAATGCCAATTCCCAGTTCTCGACGTTCAAGGCAACGTAAGCGTCGAGCAACTGGAAACGGTTCACGGCCGGAGTCGGGATACTGGGTGGGACGGGCAAAGAACCAAATGAGGTTGCGATGAACTGTAGGGCTTGCGCTGACGGGGCAGGAATCGAAGGTGTGTGCTGGTACTCGCCGCGGAGATATCCCGTCAGCGGTCCTTCGGAAGCCCATCCTGAAAAACCGTCTACCGTATTAAACCCTTCACCGAAAGGCCGACCAAAGTCATTTATGACAGTTTGACCGAAGTGGTATCCGTCCGTGAGAGGCTGCCCCGCGATCCCTGTGACGCGTGTGTAAATTGATTCCACTTGAACATTGCGGTTGGTTTGACCATCCAAGAGAGCAAGATCGTGTGAGAATTCTTGAGCGAGAGCATCGTGGATAGCTAAGGCCTCTTCATCACCGTTAGTGCCCTCGGATAGCAGACCGTTCGCTTCGTTCAAGAGGCGGCTGCATTCCAGGCGAGTCCAAGGCCGTTGGCCGACAATTGCCGAGCGAACGTATCCTAGCGCAATAAGGCGGTCGAAGGCCGGGTATATCCAACTATCCATCGGCACGTAGGGCGAGCCCATATTCTTCGGATTCCCCAGAAAGACAGGCCTGTCCCACGAACCCGTCGTAGCCTTTTCAGCATTACCATTTGGAAGCGGTTGACCAGGCGTCACGAAAGGTCGCACCGCTGGCTGTTCAATGGCCTGGCCTTCGACTGTCATCACAGCGACGGGATATAGCATCACTGCCATCGCCCAAGCTCGAACCGGACGCAAAATCATGCCCGCTCTCGACGTTTCACCGTTCTCGCACTTCATGTTGGTGGCTTTTAGCCACGATCTTCCGCTGCAAGTGGCCCGGTCAGCTCTTGGGCACATCGGTGCGGTTCCACCATCCGCCGCCCAGAGCCTGAAACAACGCGGCTGTGTCGGCGTAACGATTCGACTGGGCCTGCACAAGGTTAATGAGGGCTTGCTGATAGGCTTGTTCCGCGCTCAGGAGCGCGAGGTAGTTCGCGTAGCCGGATTCAAGCTGTTTCTTCGTCAGGTCGAGGGTGACGCTTGCGGCATCTTTGGCGGCTGCCGTGGCCTTCAAGGCGTCGGCGTCCTGTTGGAGCGCATTCAGGGTATCCGCGACATTCTGGAACGCGGTGAGGACAGTGCTGCGATATTGTTCATCGGCCTCGGTGTAAGCTGCTCTTGCGGCGCGCTCCCGATGCTTGAGCATACCGCCATCAAAGACGGGCTGCGTGACACTTGCGGCTACATCCCAGAAGCCATTGCCTCCCGAGAACAAATGGCCGAGGACCACCGCCATGCTGCCGGCATTCGCAGTCAGGGCAAAGCTCGGCAGGCGATTGGCGCGCGCAATCCCAATCTGGGCGCTCGCTGAATGCAAGTTCTCCTCGGCTTGGCGCACATCGGGGCGTTGCTCCACAAGTTGCGAAGGAAGGCTTACGGGCAGTTCCTGCGGCAGTTGCAAACTCGACAGCTCAAACCTTTCTGCGAGATCCTGGTTGGGGAATCCGCCCGACAGCGCCGCCAGCAGATCCCGTTGTTGGGCCAACTGCTTAAGTAGCGGAGGCAACGTGGCGGCGACCTGCGCGAGCTGCGATTCTTGCGCCGCTACGTCGAGCTCGCTCGCATACCCCTTCGCGTACTGCTCCCGCAGAATGTGTAGCATGTTGGTGTTGATGGTGATGAGTTCATGGGTTGCGTCAATCTGCCCCCGCAATTGCGCCTCTTGAATGGCTGCGGCAGCGACGTTTGCGGTCAGCGTGATGTGTGTCGCCGCCAGGGCAAAACGCGCTTGCTGTTCCTGCGCCTGCAACGACTCCACGGTTCTCCGGTTCAGGCCGAAAACGTCTGGGACATACGAGACGCTCACCTGTGGCGTGTAGAGGCTGTAATTCAAGGCACTGGTGTTGGTTGCAGGTGAAATGTCAGCCGATGTCTTTGCACGGCTCGCCGAAAAACCGCCACTAACACTGGGATAGTAAGCACCCCGTTGGGCCAGCATATTCTCTCTTGCAACTATCAGTGCCGCTTGTGCCGCCTTGAGATCGGGATTGGCTTTGAGCGATCGCTCAATCAAATCATTGAGCGGCTTCGAGTGAAATAATGTCCACCACTCTCCGGGGATATCGTGGCCTTCAACTAAGTGTTGCGCCTCTCCGCCGCCAACGTTGCCCGTGCTGCTGGTGGTCGAAATGGGAGCGGGCGTATAACCTCCGACATCGGGAGCAGCGGGCCTCTTGAATCTAGGCCCAACCGCGCACCCTGCCGTGAGCAGCAAGGCAGAGGTTGCGACTAAGCAGGCGAGGCGCGATTTGCGAGTGCGAATCATGCGAGTTAGTTCCTTAAGGCTTGCGGTGCATACGAGTTCCGTTGATCGCTCCGGTATTGCTGCTATTTAAGTTCGCCGATCCACCCGCCGATCCACCAACGACCGCCGAGTTGGGTCCGCGATGGCGGACGTTGTTGAACGATGGGTTGAGCGTTGCTGCCGTAGGCCGGACGGTGCCTCGCGGCCGAACAGGCATGGCGTTGCTGGCTGTTTCGTTCTGGATTAACCCGCCTTTTGCAGCAGCACCGGATTTGCCTGAACCGAGCTGATGGAGATTCGCTGCATTTCCAGATATGGAACGTTTCCGGCCGTTTGGAAGTTGATTAGGATGATTTGCCCCGGTTAGGCTTGCACGGCTGCGCGGATGATTCTTGTCAGAAGCGTGGCGGGGATATCTTTGTTCCTTGGAGGGACTTCCTGCGACGGGTGTTGTCGCGGAACTCTCCGCCGATGTTTGGTGGGATGCGGCCGCATAACTTGTTCCAGGCATCAACGCGGCCCAGCTCATCGGCAGAATTAGGCTCAGAAGGAGAAGGCAGGTGACCTTCATAGCAATTCCCCGGATTGTGGGTGTCGGTGATTGTCGCGGCCTAGAAACATCATTCTTAGCGCGGGCACGGCGAGAAGCAGCATCACGGGGCCGAGGAGCATGCCTCCCACGATCACGGTGGCGAGCGGACGCTGCACCTGGCTGCCGATACCGGTAGAAATTGCTGCAGGAAGCAGACCAATGCAGGCTGAAAGAGATGTCATCAGCAATGGGCGCATGCGGGTTGAGGCAGCGCGGTACATCGCATCCACCGGCGCCAGGCCCTGAGATCTTTCATGATTGTAAAAAGTGATCATCAGGATGCCGTCCATGACAGACACGCCGAAGAGCGAGACGAAGCCGATGGCAGCGGAGATGCTGAAATTCTGACCTGTGAGATAGAGCGCAAGGATGCCGCCAACCACCGCGTCGGGAATGCCCGCGAGTGCCAGAAGGCAGTCTCGCAAGTTATTGAACAAGGTGTAGAGCAACCCGATAATCAGCACAAGGCTGATCGGCACAATGATCTCCAGGCGCTTCTTCGCTTCCTGAAGGTCTCCGAACTCGCCGGCCCAGATCAGCCGGTATCCAGACGGAAGTCGCACGTTCTTTGCGATTTGCTGCTGAGCCTCCTCAACTGTGCCGCCAAGGTCGCGGCCACGGACGCTGAACTTGACCGGGATGAAGCGCTGCACGCTCTCGTGATAAATCCAGGCCGCTCCCGTATCCAAGGTGATCGTGGCCAGTTCGCTCAACGGTATGTAGGAATTGGCGCCGCTGTTGTTTTGATAGGCGACTTTGATGTTGCGAATTTTATCGATGCTCTCCCGGTATTCAGGCGTATAACGGACGACCAGGTCGAACTGCCGCTCGCCCTCCAAGACCTGGGTCGCTACCGCTCCGCCCATGGCGGCTTGAATGACCGTGTTAACGTCGCCGGAATTGAGGCCATAGCGGGCTGCCTTGGCGCGATCTACCTTGATGTTTAAGTTCGGCTGCCCCAGTACCGGGAAGACGCCAAGGTCGGCGATGCCGCGAACCTGGTTCATTTGGTCGCGGACTTGCTCGGCCAGCTTCGTCAAAACTTCGAGATTGGGGCCGACGATCTTGACCGAGTTGACGCCTTTGACGCCCGAGATCCCTTCCTCAATGTTGTCCTCGATGTATTGGGAGAAATTGAAGACGACGCCCGGCAACTCGTTGTTAAACTCTGTTTGCACCTGCTCGGTTAACTTCTCCTTGGTCACACCTCTTGGCCACTCGTCAAACGGCTTCAGCGGCGCGAATAATTCGACGTTCGAGAATGGCGAAGCATCGCTGCCGTCGTCTGGCCGGCCATGCTGAGACACCACCGTAAGCACTTCGGGGTGTCGCAGGAGAATCTCGCGCATTTTTCGCGAGGCCGCCTCACCGTCTTCGAGCGAGAGCGTGGTCGGCATGGACGCGCGAATCCAAAAGTTTCCTTCTTCCAAGTGCGGAAGAAACTCGCTGCCCAGTCGCGGCGCTATCAGCAAGAAGGTTCCAATAGAAAGGGCGAGCTCAATTCCCACTACGAGAGCGCGGTGATTTAGCGCAAAACGCAGCGCCGGATTGTAGATACGGTGCAAAAAGCGGACAACGATCGTTTCGGTTTCTTTCAGGCGCTCAGGGAGCAGCATGGAAGCGATCACCGGCGTGATGGTGAACGTTGCAATCAACGCCCCGGCCAGCGCGTAACCATAAGTGCGTGCCATGGGACCGAAGATCTGACCCTCGACTCCCTGCATGGTGAAAAGCGGCACGAAACCGGCCACGGTGATGAGCGCCGAGAATAGAACCGCCTTGTCCACCTGTAGCGCGCTGATCAGAATCAGCCGCAAACGATCCGTCCATCCGTTCGCTGACGCCTCGTGGTCTGGAGTTATTGTCGGGTCGGGTCCCCAATGGCCTGCCGCCAGACGTTGGAGCAGACCCTGTCTTTCTTCCTGGTTTCGTTGAAAATTGCGGAAGACATTTTCGACCAGGATCACGGCTGAATCCACGATGATGCCGAAATCCACCGCCCCCACCGACAGTAGGTTTGCGCTTTCCCCCAGAATTACCAGGAGAATGGTGGCGAAGAACAGCGCAAACGGGATGTTCAATCCAACAATGACTGCGCTGCGGAGATTCCCGAGGAAAATCCATTGAATCAGGAAGACCAGCACGCATCCGAATATCAAGTTGTGCAGAACTGTGTGAGTCGTGATGGCGATCAGCGATGAGCGGTCGTAATAAGGAACAACCTTGACTCCCGGCGGCAGACTCCCGTCGTGATTCAATTTGTCAATTTCATCTTTGACCTTTGGAATCATGTCCGCGGTCTGCTCGGTACGCCGCATCACCACGATCGATCCAACCACATCGCTCTGTGTGTCGCGGCCTAAAATTCCGAGTCTTGGCCTGTAACCGATCGAGACCTTCCCGATATCCTTCATCAACACGGGGACGCCGTTGACTTGAGTCAGAACCACATTCTCGATGTCGTCAACCTTGTAGCCCTGGGCCAAATCGTCACTGCCGCCGTCATCAATCAGGCCGACACCCCGAATATTGATGGACTGCTGGCCAATGTGGATTTCGCGTCCCCCCACGTTGATGTTCGCATTGCCCAGCGCGTTTAGGATTTGGGGCACCGTGACGCTGTAGGCTTCGAGCTTATGCGGGTCCACCTCGACCTGGAATTCCTTCGTGGGGCCGCCCCAACTGTTGATGGCTGCGATGCCGGGAATGGTCAACAATCGGCGTGCCACGATCCAGTCTTGAACCGTGCGCAGATTCGTGATTCCGAAATGCTTCGGGCCGACGACTTGATAACGATAGATTTCGCCAGTCGAGCTGTTAGCTTGGATGTTCGGAACCTGACCGCCCGGCAGGCTGACGTTCTGTTGCATCGCGACCGACGCCTGGGCGTAGGCGAAGTTATAGTCCACCCCATATTTGAAGCTGACGCGCACAAAGGACAGGCCATAAAACGAGGTGGAGCGGATAACGTCGATGCCGGGGGTGGTGTAGAGTCCAATTTCCGTGGGGCGCGTGTAGTAACGTTCCATCTCCTCGGCGGAGAGGCCCGGCGCCTGCGCGGTAATTTCCAGGATGACGGGCGTCGGGTTCGGATACGCCTCGATGTTGAGCATCTTGAAAGCAATGAGCCCGGTGCCAGCAAACAGCAGCAAACCCACCACCACAATCGGGCGGCGGCTTAGGCAAAACGCAATGAGAGAC
>Ga0070761_10001515_pt1 | contig 14531 bp, 10 predicted proteins | sample HubBroMetageREF1_FD_66724 | JGI IMG/M metagenome (GOLD analysis project Ga0070761, IMG submission 66724) | Reference soil microbial communities from the Hubbard Brook experimental Forest, New Hampshire, USA - Hubbard Brook CCASE Soil... | ecosystem: Environmental > Terrestrial > Soil >...
ATTTACGAAGATGCTGAACTGTGTCGTGAGGGGCACCGAAGGATTTACGTTCTCATTAAGCATCTGCTCGTCGGACATGATGGCAGCGCATGCCCCGCTGGCGACCAACCTATCGTGACAGCCACCAAGCCAGAGCCGTGGTTCTAGGTACGTCGGCACCGCTCCGTTGACTTGCCTTCTGCGCCAACCTAAGCTGGGCCCAAATGGAAGATTCCCAGTCACTTCGCGAGCAAGCCGTCTCGCACTTCCGCGTCATCGAAGAGCTCGGTGGTGGCGGCACGGGTATGGTTTACAAGGCCGAGGACACGAGCCCTCATTGGTTCGTAGCGCTCGAGTTCTCGCCGAGCGAGGTTGCTCGGGATCGTCAGGCCCCAGCCCGCTTTCAGCGTCCAGAGGCTGCCTCTCCTTTGAACCATCCGAAGGTCTGAAACGTATTCAAGGGAGTTTTGGGACTGTTAGTCTGATTACTAAGTTTTCCACAAGATTTGGTTCCCGAATCAACTTTCTAGTTGACATGGCAGTTGTCCCCGATGTAAGTGACTGCGGTACGTATCGTAGATAGCCACTTTAGACCACTCCTCTACCAGAAGCCACACAGAGCGAATTTTCCTGAGTAGGCAGAAGCCTATGAACTGCGACGAAAGTCCACCCTATACAAAAGATACCCGAAGGATTGAGGAGGAATTTCTTCGTGAACTGGCTCGCATCAATAAGCCGCCAAGCGTTAGGCGTAACGCCAGACTCTGTGCTTTATGAGGATCGTCACCCGGGCAAGAGGTGATCGTTGGTTGTTCGCCACGGCAATCGAGATTGAAACCGATTGAAGTTCAACTCCAAGGCATTCGCGGTATTTAGAAGTCTGAGGAGGCAATATGCGACATCTATCAAAGATTACACTCAGCGTCGGTCTGCTGCTGTCAGGCTCTGCGGTCATGGCCCAAAAACCTGCTCAGCCCCTATGTGAACAGCCCGTAGGCCGCTGTGTCGACGCAGGAAAACTGTACACATACGGCAAGACGTACGTTGGCCACGACGAGCCATCGTTACTCTTCTACTCGAACAGCCCTGGTTCAGGCAATTCGAGCATTTATCTGCTTAGGCTGCCTACGGACCCTCCTATCCTTCCCAAGCAGGATGGCACTGGAGGGACTTTTAATTTCCAGCTCCACATCGCCCCTTGGTTTGGTATGGCCATGTGCGATTCCCAATCGTTTCCCGAATACACTGACACCTGCACGCCGGACAGCGATAGCAACATCTTCGATAACATCGATCCCGACGCGAAAGACTACTTCGGCCATCACCCGGGCAGTGCATTCATGGAGATGCAATTTTATCCACCTGGTTGGGTTGCTTGGCCAGCCGGAATTAGTTGCGATGCGACGCACTATTGCGGTGCATTGAACATCGACAGCTATGGGTTTAATCCGAATACCAACTTGGCAAATAACAATGCCTGCCTTTATACAGTAGGGATCGAGACCGTAAACTTTGCATTCATTACAAAGAGTGGAGTGGCGCACGCTCCAGCGAGCCCCGTCAACTCCACGCTGGCCACCTTCACGCCAAACCCAGACACCGATCTCTTCATGAGCCCTGGCGATGTTCTGCGCGTAACCTTGCGGGATACGCCGGAGGGTTTTCGAGTCAACATTGAAGACTTAACAACCGGACAGACCGGATCCATGACGGCAAGCGCCGCCAACGGTTTCGGCCAAGTTAAATATGATCCTTCGGGGACCACCTGCGAGAACATCCCGTATTCGTTTCACCCGATGTACAGTACGTCCAGTGAGCATACTCGGGTGCCTTGGGCGGCCCACTCCTACAACATAGCCTTTTCGGACGAGATCGGTCATTTTGAATACTGTGACGCGGTCGATATGGAAGGAGGCAACTGCACCGAGCCGGGGGTCAATGACCCAGACGGCCTTGACTCCGATGATACCTACTGCTTCGATGCAGCAGCTTCCACGCGCATCAAAATAGGCGGGTGCATAAGTGCGGATCTCGACTTTGATGGCCCGCCCTACCTGCTTGACTGGCCGGGAACGCTATCCAACGTGAAACAAGATCGATTGCTCCATCCCGCGCCGATCCAGTTTACGAGTCCATTGTTCATCTCAACAGACAACTGGATGAAGGGAAACTATAGTCGTGTAGCCTTTGAAACAGACCAACCTTCCTTCGAACCCTACCCCCCGTGTAACGTCTTTACAGCGGTGGGCTGCACGAATCCTCCTGCCGGCGCCCAGTTTTATCCTCTTTATACGACCACTCAAGCAGTGGATATGAACACCTGTGTCTGGCAATACGGCGGAGCCCACATCCCCTACACAACCAATACATTCGGTGGGACCTCGACGACAGAGTTTGGCTCGCCTCTGCTGCTCTACTTTCCAGAGCCTCATGGATACGCCGCTGCGTTCGAAGATTTCAGGCAGATTCTGGAAAGCAATCCTTGCCCCCACTCAGGGCCATTCTGATATGAGATAAGGAAGCCCGGCCCGGTCAAAGAGTAGCTCGGGCCGGGCTTCCGCAATCCTGGTCAAGTCTCTGTCAATGGTCGCAACATTCACATCAGAGCAGCGAAGACGCAGGCGAGTTTCAGAAAATTATCGACCATCGCGGTATCGTGCTCAACGAGCCTATTGGAGCGCTCGCACATCTCCAAATCGGTAGAGCCTATGCCATGCAGGGCGACAGCGTGAAGACAAAGGCAGCCTATCAGGATTTTCTCACGCTCTGGAGGGACGCCAGCCCTAACATTCCGATCCTCATCGCCGCAAAGTCCGAGCACGCCAAGCTGTAATGATCTACAGCGCTGCGCGACGGTCTTTGATTGATGGACATTCTTCGGACTAATTCGTCCTGGTGCCCGATAAGCAGTGGCTCCCGCTAGAATAAAATTCAACGCAGTCTGTTGGTTCACACCCCCGGAAGCAATCAGGGGCACGTGCGGGAGCCGAGCCTTGAGCGCTCGGATGTAACTGTCTCCGCCCACAGGTGCGCACGGATAAATCTTGACGAAGTCGGCCCCGGCATTCCATGCCGTGATGACTTCCGTTGGGGTCAAGGCTCCTGGAAAAACCACGACGTCATGCTTTGCCGCGAACTCGACGACTTCCAGAACCAGTCGCGGGCTAGTTAAGAACCTCGCCCCAGCATCCAAACAACGCCTCGCGGTTCCTATGTCCAAGACGGTTCCGGCGCCCACGATCGTTTCCGGAATATTTCGTGTTAGACCGGTGATCACCTCCATCGCTTCGGGCGCTGTCATCGTAATTTCGGCGATGGGAATGCCGCCACGGTTGACAGCCTCCGCGGCAAAAAGTGCATCCGCTGCCGAAGATACACGAATGCCAGGGATGATACCGATTTCCTCGATGCGAGCACGAATTTCATTCTTTTTCACCTATCTGATCCTTTCCGCGGGGTGTGCCCGCCGAACCCCTGCGTTTAATTCTTCGGCACATCCGGCCGGTTCCACCATCCGCCTCCAAGAGCTTGAAAGAGAGCAGCCGTGTCTGCATAGCGATTGGCCTGGGCCTGCACGAGATTGATCACGGCTTGCTGATACGCTTGTTCGGCGCTCAAAAGTGCCAGGTAATCGGCGTAGCCGGATTGATACTGCTTCATTGACAGCTCAAGTGTCACGGCGACGGCATCTTTTGCAGCTGCTGCGGCCTTCAGAGCATCGGCGTCCTGTTGCAGGGCATTCAGCGTGTCCGCGACATTTTGAAATGCGGTCAATGCCGTGCTGCGATATTGTTCGGAGGCTTGAGTGTAAGCAGCTTGCGCAGCGCGCTCGCGGTGCAGCAGCGTGCCGCCGTCAAAAATGGGTTGCGCGACGCTTGCGCCTACATCCCAAAAGCCCGTTCCCCCTTCGAATAGATGGCCGAGCACCACCGCCATGCTGCCGGCATCCGCGGTCAGCGCAAAATTTGGCAGGCGATTCGCGATCGCAATTCCAATCTGCGCGCTCGCGGAATGCAGGTTCTCCTCGGCTTGACGCACGTCCGGACGCTGCTCCACGAGCTGCGAAGGAAGGCTCAGCGGCAATTCTTGCGGTAATTGCAAACTGGAAAGCTCAAACTTGTCAGGCAGATCTTGATTCGGAAAGCCTCCCGATAAAGCAGCAAGCAAGTCACGTTGCTGGGCCAACTGCTTCAGCAGCGGAGGCAGTGTAGCGACAACCTGCGCGAGCTGAGATTCCTGCGCCGCGACGTCGAGCCGGCTCACATATCCGCTCGCGAATTGGTGGCGCAAAATCTCCAGCTCATCGGTATTGATGGTGATCAGCTCGCGTGTTGCAGCGATCTGCGCTCGCAGCGAAGCTTCTTGAATGGCTCCGCCGGCCACGTTTGCGCTTAGGGTGATATGGGTTGCGGCCAGTGCAAAGCGCGCCTGCTGATCCTGTGCCTGAAGTGACTCCACAGTTCGTCGGTTCAGGCCGAAAACGTCGGGCACAAACGAGACGCTGACCTCCGGCGTGTAAAAGCTGTAATTGAGAGCGGTCGTGTTGGTGACTGGCGATACGTTACTGGACGATTTCGCCCGCGTTGCCGAAAAGCCACCGGCCACACTGGGATAGTAAGCTCCGCGTTGTGCCAGCACGTTCTCTCTCGCGACGATCAACGCAGCTTGTGCCGCCTTAAGGTCGGGATTAGCTTTGAGTGAGCGCTCGATCAAATCGTTGAGCGGCTGCGAGTGAAACAGCGTCCACCACTCTCCGGGAATGTCGCGCCCGTCAACAAGCTTTTGCGCTTCTCCACCAGTGACGTTGGCCGTGCTGCTGGTGGTCGAAATTGGAGCGGGCGTATACCCCGCGCCGGCAGGCGCAAGAGGTTTTTTGAAGTTAGGGCCAACCGCACAACCGCCCGCGAGTAGTAAGGCCAAGGCCATAGCGCAGCGAAGGCAGCGCGATTTGTGAGTGAGCACCATGCGAATTAGCTTCCTGTGCGCTTGCGGTTCATATGCGTACCGTCGAGCGCCACGGTATTTCTGGAATTTGAATTTTCCGGCCCGCCAGTGATCGCGGGATTAGCTCCGCGATGGCGCACAGTGCTGAGTGATGGCACGCCGGGCCTGACGGCACTTGGCGTGTGATTCGACGGCGCGTGGTTAATGGTTTCGTTTCGAGCTGATCCGTTCTGTGCGGCGCCTCGAGATTTATCTGAACCAAGACGATGAGAATTCTTAGAATCTTCGGATCCAGGGCGTTCGCGTCCGTTCCCAAGCTCGTTACGGCGGTTTGATTTGCCTTCACTCGGGTTGCCAGCCGGAAGCTTGGTGCTAGAAACCTTGTGGCCGTTTTGCTGATCATCGGAACGTTTTCCTGCGTGCGTCGCAGCGTCAGCCGGAGCGGCATGATCGGCTCCACGCGAATGATTGCCATTTGTATCCGTGGCACTCCGAGAAGGCGCCTGTTGAGATGCCGCAACAGTTTGGCCCGGGCCAGCTGCTCCGACCGCCAACCTAGCGCATCCAAGCATCAGAAGAACGACACCGACAGTCTTCATTTTGTTTCCCGTAAAGGTTTGTGGCTTTCGTGCCCCAGAAATACCATTCTCAGTGCGGGCACCACCAGCAGCAGCATCACGGGCCCCACCAGCATTCCACCGACGATCACAGTCGCGAGCGGCCGCTGCACCTGGCTCCCGATGGCCGTCGAGATGGCCGCAGGAAAGAGTCCAATGCAAGCCGAAAGTGCCGTCATGAGCAGGGGACGCATGCGGGAAGATGCCGCCTGGTACATCGCGTCTGTCGGCGTCCCTTTGTGGATCTGCCGCTCATGGTTGAAGTAGGTAATCATCAGGATGCCGTCCATCACCGACACACCAAATAGCGATACGAAGCCGATCGCGGCGGAGATGCTGAAATTCAGACCAGAGATGTAGAGCGCCAACACGCCGCCAGCAATTGCGAAAGGAATTCCGGCCAACGCCAAAAAACAATCCTGCATCGAATTGAACATGCTGTAGAGCAAACCCAGAATCAGCAACAGGCTGATTGGCACCACAATTTCCAGGCGTTTCTTGGCTTCCTGAAGGTCTCCGAACTCGCCGGCCCAAACCAGGTGGTATCCAGACGGTAGCTTGATGTTTGTCGCGATTTGCTGCTGCGCTTCTTCGACCGTACTGCCCAGGTCGCGCCCACGCACGCTGAACTTGACCGGGATGAAACGCTGCATGCTCTCGTGATAAATCCAAGCTGCTCCCGTATCCAGGGTGATGGTTGCCAGTTCGCTCAAGGGTATGTAGGCGTTTGCGCCGCTGGCGGTTTGATACGCCACTTTGATGTTTCGGATCTTTTCGATCGAATCGCGATACTCAGGCGTGTAACGAACCACCAGGTCGAACTGCCGGTCGCCTTCCAGGACCGAAGTCGCCGCCGCTCCTCCCATGGCCGCTTGAATGACGGAGTTGACGTCACCAGAATTGAGACCGTAGCGCGCGGCCTTGGCGCGGTCCACCTTGATATTTAAATTTGGCTGTCCGAGAACAGGGAAGACCCCAAGATCGGCAACGCCACGCACGCGACTCATGTGATCGCGGATCTGCTCGGCAAGATTCGTCAGCGTTTCCAGATTAGGCCCGACGATTTTCACCGAATTGACGCCTTTCACGCCCGAGATGCCTTCCTCGATGTTGTCCTCAATGTATTGGGAAAAATTAAAGACGACGCCCGGCAGCTCGTTGTTAAACTCGGTCTGAATCTGGTCGGTCAACTTATCTTTGGTCATGCCGCTGGGCCACTCGTCAAAAGGTTTCAGCGGCGCGAATAGCTCGACGTTGGAAAATGGCGAGGCGTCGCTACCGTCATCGGGCCGGCCGTGTTGCGAGACCACGGTAATCACTTCCGGGTGTCGCATCAGAATTTCGCGCATTTTTTTAGTCTCTGTCTCGCCGTCCTGCAGCGATAGCGTGATCGGCATCGAAGCGCGAATCCAAAAGTTTCCCTCTTCCAGATGCGGGAGGAACTCACTTCCCAGCCGCATACCCAGCAAAGCGGCTCCGGCGAGAAATAAGAAGCCGATTGCGACGGTGATGGCACGATGCGTGAGCGCTAAACGCAGCGCGGGATTGTAGATCTTGTGCAGCATGCCAACCACGAACGTCATTGATTCCGTCACGTCTTTCGGAAGCAACAGCGACGCGATCACTGGCGTGACGGTAAACGTTGCGATCAGAGCTCCGGCGAGCGCATAGCCATACGTGCGCGCCATGGGCCCGAAGATTTGCCCTTCGACGCCCTGCATCGTGAACAGCGGCACGAATCCCGCCACAGTGATGAGCGCCGAGAATAAAACCGCTTTGTCCACCTGCATCGCGCTGATTAGAATCAGCCGCAGGCGATCCGTCCATCCCTGCGCTTCCGTTGACTGTTCCAGATCCTTGGTCGGGTCTGGTCCCCAATACCCAGCAGCAAGATGGCCAAGCAGTCCGTGCGTTTCTTCCGGCGACGCTTGGAAGTTTCGGAAAATATTTTCAACAAGGATGACCGCCGAATCGACGATGATCCCGAAGTCCACAGCGCCCACAGAAAGCAGGTTCGCGCTTTCGCCTTGCAGCACCAGCAGGATGATGGCGAAGAGCAGCGCGAAGGGAATGTTGAATCCAACGATCATGGCGCTGCGAAGATCGCCGAGAAAAATCCACTGGATCAAGAAGACCAGCAAGCATCCGAAAATCAAGTTGCGCAGAACGGTGTGCGTGGTGACGGCGATGAGCGAGGAGCGGTCGTAAAAAGGAACTACCTTTGCGCCTGATGGAAGACTCCCGTCGTGATTCAGCTTGTCAATTGCGGCTTTCACCTGGGGAATCATGTCGGCGGTTTTTTCGGTGCGCCGCATCACCACGATCGCTCCCACGACATCATCCTGCCGGTCGCGGCCGAGAATCCCCAGTCTGGGCCGGTAGCCGACCGACACCTCGCCAACATCCTTGACCAGCACCGGGACACCATTAATTTGATTCAGCACCACGTTCTCGATGTCGCGAACCTGGTAGCCTTGCGTCAAATCATCGTTACCGCCGTCGTCAATCAATCCGACGCCGCGGATATTGATGGACTGTTGACCAATCCGGATTTCGCGCCCGCCCACATTCACGTTCGCGTTGCCCAGGGCAGAGAGAATTTGCGGCACGGTGACGTTGTAGGCTTCCAGTTTGTGAGCGTCCACCTCTACTTGAAATTCCTTTGTCGGTCCGCCCCAGCTATTCACCGCCGCAATGCCAGGAATTGTTAGCAAGCGGCGCGCGACGATCCAGTCCTGTACGGTGCGCAGGTTCGTGATTCCGAAATGTGGCGGGCCAACAACCTGATAGCGATAGATCTCGCCCGTCGAACTGTTCGCCTGGATTGCGGGAACTTGACCGCCTGGCAGGCTCACATTCTGTTGCATCGCGATGGATGCCTGGCTGTAAGCGAAGTAGTAGTCCACTCCGTATTTGAAAGTCACGCGAACGAAGGACAATCCATAGAACGAAGTGGACCGGATGACATCAATGCCGGGCGTGGCGTACAGCGCAATCTCCATCGGCAGCGTGTAGTAACGTTCCATTTCCTCGGCGGAGAGGCCCGGCGCCTGCGCCGTGATTTCCAGGATCACTGGCGTTGGGTTTGGATACGCCTCGATGTTAAGTCTCTCGAACGCGACGACGCCGGCGCCGATGAACAGCAATAAACCCATCAACACAATCGGGCGGCGGCTGAGGCAAAACGCTACCAGAGACTTGAACATGGCTCGTCGTCTTTCGTGGAATGTCGGCTGAGCATCCGATCTAATCCGTGGGCGGCGCTTGCAACATGTTGCTCAGGAACACGGCCCCGTCGCTCACGGCGAGTTCTCCCGGTTGCAGACCGGCGAGAATTTGCACGCGGCCATCTTTCCGCAAACCAGTCTTGACGGCCTTTTGTACAAAATGGCGGCGATCGCTAGTCACCCAAGCGGTCATGGTTCCATCGGGTTCGCGTACCACGCCGTTCGCTGGCATGGCAGTGGTCTGCATTGGATCGCGGACGCGTATTACAAAGTTCGCGAGCATTCCGGGTCGCAACTCATCTTTGGGGTCCGCGATTTCGGAACGCGTCGTCACTCGATGGGTGTTTGGATCGACCGCCGAGTAAATCTTCGAAACTTTTCCTTTGAATACGCGGTCAGGGTAGGCCATCACATTTACTTGGACCGGCTGTCCCAAGTGCAGCAGTGAGATGTCGCTTTCAACCACATCCGCGAGCATCCATTTGAGCGAAACGTCCGACACTGTGTAAGGTGCAGGATCGTTTCCCGGCTGCACCAGGAAGCCAGGCTGCGCATTTTTCGATGTGACTTTGCCGGAAGTCGGACTGCGCACGACCAGTGCAGGATCAATCCGGCGCGACGCAATCATTTGATCAATCTCTGCGTCCGTCTTGCCAAAGACGCGCACTGCGTCTCGCGCGGCCTTTAGCGCACCCTCTGCGGTTTGTTGATCCGAGGTGGCTTGCTCCAGCTCGCGCTGCGATACTCCGTCTGCTCCATTGAGACTCTTGGCCCGCTCCAGTTCTTTGCTAGTTAGTTCGAAAGTCGCCGCCGCGCCGATCAGGTTTGACTCCGCTTGAATAAGATCAGGACTCTTGATTGTGTAGAGGGATTGTTCCTGCTGAACTTGGGCGCCCAGGTCCACAAAAATGTTAAGGATGGTTCCCTGATAAAGCGGAAAGACCCCGACCGACACGTCGCCGTCGAAATCAATGTTGCCGACTGCATTCTCCTCAACGGGAAACAAGTACGTACCCACCGGTTCAATCTTGATTGCATCGAGTTGGCTCGACGATAGGTCTAAGGTCGGCTCGGACGCAGACGCATTGGAATTTGCAACCGCATCGGGTGGTTTCGTTGCGTGTGCGGTTTGACCGTGACTGCGCGCAGATTGCAGCAGTCCCATCGCGACCATGATCGCCGCAGTCGTTACAAAAACCAGGGCAGTTCTCTTGCTCATATGAGCCGGATATTTCATCGTTTTCGTTAGACTCTTATCCTTCTGCGATTAGCCTTAGAGGGCAGTCGCGGTTGCTCCCATTTGCTTGACTTCACAGGAACCTAGACCGTTGTAGCATTCATGATTCTGAAAGACACAAACGGAAAAAAGAAACTATCTTTGAGATCAAATGGGACTATCTTTTGGCTGGCGAGGCTATCTTTCGGCTATTTTTCACTCACGGGGTGGTCAGCTACGGCAACTTGCGGCAATATCCAGGCTGTAAGATATGGACCTCTTCTCCATCTATTCGCGCAGGAACCGGATACCCTTCATCATCGTTGCCGCGCTTCTGATTTTGCTGATCGCTACAATCGATTGGCTCACCAAACCGTTCATCTCCATCGGGTTTCTTTATCTCTTTCCCATAATGCTGATCGCAGGATTCCTTCCACGTTGGCAGATCGTCGCGGTTGCGCTTGTTTGCGCGGTTCTCCAGGAGCTTTTCAGCGAACTCCCGTCAGGCGAAGCAATCACACGATTGCTTATGGCTTCCGCCGGATTCGTCGGAACCGGACTGTTCGTTTCCGAAATTATTCGCAGCCGACAAATGGCACTGGAACACGCCGAGGAAGTGGAAGCCCACAGCAACCTGCGCCAGGAAGCGGAGAAGCAACTGCGTATCCTGGTGGAGAGCAGCCCGGCAGCGATCGTCACTATTGACGCTTCCGGAAAAATCCTGTTGGCAAACGAGGCCGCTCAGAGCCTGTTCGCGTTGGGAGATACTTCCATTGCGGGCCAATCAATTGCCGAATTTTTGCCGGCGCTGCAGAGCGCGGCGCAGACACAGGGATCGCGGCAGTTTCGTACCGAACTTCGCTGCCGCGGTAAACGGAAAAATGGAGAAGCGTTTCTCGCAGCCGTGTGGTTTTCGAACTATCCCACGAGTCAAGGACCCCGGCTGGCGGCCATCGTCGTTGATCTTTCCGAGGACCTGCGCGACCGCGAGGATTTGAGTCTCGATTACCTGCTGAAGAACACAAAAATATTAATGGGTGCGGTGGCGCACGAAATTCGCAACATTTGCGGTGCCGTTTTAGCTGTATACAAGAACCTGTCTCGCCTTACGTTATTGAAGGACAACGAAGATTTTCGCGCTCTCGGCACCTTAATCGAAGGCTTGGAAAAGCTCTCCGAGATGGAGCTGCTTCCGTCGCGCGACCATAACTCCACTTCAGTTGAACTAACCAGTTTGCTCGACGAACTGCGCGTCCTGATCGAGCCAGTCTATCGCGAAAGGGGCGCCGAAATTGTGTGGCAACTACGCGACGATCTTCCGCTCGTTACCGGAGACCGCTACGGATTGCAGCAGGTATTCCTCAATCTTGCTCGAAATAGCCAACGCGCTATGGAATCAACGAAACAAAAGCAGCTCACTATCAGCAGTGACTTGGAATCCACCTCGGTGGTAATCCGATTTGAGGATACGGGTACCGGAATTTCGTCGCCGTCCGAACTTTTCAAGCCGTTCCAGCAAGGAGCCAACGCAGCAGGCTTGGGACTCTATGTCTCGCGAGCGATTCTACGAAGCTCCGGCGGGGATCTGCGCTTTGAGCCGCGGAAAGAAGGCTGTTGTTTTGCGGTCAGTTTGACGAGAGCTTGTTACCTGGAAGCGGGCGCCGATGAGTAAGACTTCCGCAAAGAATATCCGCTTGCTGCTCATTGATGACCACGCGTTGTTCCGTGAGAGCGTTTCTCGGCTGCTACAGGCGGAGCCGGGATTCGAGGTGGTCGCAGATTGCGGCTCCGCCGCCGAAGCGATGCGCATCATCAACGCACGGGAAATCGACATCGTCCTGCTGGACCTCGATCTCGGTCACGAGAGAGGGGCAGATTTCCTCGAAAGTCTCCGCGCCGAGCGCTTTAAAGGCAAAGTACTGCTCGTAACTGCAGGCGTGAACGAAGGCGACGTTCCAACGCTAATTAGGAAAGGGATTTCGGGAATTTTCTTGAAACATGGTTCTCCAGCGCTATTGGTTCAAGGAATTCGTGAAACGATGAAAGGGCAGGTCTTGTTCGAACAGAATTTACTACGGAGGTCATTCGAATATGCACAGGATCACAGTCTGCCTCACCGCCGCGCCCGACTCACGGAGCGAGAGAAACTAGTGCTTGCGTCTATTTTTGAAGGTTTGGCCAACAAGCAGATTGGTGATCGGCTGCAAATTTCAGAAGGCGCGGTAAAAGCGAGCTTGCAGCAGCTCTTCGCCAAGACCGGTGTTCGAACGCGTAGCCAATTGGTGCGCATAGCATTGGAGCAGTATCGCGACCAGCTTTAGTGCTAGACATCAGAGAACGCCTGCCTTGACGGTGAGAAAATTGGAGCGATAGCCTTAGCCGGTATGGAGTTGCACACGAGCCTCAGGAAACTACTTTGCGTTCTCAGCGCCGTTGTCGTGTTCGCCTTGATGCCCGTGAACAGCGCTTATGGTCAAACCGCAGAGTCTTTATCGCAAGTGAAAAAGGTGTTTGTGGACTCGCTCGCTACGGAGGAGGGTGCATCGGACCTCCGAGACGCGATGATCAAAGCGCTTCGTAAAAAATAGTGACATCCAAGTTGTGGCGACCGCGAGCGAAGCGGATGCGGTAATTAGGGGAAGCGGAAAGACTTGGGAAACAGGCTCCCTTCATATCGGACCGCACGGTAGCCTTTCAGAAAAAACTTATGACGGATTTCTGCAGGTGGGGTTGATGGGTCAGCGCAACAAAACGTTGTTAATCAGGACTTAGAACATATTCTTAGAGTTCGCGACCGGAAATGCCGTTGGGTCCTCGCCAGCTTCAAGCGTTACACATAGAAAATCCGTAATTGCGCGCTCCTGATCAAGCCGAATCCCTGTAAAGATTCGCGGGGCGACAACCGCGCCAACGAAATAGACCACGGCGAAGGACAGCGCCAGCCAGCGAGGGACAGTGTGCTCTCTCAGAGAGTATAAGACGATGGGCGCCGCTATGACGATGCCGACTACGCTGAATAGGCAGATCGCAATTTTCGACGTCGGCTCAAGATCGAATCTTCCTTCGACCTGAGTAGCTTCCCCATGGGGAAGCAAGTCCCCGGAAAGGACCAGAGGTATGTTTTTATAGCCGCGTTGGAACACTTCAAATTTCCGACCTGTCACGCTCCCCAAGAATGACTTAACACCACGATATCCAGAAAACGAAAACATGGAAAAGTCGTCACGATCAATTCCGCGGGCAAGATGTTGCGCGCAATCATCAGGATGCAGCAGCCTACGCGACCCAGCGCCGTAGGCGCGGCATAAGTTAGCCCAGGCCGGAAGGCCTAGGAAAAATCGCAAAGAGAATCCGGAGCGCCGTAGGTGCGACACAGCCTTTGCCGCCGTTGCCGGCCCGTCCCGCGCAGAACTACTCGTACCGCAACGCCACCATGGGATCTACCCGCGTCGCCCGGCGCGCCGGAATGTAACACGCGGCCAGCGCCACCAGAGCCAGCAGCACCGCCGCCGCGATCACTGTCAGCGGATCGCTCGCGCGCACTTCGTACAGCATCGAAGCCAGGTAACGCGTCACTCCCAGCGCCACGCCGACGCCCACTATAGCGCCCACAACCGCCAGCGCGATTCCTTGCCGCAGCACCAGCTGCAGCACGCTTTCCGGCTGCGCGCCCAGCGCCATGCGTATCCCAATTTCCCGCGTGCGTCGCGAAACTTCATACGAAAGCAACCCGTACAATCCGATGCACGCGAGCACCAGCGCCAACACGCCGAAAAATCCCGCCAGCCGCGCCACCAGCCGCTCCTGAAACAGCAGCCGGTCAATCTGCTCCGATTGCGTGGTCACATTGAACAGCGGCAGATCCGCGTTCACTCGCCCCACCACTTCGCGAATCGCCGGCAGCAACGCCTGCGGGTCCGCCGCCGTGCGCAATTCGAACGTCGCCACGCCGACGTGATGCGGCACGTACATCATTGCGTGAATCTCCCGCCGCAAGTCGTTGTACTTCGCATCGCGCACCACTCCCACAATTTCGTAGCCGGGATCCGGCCCGCCAAACGGTCCCACGGCCGCCGCTCCAAACGGTTTCCCGATCGGATTTTCCTTGGCCAAATATTTCTGCACGAACGCCTGATTCACAATCACAGGAGTCGGCGTCGATGTCGGCATGTCCCCGCCGTTGCTGGCGGCCACCTCGAAATCCGCTGCGCTAAATTCGCGCCCCGCCAGAAACGGAATGTGCAGCGTCTCGAAAAAATCCGGCCCCACGTCCAACGTGTCCGCCTCCGCCGTCTGATCCTCCGGCGTGCCCGGCCAGTGGAACATGGAGATCATCAGCCCGTTGCTCAGCAGCGGCATCATCGAATAGCTCGCAGATTTCACCCCGGGCGTTTCCGCCAGCCGACCCTGCAAATCGCGGTACAAGCTGTTCACTTGCGCCGCTTTGTATCCCGCCAGCGTCGGATCAATCCCGAAATTCAAAATGTTGTGCGCATCGAACCCTATGTCCACGCTGCGTAGATTCTGCAGCGTACGCACCAGCAGTCC
>Ga0070761_10001516_pt1 | contig 14524 bp, 10 predicted proteins | sample HubBroMetageREF1_FD_66724 | JGI IMG/M metagenome (GOLD analysis project Ga0070761, IMG submission 66724) | Reference soil microbial communities from the Hubbard Brook experimental Forest, New Hampshire, USA - Hubbard Brook CCASE Soil... | ecosystem: Environmental > Terrestrial > Soil >...
CCACACCGAGAACCCGGCGACTACATTTTCGTAGACATGCAGGTCTTTGAACTCTCCTGGCTCGAACCCCACCGCGCCCAGCGTAAAATGCGCGATATGAAACACGATGAAAATCGCGAGAAGCACGCCGCCCCAGCGCATCGTGAGCGCGGCGAAAGACGTCTCCACATTCTTTCTGCTTTCGTAACCGACCGGCCGCGCCTGCCAATTCATGCGCGTCAGTTGGTAGGCAGCGGTGATGTGAAGCGTCACGCAGGTCAGCAGGACGATGCGCACCAGCCAGAGCGCGTCACCGTAGCCGAGTTCCGGCTCGCCCACCGTGCGAAGAAATCGCGAGTATGCGTTGATCTCGTCGGGCCCGGCGAAAATCTTCAGATTCCCAAGCATGTGGGCGATGACGAAGGCGACCAGAACGATGCCGGTGACCGCCATGACGATCTTCTTGCCGATCGCCGAATCCCACAACAGCCCCAGCCTACTGGGCGTCACTGCGATCGGTCGCTGTGCCGCTTGTCCCGCGGCCTGAGCACCTGACTTACGTTCCGCAACCAACATTGCCATGTGAGCGCTCCTCTTTAGCGCTATTAATATGAGTGACCGAACGGCGCAACTCTATCTTCTTCCCAGCCACTTTGGGATGGACCATTTTCGCCGGCTCGATGATACGATCGACCAACTCCTCCTCATCAGGCCGAGCTTCAGCGCGGGCTGTCGGTTTCTCTTCGAAATTCGGTTATAGGAATGCTCCGAGTCAGGTGCGACATTTGTCAGGCGTGAAAAGTCGCGGCACCAAGATGGTGCACTAGATCATCGCTGTTGAGAGCCTAACTCGACTCGGCGATGGTCACGCGTCTCCTCGAAGAAAACCCGATTTCTAGCCGTCGGTTGTCGGCGTCTCATCCGACCCGACCTGATGGCCTGGTCGATAGGATTGAAATCCGGAGCTTGCTCCCAACTCGAAGCAGGCTCGTAAAACGATGATTCAGGTCGGAAAAACTCGACGAAACTGGCGGAGAGGGAGGGATTCGAACCCTCGGTACCGGTTACCCAGTACGCCAGATTAGCAACGCCACGCCAGTCCCGAACGGTGTCACCCCAACAAGACTCCTCAAGACGGTACCCACTATGGCAAGAAGGCTCGGTAGCTGGACAACTATCCCACCTAGTCTCACCGAATCTCACTCGGTCCGGGAAATTTAGCCCACCCTGGCCCCACCCTAGCGGTTCGGGGACCTGGGAAGTAGCACCAAATCAAAACAAGTTGTGCGCCGCGTCATTCCTCCAGCACACCTAAAGAAGGATCGCGGCTTTCTCACGGATGCGCCGCTATGCTGCCGCGGCAGTGCGCCACGCTGCGATGGCGGCGAGGGCGCGTTCCGGCCGCTCGGTCAACGGCGCCAGCCGGCCAAGGTGAACTGCGCCGGTGTTGCCATTCAGCGACAGAAAGTCGCCTTCGTTCAGAGTTGTTCCCCCAATTCGGCACCGTCGGTGCTCAACGTCGATCTCCAAGTTTGGGCAAGCGACCAGACACACCTTGCCAAGTTGTCGCGCGACGACCGCCGCATGGGAAGTGCGTCCGCCTGAGCCGGTGAGGATTCCCGCCGCCAAGGCCATGCCTTCGATATCGGTGGTTACCGTCTCCATCCGCACGAGGATCGCGGGTGTGCCCGCCGCCGTCAGGCGCTTCACTGCGTCAGGATCCAGCGCCACGGCGCCGCTCGCTACGCCCATGCCCGCCACTTGCGCGATCGCCAACGTATTCGGTACCGGCGGTGCGAAGCTGGTACGCACCACAGAGTTCAGGTCGATGTCCTCGAGCCGTTTGAGCGCCTCGGCCGGCGTCAAGAGTCCTTCCGCAACCATGTCCACGGCGATCGCCAGCGCTGCCCAGTCGGTGCGCTTGGCACGCCGCGTCTGCAGCAGGAACAATACGCCCGACTGGATCGTGAATTCGAAATCCTGGGCGTCGCTGAAGAGCCCTTCCAGCTCGCGACAGATCTCGTTCAGCCGCGCCCAAGCGGCTGGCAGCACAAGGCGCAAGCGCTCGTTGTCGTGCAGTTTCTGTCGCCCCGCGACGACATCCTCGCCCTGCCCGTTGAACTGGAAGTCGAAATATAGTTCTCGCGCGCCGGTTGCGGGGTTGCGGGTGAAGGCCACACCGGCGCCCGACATGCCTCCTGCGTTTCCATACACCATGGTCTGCACCGTCACCGCCGTACCGGCCTCGTCGCTGATGCCGTTCAATTTTCGGTAGCTGGCGGCCTTCGCCGCAAACCAGCTGCGGAACACTGCCGCGGCGGCGTCGGCGAGTTGCTCGCGCGGATCTGCTGGAAAAACTCTGCCCGTCAGCGTGCGGTAGCAATCCAGCATTGCAATCGTCAGCGCTCGAAGGTCGCGATGATCAAGTTCCTGCTCGGTCTCCGCCTCCGCTCGCGCGAGCGCCGCTGTTACCAGCAAGTCAAACGGCGCCGTCGGCAAATTCGCCACCACTTCCGCATAACCCTGCACCAGCCGGCGGTAGCTGTCCCAAGCGAGCCGCGGATTCCCGGTCAGGCGAATCACTCCCTCGACGGTGTCCTCGTTCAGGCCGACATCCAACACCGTCTCCATCATTCCCGGCATGGAGACAGCAGCCCCCGAGCGAACAGATACGAGCAATGGCCGATGCGTTGCACCAAATCTCAAGCCGGTCGCGGTTTCGAGCCTGGCTATACCCTTTGCCAATGCCTCCGTCAGATTTTTATCGTCAGCCGGTTGAGGGCGCTGACACCATGCTGTTGGCAGCACGAAAGCCGGGGGCACCGGAAGGCGAACCTGCGCCATCCGCATCAGGTTCCATGCCTTGTTGCCAACCTCACTCGCACCGCCCTTCGACGGTGCAGCTCCAGGCAGAATAAGGTACAGCTCAGCCATTGATCACATCCTCGAGCACATGTTCGCGCAGAACCAGGCTTGCATGCTTTAAGGCGTCGGACGCCTCCTCGAGCTTGCCGCCGACCGCGGTAAACAGATGTAGCTGACGGAAATCTTTGGCGTGCTGGACCGCGCTAGCCGCGAGCGCACGTTCCGCATCGTCGGCCTGATGTTCGAGTGCGGCGATGCGATCGATGGCCGTCAGGAAGTCTTCAGTCTCGGAGCGGCTCGCGTCGCGGCCAATTTGCGTAGCGTGGCCCAACGCCTTGATCCACTCCTCTGACGCTTCCGCCAGCAGCTCGGCCAGGATCTGCAATTCGTCCAGTGGTTTGCCCTCGAGCGTATCCAGACTGAGAAGGAATTCCACGGACTCGAGCTCGTCCGCGGCATCGTCCGCCTTCTCGAGCAATGACAGGAATACCGCGTACTCGGGTCGGCGGCGCACGGTCTCCCGCATCGCTACGACCATCTGGTCGGCGTCATGCTCAAAGCGGCCGGCACGCCGGGCGCGTTTGTCGGCCCCACTGGGCCCGGCGAGCAGTCCGTCGCGCACTGAACTGGCAATCTCGAAGATTAGACCCGCGTGATCTCCGGCGAGGCGCAGCAGTTGTCGCTCTTCGTTGCTGAAGTGGGTTACCAGATTCACCCGGATCCGATCGCGAATGAGCCCATGCGAGAGTCCGGTCAACAAACCTTCGGTCGCAGTCCGGAAGACGAAGCGCAGGAACTCAAGCGCTCCAGCATCGCCGAGCACGTCGCACAGCCGGTCGCCGAAATGCATCGACGATCCGGCGGTGGCCTCGATTGCCTGGTTGACGAGGTGCGCGCCACCCAGTTCCAGGAAGCCGCGATGCCCGATTTCAGCAATTGCCGCGGATTGCAGCAGGGCCACGCGGTCCGGGCCCCGCAGGAACCCTCGCAACTGTTTGCGCGCACGATTCCAGTCGATGAGGAACACGAGGCGTGAGCCGAGAAATTCAAGATTGGCGCGACAGGCATCGGCATCCGTCGCCTCGATGCGCCCGGTCGCCAGATAGAACGGCTCGCCAGCGGCAAGCACGGCCGTGCGCGCGCTTTCCCACTTCGCCGCGCGGGGTTTCAGCATGTCCTGGAAGAATGCAAGGCGCTCGGGATGCACATCAGTATAGGTCACGCTGACGGTCAATTCCTGAACATGGATCACAATCACGTGCGCGTCGGTGGTGCCGATGTCGTTCTGGATCACCAGTTGGCCACCAGTGCGAGTCGCGGTGGTGGCCAAGCCGGGATGAGAGAATTTCAGCTTCGCCGTGCGATTGAGCCCGCGCATGAATGCAGCGACCAATGGACGATCCGCCTCGGCCAGATTGTAGGCAGCGGCTCCATCTATCGTCTCCCCCGCCAGCTCTACCTGCATGACGTTCAGTCGCTTGTGCAAATCCATCACAAGGCAATGCAGACTGTCGGTCCGGTCATGCCCGATTTGCGTCATCGCGGAAATCGCAGCGGGATCGAGCATGTCGTCAGCCGCCGCAGGCAGCGCGCGAAGCAATCCATCGAGCCGAGCGGCAAGCCCGTTCGGGTTCGTTGCGAGCACAGGCGCGGCCATCAAACGCATGTCGTCCGCGATGCGCGCAAGGATTCGCGCGCCGCCTGCCACGCGGCAGGATTTTCCCATCATACGCGCTCCGGCAACGGCCGTGTCGAAATCCGGATCGTCGATGCCGCAGGAGATCCGCTCTCGCTTCAGGGTGGCAACCGCCTGCTCCGGATGCTCGGCATGATCCGACGCCAACTGGAGCAGCGAGAAGGCGTACTTCACCCGATCATTCGCTGCCAACGCGGCATTCAGGCATGCCGCGGGTTGCAATTCCTTTTCGCCGATTGCCGCAAGAATCTGCGTCTTCATCTGCGCCCACCTACTACCTCAGGCGCCGGCGCACCTTGCATGTGCAGCTATGACGCAGTTGCTATGTTGTGTTGTTGCAGTCTGACAGAGCCGCGCGCTCGCAATCTGAGTCTAAGCGCCGCGGTGTTCTTCAGGCAATCCGCACTCCGTTATTCGTGGAACGGATAGAGCCGAAAGAGGTGCGGACCCCGTGCGCTGTTTGGTGGTCATCTTCAACTTGCTGAAACACCGAGCAGTCGTCCGATTAGCGCTGTCACTGCCATCGCCAAACCACCTCCCATTGTCACACGCAACGCTGCACGGCCGAGCGGCGCACCACCGAGATAGGCGCCAAATGCACCAAGGGCAGCGAGGCTGGCGAGAGACAACACCGCGATCGTCGGGATGCCCTGGGAGCGCGGCGCGATGAGGAAAGCAGCTATGGGAACGGCCGCGAAAGACGCGAAGCTGATCGCCGAAATCCACGCCGCCTGCATTGGATGCGCGAGGAACCGCGGCTCGATCCCCAGCTCGTCGCGCAGATGGGAGCCTAGCCGGTCGCGAGCGCTGAGCTGCTCAGCGACTTTCATTGCCAGCTCTTTATCAATCCCTCGCCTCATGTAGATCATTGCGAGCTCGTTCAGCTCTGCCTCTGGGGCGGCGGCGAGCTCGCGTTTTTCGAGCTCGATGTCGGCCCGCTCCGAGTCTCGCTGCGCACTAACCGATACGTACTCACCGACCGCCATCGACATGGAACCCGCCACCAGCCCGGCGATACCGGCGATCAAGACTGCTATTTTCGACGACGACGCGGCAGCGACGCCGATCATGAGGCTGGCGGTCGACACAATCGCATCGTCTGATCCAAGTACGGCAGCGCGCAGCCACCGTGAACGTCCGCTCCGGTGCGCCTCTGGTTGTCGGATCGGTCCACGAATCACAGCGAATCCTGCACACTCAACGTACGAGACGTCCGAGATCCTGTCCGGTATGTCGGCGCCTCAGTCCCGCGCGAAGTCGAGAACTACGCGTGACGCCACATCGCCATGCTCGAGCCGATTGAATATTTGGTTGATCGCAGAGAGAGGCTGCAGCTCGATATCGGCCTTGACCTTGCCTTCGGTGGCGAAGGCGAGCGCTTCGGCCATATCGTGGCGCGTGCCGACGAACGAACCGCGGATGGTTATGCAGTTCGCCACTACATCGAACAGAGGAGCCGGAAATTCGCCCGGCGGCAGTCCGACCAGGACACAAGTGCCGCGCTTCCGCGTCATCCCAACACCCTGCTTGAACGCGATTAGAGAAGGAGCCGTTATCAGGACGCCATGGGCTCCGCCGCCGGTCTTCTTCTTCACGGCGGCTGCGGGGTCTCCCGCCTTGGCATTGATCACCGCGTCGGCGCCGACCTGCCGGGCGTGAGCCAGCTTGGCATCGTCGATATCGATGGCGCAGACAAATAGTCCCATAGCCTTTGCATACTGGATTGCCAGATGCCCGAGTCCGCCACAGCCCGAGATGGCGATCCATTCGCCGGGTTTCGCTTCGGTCTCCTTGATCCCCTTGTAGGTCGTGACGCCAGCGCAGATCAGCGGGGCAGCATCCAAAGGCGCGAGGCCGGCAGGTATATGGGCGACGTAGTCCGGGTCTGCGAGGAGGTACTCGGCAAAGCCTCCGTTTCTGGTATAGCCGCCGAACTGGGCTTCGGGGCAAACCGTCTCCCACGCCGACAAACAATACTCGCAATGACCGCACGCCGAGTAGAGCCAGGGCACCCCGACCCGGTCTCCCTCCTTCACGATCGTCACGCCCGATCCAACCGCAGTGACCAGTCCGATGGCCTCATGGCCCGGAATGAAGGGAAGCGTGGGCTTCACCGGCCAGTCGCCGTGCGCGGCATGGAGGTCTGTGTGGCATACGCCGCAGGCCTCGGTTTTGATCAGGATCTGGCCCGGGCCCGGGGAGGGTATGTCACATTCGCGAAGCGCCAGGGGCTTTCCAAACTCCTGGACCAATGCGGCGTTCATCTTGAGTGGCATGAGTAGTCTCCTTCAAAACTGAAGTTGTGGACCGTACGCCGCATGAGCCGATCCGCGTTGAAGTCAGTCACGGTGCTGGTACAGAACGGTTGCGACACCAAGCGTAGCAAGATCTAATGTTCGGCTCGGCTTTCCATCGGCAATATTTGTTCTTCAGATAACTAAGCCGCTCTCTTGTTTATTGGCTGCTAATCGCAAGCTCTGCATAAAGTGTTCGCGAGATTCTGACTGTTGCGAGGAGAGCGCGGTGCGATTCGCAGAAGGAGGCTCTGCGATTAGACTAGGGATCCGACACGTCGGATCTCCGCTTCAAATGTTTGTTGGAGCGATTGCATTCGCGTTGGCGATCCTCAGCGGCGGGATGGCAATCGCGGCCGGCTCAGCGCAGGAAGCACTATCATCGTCAGCAGCGCCTTCGCCGGCCCAGTCTGCAAAATGGCAGGTTCCCGCATCGGGCGGGACAGGCGCGAGTTACGTAGGCAGCCAGGCTTGCGAGGGATGCCATCAAGCCTCGACGCACGCGTTCAGCGACACCATGATGGGCAACATTCTTATAAAGCATCCGCGGGATCCCGCCGAGCAGCACGGATGCGAATCGTGCCATGGGCCAGGCAGCCAGTACGTTCCCGAAATGGCAGCGGCATTGGGCAAGGGCGCGACGGCTGAGCAAGTGATGCATGGGCCGCCGGCAGAGGCGACGCTGCTCACATTCCGGCCCGACTCGGGCGAATCGCAAGCTCGCGAGAATAGCGCGTGTCTCACTTGTCATCAGAAGGGCGACCAGGCGTTCTGGCAAGCCAGTACTCACGCTTTCCGAGGCGTTAAATGCGTCGACTGTCACGTAGTCATGCACAAGACCTCGGATTACCAGCTAGCTGCCGAGTTCCGAGCTAACCCGTTCATCTATACGCGGCCCGAGACCCAAGTCTGTCTCAGGTGCCACCTCGACAAACAGAACCAGATGAACATGCCTTCGCACATGCCGCTGCGCGAGGGCCTGATGGTCTGCACTGACTGCCACAATCCGCATGGCGGCCCCTATCAGCATCAACTGGTACAGCCGACGGTGAACGAGGTCTGTTACACCTGCCATGCCGAGAAGCGCGGGCCATTTTTGTGGGCGCATCCGCCGGTCATGCAGAACTGCAGCAACTGTCACGACCCCCATGGCTCGACCAACATGTTTCTGCTGAAGGTCTCGCCGCCGCGACTATGCCAGCAATGCCACGTCGGCACATTTCATCCCGGGACTCCTGCCGGTGCGGGTACAGTTTTTGTGTTCGGACATGCGTGCACCAATTGTCATGCGAACATCCATGGCTCGAACTCACCGGGTGGCCTGTTCTTCACCCGGTAGAGGCGACGGAAGCGAATCGAGGTATGCACCATGAAAGACTCGATGAATCACGCGCTCCTCGTATCAGCCGTGCTTCCGGTTTTGTTGGTGTCAGTGTTAGTCGCTTCGCGCGACGCAAATGCGCAGACGACCTTGGGCGCCGTCTCGATGCAAGGCTCTGCAGAGGTAGGCGTATTTCCGGGACCGGTACCCGCTACTAACGTCGCCAAGTACCGCGAGTACAGCGACCTCGCGCAGCAAGTCATCGCGCCGGAACTGCACTTGCTCCTTGGTGATAAAAGCGACGACCGGATCTTTGCCGACTTCAAGGCCTACAATCTGGGGCAGAATAACCAGCTGTATAATCTACACACCGGAGTATATGGCCTGCTCGATATCCAAATTCAGTACCTCGACATGCCGCACTATCTTAGCGACGATGTAGGCTCGATCGCCTTTAGTCAGAACGGCGGCAACTTCAGCCTGAGCTCGCATCCGGCGCCTCCAACCGGCGGCGAACCGCCGGGGAAGAATATCGGCACGTGGGTGAATGCGGTCGCGAATCCGACGGCGATGAGTCTGCTCAATGGGGTCGCGAACCTCAACGTTCGCTACACGCCCGATCCGCATTGGACCTATACCGCCCAGTTCAACTTCCAGAACCCTAGCGGCAACGATTACTCATTCGGTACGATGTTTGGTCCCAGCCCCGGCACCTACAACATTTCGCAGGTAACCCAGCCGGTAAATTACGACATCTACAACTATGGCGTCGGCGTCGAGTACGCCGCCGATTGGTGGACGCTTGGTGCGAAATACAACGGCTCGTTCTTCGAGAATCAAGACTCGGTTCTGACCTGGTCGAATCCGGACGTCTGGAGCGAGCTTTCGCCGACCGGCGCATGCACCAGTTCCGCGATTTATTCGCCAACCGGCGGAACTGGACCGTGCACGGGCCGGATGCAGCTCTATCCGGACAACCAGGCGCACACCTTCACGGTGGATGGCGGTGTAACTTTGCCTCTCAATACGCGCGCGATGGGCAGTCTGTCATACGGCTGGTGGCTGCAGAGCGAGAGCTTCATTCCATACACGGCTAACTCCGCGCTTCCATCACAGCGGCTGCCGCAGAGCAATCTCGGCGGCGACGTACAGCCATTCTTTGCCAACGCAACGCTGGTCAGCAATCCGATTGAGCCTTTGGAGCTCAGAGGCACCTACAGCTACTACGACTACAACAACGAAGATCCTGCGATCACGTTCAAGGGCATTAAGTCGCTCAATGACATCGCCAGCACTTTCACAGCGACCGCCTTCCCGTTCTCATTCTCGGACCAGAACATCGACCTGTCGGCCAGCTATCGGATTACTCCAACGCTGGCGGCGAGCCTGGTGGGACGGATCGATACCGAACACAATAGCGGGCTTATGGTGCTGCAGCAGGACACCACCTCCTACGGTCCGGTGCTCGACTGGACGCCCGCCGACTGGCTCGAATTCCATGGCAGCTACCAGTACGCGAACCGCGACTCGCCAGGTTACAACAACAACCGCACTTCGCTGGTTGAGCAGAATGATGGAAATACCGAGCTCGCCGATCTGCGGCGTTTTGATGAAGCCTCGGTGCACGTGAATCAATTCAATCTATCCGGCTCGCTTCGTCCGTTCCACAGTTCAGAGAACCTACAGTTGAATAGTATCAGTCTCAATGCGGCGATGGATTACGACGACTACAACTATCCGTCCTCAGTGATAGGACTGCAACACTCGTCGGACTACACGCCATCGGTCGGGGTTACCTATCAGCCGAGCGAGGACTTCAATCTCTTCGTCAATTATAGTTGGCAAGCTACCGATTGGAATATGGCCGGGATGCAACGCCAAAGCCACGCACCCAGTCCGATCGAACCTACCTGCCCGGCCACGTTGCCTGATTCGCAGACTCCGCAAAACTGTCCGGCGCAAGTCTGGACCAGTTATGGCCGCGATCAGGGTAGTTCAGTCGATGTGGGAATCGAGACCTCGTTGCCACCCCTGGTTCTCGAGGGGTCTCAACTGCTGCGAAATAAATCGAAGCTGAGTATCAAATACACTTACGCAGTCAGCACTGACCTGACTCACGCCAACGGTGACGCAGCGCTGACCCCTGCGACTTCTTTTCCGAACATCGGCACGCAGTTTCAGGAGCTCATCGTTCAGTATGAGTATCCGTTCAAGAAAAATATGACACTCGACTTGGGTTACTACTTCAATCACTTCGGCGAAAATGACTTTGCCTGGGACAACCTGAAATCGTGGATGGGCAGTGCGTCGCCTAATTCGACCTTCGTGGGCGCAACTTCCTGGACGCCTTATACCGGGAACGCCGGATACATAGCCCTGAAGTATCGCTTTTAGTGGAGAACCGGGTCCGCAAAACCAGTACACATAGGAGATTGAGATGATTACTAAAGCACTGTCCGCATCGTATCTATCTATAACGCTCATCACTTCAGCGTTGAGTCTGTTCCTTGCGACTCCCGCGCGTGCCCAATCGGCTGATGCGACCTATGCCCAGAGTTGCGCTGCATGCCATGGCGATAAGGGACATGGCGACGGTCCGGCTGGCAAGTATTTGAAGCCGCCACCCCCCGACTTTGTGGTCTCGCTCAAAGGCAAGAGCGACGACTGGATCGCGAAAGCTATTTCGCAGGGAGGACCGGCGGTAGGCGAATCACCGACCATGCCTGGCTTCAGTCAGTTCAGCGCAGACCAGGTGAAGGCTTTAGTCGATTACATCAAGAAACTAGGGTCGTAGCGATTGGCAAGCATTGTGAGTAACGGGGAAAAACTGCTGCTCTTGCTGGTACTTGGTGTCGCTCCAGCGCTGGTGACGCTCGCCACTTTTGCCCTGTCCTTCCAACGTGCTGAACACGTAACCTTTTGCGCAGACTGCCACACGATGACGCCATGGATAGCCGACCTCGAGAATCCGAAAAGCAAGTCATTAGCCGCAATGCACTTCGGCAATCGGTGGATCCTGAACGATCAATGTTACACCTGCCATGCCGACTACGGCTTTTTGGGCCCGATTAGAACCAAGCTCGAGAGCATGGGGCACGTTGCGAGGTACTACGGTTTCATGAAAATGCCGAAGCAAATCACGCTTTACAGGCCATTCCCGAACAGCAACTGCTTGCAATGTCACGGCCCGGCGGCAAATTTCCAAAATAATCCCGCGCACGTTGCAGTCATGAAGCCGATTTTGGCCAATCAGCTAAGCTGCGTTACCTGCCATCAACCGATTCATACCCCAGCGGGATAAATATATGCCCAATCTGATCACAGTAGCCGTAATCACTGTTGGCCTCGGATTCCTTCTTGCGGTTCCGTGCATCGTTGAGACCACGCCGATCACGATGTGCTTGTTCTTCTTCTTCGGCATTCCGCTGTTCGCGTTAGGCTTTTTGTCCTACGTTGTTGCGGTCCTTCAGGACTTGCGGCGGCACCAGGTGTTGTAATCTCGAAAGCTCGGAGTCGAGGCGCTCTCTACGCGGTGCAGGCTTCCGGCCTTCAAATCCATCCCTTACGAACAAGAAACACCTTCACCAATTGTGTCAGAGCTACGTAGAGCACGAGTGTGACCAGTAATAGTGGCCAGTAGAGCGCGGGCAGCGGAACGAACCCTAGCCATGGTCCGATCGGCGAAACAGGCAGCCATGCCCCGACTAGCATGATCGCGCCCGAGGTAAGGATCAGCGGCCAACTCGCGCGGCTCTGAAGGAACGGAATCTTGTTGGTGCGGATGACGTGGATGATCAGTGTCTGTGTCAGTAACGATTCCACGAACCAGCCGGTCTGGAACAAGGCCGCCGCGTACGTCGAATCGGGATTCATGGCTGTGGCATGTGCAAAGCGCGCGGCGAGTTCTGGCGGCGGCACCAGACCGAGGTGGTTGCACTTGAACAAAAACCACATGATTGAATACGTCGTGTAATCAAATATCGAGCTGACCGGGCCGATGAAAAGAATGAACCGCGCTATCTCGTCCATGTCCCATGGGCGCGGCTTGGACACCTGCTCAGGATCCACTTCATCAGTGGGAATCGGCACTTGCGAAAAGTCGTAAAGGAGATTGTTGGTAAGGATCTTTATCGGCGACATCGGCAGATAAGGCAGCCAAAGGCTGGCGCCGAGTACGCTGAACATGTTGCCAAAATTCGAGCTCGCACCCATTCGCACGTACTTGACTATATTGGCGAAGACTTTACGGCCTTCGATCACTCCTTCCTCCAGCACCATCAGGCTCTTTTCTAGCAAAATAATGTCGGCGGCCTCCTTGGCGATATCCACCGCGGTATCCACCGAGATCCCGACGTCCGCCATACGGAGGGCTGGCGCATCGTTGATTCCGTCGCCGATGTACCCGACGACGTGTCCCTTGCTTTGGAGGACCTTGATGATGCGCTGTTTGTCGGCTGGTGAGAGCCGGACAAACAGTGCGGTTTTCTTTGCGGCGTCGGCTAACTCGGCGTCGTTGAGCGTCTCGACCTTTGCGCCAGTCAGGACCGTTTCGAGGGAAAGACCGACCTCCTTGCCTATCTTGCGGGAGACCAGCTCGTTGTCTCCAGTCAGTACCTTGACGGTGATTCCGTGTTTTTGCAGAGCGGCGATCGCAGGTCCCGCGGTTTCCTTGGGTGGGTCGAGAAATGCGATATAACCCTTCAGGATTAGATCCTTCTCGTCCTCTTTGTGATAGGCGGGTTTCGGCTGTAAATCGCGATACGCAATCGCGATGACGCGGAAGCCATCAGCCGACAGCTTGTCGTATTCTTCTTTGAGATCCTCAAGCAGTAACGGATCCATCGGCAAGATGTCTCCGTCTAACTCAAACCTTGTGCACTTGGCGAACACTGATTCCGGTGCACCCTTACAGATAAGCCGGTGCGTCCCGCCAGCCTTGCCGACGACAACGGACATCATTTTGCGACTGAAGTCGAAGGGAATCTCGTCTATCTTGATGTAGTCCGCGGTGGCAAGCTTTTGATGCAAGTCCTCATACGTGAGAACTGCGCGGTCGAGAATGTTCTTGAGCCCGGTTTGGAAGTGGCTGTTCAGGAATGCCAATTCCAACACGCCGTCGTCGTCTTTTAGTGCAACGTCGCAATGCTGCTCCAGAATAACGCGATCCATCGTCAGCGTTCCGGTTTTATCTGTGCATAGGACGTCCATCGCACCGAGGTTCTGAATCGAGTTGAGGCGCTTGACAATCACTTTCTTGCGCGACATCAAGAGCGCGCCCTTGGACAGGCATACACTTACAATCATCGGAAGCATCTCGGGCGTGAGTCCCACGGCTACCGCCAGTGCGAACAGGAACGCCTGGCCCCAGTCGTGCTTGGCAAATCCATTGATCAGAAAGACCGCCGGCACCATCACGCCCATGAAGTAAAGCATCAGCCAGGTGAAGTTGGTTACGCCCCGATCGAATCTGGTAGGCGGCGATTCCTGCGTGATAGCGCTCGCCATGCTACCGAGGTAGGTCTTGCGGCCAGTCTCAACGACCGCGGCACTCGCCGAACCGCTCTCGACACTCGTGCCGAGAAAACAGACGTTCCTCAGTTCCAGCGGTGGCTTGCCGGCAGCCGCGTCAGGAGGATCAAACTTCTCTACCGGAAACGCCTCCCCCGTCAGGCTCGCCTGCGTCAGGAACAAGTCCCTGCAACCAAGCAGACGAATGTCCGCGGGTATCATGTCACCCGCCGCGAGCCGGATCACGTCACCAGGTACCAGTTCGGCCAACGGGATTTCGCGCTCTTTACCGTCCCGGATCACAGTCGCAGTCACGTGAATCATCGCCTTCAGCTTGGCGGCTGCTGCATCGGCGCGTGCTTCCTGGAAGAATCGAAGCGATACGCCGAGCACCACCATAATCAGCATCAACACGCCGCCAGCGTTGTCGGATCTGCTCTGCGCCGTCGCGAACGTAATAGTTGCCAGCGCTGACAGCAGGATCACCAAGGGGTTCAGGCACGCTTTGATAAACAGCTTGAGGCGCGGGAACCGCTGCTCATCGCCGACCGCGTTTGGACCATACTCATTTAGTCGTCGCTGAGCTTCCGCTTCAGTGAGACCGTTTTCTGCCGTCTTTAGTTCTGCGAACAGGTCGCCCTGATCTGCCGCGGCGATTCGTGTGAGACGGGGCGATACCTCGATGCCGCCGTCAGCATGCTTGAAGTTCTTCGGCAGAAGTGAGCTTGCCACCTGGGTCATGGACGTGCGGGGAAGACTGGCTCGACAGTACTAAGGCTACAATTCCTCTGATTGATCCATTGCGCTGAGGCGTAGCGGAACATCTCCGCGACTTCGGCGAAGTCTCTTCAAAGTTACGGA
>Ga0070761_10001518_pt1 | contig 14513 bp, 9 predicted proteins | sample HubBroMetageREF1_FD_66724 | JGI IMG/M metagenome (GOLD analysis project Ga0070761, IMG submission 66724) | Reference soil microbial communities from the Hubbard Brook experimental Forest, New Hampshire, USA - Hubbard Brook CCASE Soil... | ecosystem: Environmental > Terrestrial > Soil > Temperate...
CCCTGCTTGTCCGTGGTGTAGCCGAACAGCGGGCTGGTCTGTTGGCCCGCGGAGTTGAAGCTGAGCGACAGGTTCTCCCCGCCATAGAAGGACCACAGCGGATGGTTCAAGAAGTTATAGCCGTCGATACGGAACTGCAATTTCTTCGATTCGGAGATCTGGAAGTTCTTAAACAATCCCAGGTCGGAGTTGAAGAACCACGGTCCATAGATGGCTGGCAGCACCGTCGGCCCGTTCTGCCCGATACTCGTCGGCTGGGCGAAACAGTTCCCATTGATGAACTGGTGCGGCGCCAGGTTCGCCGTCGGGTTGCAAGTGAGGATCGGGGTCAGTTGCAGGTTGGGGGTTCCCAGCAGCGAGGTGTCGCTGGCGGCGTAACCCCCAACGGTGGCCGCGTCGCCAAAGTTGAAGTCGTTACCGGCGCTGAGCCCGGTCAGGTTGGCACCGCTTTCCAACTGGGTGATGCCGGAGAGCTGCCAGCCATTGACGAATCCGCCCAGTATCTTGTCGGTGGTGTGGCTTCCCAATTCGATCGAGTAGGCGGCGTTGAAGATGTGCGTGCGGTTGGCAGGCTGCACTCCGTAATCGTTGGCCAAGTTGAACGGATCGGCATTGGCGTTGACTATGCCCATGGCCTTGCCGTAGGAATAGTTGAAGTTGATATTGTAGTGGCCCTTGGAGCGCACCCAGGTTACCTGCATCGCATTGTAGTTCGCATACAGGTTATTGGTCGCCAGGTAGGTACCGTCCGAGTAACCCGGATACGGAACAAAATTGTTTGAATTGAGATTGTTCGGGTTCACGCCGCCGTTATTCGATGACAGCATGGCCCCCACCGGAACCATGTTGATGTTGCTACCTGCCCCCGAGCCGTTGTTCTGAAGATCCCGGCTGCGGTTGCCCACATAGGCTACTTCCAGCAAGCCCGACCACGGTGTCCGTTGCGATACGGTGATGTTCCAGGTGTCCGTGTAGGGTTCCTTATTGTCGCTGCTGTTGACCCCGTCGGGAGATAGGGCCTGACTCGCGATGTTCAGCGTGTCCAGCATACTTGCGTACAAATGCGGTATCGACGTCCCTCCCGGACCGGAGTTCTGCGATTGCGCCGTGACTGTGTCGACGCCCGCGGCGACAGACAGGCCGGTGGTGAACTGCCCCGAGTGGTAGTAGTAGCGGCCCCATCCGCCGCGCAGCACGGTTTTGCCGGATCCCGTCAAATCGTACGCAACGCCAATGCGGGGTTGGTAGAACAGGGCGCGGTTCGGGAATCCGCTCAGCGGCACGCTGCTGTCCTTGCCATGCCATTCCCACCCGCTGTATACCAGGGGGCTGGCCGTGGAACTGTAATCCGAGGGAACGAAGATCGGAAAGCCGTTCCCCGTGCGATCGATCCAGGGTTCGAAATGGGTGAACCGCAGGCCGTAGTTCAGTGTCAGCCGCTTGGTAACCTTCCAGTCGTCCTGCAGGAAGCCCTCATACGTGTTGTAGGATACGTTGTTGACATTATTGAAGGACGATTCGTTATAGCCATAGGACAGGTTGCCCGTGATCAAGTCCGCGTATTCGTTGCCCCAGGTGCTAGGGCTGCCGCCTCCCGACCAGACCTCCAGGTCGCCGTTGGTGTTGCCATTAGCAGGTTGCGAATTGCGGATCCACTCCCAGAAGAAGCCACCCTTCACCGTATGAGTTCCCACAACCTTTGTGAGGGTGTCGCTGAGGCTTGGCATCCACTTGTCCGCATACAGGCCCGCCGAAGGACCGCCTACTTCGAATCCGCCCGGGTTGAAAACCAAGGCCGCTTCCTGGTTGTCCCATCCTAAACCGCCGAAGGAGGGGATTTGCGACACGCCATTCTTGTACAGCCCACCATAGGTATAGCCGACGTCGGTGCGGTCCACCTTGCTGGGATCGGCGAAGACGTTCGGGAAACCGATATAGGTGTAGCCGAACACGAACTCGTTGGTCATGGAGGGGCTGAAAACGTGGGTTAGGGAGGCAGTCACCGAGTCCGATCTGTTCTTGCCGAGAATATTGGTAGGATAGGGAACCTGTTCGTCCTGCGTCCACCATAGGCCCACTGGGAACTGCTGCGTCTCGCGCTGCAGGTTATAGCGCACGAACAGCTTGGTGTTGTCGCTGATGCTATAGTCCACGCGGGACATCCACTGCGTGTTGTTCTGGTTGAAGTAGGGCGAGTCCACGTAGTTGAAACCGCCGGTTTGGGCCGGGTTGGCATTCGCCGCCGGATACAGCTTCATCAGGGCCAGCATGTTGGGATCGATGCCGCCCACTCCGGTTTGCGGAATCTGGCCATTTGGAAACTGCGCCATCCCCAAGGCATTAAGCTGTCCGGGAGGTCCGCCGGAGGCGGTAATAGCGCCTTCTCCGGCAATCGACGACGGAGAGAAATTTCCCGTCAACTCGCTGGCGGTGGGTACCGTGGCGCGCACCAGGGACGCATTCAGCACTTGATAGAAGTATTCGAAACCGGTGAAGAAGAACAGCTTGTTGCGGTTCTTGTTGAATCTGGTGCCGGGGATCAACACCGGGCCGCCGATGGTGCCGCCAGGATAGAAGTATTTGTTCGGCGGTAGCGCAACGCCATCCTTGTTGAAGATCCAATCGTTGGCGTTCAAGACGTAGTCGCGGGCGTAGAAGAACACGGAACCGTGGAACTCGCTGCCGCCGGACTTGGCAATCGAACTGATAACGATGGGCCCCTTCTGGTTCTCGGCGCTGAAATTTCCAGCCAAGATCTTGAATTCGGAGATCATGTCCGAATTGGGATTGACGGGTGTATCGCAGTTGCAACCTGGGTCCGAAACGTGTGCGCCATCCGCCGTGATGTCCAGCGAATTGGTGGGCAATCCGTTGTAGGAATAGGCTGCGTTCAGCGGGCTCTGGCTGCCGGCGGCGCCGTTACCGTTAATGCCGATCGTTTCGCCGGTGTAGTTGGCGATGTTGTTGGTGCCGTTCGAGATACCGAATCCCGGCATGATTTTGATGTACTCGGCGGCGTTGCTGCCCACTTGGATGTAATTTTGCAACTCCTTGGTTGTCAGCGTTTCGGATTTCTCGCCGGAATCCACAGGCACGATTGTGTCGGCCACACCCAGCACTTCGACGGTTTCCGAAGTGTTGCCGACCTTCAGTGTTACGTTGACGTTGCGCTTCTCGCCACCCAGCAGCAAGATGCCAGGCGCGTCGTAGGTCACGAAACCCTTGGCTTCCACCGTCAGCTTGTAGGTAAGGTCGCCGACGGCCATACCGGCAAAAGTATAGTAGCCGTCGCTATTGGTGACGGTTTCGCGCGTGTCGCCGGATTTTTCGTTGACAAGTTTGACCTTGGCCTGCGGCACAACGGCGCCAGACGGGTCGGATACCTCTCCGGTCAGAGTGGCGGAGGTAAATTGCGCCGGCAAGTTCATGGCCGACAAAATCAACAGGGCCAATCCGACGAGGATTACGGTGCGGCTGTTCATAGGATTTCTTTTGCTCCCCTTTTTGTACTGCTGCCCACACACATGGAACTGGACAAGGCTCCAATTCGAAGACTTTCAAGCGTGATAACGAGACTCTCGTAATATAAATCCACTAGAGCCGTACGTAAAGGCTAAAGCTGTTAACTCACTCGAACAGAGCGGTTACTTCCAGAAACCCCTTTCTTTTCAGGCGCGTTACTGCTACATTATTTTCAGTTACAGTAGTCGGCGGGGGGTTAACGCCTCGCGGGGAGGAACGCGCAAGTCGTTCAAATGCTTGGGGAAAAGCCCATGTCGGCTGTTCCGGATCGTGACCGCTGCAAGGCTGAACTGGAAGCGGTGATCGCGTCGGGGATCTTCGCGAAGGCGCCCAGTTTGGCGCTGCTGTTGGAGTACGTCTGCTCGAAATACTTCGAAGGCCAAGCCAACCAGATCAAGGAATACAACATCGCGGTGGAGGCTTTGGGCCGGCCCGCAAGCTTCGATCCCAGACAGGATTCGATCGTCCGCGTGGAAGCCTTCCGGCTGCGAAAGCGGCTGAAACAGTACTACGAAAACGAAGGCGCGGCCCGCCATTTGCGTATCGCAATCCCGTCCGGGCAATACGTGCCGCAGTTTCTAGAGAACGACCGGCCCGCCAGCAATGGCGAAGCGCACGATCCAGGCCCCGATATCGGCGATTATGAGGAACTAGCGTTGGACCGAGCGCTGCTTGCGGCGCCGCATTCGGAATTGACGCTAGCTCCAGCGCCGCCCGTCGTGGCGCCACCCGCCATATCGCGGCGGCCGGTGCCTTCCTTGTGGGTCAAGTCTACCGCTTTCTTTGGGCTGGCATTGATCCCGGCTTTGGTCGTTTCGGTGTGGTATTTCCGGGCGCATTCGGCTGCCAAGGCCCTCAGTGCGCAGAAAATAGTATCCGTTCCGCTGGGCTCCGAGTCCGAGGAAATCAGAATCCTGTGCGGCTCTTCCGCCGCGCGGTATGTGGATCGGGCTGGTAATATCTGGTCCGGCGATCGGTTCTCCCGGGGCGGATCCGTCTTCACCACTCCCAACCACGTGATCTCCCGGACGCCCGATCCGGAGTTGTTCCGGTCCAGACGCGAAGGCGATTTCAGTTATGACATCCCCTTGAAGCCCGGCGTTCATGAGCTGCATTTGTACTTTGCCGAGACGCTGTTCGGAGAGAACAACACGGCCGCAGGCGGTGAATCCAGCCGGGTCTTCAAGATCTCGATTAACGGAAAAACGGTGCTGTGGTCCTTCGATGCGCTTTCCGACGCAGGCGGCAGCAACACCGCCGACGAGAAGATATTCAAGGACATTTCTCCGGCCGCGGATGGCATGCTGCACGTACAATTCACCGGGCTGGTCAACAACGTGCCTTTCCTCAACGCATTGGAGATTGTGCCGGGCATCCCGCGCAAGATGCGCCCGGTGCGTATCGTAGCGCGCCCCCGAAACTATACCGATCAGCGAGGCCAAGTGTGGGGCGCGGACCGTTACTTTAGCCATGGTTTCGCCGTGCCGCGCACCGAGCCGGTTTCCAATACCGCGGACCCGGAGATGTTTCAGGCCGAGCGCTTTGGCAACTTCAGTTATGCGATCCCCGTGGCCGCAGGCCGCTACACGGTGAACATGCGATTTGCGGAAACCTGGTTCGGCCCGGGTGAGCCTGGCGCCGGGGGACCGGGCAGCCGCACCTTCGATGTGTACTGTAACGGAATCGCGCTTTTGCGCAATTTCGATGTTCTCAAGACCGCCGGGGGCGCGCGGCGCGCCATAGAAAAAAGCTTTCACGGAGTCGCTCCGAACGCCCAAGGCAAGATCGAACTATCGTTTGTGCCGGTCGTCAACTACGCCTGTGTCAATGCCATCGAGGTGCTGGACGAGAGTAACTGAAGACCGGCTGCCGGGTAGGGGGTGCTTAACCGAACTGGAGAGCCTGTGTCAGTTTTGGCGTAGGACGGCTGGCGGGGCGGGCAATTCTGCCCGCAGCCGCATACTTTTCCCAATGTCGGGAAATGCTGCGGAATGTGGTGGGGCGGACCTCCAGGTCGGGGTGCCCTCTGGGCCGGGTCCTCCAGGACCCGCTCTCTCGCGCAAGGGAACAGGCGGGCGTAGACGCCCGCCGCAGGCCTGGAGGCCCGCCCCACGATTAATACAGGTGTTCGGTTGGGAAAAGTATGCGGCATTGGTCTGCTCGCCTCGTGTCTATTCCGTCACCTTCGTCTCCGCGACGGCGGTGTCGCTCTTTGACTTCGCTGAACTTCACCAGCCGCGGCACCGCTGCAGTTGATTGGCGGCCGGCTGGGCGAAAGCCGCAGCCGAGCACAGACCGCCATTGGGATTGTGCAAGCCCAATTGTCGATGTGTACTCATTTCTTGACCTCCTATATCTGAAATACCGATTTCTACACTGCGTCGCCCCGATCAGCGCGGTTCAGCAGGCAGTGACGCGACACCGCTATGAGCCGGACATGACGAAATTGGTTCGGGAGGGCGGCGACTCCGCCCTCCGGATTATAGCGGCCTCTTGACTAGGGAACGGTGAAAGCCAGGTTGCTCGTGAGCGTGGTCCCTCGGGAGGTTACTACCTGAACTACGCCGGTGGTGGCGGTAGTGGGTACGGTCGTGGTGATTTCGGTACTCGAGACCACGGTGAACGTAGCCGCGACACCGTCAAAAGTGACGCTGGTCGCCCCTGTCAGCCTGTTTCCCAGGATCTTGACGGCGGAGCCGGCTCTGCCCGAGGTCGGCAATGTTTTCACAAATGGGCCGAGACCCATGGACAAGCTGAAGACGGTACCGTTGCAAGTGGGGCAGCTTGGCCAATCGGCCCCTCCCTCTGAAGTCACCCCGTAGAACGTCCCACTGGTGTCCTGGATGAGGTACGGTCCGGGTTGGAATTCTGAGACGACGCCGTCGGTGCCGTCGAAGCTGTGCTCCGTGGTCAGTGAGCCGCTGGGGGTGATCTGGAAGATCGTGCCGTAAGTCCCGCTGGCCCCGCCGCTTCCCGTCATCCCGTAGAAGTTCCCGTCGGTGGCCAGCATCAGCGCCAGGGGATCGGCGCCGTCGGCGCAATCTGCCAAGCTGCAAAAGCTGTAAAGCGTGGTCAGCGCGCCGCTGGGGGTCATGGTAAAGAAGGTGCCGCCGCCGTTGGCCATGCCGCCGACGCCGGTTACCCCGTAGAAGTTCCCGTTGGCGCCCTGAACCAGCGCGGCGTAGGGTTGTTCGCCGTCAAGGCAACCTGAGACGCTGCAAAAGGAGTAAAGCCTCGTAAAGTCGCCTGCCATGGTGATTTTGAAGATCGTACCGCCGCCGTAGGCCCCGCCATTATGCGTGACGCCGTAGAGGTCTCCGTTGGCGCCCTGCACCAGCGCCGTATAGGGCCCGTTTCCATCCAGGCAGTAACCTTCCGTGTTCTGCGTCTCGCAAAACGAGTGCAGCGTGGTCTGCGCGCCTGCCAGGGTAAGTTTGAAGATTGTGCCCTGGCCGTACGCTCCACCGCCCTGCATTGTTCCATAGAGGTCCCCGTTGCTGGCCTGCACCATCGTCGCGTTGGGACCGGTGCCGCAGTCTACAGTACATGAGCTGGCATCGGGAGTGAAAGCGCCGCTGGGAGTGACTCTGTAGGCCACCCCGGGCGAATTTGATACCCCGTAGAAATCCCCGTTGGTGGCCAAAACCAGCCCCGCCCAGCTTCCGGTTAGGCCCTCGGTGTAAAGGTTATCGAGGATCGTTTCCGTCCCCGTGGTGCTGATTTTGAACACCGTGCCGCTGCTAGACGGCGGACTTTGGTTCCCGCCGGCCTCCGTGGCCCCATACAAGTATCCGTTGGCGCCCTGCACCAGCCCGGTGGGATAGCTGCCGTCCGGGGGGGTGCCATATATCCCTCCGAAGCTGTGCAGCGAGGTAAAGGTTTGAGCCTGCGCCGGAATTGCGATCCCGGCCAAGGCTAGAGTGAGCGCGAATGTCGCGACGATGTGAATTACTTTTTGCTGTCGAAGGTTCTTCATTGATAGGCTCCTGGGTTCTGAACTGATATAAGTTCCGGCTGGCTGAGTGCCCGCTCGGCCGTTCAGCTAAGACGGCGGAAGATGACGCCAAAAGCTGACACGCGAATTTCGTTTTGCGGTTGTGGCAGTTTTCCCCTACGGTTTGCGCCGTCTCTATGTGTGGGTCTGTCTGGCGTACCCTACTGGACCGTACAGTACCGGTCAGGGTGGCGCACAACGTCCTATGATGAAGTGTGGCGGAATCCGGGCAAGGGGAGATCACCGCGCTCCTGGCGCGCTGGGAGCAGGGAGAATCCGGCGCAATCGAAGCATTGGCCCCGTTGGTCTACGATCACCTGCATGCCATCGCGCAAGGCTATCTGCGCGGCGAGCGGCCCGATCATACGCTGCAGCCCACGGCGGTGGTCAATGAAGTCTTCGTCGACCTGCTGCGCATGCGCCGGCTGTCGCTCAAGGACCGCGCGCATTTCTTCACCTTCGCCGCACAACTCACCAGACGCGTCCTCATCGACTCGGCGCGCATGGCCAAGTCGGAGAAGCGCGGTTTGGGCTGGAAGCGCGCACCCCTGGACGCCGAGCTGGCCTGGCTGGGGGGCGAGACGGCCGAGTCCCTGGATCTCTCGCAAGCGCTCAACGATCTGGCTGAATTCGATCCCATCAAGACGCGCATGGTCGAGCTGCACTACTTTCTGGGCTGCACCGTGGATGAAACCGCCGATATCCTGGGGGTTTCCAGCCGGACGGTGGCGCGCAGCCTGCTTTTTTCGCTATCTTGGCTGCGCGAGCGCCTGGGCTAGGCTTGGTGGCGCACGATGAACCCCGCTGAACTCGAGCGCTTTCACGAAGTCGAAGAAGTGTTCTACGCCGCGCTGGAGCTGCCGCCGGGCGGCGAGCGCGATGCCTTGATCGCCGAACGCTGCGGCGTCGACGAGAACCTCTGCGCTCGGGTCGCTCTCCTGCTCGCACATTGCGAGCACATCCGCGCCGCGGCGCCCGCACCCGCGCGTCCCCTGCCGCGGTTCGGCGCGTGGCAGGCCGTGAAGCTGCTGGGGCGCGGCGGCATGGGCACCGTTTATCTGGCCGAACGCGCCGACGGCGCCTTTCAGATGTCGGCGGCCGTAAAGGTAGTGCCGATGGCCCTGGCCTCCCATGAGATCGAAGAGCGCTTCCGCCGCGAGCGCCAGTTCCTCGCCAGTCTGGATCATCCGAAAGTTGCGCGCCTGATCGATGGCGGCGTCACGGAGACCGGCCTCCCTTACCTGGTAATGGAATTCGTCGGCGGCCTGACCATCGACCTATTCTGCGACGCCCACCAACTCGACACGCGCGGCCGCATCGCCCTCATGCGCCAGGTTCTGGACGCGCTGGCCTACGTGCACGGCCGCCAGGTGATCCATCGCGACGTGAAGCCGTCCAACATCCTAGTGGACGACGCGGGCAACGTGAAGCTGCTGGATTTCGGCACGGCGCGCCTGGTGGACGTCACCGCCGAAACGGCGCTCACCAAGACGGGCGTCTTCGCCTTCACGCCGGACTATGCCAGCCCGGAGCAAGTGCGTGGCGAGCCCCTGGCCGTAGCGTCCGATCTCTACTCGGCTGGCGTGCTGCTCTACCGCTTGCTGACGGGCCGCTTACCCTACAGGATCTCAGACCCGTCGCCGGCCGGCGTGGCCAATGTCATTGCTCGCGAGCAACCCGAGCCATCCCGTCTCGATACGCCACTGGATGCCATTCTCTCGAAAGCCCTGAGCAAGGATGCCGCCGGCCGCTATCGGTCCGCAACGGAGATGGATGCAGACCTGGCGCGTTACCTGGAAGGGCAGCGGGTCCGCGCGCGGAAATCGCGCAAGAAGGTTTGGATGGCGATGGCGGTCGTGCTGGCCATTGCCGGCACCTGGATTTTGGGGTGGCAAGTACTGCGCGCTCCGTCTCACCAGCTCATACCTTTTGATGCAGGCGTTCCGAACGCCATGCAGCCGGCGCTTTCCAGTGACGGCAAGTGGCTGGCGTTCGCCGCGCCCGCAAAAGATGGGACGCGTCCGGACATCTGGATCAAACCTATGCCGAACGGCGCGGCCCAACGCGTGACCGCGGGCGATGCCGCGAACGACGAACCTTCGCTGTCTCCCGACGGCCGATGGCTGGCGTTTCATTCCGCGCGCGCACCTGCCGGGATCTATTTGCAGGCCGCTTCCGGCGGTGCGGCGCGGTTACTGGTGGAGGATGGCCGGAGCCCGCGCTTTTCGCCGGATGGCAAGTGGGTCGCGTATCTGAACACGGCCGAGAACGGCGGGGACGTCCAGGCTTTCAATACGCGCATGCTATATATTGTGCCGGCACAGGGAGGCGATCCCGTGCGGCTAGCCAGGAACGCATCGTCGTTCCAGGGATTCGCCTGGAGCGCCGACAGCCGGAATGTGCTCTTCCTGTCGCTTGACGAGGGCGCTGCGCCACGGCTGTGGAGCGCCCCACTGGATGGCGGACCCGCTGCGCTGGTGCCCGACTTCAGCGAAGCAATATCCTTGTACGCACGCGCTTGCGCGGTGGCGGGAGAGCGGTTCCTTTACTCCTACACGGACGGTAAGGAAAAGGGCGCGGCGCTGGGCGGATTCCTGCTCAAGCCGACCCTCCGCGCCAGCCGGTACTCCAGTGCGCAGTCCCAAGCACAGTTGCCGATTTCCGGTTGCGCCGCATCCGGCGCGGGCATGATCCTGGCCGATGGAGTAGACAATCAGTCAAGCGCCTGGACGCTGCCGCTCGACGCGGAGAGCGGAGCCGTACGCGGACCGCTCGCCTCCCTGGGTGAACTGCCGCGCGGAGGCCCGCAATTCACACCTGACGGCGGTGCGTTCCTGCTGGAGACGGCCGGCGCCGCGAGTGTCCTGCGGGATTACCGGACCGGAAAGGGTAGAGAATTGCCGGGAGCGGAGATCCTCAGTTCCGACGGTCTCTTTGTCCTCGAAGCGAGCGCCCGGAGTGCCGGCAGGGCTCCTCGGATCTCAAGAGTTCTGAATCTGGAAACGGGCGACTCTTGGGGATCGATGCAGGGCGGCGGGGTGGAGTGGGATCTCTCGCGTGGCGGCCAATGGTTACTCAAGACAAGCATAGAGGGACACCGCACGATTGTGGCCTGGGATACGAGAACCTCCGAGCATAAGCCGATTTACTCGCATCCTAGTGCGAACCTGTACCTGGCCAGCTTCTCCAACGACGGGCGCTGGGCGGTCTTCACGTCCGAGGAGGGCGCCGGACCGCCGCACATGTGGGCCGCGCCGTTTCGCGGCTTGCAGGATGTTCCGCTCGCGAACTGGGTGGACCTCGGAATAGGCGATTATCCCCGCTGGTCCCCAGGCGGAGGCCGCATTTACTTCACGCAGGTACATGACGGGTTCGAGTGCATCTTCACCCGCGCCGTGGATCCCGTAACCAAACAGCCAGTGGGTGCGGCGAGTGCGGTACAGCACTTCCATGGCCGGATGACGCCAATGGGGATGGCGCCGGGGACTTTCCGCATATCCGTGGCGCAAGACAAGATCGCGTTCGCTCTGGGCGAACAGGTGCATCAGTTGTTGCAGTGGAAGTAGCTACGGCGTCACCTTCGTCTCGGCGACAGCGGTGTCGCTCGCGGCTGAGTCGTAACCGGCAGCCGAGATACTAGCTGTGTCTTTCACTTCCTTGCCTGCCGCCGCAGTCACGTTTACCGTCAAGGTTACAATCGCCGTGCCGTTCACCGCCAGATCGCCGATGGCGCACCGGACAGTGGCCGTCCCGGTACAAGTTCCGGCGGTGGTGGAAACGCTTGCGAAGGTGCTACCCACCGGCACGCTGTCGCTGACCACCACCTTGGTTGCCGGGTCGCGCCCATTGTTGACGACGGTAATGGAATAGGTGAGGCGTGGATCCCCTGAACAAACGGCCCATAGGACCCGTGACCGAGGTGCGGCATTTCCACGGACCGCTGACGCCAATGGGCATGGCGCCCGGGACTTTCCGCATCTCGGTGGCGCAAGACAAGCTCGGGTTTGCGCTGGGCGAGCAGGTACATCAGTTGTTGCAGTGGAAGTAAATATTTTACAATTCAACTCTTGACAGATGGCGAACAAACGGCGAAACTAGCCCATGGAGGAAGTAACTGTGATTTGTGACGCCCTATTGCCCGAATTCGATCAAGAGATGGCCAACACCCGCAAGACATTGGAGCGCTGCCCGGAGGACAAGTACGGCTGGAAGCCGCACCCCAAGTCCTTCAGCATGGCGTCCCTCGCGACACACATTGCCAACATGACCGGTTGGACCACCGACGTCATGGAGAAGGATTCGTTCGACATCGCGCCGGTAGGTGCACCGCCGTATAAGGAAGACCCGGCAGCCTCTCGGGAAGTGTTGCTGGCCAAGTTCGACCAGAACGTGGCTGCCGCGCGCGCGGCGTTGGCCGGCGCCAGCGACGAGCGTTTCGCGCAGACCTGGTCGCTGCTGGCGGGGGGCGAAACCCTCCTTAGCATGCCGCGCGGCGCCTGCATCCGCAGCTTCGTGATGAACCATACTATCCACCATCGCGCGCAACTGACCGTGTATTTGCGGCTGAACGATGTGCCGGTGCCTGCGATTTATGGTCCGTCGGCCGATGAGCAGGGGTAGCCGACGGGGAACGCTCGGATAGCGATTTCTTTCGGTAGTGGCTCAGTCTGGATACGATGGCTTTGTGGGGCGGGCAATCCTGCATCGTGGGGCGGGCCTCCAGGCCTGCGGCGGGCGTCCACGCCCGCCTGTTCCGTTGCGCCAAGAGCGGGTCCTGGAGGACCCGGCCCAGAGGGCACCCCGACCTGGAGGTCCGCCCCACAACGTCCCGCAGCATTTCCCGACATTGAGAAAAGTAAGTGGCATTGGGCAATCCTGCCTGCGGACGCGCTTTCCAGCGCGTCCAAGCCGGTTGAAAGCCGGCTTGCAGCCAATCGGTTAGGGATAATCTGCAGCAACAGGCGTTTCTCCGAGCTAGCCGTTTTCGACGCGCTCCTTTATATCCGAGTACGCCGTATCGATGAGCCTATTTAGCGCTGCGGCGTTTGTGGCCGTCCCCGGTCTTAGCTTCACATGGCGCATGAACTTGCCGTTGCCTTGCAACAAGCGGGCCGGATCCGGCAGCGCTGCGCCGTGAAAGAACCCCACGTTTACGTGCGAAGTGAATACATTGACGTAGCCGAAGGGCGCATCTCCCAAACATGCAACCGGACAGCCGTCATGCAAAAGCTCCCGGACTTCGTCCCCGCATTTTCGCATCGCCTCAAACCACTGAAGCGCGATGGCTCCCAATTCACCGGCGTGCTCTTTCATCCACGCATCGATGGCTGGATCCCGCTCGACAGCGCCGTTGAATCGCAACAATTCCGTTCTCATTGCCGGAGTGCGCGGCCGTTCCGCCGTCTTGGAGCACCAGCGCGGCCTCGCCGATTTCGAAATCACGCCCGAAACTCCGCGGCGCGATCCGCCGCCCAGTCGCGGAACGTTCGCGCCGGCGCGCCGGTGACCTCGGCGACCGTGGATGTCACAAACGCGGGTTGACCAATTGCCGCAGCCCAGGCGTCGAGCAGCATATTTACGACAAACGCAGGCATGAGAGTGAGCAACTCGCGCCGCGCCTCATCCGGCGAGATCTCTTCCATGCGCAGCGAGCGGCCGATCACACTACCAAGTGTCGAAATCTGCTCGGACTGGCTCAGGGATTGAGGCCCGGTGAGAACGTATTCCGCTCCGGCGTGTCCACTCTCACACAACGCGCGGACCGCGACCGCGGCGATGTCACGCTCGTGGATCGGAGCCGTACGCGCGGCGGCATGCGGCCAGCGCACCACATCGCTGCCGGCGCGGATCCGCTGCGCCCACCAGAACCGGGCATTCGCGGCGAACATTCCGGGCCGCAGGAACGTCCACTGGCGTCCTGAGGTTTCGATCAGCCGCTCGATTTCCGTGTGTAGCGCCGTGATTGGATTAGGCTGCCCGCCTTGGAAGAAGGGGTGTGCCGTTTTGTACGGAGAAGAAAGGAATACGATGCGCCGCGTGTGCCGCAGGATCCGCTCCAGGGCGGGAGCGACGGTGGCCGGCGGGGCGGTCCACACCAGGAACACCGCATCGATGCCATCCAGGCATTCGTCCAGGGTCTCGGGGAGAGTGAGATCTCCGCGAACTACATCGACGGGTGGCGGCAAACCAGCCGTGTGCGGGTTGCGTGCCAGCGCGCGGACTCGCACGCCCGCGGCAAGCAGTTGAGAAAGAACCTGGCGGCCGGCGTTGCCGGTAGCTCCAATTACCAGGATGCGATTCATGCAAGACCATTCTACCCATCGTTTTATCCCGTTCATCTGCGTTCATCGGTAACAATGGTCCGCGCTGCCCGTCATAAAGGTCTTAGGGGGACAACGCCTTTGGCAACCTGGCGGCACGATCTGGCCTACGCATTTCGGCGGCTTTCCAAATCGTCTGGCTTTGCGGCGGCCGCGGTAGTCTCGATCGGCCTCGGCATCGCGGCCAACGCCACCATCTTCTCGATGGTCGGCAGGTTCGTGCTGCGACCAGCGCCGGTGGGTAATCCGAGCACGCTGATGACGCTGCACACAACGCACCAGGGCGAGTGCTGCAACGCCTTCTCCTGGCCGCTTTTCGCCGATCTGCGAGCGCAAACCAAGACCTTCTCCGGCGTGGCGGGCTTTTACGAACTGCTGCCAGCCTCCATCGGCGGCCAGGGCGAGCCGGAACGCGTGTGGGGCCAAGCCACTACCGCTAACTTCTTCGACGTCGCGCAACTGGGCATGACGCTGGGCCGCGGTTTCACCAACGCGGAAGAGCGTTTGCCGGTAATTGTCATCGGGCACGGTCTCTGGCAGCGCCGCTTTGGCGCCGACCCGGCCATCGCCGGCAAACGCATCGCGCTATCGGGACAGCCTTTCACCGTGGTGGGTGTCGCGCCGCCTGCTTTCCGCGGTCTCGACCTCATCCTCGACTGCCAATTCTGGGTCCCGCT
>Ga0070761_10001519_pt1 | contig 14509 bp, 13 predicted proteins | sample HubBroMetageREF1_FD_66724 | JGI IMG/M metagenome (GOLD analysis project Ga0070761, IMG submission 66724) | Reference soil microbial communities from the Hubbard Brook experimental Forest, New Hampshire, USA - Hubbard Brook CCASE Soil... | ecosystem: Environmental > Terrestrial > Soil >...
TTCGCCACGCGAATCAGCATCAATATTTCATCCGCGCGATAGCAGTGCGCATGCACGTAGCGTTTGCCTTCCATCACTTCCACCAGCGGGTCCAGCCGCACATCGCGCCGCGGCGGAATCAGGTTTCGTTCGCCGGCCGCTTTGCGCTGGTTATAATCGTCCCACTGCTTCTTGTATTCGCGCGCTTCGATGAACGCCTGCCGGATCACTTCTTCCACTCCCAGCCGTGTTGCCGGATAGCGTGGCTGCACTCCCGGCGGCGGCTCGAAATTCGAGTGCTTAGGATTTTCGCCGAGCGCGAACTTGATTCCGGGCAGCGCGCCCTGAAACGGCAGTTCGCTGGCGGGCTTGCCCCAGCGCAGCTTGATGACGATCGTTTGCCCGCCGATCGGGTTGGCGCTGCCATGCAAAATATTAGCGGTAGTCACGCCGCCCGCCAGATCGCGATAGATATTGATATCATCCGGATTCAGCACGTCGGCGATATTGGCCATCGAAGAAACCGCCGGCCCCGCCTCGTTCACGCTGCCGTCCACCGCGATGTGCGAATGACAATCAATGATCCCCGGCATCACGTACTGCCCGGTCGCATCAATAATGGCCGCGCCCTCAGGCGCCTTAAGATCCGCGCCCACCGCGACAATTTTTCCGTCGCGAATCAAAATCGAGCCGTGCTCAATATCTCCGTGCGTGACGGTCAGCACCGTCGCGTTCTGAATAAATACAGTCCCGGGATTTTGCGCGCGTGTGGCCACCGGCACGCAAGCCGCGAACAACAGCGCAGCAGCGCAGAGGGTTGCTCGCTTCATCGGCCCACCCCCTCGACGCCCTGTGCTTTCCTGGATTCCGCGGCGTCATCAGCCTCCGGCTTTTTCTCGCCCGGCTTTTCCGGCGTCGCCTCTTCGTGAATCTCAAACCAGCGCCCGTCCACGAACACGTGCTTCACTTTGGTCTTCTCGTTGAAGATGTCACCGTCGGTCACCACCAGATTCGCGATTTTTCCTGGCGCGATACTGCCGAGCCGATCGCTCAATCCCAAAATATCCGCAGCGTCCAGAGTCATCGCGCGCAGAGCCGCATCCGAGGAAAGTCCCGCGTCCGTCGCTCTCTTCAGATTTTTGAAGATATCCTTCGGCCCGTCGAGCCCTCCGGAATAAAGCGCGAATTTCACGTCGCCCTTTGCCAGCGCTGCGGGCGTCCCGGGCGCGCGATCGCGAAAACGCAGCTCGCGCAAATTTTGTTCCGCATCCGGGTCGCCATCCTTCGCACGCTCCGGCCATTTCAGATTCACCAGTACCGGAATCTTGCTCGCAGCCAGAGCCGCGGCCACTTCGTACCCTTGTTGCCCGCCATAAAGAACCGCGCGCACCTTCCATTCGTCCGCCAGACGGATCGCGCGCACGATTTGAATCGAATTATTCGCCGGCAGCAGCACGATTTCATTGTTCTGCAACGCGCGGCTCAGCACATATTCCGTGCGATCGTAACGCACCCGCTCCGTTTTCGTCGGATTCGCCTGGTAAATCGGCTCGGCTTGCGTGTACCACGCCGTATCGTCGAGCACTTGGCGCACATACGCGATCGTCCCCATCAGCGAATCGGGAAAACCGAAAAATCCGCCCACCGGCTTGAACGAAACCGGCACCGATGCGCGCGGACGCACCACATAATCTCCCGGGCGCTCGCCGCCAAGGTCAATCAACGTCGCCTGCCCTGGAAAAATTCCACCTTCCGGCACCATCAGCGCCGTCGTAAATCCCGCGTTGCGCCACGATTCGATGCGCTTGTCGTCCGTCTTCAATTCGTCAGCGGCCACGCGCCAAGGCGTAGTCGCCGGCCTGTCTTCCGGCCCAGCAGCGCCCGAAGTTCTGCCGGGCTTCTTGCCGTCGTCGTCCTGCGCCAACCCGATGTTCGTCCCCGCGTCAATCAGCCCGGGATAGACCGTCAGTCCCGCGCCATCAATTACCCAAGCTTCAGGCGGAATCGCCACATTCGTTCCAACGGCCTGGATCAGGCCGTTGGCTATGACCACCGTGCCGTTCTCGATCAGCGGCCCCGAAACCGGAACGATCCGCGCATTCTTCACTGCGAAATATCGCGGCTCCCCGCCTTCGCCGCGCGCCGTGTACGCCCAGGCAATCAACAGCGCAACATAAAGGATCAGTAGAACCACCGGAATCGAACGGCGAGGCAAGCGACGCTTCATTTCACACCTCAGCTTTTCTGGAAAAATGTGAGCCTGCAGGCCGGCGGCAACAACCCGCGGCGGAATTTAAGGCGCTTGATGCTAGCGGCAGTCTGGGGGGAACGCAAGATGTTTACTGCGCAAATCAACACACGCAGATCCGTGTCGCAGTCGGGGAACCCCGTGCTGAAGTGTCTGAACTGTTCGTGGGAAAACCCAGCCCAAGGTTTTGACTTCGTGGCACAGCACTCCTGGCTGTGCGTCTTTGAAGGTGATTTTGAGTTTGCAGCGGCCGATCCCGCTTCGCGGGACCGGGCACCCGTAGCCGTTGGCTCGCCTTTGCGCACGCAGTTGTAGCGCCGCGCTTCAGCGCGCCATCGCCGCCCTACTTCTTCGTCGCGCTGGCCTTCCAGAGCAATTGATAAGGCGCATCCCCAGTCTGATACGACTCCTCAATCTGAAGAGTCTTTTCTCCAATATGCGAATACACGGCCCGCATGTGCATCTTGCCAAATTCAGTCTGCAACACCAAATTGTCGCCTTCCCATTTCGCACTGCCGATGATCGCTCCCGGAAAACCATTCCCCACCGTCACCGTGATGTACGCGTCTTTCTTCGGATCCCACGTCAGCAGTTCGTGCCCTATCTCGTTATCCAGTGTGCTGTCTGCCTCAAAATCCGCAATGATCGAAAACCCGCCCGGCCCCAAACGCGCCTTGTACCAACCGGTCTGCTTCGCGCCGTTTCCGGTCATCGGTGATTTCAAGTACTCACCGTCCGTCGTCCAATCGCCAAGCAAAAAATTCAGCCGCTGCATCTCGGGCCCGGGCTGCGGCGCTTGCATCGCGGGCGAGCTCGCCGGCTTGTCGGTTGAAGATTGCTGCGCCCCTAAACTAATTCCCAGCACGCCCACCGACACAACGAACCACAGCGTCATTCCAGCTTTGCGCATGAGCCAATTCCTCCTCGTGAATTTACTTCGCAGTTGGCTTCCAGAGTCCCACCGTATTTCCCGCCAGATCCTGAATCCACGCGAACGTCCCGCTAGGAATCGGAATCGGCGGCACCAGCATTTTTCCTCCCAGCTTCGTGGCTTTGTCGATATACGCCTGCACATCGTCCACTTCCACGTAAAAAATCGTGTAGTGATGCGGCTCGTGCCCCAGCTCCGAGATATGCCCGGTCGGGCCCTTGCCGGCGTCAATCATCGCGGCCGGCCCAGCCTCAGCGATCTTCCAATCAAATAAATTCGCGTAGAAACTCTGCGTCGCCTTGCTGTCCTTGCATCCAATTTCGAAATGCACCACCGGATTCGCCATGCGCGCTCTCCTATTGCGTCAAAATTTTCTTCATCTGCTCCGCCCACATCGTTTCCAGCTGCGTCACGCGCTCCTGCGGCAATCCGTACGTCGAAAACCACAGCTGCGCTTCAAAAGTTCCGCCCGACCCTTCAATCGTCAGCCACGCCAAAGCGCCATTCAGCGCATCAATCGTCACGCAGAAGCCGCGCGGCGGCATTATAAACGCAACCCGGCCGGACCACACCTCGCCTGTCGAGGTACGCAGCGAATACGTGGCCCCTTCGCGCAATTTTCCCAGTGAGCCTTCGGCAAAAATCCCATTCGTGCCCGCCAGCTGTTCGTAAATTATCTCGCGCGCCATTTCTACTTGCAGCCGCGACCACGCCACCAACCGCGCTTGCCCCGCGTGCCTCTCCAGATACTCGCTCAGGTTGAACAGCATGAATCCCCAGCCGTAATCCGTCGAATCAAAAAATTCCTCGTCCCATTCCGACCCCGAAGAAAATCCCGACTGCGTCACGCGCACCAAGGTTTTTCCGCCCCGCGCTTCAACCGAAAATTCCATGCTCAACTGGTTCCCCGAAGGCGTTGCCGACTCCCAGCCAATGCGCTTGTTCGGCTCCCAAATCGTCAGCGGCGAGCTCGCTTCGAATTCCGGCCCCCACGAGAGCCGCACGTTCCCGCCGACTCCTGGCTCCACGCTCGCTTCCAACGGAAACCATCGCGCCAGCTCTGTCCCATCCGTCAGCGCCTTCCACACCGCCTCCACCGGCGCCGCCACCTCAATTTCTTTCACGATCGTACGCTTCTCGCGTGTTTGCTTGGCCTCGCTCATAATCTCTCCTTGCAAGAATTTTTCGCTCTCCACCGCACTCACGCCGGAAGGGAAGCGTCACCCGCCGCCGCACCCAAAGGAAATAGCGCCGCCAGACGCTCCACTGCCGCGCTCATTTTTTTCTCCAGCTGCGCGATCTCTCCAGAATTCAATCCCCAGCTCATCACCGGCGCGCCCACTACGCTCTGCGGCCCCATCGGAAAAGTCTTCAACTCCAGCACGCCGCCAACTTCATCCCACGCAAGCATCACTTCGCGGTTGGTAATCGCCAGCACGCGGCCCGTCAACCTGCCCGCGTCGCGCAGCTGCAGTTCGCATTTCTCTCCAGCGTTGCCAATCGCACCGGAAACAGTAAGCCACTGCGCGAGCTTCGCCGGCCGAGAAACAAGCGTCATCGTCTTCCCGCGCACGAAATGATTTTCCAGATAAAACTTCAGAATTCGCAGCGCGATTTTCCATCCTGAAGCCACGCCTTCGTATTCATCGTCCCATTCCGCGCCCTCGCGAAACCCGGAGTGAATGACGCGCACCGCCGTCGCGCCACCCTCTCGCGCGATGCGCACTTCCAAGATCCCCGGAAGCCCCTCCGGCGGCTCCCACTTGTAAACAATCAGCTCGCCCGGCACGCGTCCAGAATCTAGTAAGGAATCACGTATCCGAGCTTGTCGAACAACCACGTCATCGTCCCGCCAGGCTTGGCTTCGCCCGTCGCGCGACCCACAAACCACTGCGCGATTTTCTCCGGGTCCGCCCACGCGTTCCACGCCTGCTCGGGCATCGCCGAAGTTTTCACTTCTGCGTGAATCATGCGTCCTTTGTGTTCGAAGCTGGTGCAGTCCGCCACGATCATGCACCTCCCGACGATTCGTCCGCAGAAAGTTTCGGCGGAATCGGATAGCAGCCAAGAATCAAACGGTACGGCCGTCCCGCGCCCGCCGATCCATCCGCCATCGTGTGCGGAGAAGCGCAGCGCCCGATCACCTCAATCACGCTGCGGCGCAGTTCCGCCGCGAATTTCGCGCGCTGCTCCGCGCTCTGAAATCGCAGTTCGGAACTCACCGAAAGCGTCGTCAGCCTTTTCCGCTGCGCCGCAGCCTCGCGACTCGCGCGCGCCAGCTCCGCCTGCGCCACCGCCATCATTCCCAGCAAATACGCCGCGCTGAAAACATCCTCAGCGTGTTCCCGCGGCAGCCCCATCCTCCCGAGCAATTCCGGCGACAGCACGTATCCCTGCGCCACAGTGCGATACCGCCGCTCGATCATGTTGCGCCGCCGCCGCTGCCCCGCACGCTCCAAAAAATGCGCGCGCGCCAGTTCACGCACGTGATAATTCATTTTCTGCCGGGGCAGGCGGAACCGCCGCGCCAACCCAGAGGCAGAGTCCGGCTCGCGCAAAGCATCCAGAATCCGTAAACGCAAAGGATGAAGCAAAGCGCTGGCCCGATTCCTATCCGCCACCAAGTCCCACGAAGCAGCGCGCGCCGCCGCTGCTGCATTAGCCGCAACCTTCATGCGCGCATTCCACCACTGAACATTTCTCATGTCAAGAAAAATGTATTTGTCCATAAAGAGGGCGCGGTGCCGCTCAAGAATGCCGATAAGGGGGACAGTCTTTGCAGGTCATGACTCTAGCCCCTGAAGCCAGAATTTTCGCTCGCCGCCAAGTACCCGTCCGATAGCCGCCAGCCTATTGTGCAAATCGAGAATGCGCGAGAGAATCCCAGAGGCGAATCTCATCCCTCGGAGGCACAACATGGCCACGGCACCCGTTTCGCAGGTCCTCAACCGCGGCGGCGCATTCCTGATTACTCCCAGCCGCCCGGAAGATGTCTTCACTCCCGCGGATTTTTCCGATGACCAGCGCCTGATCGGCCAAACCGCCGAAGAATTCGTGCAGAAAGAAGTCGTGCCGCAGATCCCCGAGCTTGAGGCCCACAAGGACGAGCATCTCATGGCCCAGATGCTGAAGAAGGCCGGAGAAATCGGCCTGCTCGGCGGCGGCATTCCCGAGGCCTACGGCGGCTCGGGCCTCGACAAAGTTTCCGCCGCGATCCTCGCCGAAAAACTCGCCGCTTACGGCTCCTTCGCCGTCTCGCACGGCGGCCACTCCGGCATCGGCACCGTGCCCATCGTCTATTTCGGCACCGAAGAACAAAAAAAGAAATACCTGCCGAAAATCGCCACGGGCGAATTGCTCTCCTGCTATTGCCTCTCCGAGCCGCAGGCCGGCTCCGATTCGCAAGCTTCGCGCACGCGCGCGGTCCTTTCGCCCGACGGCAAGAATTACATTCTGAACGGCCAGAAAATGTGGATCACTAACGGCGGGTTCGCCGACGTGTACGTCGTCTTCGCCAAAATTGATGGCGAGAAATTTTCCTGCTTCATCGTCGAACGCGGCACGCCCGGTTTCACCGCCGGCGCCGAAGAAAAAAAGATGGGCATCAAGGGCAGCTCCACCACTCCCATCTTTTTCGAAAACTCCCCGGTCCCCAAGGAAAATCTCCTGCATGAGCCCGGCCGCGGCCACGTCGTCGCTTTCAATACGCTGAACGCCGGCCGCTTCAGCCTCGGCGCCTACTGCATCGGCGGAGCCAAGAAAATCCTCGAAGCCTCCTCAAAATATTCCAAGGAACGCACCGCGTTCGGAAAACGTCTCTGCGATTTTGGCCTCATCAAAGCCAAGCTGGGGGAAATGGCTATCCAGATTTACGCCATCGAATCGGAAGTCTATCGCTCCGCCGGCATGATCGAAGCCGCCGTTTCCAGTCCCGATGCGGGCAATGACAAAACCAAGCAAGCCATGCAAGTCCTCGAGGAATACGCCATCGAAAGCTCCATCAGCAAAGTGGCTGGCAGCGAAATGGTGGATTATGTCGTGGACGAAGGCGTGCAAATTTTCGGTGGCTACGGCTTTCACGAAGATTATCCCGTGGCCCGCGCCTATCGCGACTCCCGCGTCAATCGCATCTTCGAAGGCACCAACGAAATCAACCGCATGCTCATCATCCAGATGCTCATGAAACGCGCGCTCGGCGGCGTCTTGCCGCTGATTCCCGCCGCCATGAGACTCGGTGAAGAAGTTCTAGCCGGCCCGTCCTTCGAAGAAGCGCCCAGCGGCCCCTTCGCCGAAGAAGAAAAATCACTCGAGCAGGCCAAGAAGATTTTCCTGCTGGCTTCCGGCACCGCCATGCAGAAATTCCGCGAGCAGCTCGCCGAGCAGCAAGAAATCGTCGCCGCGCTCGCCAATATCGTCATGGACGTTTACGCCATGGAATCCACGCTGCGCCGCGCGCAAAAGGCTTCGGCTGCTCGCGGAGAAGCGGCCAGCGTGATGTGTGACGCCGCCCGCGCATTCATCTACGACGCCATGGACCGCGTCGAAAAAGATGCTCGCACAGCGCTCACCGCCACCGCTGAAGGCGATACGCTCATCACCCAACTCGCGGTCCTACGCCGCTTTGCGAAGCACGCTCCCCTCGACACGATCGCCGTTCGCCGCCGCGTCGCCGAAGCCGTGCTCGCCCAAGATCGCTATCCGTTTGAAAATCGCTGATCGCCAGGGCCGCCGGACAGCTTCCGGCGGTTTTCGCCTGATTTTTCTGATTAACGCATCAGTAATCACACGCGCAGGCGAAGACAAGTGACAAAAAAAGTCTACAGCGTCCACTCCCATTTCGGAGCCGCCTCGCGCCACCCCGAAGAAAGCATTTTCCGCTTTTAGCAGATTTATCTCGCCTGGCGTCTCCGCGACCTTCGATTTTTCAATAACTTACGTGTGCCTCGTTTGGATACCTCCGTGCATCTACTCCAGTGAGGGTCGGAGGATCATGAAAACGCATCTCACGAAGTTGCAGGCAATGTTGATGGGGCTGATCGAAAAGGCGAAAGTACGCAAGGGCCTCCTGTTCATTTTGGGAATCTTCTTCGTTCTCCAGGTCTATTTCGTGCGGGAATTAATCGCTGCGGAATTGCTCTTTGGACTGGGTTTCGCGGTGCTGATGGTCTTGGGCGGGATTGTCTATCTCGTCGGCGCCATCGGTGAACGCGGACTGGATTGGATGGCAACTGGCGTTCAATTCACTTTCACGGCCGCGCGTCGCGGCTATGCCGGTCTGGAAGAACTCAGTAGAAAGCCATTCCGCCATCCACGTTCAGAGTCTGCCCAGTAATCGCGCTCGCGTGAGCGGAGACCAGGAACAGGGCCGCGGCGGCTATCTCCTCAGCCGTTTGCGGCCTTCCCTGCAATATCCCCTGGCACATTTGCTTGAATAATTTCTCGCTGTCCGCCTGAAAATATTCCGCTAGCCCGTGCCCCAATTCTTGCGACATCAAAGTTTCCGGCACCGGTCCGGGGCTCAGCGCGTTCACGCGCACCCCTTTACGCGCGCCTTCTGAAGCCAACGTGCGCGTCAATCCCATCAGTCCCGCCTTGGATGCCGCATACGCGCCGTTCAATTGAAATGCCGCCTTGGCCGCAATGCTCACGATATTCAGAATGTTTCCGGACCCGCGCGCATACATTTCCGCCAGCACCAGCCGCGACAGCAGAAACGGTCCGCGCAAATTCACCGCGATCACTTCATCCCAGGAATGCGCGCTCACCTGCTCCAGCGGCGCGACCGGCCCCAGCAATCCCGCATTGTTCACCAGAATGTGAATCGCTCCGAAAGCGTTGCGCGCCTCGCGCACAATCTTTTCGCAATCCGCCTCGCGCCCGACGTCTCCCACGACGCTAGCCGCTTGCCCGCCGGCATCCTGTATCTCCAGCGCCACCTGCTCGATTTCCTTTTCCGTGCGCGCGCTCACCACCACCGAAGCTCCCGCCGCCGCAAATTTCCTCGCGATGGCCCGGCCAATGCCGCGCCCGCCCCCGGTCACCACCGCTACTTGTCCTTTGAGCAACACTCTCTACCCCCAACTCGCATCGCGGAATTGGCATCTTAGCACCGGTGGCCTCGTTCGAGGTTGGGGCTATGACTAAGCAATTACTGCGGCGAACAAACTGGCAGGGAAGCGGCGCTTCAGGTAAAATGGATATCTTTACGGAGAACGAATTGACTCTGACGCAAATCAACGGCACTAATCACGGAGCCAAGACGCTCGTACGCGTTCGCCCCCGGGGCTTTTGCGCGGGCGTAGTCCGCGCGGTTGACATCGTCGAACTAGCGCTCGAAGCCTACGGCAATCCCGTTTACGTCCACCACGAAATCGTGCACAACCGCTACGTGGTTGACCAACTCCGCCGCCGCGGCGCCATTTTCGTCGAATCCATTGAAGAAGTTCCTGTCGGCGCCGTGCTCGTCTTCAGCGCCCATGGCGTGCCGCCGCGCGTGCGCACCGAAGCTCAGGAACGCCAGTTGCGCGTGATTGACGCCACTTGCCCGCTGGTAACCAAAGTTCATCTGGAAGCCCTGAAATTCGCGCGCGAAGGCCGCACTCTGCTGCTCATCGGCCACCGCGACCACCAGGAAATTGTCGGCACCTCCGGCGAAGCGCCCGATCAGACGATCGTAGTCGGCAGCGTTGAGGAAGTGGACCAGCTCGTCGTCCCTGATCCCGACCGCCTCGCCTTTCTCACGCAGACCACTCTGTCGCTTTACGACACGCAGGAAATCGTGGCGCAGCTCCGCCATCGTTTCCCCACGATTGTCGGTCCCGCGTCGGACGACATTTGCTACGCCACGCAGAATCGCCAGGAAGCGGTCGAAGCTCTTACCCGCGAAGTGCAATTGATCCTGGTGGTGGGCTCGGCCAATAGCTCGAATTCCAATCGTCTGGTGGAAGTCGCTAAGCGCGCCGGTGTGGCCGCGCGCCTCATCGAAGACGCGAACGATGTGGATGGATCCTGGCTCGATGGTGTAAGAACTCTCGGCCTCACCGCCGGCGCATCGGCCCCAGAAATTTTGGTCGAACAGGTCAGCCAGCGCCTCGCCAGCCTCGGCTTTACGAATCAGCGCGATCTGGATCTGATCCGCGAAGATGTGCGCTTCACTTTGCCGCCAGAGCTCGCCGCGCGGCAGGCCGCGCACTAAAGTTTTTCCGCCGGCGCGGCGGTATCCGCAGTTGCCCGCGCGGGCCCGGCTCGATTTAAATCAACCTAAGGAGCCTCTGCGTGGCGGTTAAGATTGTCCGGCAGACCAACAAGATTGCTCTGCTGGGCGCGCCCACCAGCGCCGCAGCAATGTCCGCCGGGCACGAAGGCGCTCCCACCGCGCTGCGCGCCGCTGGCTTGGTTGACCGCCTGAAAACCATCGGTTACGCCGTCGCCGATCTTGGTGACGATCCGGTTCAGCTCTACAAGCCAGACGAAGAAAGCCCCCGCGCCCGCAATCTCACTCGCGTGCTCGCCTCGCTCGAATCCCTGAAACCACGCGTCGAACAAGCCGTGAAATCCGCCGCGTTACCGCTCATTCTTGCTGGAGACTGCACCGTCGCGCTCGCCACCGTCGCCGGCGCACGCCGCTATTTCCGCAAAGTCAGCATGATTTACATGGACCGCGACGCCGATCTCAATACTCCCGCAACCACCACTACCGGATGCGTGGACGGCATGGTCATTTCCCACCTCGCCGGACGCGGTGCCGCCGAACTCGTGCGCTTCTGGGGCGAGCCGCCTCTCGTTCGTGAGCCCGATCTCGCGCTTTTCGGTGTCGCGCGCCTGGATCCGCCCGAAGAACAGCTTCTTGCAACGTCTCCGCTGCGTCGCTATCTCGCAAGCGACGTGCAGCGCCTCGGCGCAACGGCGGCAGCCCACGCCGCCATTGATCGCATCCGCGGCAACGGCTACCAGTTCGTTCTGCACTTCGATGTGGATGTGATCGCCGATTTTGCCGCCACGAATTATCCGGGCTCTGGCGGCTTGGCGCTCGCCCAAGTCCGCGAAGCGCTCCTGGTTTTCGCGCAGCAACCCGAACTTGCCGCGTTCGAAGTCACGACCTACAATCCGGTGAAGGATCCCGACGGCAGCGGCGCGAAATTGATTATTGACCTACTCACCGAAGTCCTCGAAGCGCGCCTCAAGACTCTGCAAGCAGCCGACGTGGCGCAAGCGCCTCCGCCGGTCGCGGCCGCAGCTGCTGCCGGGCGAAATTCAACTCCGTCGCCGGAAAAATCCGCCTCCGCGCCAGATTCAGCACGCGTCGCGACACCGGGTGAAGCCTGGTCTTCGGATTCGCTCGAACTCGAATCCGACGCCGCCACCACCGACGGGGCTCGACAGACCGACGGCGACTCCGACTCTTCCGACACCTCCGACTCCACCGAAGAATCGAGCGGCCCCCATTCCTGATTCCCCGCGCCGCCGCAAATTCACCCCTTCCTCGCGCCTCCACCGAGCGAAGCCCTATCCCTCCGTAATCATTTTCGATGTGGATGGCGTCCTGGTGAACACGCGCGGCTCCTACCAGCTCACGACCCTGCAAACCGTGAAATTTTTCACTAAGAAAAGCGTCACTCTGCGCGAGCTCCACGCCTGGAAAAATCGTCCCGGCTTCAACGACGATTGGAAACTTTCCACCGCCTGGGTAAACGACCTCGGCGGCAATTTCTCCTACAACGAAATAAAAAAGAAGTTCCAGGAAATTTATTGGGGCCAGAATAACCAAGGAAACGTGCGCAAGGAAAAATGGCTGCTGCGAAAATCCACTCTCGCGCGTCTCTCCCGGCAAGCCGAGCTCGCCATTTTCACCGGACGCAACTGGCACGAGCTTAATTACACGCTCGATCGCAACGACGTCCGCCGCAGCTTCAAGACCATCATCACCGTCGAAGAAGTCGCTAATCCCAAGCCCGCTCCCGACGGCCTGATGAAGATTCTGCACGGCCGCGCACCCAGCCAAGCCCTTTACGTCGGCGACAATGTTGACGATGCGCTGGCCGCCCAATCTGCCCAAGTCCCCTTTCTCGCGATCCTACCCAAAACCGGCGAAGAACGCCGCCAGCGTAGTACCCGCCTCCGTGAGCTGGGTGCCCTCGATATCCTCAGTGATATCAGTCAATTAGAGACCTGGCTACGCAGCCCCAAAAGCCCCTGATTTCGTTCCAGTACCTCCCTCCCACTAACTCTGTAGGATATTCGTTAGTACCAAACACGACACCGGTACCATTGTTCCTGCCGCCTCTTCACCTCACACTTGTATGTAGAGGCGGGGCTTAGCGTAGCCCCACATATACGTGACGAATCCCAACATCCGACCCGCTGCGGCTCGCGCCTTCATCCGCAGCCTCAACATCCTGCTCAAGTTCGCGCGAATGTACGACTTCGGCCATCCACGCACGAAAAAACAGTACGAGACTGCCTGGTCCGAACTGCGCACCGCGCTCGGCACGGGCACCGAAAATGAAGCCGGCGTGCTCCTCGCCGTTTCCGGCGACCAACTCCTTCTCGACGGCACGCCCCTCGAATCCGCCGCCGCCGAAAAAAGCTTCGCGCGCATGCTTTCCGCCGCCGGCATCGCCAGCATTCACTTTTCGCCCAAAGTCACGCAAGCCAGTCTGGCGCGCTTCGTGCGCGGTTTTCCCACCAATACTGGCTCCAAACCCGTCCAGCTCGCCGAGCAATTGAAGACAGCTCTGCAAGGCGATCCGCACATTCACGTCAATGAAGTCTGTTTCGTCCCCGCCGATTCTGCTGTCGCGCGTTCCACCGTCGCGCAACAATTGGCCGCGCACACCCTCGGCCTGAATTCGCAAGCCTCTGATGAATTATTTGCAGACCCCGAGCGTCTGCTGCAGTTGATCGTCGCCGCAGAAGGCAGCAAAGGTGGCAGAGGATCCGGTAGCGGCAGCGGTTCCGGCAGCGGTGGTCCCGGCGACGGGAGTGGCGACGGCGATGGCGACGGAGACGGCGAGGGCAATGGCAACGGAAGTGGCGGCAGCGACAGCGGCGTAGGATCTGGCTACGGCTCCGGCGGTTCAGGTTCCGGCTCAAGTTCCGGTTATGGTCCAGGCGCCGGCGGCGGTTATGGCCCCGGTTCGCGCGAGCCAGGCCCAGGTGGCAGCGGATCCGGCGGCTACGGTCCCGGCTCCGGAAGTGGCCCGGCCGGTGGGTTCCATTACGCGCCCGAATCAGCAGAAATAACTCGCGATCTTCCTCACCCCGGCGGCGTACCTGGTGGCAGTCCAATTTACGTCGCAGGCGCGAGCGATCCCGGCCAAACTCCCGGCTCTTCATCCGATTCCGTAAATCTTGGCGGCGGTTCTGCGCCAAGCACTTGGAACATCGTCGGCAGCAGCGGCACCGGCGGCACGCCTCTTGCGCCAGACGCCCCCGGCTTCTGGCTCAACAAAGGTGTGGCAGGCTCAGCGGAACCAGGCTCAGGTTCCGGCAGCGGCTCAGAAAGCGACAACGTTGCGGGCGTCGGCCCTGGCCCATCCACTTGGAACATCGTTGGCGGCAGCGGAGGCGGCACGCCTCTCGCGCCGGAAACACCCGGCTTTTGGTTTAACAAAGACGCCGCCACCGACGCAGCCTCCGGCCCCGGCTCGCGTTCAGGCAGCAACAGCGCGCTCAACGACATATCCGCAGTGCAAGGTCCCGGAAGCGGTTCCGGTTCGGGCGCCGGCCCAGGCACTGGCGCCGGCTCCAGCAGCAGTTCAGGCCGCGGTTCAGCCAATCGTTCCGGACGGGGTCAAGGTAACGGCCGCGGGAACGGTCCCGGCTCAGGAAGCGGGAAAGGTTCTGGTGCAGCAGGCGGCGGTAATGCAAGCCCGCGCGGATGGAATTTAGCCGACGCCGTCCGTGAAGGTTCCGAAAGCAGCAAGCCCAGCCGCTGGGGCAACGCCACCGCTGGTATTCGCGGCAGCCGCTCAGCCCGCGCAGGCACCGGCTCCATGGCCGTCGAAACCGGCCTGATGACCCTGCACGAGGACGAACTGAAGGGCATCATGCAGATGCTCGCGCAGATCGCCCGCACCAGCGAAGGTTCCGATCAGAAACTCGATTCGCAACCCTTTCAGTCGCGACTCTCCACTCTTCCGCGCCGCGCGCGCTTCACCGTCAGCCAGGCGCTCTCAGCCCTCGCCGCGCAAGCGCCCTCCGATTCATCCGACAAACCCACCTTGCTGAAACTCGCCGAGCACATCGCCATTCGCTTCGCCATGGAAAGCTACGAGCGCGGCGACATCGAAGTCAACGCCGTCCGCCAGGTCCTGGACGAAATGAGCCAGGAACTCGACAGCCTCCGCAAG
>Ga0070761_10001521_pt1 | contig 14507 bp, 10 predicted proteins | sample HubBroMetageREF1_FD_66724 | JGI IMG/M metagenome (GOLD analysis project Ga0070761, IMG submission 66724) | Reference soil microbial communities from the Hubbard Brook experimental Forest, New Hampshire, USA - Hubbard Brook CCASE Soil... | ecosystem: Environmental > Terrestrial > Soil >...
GGGGCGAATCACCAGCGTCACGAGCACCATAATCACCGATGCGATGGGGATCACCAGCAGCGCGGTCTTCAGCCGGGAGGGATCGTTTCCCGCGATCGCCCCAATGATGCGGGAGCTGACTGCCAGACCGATCCAACCGCAGGTGATAGCCAGTCCCATGGCGGTGGCCGTCATTCTCGGGAACGCGTCGCCCACCATCGCCAGGGTAGTCGGGAAGACGGGGGCCATCGCCAGTCCGGCGCAGAAAACCAGAATGCCGGCCAGGAACGCGTCCGTGGTTTGCAGCATGGCGTAGGTGGTGACCGCCATCAGAACGGATGCGGCCAGCGTGACGGTCGGCGAGGACACCCGAATCAGAATGCGGGAAACCACCACACGGCCGACCAGCAGGCCCAAGGCGAAGCCCAGCGAGAGGATGCCGAGCGCGCGCGATTCCGGAATGCCTTGCGCTACCAGATGCCGGGGCAACCAGTTCCACACGCCCACCTCGCAGGTGACATAAAGAAACAGCAGCAAAGAGAGCAGGAATAGAATGGGTCTGCCCAGAAGTTGCCCGGCCTCGCTCAACTTGAAGCCGCGCTCCCCGGTTGGAGGAGGCATGCGTGTGACGGCGTGCAGCACGAAGGTTGCGACTGTCAACACCGCCACCAAGTAGCACAGCGCGATAGTATTGCCGGCCAGCACATAAGCGCCGATCAGCGGCGTGGCCAGGCCGCCCAAGCCGAAGAACAGATTCAGCAGATTGAGCGTGGTTGCGCGCCTCTCCTCGCTGATGTCGCTGACCAGCGCGTTGGCGGCAGTCACGATAATGCCGCCGCCAACTCCCAGCGCCAGAAACACGATCGCCAGCGAGCCGGCCGGCGAGCTTGGCACCACGAACAGCGACGCTGCGATCAAGCCCAAGCCCAGCAACAGCCCGGTTTTCTTGCCCTTGTTATCGATTAGCGGACCCACGGCCAGGGAAGCGATGATGAGGCCGATGGCTTGCGCCAAGGCCACGCCGCCATTCTGGTCGGGCGTCAGGCCGTACTTGCGCGATAGTTCGGGAAGCAACGTCCCGAGCATGGCCGCAATCAGGCCGTATACGAATATAGCCAGGATCGCGGCGGGAATCAGGCGGCTCTTCGAAATGGGTGCGGACATAGAGAGGTCATCGTATCAGAACCCAGGCCGGCCCAATCTGTGGCGTGTACAATCGCGGTATGCGCAAGCTTCGATTGCAGCTGTGTCTGGCCCTGGCCCTGACGCACGGACTGCTGGCCTCCGGCTATGAGAGCCATATGGCCAAGGCCCGCGAAGCGGCCGCTCGCGAAAACTTCACTGAGGCCGAACGGGAGTATGAGGCGGCGCTTCGGGAGGTTAAGAAGCATCCCGGAGACATGCGCGTATTTCTGGCTTACGAGGGGCTGTCGCATATCGCGGAACGTCAAAGCCATCTGGCTGCTGCGGAGGGATATCTACTGGACGCGCTGGCGGCCCGCCGGAAATCGAGCTTCAGCCCAGTGGCGGAATTACCCGCGTGGCTCGACCTTGAGCACTTCTACTCAAGACTGAAGCGCTGGGTAGACGCCGCTGCGGCTGCCGATCGTCTCGCCGGCATCTGGAGAGACATCGGCGTAGGAGCGGAAGCGGGCACGGCGCAATACCTGAGCGCGGCCGGTTTGCTTTACCACTCGGCTGGCGACTACGCCAAGGCCGAAGAGCGGTACCGCGCGGCCTTGCCGATGCTGGATGCCGTCATGGGCAAGTCGGCCGCGTTAGCCCAGGTGATCCACAGGTTGGCGAACACCTTGGCAGCCGAGGACAAGCGCGACGAAGCGGATGCCCAGTTCCAGCGGGCAATGGCCATGAGCGAGCATACGAAATGGCCTTCGGCGGCCCGCGACTATCGCGATTTCCTACGCAGGATCGGGCGGGACGCCGACGTCGCCGCGTTGGAAAGGAGCCTGCCGTTCCTGGGACCGCCCCAAAGCGAACCGGGCGTCACCGCGCCGCAGGTGATCGGTAAGCGCGAGCCGCAGTACTCGGAGGCAGCCCGTACCCGGCGATTGGTAGGTACCGTTGTCCTCGTCCTGGAGATCGATCCATCGGGCGTTCCGGTCAATATCCAAGTGCTCGAACCCCTCGGTTTCGGTTTGGACGAGAAAGCCATCGCGGCGGCCGGGAACTGGAGGTTCCGGCCGGGCGCCAAGGACGGCAAACCCGTCACCGTCGCCGCCACCATAGAAGTAACCTTCCGGCTCCTTTAGTCTTTTTTGTCCCGCTGCAATTTGAACCCACGCGCTCCGGCACGCAGATCGGTAGGAGGTCTGTCCTGCCACCCGCATTCGCATTCGCATCCCACGGCGTCGCTGCTTATTCTGGATCGCGATGCGAAGGCCGTTACCGCTACCTCATCGTGGGGTGAAGTGCAAAACGATGAAGATGAAAACGATGAAACGAAAGCTGCCGGAGTTCTCTGAGCGCTCTCGGCGCAATTTGTATTTCATTTTCACCCGCATTGCGGTTGTTTTCCCCTCCCTGGGGGCGGTGTTGTCTGTAACTGCGTCTAGCCGGACGCCCCTGTCGAGAAGGAAACCGCGACAGGGCCGGCGCACGGCTTAGGCCGGAGGCGCGCCGAGGATAAGTACTGCCCGTCTGGGCAACGGCGCTATCGATAGAAACAGGTATGCCCCGGATTCCCGGTGCAGCAGCAGTGGCAGTTTGGCTCGCTGTAAGGATCGCCCGCATCCCGACTTAAACAGTCGCTATAGCAGTGCACGTGCAGGTGCCGGGCGCAAGAACACCGGACGTATTAGAAAGCGTACCCGCCAAGGTAGCGTAGGATGCTTTCGTCGCGTACAATGAGGCATCGGCATTGAATTGTGGTAAGTTCATTTTCGTCTCCTCTTCGCTTCGACCCCAAGAGTCGCATACCGGCGGATCGCGGCCCGCTACGACGCTTTCTTGGGCGCAGCCGCCGCCGCATGCTTCTTGGGCGCGGACTTCCCTTCCTTGAGCAATGCTTCAATCTGGTCTCTGATGTTTTTTTCCTGGTTGGCTTCTTCGGTGATAAATTTGTCGTCGCCCGCATACTGCGCGCGGATGTTCCCCTTCCGGTCGATAAACACGAGTTGCGGCATGAACATTCGGAACATAACCGGATGCTGTAAGTACCCTTGCGCATCGCTCAAAGCATTGAAACCCACCGGAAAGGCAGGCTGAAAGCGCGTGATAAAATCCGGCACGTTCATCTTCCCCATGTCGTCGACGGCGCTCGCCACCACTTGAAGCCCCTGCGGACCGTACTCTTTCTGCATACCGGAAAGGAACCCGACGGTCTTCTGGCAATGCGGGCAGGTGGTGAGGATGAATGCCAGGACGCACACCTTGCCCTTATACTGGCTTAGCTTGATCGCGTCACCGGTGTTCATGCCGATCTCGAAATCCGGAGTGGGGCGCGGCACGTCCGCGGCGCCCGCCATAGTGGCGGCCAGACAAACCCCAGCCAGTGCACGGAGCAAACCAAGATTCGGCATACGTCCAACAGTTTACCGCACGGGCGCGACCGGGTTTTCGGCGCCTTCCAGGCTGGTCACCACGTTGCCCGTCAACTGTACTAGGAAGTGCCCGCCGTCGCCGGCGCCCGCCAGCGTCGTCGCGCTTTCGGATTCGACCGTCATCTGCTTCCACTTCTTTTCCAGTACCTGGCGATACAGCTTGAAATAGCGCGTAGCGAACGCCGCATCGTCCCATTCGACGGCATACAGCAAGACCACCCTCTCCGGCGAGCGATGCTCCATCAGCGCGTACGCGCCGCCCCGCCAATGCGGCGAAACTGCCTTGCGCTCCTCCCGGCCGGCATATTGCTCCAGCAGGATGGCATTGTCCAATTCCCCCACGGTACCGTCCGCGATGCGCTTGTATCCATGGGCATCCGCTAGCTGCGGCAACACAGGGCGGGCCGGCTGCAAGCCCGAAAAATAGGTATCCGGATGCAGGATTTGTTGCGTCGATACCGGCGGCCGGCGAAATACCTCCTCGAACGCTTTCTGCTTCATGCGCTCGTACACCGCATTCTGAAACAGCAAACCCTGGCTGTAGGGAAATGTGAGAGTCTCCCGCAGATACAGCGGCTCGCTCTCGAAAACCGGGAACTCGCTGGCGCCGGATTCGATCGAGTGCGCCATGGTATCGAGCAAAGCTGGCGAAGTGGCCAGCGATTGACCCGCTTTGCGCGCCAGGTACTCGGCCATCAGCCAGGAGGCCTGCCCCTCCATCACTGCCAGCCGCGCCATCGAACCGTCGTCGCTCTTCTGGCCCTGCTTGATGAATTTCTCCAGATTGACGTTCTGATCCGCCAGCGCGTGGCCGAGTTCATGCACCAGCGCGGGCTCGCGCGTGGCCGAGGGCGTCCAATCGGTGATGAACATGCGCTTGCGATGGAAATCGTAAAACGCCGCAGCCTGCTCCGTGAGCAAATCGACCGTGTTCTTCGCCAGGTCGAAATCCTGCGGCACCAGTCCGAACTTCTTCAGCGTCAGTTCCTCGACCCGGATTTCTTCGGGCGACGTGGCTTCCTTCATCCGTTGTTCGAGAAATTCCTTCACCTTATCGCGAGTGATGATCTCCGCCGGCACGCGATGCTTGATGCGGAATCCGGTGATGTCGTGCAGATCCTTCAGGATGCCGTCGATTTCGCCGAAGATTTCGCGGGCCTGGCTAACGTCCACGCCGGATTGCGCGCCTGCCGCGACCACCAGCAGCAGAACCAGAACGAATGCCTTTACGCGGATCGCCACGCTACCTCACCTCCTGAAATACGTTCGATTTCATTCTGAAAATCCCGGCGGCGGCGAGGGCCAGCAGCCCGCCGGCCATCACTGTCAGGCGGGCGCCATAGGCGCGCGCCAGGGCGCCGCCCGCCAGGCTGCCGAAAGGGCCCAAGCCGACCACTGTCATGGTGTAGAACGCCATGGTGCGCCCGCGGAATTCATCGGGAATCAAGGTCTGGATCAGGGTATTGGCCGAGGCCATCTGCCGCATCACGCTATATCCGATCAACGGCATCACGGCCAGCGAGAGATAGAAAGCATTCGACCACGCGAAGAGACAGAAACTGGCGCCCAAGAGCAGCGCGCTTCGGAAAATCACCTTCGGCAGGGTGGATACCCGCGCCCGCCATGCCAGCACCAGCGTGCCGGCTACCGCGCCCGCGCCCATCGCCCCCATCAGGATCCCCATGCCGCGCGAGCCGCGGTGAAAGATATCGTCTGCGAAGAACGGCATCAGAACCACGGCGGGCATGCCTGCGATGGTGGTCGCGGCCATCATTCCGAGCAGCGTCCGCACGGCGCGGTGCCCGTGGACGTACTTGAAGCCTTCCGCCAGGTGCGTCCAGGGCGAATCTTGCGCGCGCCGGATGAATTTTGGCAGCCGCATCGCCAGCAGGCACCCGATCACCGCCAGAAAACTGACGCCGTTCAGCAGGAAACAGACCCCTTCCCCGAACGCCGCCACCAGCAATCCCGCGACGGCCGGTCCCACCACACGGGCGCCATTAAAGATCGCTGAATTCAGTGAAATGGCGTTCAACAGATCGTCCTTGCTGGTCATCTGGACGATCAGCGACTGCCGGCCCGGCATATCGAAAGCGTTGATCGTTCCCAGCACCACGGCCAGCGCCATAATGTGCGGCACCTGCACCTTGCCGCTGAGGGTCAACGCCGCCAGCGTCAGTGCCTGGAACATGGAAAGGATCTGCGTCACTACCACCAGCCGGTGCCGCGAATACCGGTCCGCCGCCAGCCCGCCCAGGGCGCCGAATGCAAATACCGGGATTTGGGTGCAAAACCAGACGGCGCCCAGCAAAAACTCCGAATGCGTCAGGCGGTAGACCAGCCAGGCCTGGGCCACGGTCTGCATCCAGGTACCCACCAGCGAAACGATTTGCCCAGCCGCGAACAGCCGGAAATTCCGGTGCCGCAACGCGCGGAAGGCTTGCCGGATACCGTGCGGCTCGCCTGCCGGAGGGAGTCCGGCGGAAGGCGAGAGGTCCGATTGTGTGGAAAGCTCCTGGAAAACCAGCGACGGGGCTTCGCCCTCGCGCCCCGGGGTGGGAACCGCCATGGTAAGTTCCAGAATAGCGCACACAGTTTCTGAAGTATGCTCGGCTCGGAGGTAATTTCGGACAGAGCGAGCGCCCACCAGTAGCAGGGGAGATGCGAAAGCAAATTAGCTTGAAGGCTGAAAGCTAACGAGGCTGGCCGGACGGATCTCCGCGATTAGCGCGTCCACCTGCCGCATCACCTGGCCGTTGGGAGTGATGTGGATGCCGCACTCTTTCTCCGCATCCTGCTCCCACCACCAGCGGCCGGCGCGCTCCTCCTCGCAACCGAAGGTCGCGCGAGTACATGGACCGCAGCCAATGCTGGGGAAACCCTTGGCATAGAGCGGATGGACTGGAACGTCGTGCCGCAGGATGTAGTCGTCCACATCCTGCCTGCTCCAATCCGCCAATGGGCTGATCTTCACGGTGCCATCGCGCTCTTCGACTTTGGCGATGTCCGCGCGCGATTCCGTCTGCGAGCGGCGCAGTCCCACCACCCAGGCGCTCAGCGTGGCCAATTTGCGCTCCAGGGGCCGCACCTTGCGGATGTGGCAGCACAGCTTGCGCAGAGCCACTTCTCGGTAAAACAGGTTCGGGCCGTGCGACGCGATCATGGACTCCACTTCGGCCGCCTCAGGAAAAACGATCTCAACGGGGATACCGTAGCGCTGGCGCACGGTTTCCATCATTCCGTGGGTTTCTTCGGGCAGGCGGCCGGTGTCGATGGTGAAGACTCGCACATGCGGATCAATGCGCGTGGCCATGTCGATGACCACCATTCCCTCCTTCTGAAAGCTGGTGGAGATGGCCAGCGAATCACCGAAGGTGGGGAGCGCCCAGGCAAGCACTTCCTGGGGTGTAGCCGTTTCAAAGTTGGACAAATATACCAATCTCTATCAAGATACACTAGATCGCGCCTGAAAGTCAAGCAAAAAAAAAGCTGGCGGTCTTCAACTAGTCATTCCTTAGGCAGCCAGCCGAGCCGGCGTGCGGAGTTGACAGGTATAATCGAAGAACGCGACATGGAAATTCCAGTGCCTAAATGAATGATCTCGAACTGTTGTTCAGGGGAGTACTGGCTGGATTGGCCATCTCGGTGCCGGTGGGGCCGGTAAACGTTCTGTGCATTTCCCGTACCCTCTCAAGGGGTCGCCGGGCCGGCCTGATATCCGGTCTGGGTGCAGCGGCAGCCGATACCGTGTATGGCGCAATCGCGGGTTTCAGTATCAGCTTTGTCATACAGTTTCTGCTTCGTGAAGAATTCTGGATACGCCTGTGCGGAGGAGTGCTGTTGATCGGGATCGGAATCCGTTACTACTTCAAGAAGCCGCAATCGATCACCGATGAAATCTACAGATCGACGCACTCGGAATTGGTCTCGGCGTTTCTACTAAATCTGACCAATCCTACAACGGTCCTGTCCTTTCTGGCAGTGCTGGCGGCTTTGGGGATGGGTCATCACAGGGCCCGCTGGCTAACGCTGCTTTTAATCGCGGGGATATTTTGCGGCGCCATGCTTTGGTGGATCGTCCTGGCCGCCGCCACGAGCCACTTCCGCGAGCGGTTCGACGATAAGGCAATGCTCTGGATGAACCGCATCGCCGGCCTGGCCATCGGTGGATTCGGCCTCGTCACCCTAGCCCTTAGCCGTTGGCACCTCAATTAACAACGGGATCTACGGTGGGTGTGGAGCGTTCCTCGCACAAAATCCATACTTGGGCTGCCCCGTGCCCTGCCTGACGCTGCTGTTCTCTGGCTAGGACCAAGGTCTCCGGAAGCAGCAGAAACGGTCAACCTCCGGGACAGCCAAGCTTGCTGATACGCTGCACGCGCGTTGCCAGCGTTCCGCCACGCACTCCGGGCAATCGCAGTGCTAAAGGTGGACGAACCCCAGCAGCATCAGAATGACCAGAATCAACAAAATGGTTCCTAATCCGCCGCTTGGATAGTAGCCCCACCCACGGCTGTAAGGCCAAGCCGGAGCGGCCACCAGGATCAGCACCAATAAGAGGATTAAAAGCAACATATCCGTTTCTCCTTTCCTGACCTAAACCGGGCACGCCGGATTCCAGGGCGAGATACCTCACTGTTGGCGGTAATATCCAGTTTGCTTTTGCGGTTCCGGCGGAAGACGGAGTGAATGGCTCCCGGAACTATCCTTCCACTTTCCCCGCCAGAATAATCGAGATCGGCACATCCCCCGCTTTGACGTCCAGAACCCAGTCGTGATCCCCCTGCTTGCTCAAATTGGGGAATTTATCGCTCGCCGAATTCCAGATGCTCAACACGGCTGGATGCGGCGTGCCGGACGCCTTCGTGCTCAGCGCCACCAAGGCATCGAAGCCCGGCGTCGCCGCAGGATCTGTGTCGTCGGCAACCCGTACCAGCAGCGCGAAATCCCTCTGCGGCGCCACGCCCTGATGGTCGCCGTTCACCGGGTATTGGCTGTAGCGCAAGGTATAAGTGCCAGCCTTCAAAGATTGCCCGCGCCGGTCCTGCGCCGGTCCCGCGAAGCGGATAACGCCCAGTAACGCGCCTTGGGAAATCGACAGCGTCACGGCATCGTCTGCCGATTTCGGACCGGACGGTACTTTGGTACGGAACCATACCTCGCAGTAGACCGAGCCGTCAGCGCCTAGGAGCTTGACGCCTTGTTGCTGAAGAGCCGAAGCGAAGGCGGGTGCCAGGTCGGAGGGGGGTGCACCGCTCGGCTCCATCTTGTACTGGGCCAGCGCCAGAGAGCCGGATAGAACCAGCAGGGGGAAAAGCCTTTGCATGAAAATATAGATGGCGCGGGAAAGCCCGCCGATGCGCCCAGGAGAAAAGGGCCTGCGCTATAGAATGATTTGGAGCGGGAGACCGGATTCGAACCGGCGACATCGACCTTGGCAAGGTCGCACTCTACCAACTGAGTTACTCCCGCTCAGAGGAAGTACCATTATCGTGAACCACCGGCGGTCCTGTCAAACGGTCTGTAACCGTAAAGAAACAAAGGCGCTATTTTCTTGGTGGAAAATGACCGGGGTATGCTAGACTCAGGATCGGTCGGTGGCATCCTTATCGGCACTCCTGGTAGGCAAGCGCAACACATGAATCCTTGGGACCGCATCAAAAAAGAACTGGAAACCAAACTGAGTGCCGAAAGCTACCAGAATTGGATCAGCCGTATTGAATACATGGGGATAGACGGCCTTACGCTGGTGGTCCTGGCGCCCGACGAAGGCACCAAACGATGGATCGAGACGGAATACGCCACCGAAGTCCTCCTGGTGGCGCGACAACTTGGGTTGGCCATTGAACGCGTCGATTATACCCTGCCGTCGTCGCGCGAACCTGCGAACTTCGAAGCGCCGCCGGTCAGCACCCTGAACCCCAAGTTCACGTTCGACAGCTTTGTCGTCGGAGCCTGCAACCAATTCGCACATGCCGCGGCCCGGTCCGTCGCCACCAACCCGTCCCGCAGTTATAACCCATTATTTATCTACGGCGGTGTCGGGATGGGCAAGACCCACCTGATGCATGCCATTGGCCGGTCCTTAATCAATAATCATGCCTCGATGCGCATCATCTACACCTCTAGCGAACGGTTCATGAACGACATGATCACTTGCATCCGGTTGGATCGCATGCCGCAGTTCCATGATCGTTACCGATCCGTGGACGTGCTGTTGGTGGACGATATCCAGTTAATAGGCAACAAGGACCGCACCCAGGAGGAATTCTTTCACACCTTCAACGAATTGCACGATCACCAGAAGCAGATCGTAATCTCCAGCGACGCACCGCCAAAAGACATCCCCGGTCTCATCGACCGGCTTCGCTCACGGTTTGAATGGGGTCTGATGGCCGACATCCAGCCGCCCGATCTCGAAACCAAGATGGCCATTCTGGATAAAAAGGCCGAGGTGGAGGGTGTGGCGCTGCCGGAAGACGTACGGACATTCATGGCCACCAAGACCAAGTCCAACGTTCGCGAGTTGGAGGGCGCGCTGGTCAAGCTGATCGCATATTCCTCCCTAACCGGGTCGGCCATCAATTTGCCGATGGCGCAGCAGGTATTGCGTCACTTGGTCTACGCCCAGGATCGCAAAGTCACCATAGATTCCATCCAGAAGGGCGTAGCGGAGCGTTACGGTATACGCCAAAGCCAGCTCAAGGAAAAAAGCAATACGAAGAAGATCGTAGTGCCCCGGCAGGTCGCCATGTACTTAGTGAAAGAGCTGACGCCAGCCTCGCTGCCGGAGATTGGCCGGGCATTTGGCGGCAAGCATCACACCACGGTGCTGCACTCCGTCAAGAAAATCGACAAGCAGCGCCACACGGATCCGGAATTGAACAGGATCATCCACGCCCTAATCGATTCATTACAATGACTTTATGTGATTCTTGCACAGGGCCGTCTGAGGATCGCCTGTGGACTCTGTGCAAGAACCCGGTTGCAGCCTGTTTCTGCACTTTTCCACACGCGAAACCCTCAGGTCGGCAATGGCCAAAACTACTATAATTTAGTATAATTTAGATAGCCTTCAACAATTTTCACAGAGCCTATGAATTCTGCTCTTCTACTGTATCCAAATAGACCGAGAGAATAGGAGTTGAGACCGCATGGAGTTCACCGTCAGCAAAGCAGACCTCGTCCGAGAACTGAGCCTCTCTCAAGGTGTGGTCGAGAAGAAGACCACCATTCCGATCCTTTCCAATGTGTTGTTGGAGGCTAAGAACGATCGGATCGCCCTTACCGCCACTGATTTGGAGCTGGGCATCCGCTGCTCCTGTCCGGCCAAAGTCAAGAAAGAAGGTTCTGGCACGATCCCGGCTCGCAAGCTGTTGGACTATGTGCGGCTGCTGCCGGATGCCGATCTAAATATCAAGTTTCTGGAGAACCACTGGGCTAGTCTGACTTGCGGCCGCTCGCGCACACGCATCGCTGGAATGTCGCGCGAGAGCTTCCCTGAGTTGCCGCAAATGCCCGAGACTATCGCGGAGATTCCAGTGAAGTTGCTGGCTTCCATGATTTCGCGTACTGCGTTTGCCATCTCGTTGGAGGAATCGCGCTTCACGTTGAATGGCGCTTTGCTATTGCTGAAGACGGATTCGACCACCATGGTGGCGACGGACGGTCATAGGCTGGCTTATGTGGAGATCGCATCGCCCGCTGCAAGCACTGGCAAGAGTTTTCGTGCGCTTGTACCCAAGAAAGCCATGGCCGAGATTGTAAAACTGGCGGATGAAAGTGCCGCCGATAGCAAACTGGTTTTTGCCGGTGACGAGAACCACTTGTTCTTTCAGTTTGGAGAGCGCCTTTTGATCACGCGCAAGCTGACGGGCAATTTCCCGGATTACGACAAGGTTCTGCCAAAAGACAACATACACACGGCTAAACTGAACCGCGATGAGATTCGCTCCGCGATCCAGCGCGTTTCGCAGTTTGCCGATGAGCGCTCGCGAGCCATTCGCGTGCAGTTTACCGCGGGCGAGGTGAAAATTTTCTCGTCTTCCGTTGAGACCGGAGAAAGCGAAGAAGGCGTGCCCAGCGAATACGCGGGCCCGGACATGGAGATTGGATTCAATGCTCAGTATTTGCTTGATTTTCTGGGCGCAACCAATCAGGAACAGGTGGCTTTCGAGTTGAAGGATCAGAAAAGCGCCGGCGAACTCCGTCCGGTGAGCAATGGAACCGAAGACCATTACCGCTATGTGGTAATGCCCATGAGGATTTGACGCAAGTAGGACAGGCCTCCTGGCCTGTCCAGCTAAAGGGAAGTATGAACCTTTGGGATCGAATCAAGCAAGAGATGGAAGCCAAACTCGGTCCCGCGAACTACCAGAAGTGGATTCGCCGGACGGCATTCGCGCGTCTGGATGACGGCATACTAGTCGTCAACGTGGCCGACGAAGCAACCAGGAAATGGATTGAGATGGAATACGCGGTCGAAGTGCTGGCGATCGCCAAACAAGTGGATCCGGCAATAGACCGCGTGGAGTACGAGCTAAACCCAATGGCATCGACGTTCAATGAAAGCAGCGCAGAAGTTTACGATTCGACTAGTATCAAAGTCTTGGAAGGGCTGGAGGCCGTACGCCTCCGGCCAGCCATGTATATCGGCTCAACGGGTGAAATGGGCTTGCACCACCTGGTCTACGAGGTGGTGGACAACTCCGTGGACGAAGCCTTGGCCGGCTATTGTACACAAGTCGATGTCACCATCCATATCGATAATTCCGTAACGGTGGTCGACAACGGCCGTGGCATCCCCGTGGATATGCACGACGAAGGCGTCTCGGCCGCCGAAGTCGTGATGACCAAGCTGCATGCCGGCGGAAAGTTCGATTCCAAGAGCTACAAGGTATCCGGTGGACTGCACGGCGTAGGCGTGAGCTGCGTAAACGCGCTCTCCGAGCGGCTGGAGCTCGAGATTTGGCGTGAGGGTTACACCTGGCAGATGGAGTTTGCTTGCGGCCACCCAAAAGGCCCGCTGTTGCGCGCGGGCAAAGCCGGCCGCAAGACCGGCACACGCGTCACGTTCAAGGCCGATCCCACCATCATGGTGGAGACCACTTACAATTACGACACGCTGGCGCAACGCCTGCGCGAATTGGCGTTCCTGAACAAGGGCCTGAAGATCACCCTGAGTGACGAACGCGTGGACCCTGTGAAGAACCACGAGTTTTTGTACAGCGGCGGGATTGCGGAGTTCATCAAGCATCTCAACCGCGGCAAGTCCGTGCTGCACGACAAGCCCATTCACTTCGAAGCTGACCGGGAATTGCCCAACGACGCCGGAATTCTGTCGATGGAAGTCGCTCTGCAATACAATGACGGCTATTCGGAGAGCCTGTTCAGCTTCGCGAACAACATCAATACTGTCGATGGCGGCACGCACCTGACCGGCTTCCGCACCGCTCTCACCCGCACCATCAACGCATCCGGGCAGTCGGCCGGGCTATTCAAAGACGTGAAAGAGAACCTGACCGGCGACGACGTGCGTGAAGGCCTGACTGCGGTGGTTAGCGTAAAGATTCCGCAGCCACAGTTCGAAGGCCAGACCAAGGGCAAGCTGAACAGCGACATCGCCGGATACATGACCCAGTTTGTCAACGACAAGCTGGGCGAGTATTTCGACAAGAATCCAGCGGTGATGCGGAAGATAGTGGGCAAGGCTATCGACGCGGCCCGCGCGCGCGAGGCAGCCCGCAAAGCGCGCGACCTGACCCGCCGCAAAGGCGCCCTCGATTCCGGCGGCCTGCCTGGCAAGCTGGCCGACTGCCAGGAGAAGGATCCCGAGCGTTGCGAGTTGTTCCTGGTGGAGGGCGAGTCGGCCGGCGGCACCGCCAAACAGGGCCGCGACCGGCGCTTTCAGGCCATTCTGCCGCTCAAGGGCAAGATTCTCAACGTAGAAAAAGCGCGCTACGACAAGATGCTGGGCCACGAGGAAATTCGCGCCATGATCACGGCGCTCGGCACAGGCATCGGCAAAGACGATTTCGACGCGGCCAAAATCCGCTACGGCAAGATCATCATCATGACCGATGCCGACGTCGACGGCTCGCACATCCGCACGCTGCTGTTGACTTTTTTCTTCCGGCATATGAACGAGTTGATCAATCGCGGCCGCATCTTCATCGCGCAGCCGCCGCTCTACCGCATCAAGAAGGGCAAGGCCGAGAAGTATATCAAGGACGAAAAGGAATACACACGCGAAATCATGCGGCGCGCCACGGAAAACCTGACTGTTGAAGTCGGCTCCAATGGCACGGGCGCGAGGGCCACACTGGAAGGCGGCGAACTGCGCGCGTTTCTGCTGAGCCTGGACGAGTTCGAGCAAATGTTCCACAAGGTGGAGCGGCGCCTGCGCGACGCCCGCGTGGTGGCGGTGTTAGGCAACGCCGAGCTGCGCGCGGACTACAAGGCCGATTTTCAGGACAAGGAGAACATGGAACAACTGGCGGCCGCGGTGAAATCCGCGCAGGTGCCGGCGCAGGTAATTGCGGACGAAGAGCACTCGGCCTGGACCGTGATGTTCCACGATTCCACAAACGCGGAGCGGCATATCGGCGTGAACCTGGCGGCGGGGCCGGAATATAAGAAATTCCGGTCGCTGGCGCGCCAAATCGCCAAGTACAACCTACCGCCGTTCGTGGTGGTGCGCGGCGAGCATCGCGACACGCAGGCCGACGCGGTAACCCTGCTGGCCTTCGTGAAGGTGGAAGGCAAGCGGGACGCGTCGGTGCAGCGCTACAAGGGGCTAGGCGAAATGAACGCCGAGCAACTTGCCGAAACGACTATGAACCCCGAGAAGCGCACGTTGCTCCAGGTGCGCCTGGAAGACGCGGTGGAGAGCGAAGAGATTTTCTCGACGCTGATGGGCGAGGACGTGGAGAGCCGGCGGAAGTTTATTGAGGATAACGCGCTGGATGT
>Ga0070761_10001522_pt1 | contig 14494 bp, 10 predicted proteins | sample HubBroMetageREF1_FD_66724 | JGI IMG/M metagenome (GOLD analysis project Ga0070761, IMG submission 66724) | Reference soil microbial communities from the Hubbard Brook experimental Forest, New Hampshire, USA - Hubbard Brook CCASE Soil... | ecosystem: Environmental > Terrestrial > Soil >...
GGCTGTCTACTAATTGCTTAGTAGCGCAAGCGACGGTTGGGCAATAACTATCCCACGCGGCCGAGAGCCACCACCATCCAGGCTTGTCGGCCAGACTGGAATCAAAAGGCGACGGCTGTGGTCGAGGCTGATTCGCGTGGCGGCTGAGATTGAGGGTTGGGTTCGGCGAGCAGGGGCGCTTTGGTGAAACAATCCGGCGACGTGCTGAATCGAACCGAACATAAATGTCCGACAGGACGATTGAGAACACCTCGAACAGTCTCAAGCCTCCAACCTGCGCGAAAATGAGTGATGAAGCCTTCACCAAAGGCCGCTTAGAATTCGACGGAGGTGCAAAAAGACTGCAGGCGGCGCCCAAGCTTTTGTGGCGGTTCTGGCCCATCTCCCGGTCGCCGTTTTCAGTTCACTTGAATCGCACGAAAAGAGGAGCACGGTTCTCGGCTTTGAAGGTTGGAAAAGCTATTATGGAATTGGCGCTGGCTGCCGGTCTATCGCAAAAGGAAAATATAAGTGGCGAGAAAAGCCCCAAGACGATCAAAACGTCCCGTGCGGTCGACCGAGACTGCGGCACGGACAGAGGGAGCTAAGAAAAAACTCTTCCCGCCAGCAATCGAGAACCCCGAAGTTAGCATCTCATTTCCAATTGTCGGCGTAGGGGCGTCAGCCGGCGGCCTGGAGGCATTCACGGCTTTTCTCAAGCACCTGCCGTCCGATACCGGCATGGCATTTGTGCTCATTCAGCATCTTGACCCAAAGCAGCACAGCCAGCTTGGCGAGCTGCTCTCCAGGGCGACGAAAATGCCTGTCGTGGACGTCGCGACCGACACGCTAATCGAGCCGAATCATGTCTACGTCAAGGCGCCTCCAGTCAACCTGAGCGCCGCGGATGGATACCTGCAGGCCAAGGCTCGACCTGCGGGGCGTAACCTGCCGATCGATTATTTCCTGCGATCTTTAGCCCAGGATAAGCGCAGCAAGACCATCGGAATCGTCCTGTCGGGTACTGCTTCGGACGGTACGTTGGGGCTCAAGGCGGTGAAAGCGGAAGGGGGCATAACTTTTGCACAGGAACCGTCTTCGGCCAAGTTCGACGGCATGCCGCGCAGCGCGATTGCCGCGGGTGTCGCCGATTTCGTCATGGCTCCGGACCAGATCGCCAAACGTCTGGTGCGGATCGCCCGGCATCTTCATCTTGCACCGAACTCCCCGGAGGACGACGCGGCACAGGAAGAGGAATTCGCGCTGAACAGAATCTTCCAGCTCTTGCGCTCCGTGACCGGGAATGACTTTATGCACTATAAGCACACGACGATCCGTAGGCGCGTTCACCGCCGGATGGTTCTGCACGCGAACGAGGCGCTGGACGACTACGTCGCTTATTTGCAGGAGAGTCCTACGGAAGTGAGGGCACTGGCGGAGGATCTCCTCATCTGCGTGACTTCGTTTTTCCGGGAGCCGGATTATTTCGAAGCTCTTGCCACAAAAGTTTTCCCCGATCTGCTCAAAGGCAAATCGCCGGAGGAAACGATCCGGGTCTGGGTACCGGGTTGTGCTACGGGCGAGGAGGCTTACTCGATGGCGATCTGCCTGACGGAGTTTCTGGAGCGCGCCGGCGCCAACGTACCTTTTCAGATATTCGCCTCGGATATCAGCGGGACGGCGGTCGAAAAAGCCCGCGCGGCGACATATGCGATGCCGGCGGTAGCCGAGGTCTCGCCTGGGCGGTTGAAACGCTTTTTCGTGAAGACCAACGGCGGATTCCAGATCGCGAAATCCATCCGCGAGAGCTGCATCTTCGCCGAGCAGAACATCATCAAAGACCCGCCTTTCCACAGTCTCGATCTGGTTTCCTGTTGCAACGTGCTGATCTATTTCGGGCCGGTATTGCAGAGGAAAGCGCTGGCGACATTTCATTACTCCCTCAAGCCCAACGGCTTTTTGGTTCTGGGGCCTTCGGAAAGCGCGGCTCCACTTTCGCACGCATTTACGCCGCTGGATAAGAGGCTCAAAATCTATGCGAAGCAACCGGTATCGGAACCACTGAATATTCAGGCATTCAGATATGGTCCTCTCGACGCTAAAGCTGCTGGCGACGAGCCGGCGGGCGGCCAGGCCAGGGCTGTGCTCGATGTGCAAAAAACCGCCGAGCGGATGCTGCTGACGGAGTATGCGCCTGCCGGGGTCATCGTGGATGACGCCCTGAATGTCATTCACGTGCGCGGCGATGTAGGGCCTTACCTGCAGCTTGCACCTGGAGAACCGACTTACGATCTTCTGAAAATGGCCCGCGAAGGGCTTGTGGTTGGCTTGCGGACAGCAGTGCTGAAGGCCAAACAGAAAAAGATCCCCATCAACCAGCGGGCGCGCGTAAAACAACACGGGCAACACAGAGACGTAAATCTAAAAGTCGTCCCGATCAACGGAACTGGCCACGGTGAAGCGATTCACTTCATGGTTTTGTTCGAGGGCGTGATGCCGGCGGCCGCGGCCGCTTCGCCCGGGCCCCAAAGGGATCATGCGGGACAACCAGCGACAAACGCCGTCAGACCGGGGAAGGCGAACGGAAGGCGCGTCGCTCGGGAGAATGCCCGCCTGAAACAGGAGCTGGCGGAAACCAGCGAGTACCTCCAGTCGATTGTCGAAGAGCAGGAAGCCTCCACCGAGGAACTCAAATCGGCCAACGAAGAGGCCCGGGCGAGCAACGAGGAGCTGGAAACTGCGAGGGAGGAGTTGCAGTCCGCCAACGAAGAACTGAACACGCTCAACGACGAGTTGAAGACACGTAACGTCGCCCTGACCGCCGTGAACAACGATCTCGCGAACGTGCTGACAAGTATCAATGTTCCACTGGTTATGGTCGGAAAAGACCTGAGTATCCGGCGTTTCACTCAATCCATGGAACCAATGCTGAATCTCATCGATTCCGATGTTGGCAGGTCGATCTCGGACCTCAAGCCCAACATTAACGTGCCCGATCTGCCGGACTTGCTACGCAGCGTGATCAAGGGCGGGAAGCCCGGTATGCGGGAGATTCAGGCTCCGGCGGGCCGCTGGTTTTCGATGCAGGCATTGCCCTACCGCACGCCCGATCGCAAGATCGACGGAGCCCTCTTAGTGCTGCTTGACATCGATGCGATCAGGAATTCGCGCGACTTCGCCGAAGCCGTCATTGAAACCGTGCAGCAGCCCCTGGCGATCCTGGCCAAAGATCTCAAGGTACGGACCGCAAATGAGAGCTTCTATAAAACCTTCAAGGTCTCAAAAGCCGGAACGGAAAATCGTTTCATCTTTGACCTCGGCAACGGTCAGTGGAACATCCCGGAACTCCGGAAGGCGCTGGAGAAGATTTTGCCCGAGAAGGGCTTTATACATGACTTCGAAGTCGAGCATGACTTTGAAAGTATCGGGCGCAAGACGATGCTGCTCAACGCGCGCGAGATCCGCCAGGAGACGCCGCTGGGAGGCCAGGCGATCCTGCTGGCCATCGAAGATATCACGGAGAGAGCGCGCGCTACCGAAGTGCAGCAACGGCTGGCGGCGATTGTTCAGTCGTCTGACGACGCAATCATCAGTAAAGACCTGAACGGCATCATTCGGAGTTGGAATCGCGGCGCTGAGCGCATCTTCGGCTACACGGCCGGGGACGCGATAGGCCGGAACATATCCATGCTCGCCGTTCCTGGCCGCTTGGACGATTTTCCGAATATCCTTGAGCGTATATCCCGCGGCGAGAGTATCGATCATTACCAAACCAATCGGCGAACGAAGGACGGCAGGATTCTAACTGTGTCCTTAACCGTCTCGCCGCTTCGAGATGCCGCCGGGAGCATCATTGGCGCTTCGAAAGTCGCTCGCGACATCACCAATGAGAAACGGGACGAAGAGCGGCTAAGACAACTGAACGACGATCTCAAACACTTCGCCTATGCCGCCTCCCATGACCTGCAAGAGCCGCTGCGCATGATCACGAGCTATACCCAGCTCCTGGCCAAGGACTATGCAGGCAAACTCGGCGAGGAAGCGAATAAGTACATCGGCTTCGCGGTTGAGGGCGCCGGGCGGATGGAAGACCTGCTCAGAGGCATGCGTGAGTTTTGGCAGGCCAGCGAGCGGGGGGAGGAACATCGATCCGACGTGGACGCCAACGAGGTTCTGAAAAAGGTCTTGCTTCTTCTCAATAGAAACATTACGGACAGCGGGGCGACTGTCACGCATGACTCGCTGCCGACGGTGTGGGCGGAGGAAACGGGCCTCATTCAGGTATTCCAGAATCTTATCGGCAACGCGATCAAGTATCGGAGCAAAAAGCGTCCGGAGGTGCACGTCTCCGCCGGGATGAACGACAATTGTGAATGGGTTTTTTCGGTCAAGGATAACGGCATCGGCATCGACCCGCAATATGCGGCGAAGATTTTCGGCATGTTTATTCGCCTGAATGCCCGAAGCTACCCCGGAAGCGGCATAGGCCTGGCGATCTGCCGGAAGGTGGTCGAGCGTCTCGGGGGCTGCATTTGGGTGGAGTCGAAGCTAGGGCACGGGGCCGACTTTAAATTCACAATCCCTCCTAAGGAGTGAATCGATGGGGCAGACATCGAAAACCTTCAGCATCGTGCTCGTGGAAGACAATCCCGCCGATGTTCTTCTTGTCACAAAGGCTCTCCAGGCAAAGGGCTTAAACTGCGCGCTGACTTCCTTTGAGAGTGGTGAGAAAGCGCTGAAAAACCTATCGCAAAAGGGACGCCTGTCGCCCGATCTCATTCTGCTCGATCTGAACTTGCCAGGGGCCGATGGGGTTGACGTGCTCGGGAAAATTTTGGCGATACCAAGACTTTCAGAAGTTCCCGTCGCGATTCTCACGTCATCGGAATCACCTTCAGACATGCAGCGCACGGCAAGGATAGGGGCGGCGCGCTACATCCGGAAGCCTTCCGCGCTGGAAGATTTCTATCGAGAGGTGGGATGCGGCGTTGAGGAAATGCTGCTCCGGAACGAAACGTGATCATACCGCCCCGGCGTAGTTTTTTCCTCCCGCGTGGAGGTTGTCGGCCCGAGTCGCCGGTCACTCCTGCGATGGGGCCCCCCGCCGGACGTCCGGTTTGGGTACAGAAGCTGGCACCCGCGAAACCGCTCATCTCAGCCACGCCGAACGTGGTGCCCGTAGACCGGCAATCGGCATAGACCGACTTGGGCGCGGATCGATGACGCGGCCCTGGAACGTCGAATGCGTGTCGCCCCTTGGAGTGATGCCGATGTCGCGCTGCGGGATTGAACCCTTTGAGCGACTTTGAGACGGCGACCATAGCTCGCTCTCGCCGAAGGCGAGCTACGCTCGCCGGGGCCGATTGGCAATCGGCCCGCAGGGATACCATCCTGCCCCACAAGAATGGTCAAGCTCGCAGGACTGGTGTCCTGCCGCGACCGTCTAGCGCAATTGCAGACGGTCGGTATACTCGAAACGCCCGTTTTGCAGGCCTTCCTTTGGCACCCGCACAAGCTTCAACAGCCAGTTTTTCTAAACCATCGAGACACGGCACCCACGGACTTCCTCACCACCACATTCCGCAGCATTTCTCAGGGCATGCTCGCCTGATACAATTGCGAAGAGGATCCCTCTGCGCTCCACACTGCTGGTACTCCTGACGCTCGCGGCCGTTCCGCGTTCCATCGCCGGTCTCGACGATTGGCCCGGATGGCGCGGCCCGTCCTCCAATGGCGTATCCCCCCTGAAGAACATCCCGTCCTCCTGGAATCATGATCAAAATGTCGCCTGGAATACGGCCGTACCCGGGCGCGGCCACGCGTCGCCGGTCGTCTGGGGCAATCGCGTGTTCCTCACTACGGACATCGAAGGCGAGGTGCTGCCGGGCGCCGCACCCGTCAAGCACAAGGTGGAAGGGCAGCCGTTCCGCCACCCCGATAGCGTGGGCGGAACCCACAAGCATACTCTCAAGATCCTGTGCTTCGACGCAGGGGCCGGCAAGCAGCTTTGGGAGCGCACTGCCTACGAAGGCCCAGTTTTCGACGACATCCACAAGTTCAACACCTATGCCTCGCCCACCCCGGTGACCGACGGCAAGTACGTCTATGCTTACTTCGAATCGCAAGGGCTGTACAAATACGATTTCGACGGAAACCTGCTGTGGAAGATGTCGCTGGGCGGGATCGCCACGCTGGGGGTGGGGACTGGCGTGTCGCCGGTCCTGTTCGAAGATAAGATTCTGATTCTGGCCGATCAGGATGAAGGCGAGTTGTCCTTCCTCGCCGCCGTGTCCACCGCTGACGGCAAGATCGCGTGGAAAACTCCGCGCAAGGAAGCGGTCAACTGGACGACGCCGGTAATCGTAGAATCCGGCCACCAGCCGGCCTTGATTGTCCCCTCCATGGAGGACGTAGTAGCCTACGATCCGCGCACTGGCAAGGAATTGTGGCGCGGCGCCGGGCTCGATAGCAATTCCGTGCATACGCCGGTATTCGGCCACGGGATGGTGTACGTTTCCAGCGGATTCCCGAAGAAGATTGTCATAGCGATTCGTCTTGACCCGGCCAAGGACCAGCCCCGCGTCGCCTGGAAGTACGATAAGGGCACCGGCTACATCCCCTCGCCGATCCTTTACGGCGATTATTTGTACGTCATGACCGGGGCCGGACTGGTGACCTGCCTGGATGCCGTTACGGGCGAAGCGAAGTATGAAGGAAAGCGCTTCCCGCAACCCGGACAGTTTACCGGCGCGCCCGTGGCCGTCGACGGCAAGCTGATGATCACCAGCAACGACGGCGATACCTACGTGGTCAAGGCCGGTCCGGATTTCGAGGTTCTGGCGACCAATTCACTGGGCGAACCGGTATTCGCTTCGCTGGCACTGGCGGGCGACTCGGTGTATATCCGGTCCGCCAACAGCCTCTATCGCATTCGGCAGGCGCCGCTCAACCGGAGTGGCATTGGCCACGAGTGGCCGCGCCACGAGAACTGAAAGGGCGAATCTCCAGAGTCGACCTACGCCCAAAGAGCGGGTTCTGGAGAACCCGCGCAGGCCTGGAGGCCCGCCCCATGGCTCCCAACTGTCTGAATTCGTACATGCCGCCTCGATTTATGCCGCGGCCGTGAAACGGATCGGCTTTCCGTTTCACAATCTAATATAGACTCATGATTGCGCATGAAGAAGCGATCCGCTCTCAGGTTGCGGAAAGGTACGCAGCCGGGGAGCTTGCGCCGGGGGAACGAGCCGCATTTGAGGAGCATATCTTCGATTGTCCCGAGTGTGCCGAGGACGTTCGCCGGGAGTTGGTCTTCGCTGCCAACGCGCGGGCCGTGCTGCGCGAGCGCCCAGCGTCGTGGTCCAAGCCGCGTTTGTGGGGAGCTTGCCTCGAATGGCTCCGTCCGCGGCGCGCTCTGGCCTTTTCGTTGGCTGCCAATACCCTGCTGGCGTTAGCGCTCGTCTCGGTCCTGGCGACCGCCGCGCGCGATGCGATCAGGCCGCGTTTCATTCCCGCTTATTTCGCGCCTGGACCGGCGCGCGGGTCCGGCGACATACCGGTACATTCAATTCCGTCGGGCAGCGCGGTTTTCCTCGCGCACATCCTATCGTCTGGCCCAAAATATTTATCCTATTCTTACCAAATTTTCGATGCCGCCGGGAAACCCGAATCCGGCGGCGCCTTGAGCCAGGCCGCAGGCCAGGAGAGCGAACTGTACCTGGAGGTTCCAATCGTAGGATTGCCCGCGGGCGTACACACTCTGGAGGTCCACGGCAACCCCGGGGACGGCATCATATCACGGTCTAAATTCAGCTCACGTTAAGAAGGAGACCAATTCATGCCGATGAAAGAGTTCCTATATCATGGCCAGGCGTTCGGGGTAGATGCCGACATCACAAATCCCGGCCCGTACAAATTGGACGGCCATGGCAAGTGCGCGCTGGTGGATGGGAAGCCCGGCAATCCAAAAGGCACGCATCCGGGATTCACCATGCCCAGCGGATTGTCCCACGGCGCCTGTACCACGGAGGTGAACGCCATGCCGGAAGATAAGGATGGTTTTTTTCGCACCGAGGTCCGCGCCACTATCGAGAACCTGAAGGTCGATGGAAAGTCGGTTTTCAGCGTCGACCGCATCGTCGCCGGCATGGTCTCGGTCTACCGGCGCCACTGGTACGACCGGCCCGGACCGCATGGCAGGCGCACCCGGGTGCTGCCCTTGGATTGCAGCCTCGTGAACCTCACCATCGACGGCACTGCGCTCGCCGCGCCTTTGCCGGCGCCGTTCCATTATTCCGCGGTTCAGCGCGAAGCCTACCTGACCGCCGACGAGCCGGACCCCAAAATCGACGCCGAAGTCCGCCAGGCGGTCATCGACAGCCCGACGCGCTGTATTTACATGCGGCATTTTGGTAGGATCTTCTTCGGCGAATGGATTCTCCTCCCCGGCCAGAACTGGCAACCGGTCCACCAGATCGCGATGCTGCGCTTCGCGTTCAGCAGCCCGCCGTCGGGAGGCGGGACCGGGGGTGGAACCCAAGGTGGCGGCACCGGAGGTTAGCTCTCTGCGCTCTTATCGCACCTCAACTATGGCTCTTGTCGTGCGGGATCCTCCGTCCGACCCCCGACCCGCTATATCGGGAGGGGCAATCTCTCTATCGGTCAGGTGAATTCCTTGCCTCGCTGGCCAAGGCGCGCCTGGGGTTCGCCCAGTGGGCGGCAGGCGACTGGGGATGGAAATTTCGCCTCTTGGCCGTGGAGGATCTCACCAAGATCAGCCGTAGGGCTGAGGCCAGCTCGCTGCTGGAGACCGTCCCCGCGCCGTCATCGCCGGGGCTGCGGGCGCGTTGGAAGATGGATGAGGCGAAGCTGGCTGGCGGTTCGGTCGAACAGAAACTGTTGCGCGAGGCCTTGCCGCTGGCCACCGCATCGCGCGACCCGAACGTAATCTGCATGGTCGAGTTGTACCTGGGAGAGGCAGTTGAGGACCGCGCGGAGGCCGCAGTCCATATCGAGGCTGCCTTGGCCGCAGCCAGGCAGGCACGCGACGATTTCCTGCTGACATGGGTGCAACTGGCGCGCGGGTATAACAGCTTTCGTTTCCTGAGGTTCGACGAGGCGCTGCCATATTTCGATGAGGCCCTCGCCACAGGCCGCCGGTGTGGGGCCCGATCGCTCATCGGCGGTATCATCGGCAACCAGGGTTGGTGTTACTTCCGCTTGGGCGATCTGGATCGCGCCATGGATGCACTTACCCAGGCCGAATCGATAGCTGCTTCCCTACGCCAACCCGACTTGCGGCAGCGCTGGTTGGTGGACATTGGGGACGTCTTTGTCGCGAAAGGCGAGTTCGACCGGGCAGCGGCGCTTCAAAAGCAGGCCGCCAAGCTGGCCGGTGACATCGGCAACGATGAATGGCAAGCCAAGGCCTGGCACAACCTCGTCCAGATCGCAATCGAAGAAGAGGATCTGCCCGCGGCTCAAAGCTACAGCGACAAGGCCCTCGCCTGCAATAAGCGGCTCGGAGATCCGCAGTCGCTGGTATATTCGGAATTGAGCGTCGCGGAAATTGAGGATCTCTCGGGGAAGTACGCCCAGGCGGAACGCGATTACCTGGCGGTCATCACCCAGGCGCAACGAGTGCACGCGCCGGACGTGTTGTGGGAAGCCTACGCCTATCTCGCTTCATTCTACGCCGACCGAGGCAGACCAAAGCAGGCCGCGGAACAGTACCGCAAGGCCATCGACACCATCGACCGCGAATGGAACAATCTCGGCAACGACGAATCGAAGACCACTTTCCTTAACCTGCATCTAGTCGGCCTCTTCCAGGATTACGTTGCCATTCTGATTAAAACAGGCAACGTGGAAGAGGCCCTGGAAATCGCCGAATCGGCACGGGCGCGCCTCCTGAGCCTGAAGCTGGAGCGTCTCGGAGCGCTTCCGCCGAGTCTAGACCTGGCAAGGCTGCAGCGCGACACGCGTGCTTCCCACACCGTAATCCTTTCCTACTGGTTGGAGCCGAAGCGGGCGTCGGTGTGGGTAATCGGCTCCGGCCGCGTTGCCAGGTTCGACTTGCGGCCGGGCAAAGAGATCGGCGAGATGGTGCGGCAGTACATGGAGACCGTCACGCAGGGCCGCGATCCACTGGCGCAGAACGATGCCTCCGCCCTGTACCAAGCGCTGCTGGGTAAGGTAGCCAAGCTGATCCCGGCCGGCTCGAACGTTATCGTAGTGCCCGACGGCGAACTACACCAGCTTAACTTCGAGACGCTGGTCGTGCCCGGGCTGCGGCCGCACTATTGGATCGAGGATGTGGCCGTCGCCACGGCGCCCTCGTTGCGCGTCCTGGCGGGCGATGCCCACAAACCGGACCGGCCGCCGAAACTGCTCATCATAGGCGATCCGGTGCTTGTTGGGCCGGAATTTGGGCCTTTGCCGAACGTGAAGAACGAAATTGCCGCCGTCGAGGAGTGCTTCCCGGCCGCAAACCGGCTCCGCTTCACCGAAGCCGACGCCGTTCCCGGAGCATACGCCAAAGCGTCGCCCGCCAACTTCACCCACATCCACTTCGCCACCCACGCCGCGGCCAATCCGGAGAGCCCGCTGAACTCGGCTATCATCCTCTCACACCAGGGCGAAGCATACAAACTGTACGCGCGCGACGTGGCCGGCGTGCCGCTCCATGCGGACTTGGTGACCCTCTCGGCATGCAAGAGCGCGGGCGCCAAAGCCTACTCTGGCGAAGGTTTGATGGGCTTTGCCTGGGCCTTCTTGCAGGCCGGGGCTCAAAACGTGATTGCTACGCTGTGGAATGAGGACGACGCCGTCTCGGCCGATCTGATGCGAGTTCTTTATAAGGAACTCACCTCGGGCCAGACGCCGGCCCGGGCCCTGCGCGCCTCCAAGCTCGCGCTGGTGCGCTCCACCGGGCCCCACCGGCTGCCGTACTACTGGGGACCGTTACAGGTTTTTACGCGGGAGATTGCGATCGCCTCGCATCCGGCGGGCACCGCTGAATCGACGACGCGCCTCGGGCCGCCCCCGACCCGCTGAAAGTTTGGGTACGATGGCTTGAGGCAGGCAACTCTGCCTGCGGACGCGCTTTCCAGCGCGTCCAAGCCGGCTGGAAAGCCGGCTTGCAGCCAAGATTGGCCGCCCCACAAGACCGACTGCCCCCCGGATGGCTGAGTTTAAGCTAGTCCGCCCAGCCCGCGAAATAACGCCTTCTTTTCTTACGTTAATACAGCCGGCATTTCTATTGCCGGAGAGGCGGCCTCCGGCATCCTCAGCGCGCCAACCCCTGTCCATTGCAGGGCTTTCATCAAATAAAGTTGCAGTTGGTTAATCATACGGATTGAACTTAAATTTCTTTCGGGATATCATTATCGAGTTCACGGTTAATTATCTGGTTGGCCTTAGGGGGTTCATAGTTCCAATGGTTAACGAATCGATTACACTTCAGTCAACGGGTTTTGAGTTGGCGACCTTCGGCGAGGTGCTTTACGCCTTCAGCGCTCTGCGTTCGACGTCCGGGCGCCGGCGGTCGGCGCGAGTGGCGAGCGAGATGCTCCCCTGGGAGAGCATGCCCGGCAACGCGCTGGAGTGCGACACCGCTCCGGAGCCGCGAAGGGCGGCGGCGCCCGTGGCGCCTCGGGTAGACCCGATTCCGCAGGCCCGTCCGGCGAGGTCCAGGCGCGCCTCCGGACGCTGCCATTGCGGCGAATGCCGCAACTGCCAGGAGAACGCCCGCTGGGAGCGCATCTTCCAGGAGAAGTTCGCCAATCGGGATTATTATCACCACGACATCCGGATCCGTTACGCGTCCCCGCTGAGCAGCGTGTAGCCCGGGGCGACCTCCGCTCGCCGTGGCTGGTGGTTGGTAGCCGGTCGCCTATACTGGGGAGATGGCAACCGCGATCAAACTTGTCGAACCGGCGCAGGACGAATTTCTGGCCGGCCTTGAGAAACGCTCCAACCGTCCCAATCACTTCTTTCGCACCATGGCCAACAGGCCTGAAGTATTGAAGAACTTCGTGCCGTTCTATGGCTCCATTATGGGTCCGGGGTCCGTGGACCGGCACACCAAGGAACTCATTTACCTGACGGTGTCGTACGCGAACAAATGCGCCTATTGCACGGCCGCGCATGTGGCCTCGGGGCGTAAGGCGGGCGTCACGGAAGAGGAGATGCGCGCGTTGGAGGCCGGGCAGGACGGCGGCTTCAGCGCACCCGAGCGGGCCGCTATCGAATATGCCCGCGAGCTGACACGCACCGCGGACGCGGCGCAAACGCGCGAGGCGCTCAACGGGCATTACAACGATGAGCAGATCGTCGAGATCACACTGGTCGCGGCGATAGCGAACTTCACCAACCGGCTTAACAACGGGCTGGACCTGCTACCCGAGCCGTAGGGCGGATGGCCATACTCAGCGGCATCAATCCGGTTCTGGAAAGCCTCAAGGCGGGCCGTCCACTGGATCGTATCCTGATCGCTAAAGGGGCCGCGGGACTGCGCTTGCAGGAGATCATCGATCTGGCGCGGCGCGCGGCGGTCTCGGTGCGCTTCGAGGAGCGCGGCGGGCTCGACCGGTTGGCCGGCACGCCGGCGCATCAGGGCGTGGTGGCCATGGGGGCACCGCAGCGTTACGCCGAACTGGACGACGTAGCGCCCGCGGCACAGTTGCTGGTGGTGCTGGATGGAGTGGAAGATCCGCATAATCTGGGCGCCATCGTGCGCACGGCGCATGCCGCGGGCGCGGGCGGCGTGGTCATTCCAGAGCGGCGCGCGGTGGGGCTTACCGACGTAGTGGCCAAGGCGGCCGCCGGAGCGCTCGAATACCTGCCGGTGGTGCGCGCCACCAACGTCAATCGCACGCTCGAACGATTGAAGGAACTGGGCTACTGGATCTACGGCCTGGACGAGCGCGGCACCGAAGACTACGGCGCGGTCGAATACAACCCGCCGACGGTGCTGGTGTTCGGCGGCGAAGGCAAGGGATTGCACGAGCAAGTGCGGAAGCATTGCGATGTGCTGGTGCGCATTCCCATGGAAGGCCACATTCCGTCGTTGAACGTGTCCGTGGCCGCGGGCATCGTGTTGTTCGAGTGTAAACGGCGGCGCCCTCAGAAATAGAAAACCCGCCTCATAGTAGAATCAGGTGTCTATGCGAAAACTGCTGTGGCTGTCGTGGCCGGCCCTCATTTTACCCGTCTGGGCGGCGCAGCCCGTGCACGCGCGGCACGCCATGGTGGTCACGGTCGAACAACACGCCACCGACGCGGGAGTCGCGGTGCTGGAAGCGGGCGGCAACGCGGTGGATGCGGCTGTGGCCGTGGGCTTGGCGCTGGCGGTCACGCATCCCTCGGCCGGAAACATCGGCGGCGGCGGATTCATGCTGGTGCGGTTTGCCGATGGCCGCTCCACTTTCATCGACTTTCGCGAGCGCGCGCCGGAAAAGGCTTCGCGCAACATGTATCTGGACGCCTCCGGCAAGGCGACTAAGGATAGCGTAGTGGGCTATCGAGCGGCCGGCGTTCCTGGCTCGGTGCGCGGCTTCGAGTACGCATCGAAGAAGTACGGCCGCAAGCCTTGGGCGGAGGTGGTGGCGCCCGCGGTGGCGCTGGCCGAGAAAGGCTTCCCGATTTCGTACGGGTTTGCGAAGTCGCTGCGCGGGTCGGCCGGCCTGCTCGGGCAGTTCCCGGAATCGAAGCGTATTTTTCTGCGCGACGGCCAGCCTTACGAAGCCGGCGAGACGTTCGTGCAACCCGAGTTGGCGCGCACGCTGCAACGCATCCGGGAGCAAGGCGCGCAGGACTTTTACGAAGGCGAGACGGCGCGGCTGCTGGCCGCCGACATGGAGCGCCACGGCGGTCTGGTCACGCTGGCCGATCTGAAAGAGTATGCCGTGGTGGAGCGTGCGCCGCTGACCGGCAGCTATCGCGGCTATAACATTATCACCGCGCCGCCTCCCAGTTCTGGCGGACCGGGGATCCTGCAAATGCTGGGGGTACTGGAAGGCTCGGGATACGAGAAGTCGGGAGCCGGGTCGGCCGCCGAACTGCATTACCTGGCGGAAACCATGCGCCGGTATTTCGCGGATCGCGCGGCCTCCATGGGAGATCCCGACTTCGTGAAGTTGCCGATCGCCAGCCTGCTCGACCCCGCCTACATTACGCAGTTGCGAAAATCGATCGATCCGGAACACGCCACGCCCAGTTCGCAGATTCACGGCAAGTTATTGGGACCCGAAAGCAGCGAAACCACGCACTACTCGATCGTGGACGCGGACGGTAATGCGGCCGCCGTAACCTACACGCTGAACTTCGGATACGGCGACGGGGTGACCGTGCCCGGCCTTGGCTTCCTGCTGAACGACGAGATGGACGATTTCGCCGCCAAACCCGGAGAGGCCAACGCATTCGGCCTGGTGCAGGGCGAGGCCAACGCCATCCAGCCGCGCAAACGGCCGCTCTCTTCGATGACTCCGACTATCGTAACGCGTGACGGCAAGCTCGA
>Ga0070761_10001524_pt1 | contig 14484 bp, 11 predicted proteins | sample HubBroMetageREF1_FD_66724 | JGI IMG/M metagenome (GOLD analysis project Ga0070761, IMG submission 66724) | Reference soil microbial communities from the Hubbard Brook experimental Forest, New Hampshire, USA - Hubbard Brook CCASE Soil... | ecosystem: Environmental > Terrestrial > Soil >...
CCAGACGCCGCTGATACTCGAGCCGGTTGCCGCGCTCCACCGCAGTCGGGCGCACCAGCGGGCTGCCGAGGAGCGCCGCCGCCTCGCGGATCGACTGCACCCACTCGGTGAGCCCCGCCGGATCCTCGGAGAACCAGTGATCCGGACCGGGCAGATCATGCGACAGCGTGAAATGCTTCTCGAGCAGCGCCGCACCGAGCCCGACCGCCACGGCCGACGCCAGCGGCCCGCGGGTATGGTCGGAGAAGCCGATCGGGATTTGGGGAAACGCGCTGCGCAGCGTGCTGATGCGGGCGAGGTTGGCGTCCGCGGGCGGCGTCGGATACTGCGACGTGCACACCAGCAGGATGGTGGGATGATCATCCAGCGCCCCCACGCACTCCAGTGCCCGGTGCACGTCCGCGAGATCCGACATGCCGCTGGAGAGAATCAAGGGCAGCCCGGCACGCGCATACTCGCTGAGCAGCGGCAGGTTCGTGAAGTCATCCGACCCGACCTTGATGCACGGCACACCGAGCCCGAGCAGCAGCTTCAGGTCGGAGGCGTTCTGCGGCGTGGAGAAGAACGTGATCCCGGCGGCCGCGCACTCGGCGCGGATTGCCTGCCAGGCGGACAGCGGCAGCTCGTGCCGCGCGAACATCTCCAGCATCGACTCGGTGACTTCCCGGCCCTGCGAGCGGTAAGTGAAGAGCTGCGCGCGGTCATTGACGAATTCCGCGGCGCGGAAGGTCTGGAACTTGACCGCGTCACAGCCGGCCCGGGCGGCCACGCGAATCATCTCCAGCGCGCGCGCCAGGTCGCCGTTGTGGTTAATGCCCACTTCCGCGACGACGTAGGGCGCGTGTCCAACGCCGATCGCGCGCTCGCCGATCCTCACCGCACTCATGCTGCTACCCCGCTCCAGTTGCCGAGCAGTGTCGCGACGCGCTCGGCGCCGCGCCCGTCGCACAGCGCCGCCGCCGCCGTACTCATCTGCCGCAACGCCTCCGGTGACAGCGCGTCGAGCGCCGCCGTGTAGTCCGCCGCGGCAACCTCCGCGGAGCTGCCGAGCAGGCGGTGTCCCCCGGCCTGCGCCACGGCCTGCGCAATCGCGCTCTGGTCGGGCGATTGCACCACGGCGAGCGCCGGCAGCCCGAGCGCGCAGCGCTCCCAGGTCGTGCTGCCGCCGCCCGTGATGGCCAGATCCGCAGCAGTCATGAGCTGCGCCATGTGCGCGCTCTGCACATGCAACCGGCAGCCCGGCCCCTCCGCACAGCGCCTCTCGAGTTCGGCGCGGTGCGGATTGGCGGCGCCGGCGACCACGTCAACCGCCACACCGGCGTAGCGCGAGCGCCGCAGCCCCGCGAGCGCCCGCGCCGTGTCGTTGTTCGGATCGGTGCCGCCCATCGAGATCAACACGCGCTGCAGCTGCCCGCTGCGTCGCGCCAGGGCGGCGGGGCGCAGTTGCTCGAACGGCGCGCCGAGCAATGCGTATTCGGGGCCGAGGAGCGAGCGCGCTGTCTGCGGCAGCAGCCGCGCGTAGCGCGCGTGGCGCGGGTTGCCGAGGTTCTGGTCGAGCAGCAGGTCGCAGTCGTGGGGGCGATCAGCGAGGTCGTCGATCGCCATGAGATGGCGCCCCGTCGCACGCAGCGTCCGCTCCCAGCGCGCATCCAGGCCGTAGTGATCGACCACCAGCCAGCGCGGCGCAGACCCGCCGGCCGCAATGGCGCTCCCGGTCTGCTGCGCGTCCGCCTCCCAGGCGCCGGCGCGCAGCGCCGTCACCGCAAGTCCGCGGGATGCGATCTCAGCGATCATGTCGCCCGGCGCCTCGACGCACACGAATGCGATCTGCGCCCCGGCGGCGCTGAGCCGGGAGGCAAGCTCCAGGCAGCGCCGTACGTGCCCGGTACCCAGGCTGACAGAGGCGTCGGCGCGAAACACCACGCGCATATCATTCGAGCGACAGGCCGTCATAGGTGGCCGCGACTTCGGCGACGCGCACCACGCGCCGCTCGCGGGCGCTGCGCTCCGCAGCGACCAGCACATCGGACAGATGGCGGTCCTCGGCCCAGCTCTTGGGGTACTCCGCGGTGCCGGCCACGGCACCGGCGAAGGCGGCGATCTCCGCCGCGTAGATCTTCTCGAACTCCGAGGATGCCGCCGGAGTCTCGGCGGCCGGCACAGCCGCCCAGGCGCTGGTCTCGGAGTCATAGCGCTCGAGCGCAGCCGTGTTGAAGTCGAGCTGATAGGAGGCGGCGCTGCCACAGAGCATTGCGCGGCGCGCCGCGGCGGTGCGGTGCAGCTCAATGCGCACCGTGGCCAGCACTCCGCCGGCGAAGCGCGCCTGCAGGAAGTAGCTGTCTTCGATGTCAGTGCGCCACTCACCGAGGCGCGCGACCAGCGCCGAGACCTCCTCGACCTCGCCGAACAGCCAGCACAGCCATTCGAACTCGAACGGCACCATCTCGCGCGCGGCCGAAGTCTGGCGGCGCGCCCCGGCGTAGAACTCCCAGTACGACTCCCACGGATGCCAGCGCGGCAGGTAATCCGCGTATTCATGGTGCACCACCGAGATCCGCGGTGCGCCCGCCGCCCTGAGCCTGCCGGCGAGGGTGTTGAGCGGCGCATGGAAGCGCCAGGTCGCGGAAGGGTAGCCGTGCACGCGCGCCTTGTGCTCCTCGGCGGCGAACCACTGCGGCGTGGGCGTAAGAACGCTCGCCTCGCTGAAAAACGGCAGCCGCGCCGCGAACGCGGCACGATAGCCCGCTGCATGCTGGTCCGGCGGGGTGCTGATCACCAGCGCGTCGGGCCGCGCCTCGAGGAGCGCCGGCAGCGAGGCCGCGGTGTCGACATGGAAGCGCTCGGCTGCACGGCGGTTGCGGTCGGCCCGCAGGTCGAACCCCCGTACCTCGTGGCCGAGGGCGAGCAGGTCGCGCACCCGGCGCGAGCCCATGGAGCCGAGGCCGATGACGCCGAATCTCACCCGTCCACCCCCAGGCTGTAGGTTCTGCCCTCGCGGCGGTACTTGAGGTCGAGCAACGCCTCGGTGCGCTGCTGGTAGGCGGTGTTCAGGTGCGTGTTGATCCCGATGAGGGCGGGATCGGCGCGCAGCGCCGCCACGATCTCCGCTACCGTGAAGCGCGGATGCAGCCGCGCGGCGGCGGCATGCAGCGCGTTGAAGAACGCGAGGTCCTCCGGGTAGTCGAGCGTGACCCGCGCGGTCGGGTGCTGATGTGCCGGCGTAACCGGCGTCAGGGCTGCGGTCGAGCATAACCCGGTCTCGGTGAACAGCAGGATGAAGCCATGATCGTTCTTTTCGCTGATGCGATGCTCGCGCACCCGGCGGATGGCGCGGGCGCGGATTGCCTTGGAGTTCAGACCGAGCGGCAGGCCCTCTGAGCGCACCAGGTCCAGCTCCTCGTGCGCCAGCAGGTGGTCCATGCAGAAATCCATGTACAGCGTATCGGTGAACGGGTCGTCGCCGTCGACCTGCAGTACCGCATCGAAACCATACTGCTCCGTGGCACGGTGGAATCGGTCGATGATGTCATCGCGGCTGCCGCGAAACACGCGCGCCCCGCTCGCCTCCACCACCGGCACCAGGCGGTCATCACTCGCCTCCTCGGTCGTGCAGACCACGACGCGCTCCGGCGTGAGATAGCGTGAGGCAAACAGCCGCTCGAGCAGATGCAGCACGGCCGGGCGCCCTGCAATGCTCATCAACGCCTTGCCTGGCAGCCGCTCGGAGGCCAGGCGGATCGGGATGAGCGCGCCGATTTTCATGTGGTGCCCGCCGCGTCCTGCGGGCAGCACGCGAGCTGCGGCGCGTCCGGATAGAGGCGGCCACAGCGCGCCTGCCGGCAGCGGTTGAAGGTTCGGAACACCGGCTTCGGCGTCTCGCCGACCAAGGCCTCGTCCACGCGCTCCTGTTCGAGCGCCCTGCGCATCGCGCGCATGCCGTGCTGAACTGCGCTCAGCGTGGCATCGAGCTCGGTGGAGCCGTGGGACTGCGTGATGCTGATCCAGGGAATGAGCACCCCGTGCGAGATGACTTCCTGGTGAAATACCGCAGTCAGCTCTGGCCAGTACTGCCCATCCGCACGAGTGCACACGATCTGGGGATTGCAGTCGAACCCGATGATGCGGGCGTGCTCAGCCACCGACTCGGCGCTTGCAAGGGCGCGAAAGCCCTGTACGAGCTGCTTCCCCGTTTTCCAGATATGCGCATCCGTGCCCAGCCGCTGATATTCGTCCAGGGTTGCCCGGCAGGCGGCAAGTCCCGTCGTTTCGGAGCTGTGCGTCTGCGACAGGAGAAACACCCTGCGCCTGTCATGATGCAACCCGCCGAGCTCCATGAGGTCGCGCCGCCCGGCCAGCAGTGAGAACGAGAATCCGTTGGCAATGGACTTGCCAAACAACGTGAGGTCCGGGTAGACCCCCCAGCGATGTTGAGCTCCGCGCAGATCGAAGCGCAGACCGCTGATCATCTCGTCGAAAATGAGCACGATCCCCTGCTCGCTAGTGAACTGACGGAGCTTTTGCAGGAATCCGTCGAGCGGCTCGTCATTTTTCACGGGCTCGAGAATCACGGCGGCGATCTGGCCGGGATACCTGTCGTTCAGGGCCTTCAGGCTCTCGATGTCGTTGTAGCGGAAGCCCAGCGTGAGGCGGGCTACCTCCTCCGGCACGCCGGCGTTCATCACGGTCGAGCCGATGAACCAGTCGTGGGTGCTGAAAAATGGATGATCCACGCACTGGGCGATGTATTTGCGTCCGGTCGCCGCGCGCGCCAGACGCACCGCCGCGGTCGTCACGTCGGACCCGTTCTTGCCGAATTTCACCATCTCGAACTGCGGCAGCACTTCGAGCAGCCTCTGTGCGGTCTCGACCTCGATGAGCCCGGGGCGTGAATAATTGCACCCGGCGCCGATGTGGCGGGTGACAGCAGCATTAACCACTTCGTTGGCGTGACCGAGGATGATCACACGGTTCCCCATCGCCCAGTCGACGTAACGGTTCCCATCGACGTCCCAGCAGTACGCGCCCGAGGCGCGTTCGATCACCCGCGGCCCCAGGTAGGGAAACTGATCTTCGCCCTTGCTGTAGGTGTGGCTGCCACCGGGAATCATCGCGTGCAACCTGGCATTAAGCTCCATGCTGCGCGTAAAGGTATTGATCGGCCCGGTCGGCATGACACTACTCCCTATGTCCAACATTGCTTCTGTGGCCTTGAGGTGTCCCACATCGCGGGGTCGCATCGCTGGCGCAGCTCCCCCCACGGACGCTCGGAGTCGGCCTTCCCAGCTCGATGAGACTCACAAGTTCGCGCAGGTGCTCGTAGCTGGTCGCGCTGCGGTTGTGACGCACGCCGTTCAGGAAAAGCTCCAGCGCGCTGCGAAATGCACTGAATGAATCCACAAATACCTTTTTGATCGTAGCCCGCTCACCGATATAGGTGAGTGCGATTTCCCCTTGCGCCTGCCCGGTAGCCTCGAACTCTCCCCTGAGTCCGGATTCCCAGCGCACGCGCAGTCTCACCGAGCTGCCCTCTGACAGGACGTCGCTGTCCGCGACCGGACCGGGCCGAAGAAAGCTGATGGCAGGGTCGATCACGTGCGCCGCGTATCGCTCCCAGCACTTCGGCGTCACCCCCACAACGCGCTGCAGGGCTCCGAGCCGCGCAGACTCCGCCTCCGTGAGCTGCAGCTCCGCGGCGAATCGCAGTGCCGAGCACGAGAAGATCTGGTGCGCGTTCGGGGCAAGGGCGTAAAGCTCATCGAGCTCAGCCACGCTGAGCGCCGGGGGTTTGTCCAGGTAGACGTGGCGCCCTGAGCGCAGAAAGGGGCCGGCGAACTCCCGGTGGTGCTCCGCATCGTCCCGCGCAAGCAGTAACGCGTCGATCTCATCGATCATGCGCGGCAGCTCTGTGACGACATTCGGGATTCGCGCGGCGCGGGCAATGTGCGCCGAGAGCGCCGGGGCCTGCGTCCAGACGTGCGTAACCTCCGCGTCCGCGAGCTGATCCTGCGGGAAGCTGCGCTCCGCGAGGTAAGCCGGTATCGAGGGGAAGGGGCACTGCGCCATCGCCGCCGGGTCGTAGCCGTTGATGATCGCAGACCAGGAGTAAGGATGGCCGTTGCCTTCACTCATGCCAATGATGCCGAGGCGGGGGCGCGTCATGCCGCACCCCGCAGGCGCCACCGCGAAGGTTCTACCAAGTCCGGCTCTTCGCACGCCAGGCCGCGCGGGGGCTCCACGCGGCCCAGAGTCAGCGCCGACAGAATCTCCTCGAGCTGCCGAAGACTGTCCACTCCCACAACGGCCCGGTCGATATCCGGGTGTGCAGCCGCAAATCCCACGCAGGCCTGCACCGCCGTCAGGCCGGTTCTCCCGAGCCAACCGTCCCAACGGTCCCACAGACTCTGCCAGCGCGCGAATTCGACCGGGCGCTGCGCGGCTGCCATGAGCAGCAGTCCCTGCAGAAACAACGAGCGAACATGGATCTCTACCGCGGCGCTGCGCAGCTTGCCGAGCCATCCCGTGGTCGCCAGCCTGCGGTCAATGATGTTGAACGGCGCCTGTACGAGGTCAAAAGCGAAATTGCCGAAGAGCGCATCGAGTTCTTCGGGCCCGTACACGGAGATGCCGATCCGCTGCGTCAGGCCTTCTTCCTGAAGCTGCTGCAGCGCCGAATGAATCGCAGCACCGTTCGGACCGAGCAATTGCATGGGCGCATGCAGCAGCAGAGCCCCCAATCGCGGCACCCGCAGGCGTTCGAGGGAGCCGGTCACCGATGCGCGCATCCAGGCATGCACATCCGCGCATTCCTTCGGAACCGGAGGAATCTTGGATATCACAATCCAATCCGCGACGCCGATGCCCCCCAGGACCGCCTCGCTCGCGCCGTACGCGGCTGCGGTGTCCAGGGTATCCATACCCGAGGTCCGCGCACGCTCCAGTATGAGCCGCGCCTCCCCCGTGGGGACCTGTCCAACCCGGTTCGCGACGCCGTAGGGCATACCCAACTGCACGGTGCCGAGCGCCAGGCGCTGACTAAGCATGGGCCAGCACCTGCCGCAGCGCCGTGACCACCTCGTCCTGCTGAGTCTCGGTCAGGCGCGGGTACAGCGGCAGCGTAATCGCCGTCGCCCCATGAGCCTCGGACTCGGGGAACTGGCCCTCCAAAAAGCCCAGTGCCCGGTAATACGGCTGCAGATGTACCGGCATGTAATGCACATTCACGCCGACACCACGCTGTCGCAGCGCATCGAATGTCTGCCGGCGGATGTGGCTGCCGTTCGCGCCGTTCAGGCGCACGACGTACAGGTGAAATGCTGAGCGGTTGCCCGGCTGGATGGCGGGCAATCGCAGCGGCAAGCCCTGCAGCATCTGCTGGTAGCGGCTCGCGAGCAGATTGCGGCGGCTCACGAACTCCTCCAGTCGCGCAAGCTGACTCAGCCCCAGCGCTGCGTGGATGTCCGTCAAGCGGTAATTGAACCCGAGTGCGTGCTGTTCGTAATGCCAGGCAGCGGGCTCGGTGCGATCGCTTGCGAAGGCCGCAGGCTGCTGGAACCTATTCGGATCGCGGGTGATGCCGTGACTTCTGAACATTGCCAGGGATGCCGCCAGGCCCGCGTCGTTCGTCAACGCCATCCCGCCCTCTCCCGTCGTGATGATCTTCGCGGGATGAAAGCTGAACACCGTGATGTCCGACCAACGGCAACTCCCCACCGGCTCGCCGTGGCGCTCGCCGCCCAGTGAATGTGAGGCATCTTCAACGATTCGAAACCCGTACTCCCGGGCAAGCGCGTGAATGCGCTCCTGCTCGGTGGGCTGTCCGCCAAAATGCACCGGCACGACGACATCAGGCAGCGCGTTCGCGCGCCGCGCCTGCACGAGCCTGGCCTCCAGTTCGGCGCTGCTCATGTTCCAGGTGGCGGGATCGATGTCGACGAAATCAACGGCTGCGCCGCAATAGCGTGCGCAATTCGCCGATGCAACAAAGGTGTTGGGAACCGTCCAAAGGCGAGCGCCCGGACGCAGATTCAGCGCCAGGCAGGCCGCGTGCAGGGCAGAAGTGGCGCTGTTGAATGCCACCGCATACCGTGCCTTCGACCTGGCAGCAACGGCCTGTTCGAAGCGGGGCACCACCGGGCCCTGGGTGAGGAAGTCCGCGCGCAGCACCTCGACAACGGCATCGATGTCCGTCTGATCCACGTGCTGCCGCGCGTAAGGAATCATCACACGCCCGCAAGATGATTGAGCGCCGCGATCTCCTCACACGACAGAAAATGCGGGTTGCGCCCGGACTGATATTCGAAATCCGCGGCGACCGGCTTGCCGCGCTCGCCGCGGCCGTTGAGCGCGAAATCGGCGAAGCCGGCGAACTGGATGGTCGGCCGGATCACGTAGTGGTCGTCGAACTCGAGCGTCAGACGCGAGTCATCCCCCGGGCACATGATCTCGTGCAGCTTCTCGCCCGGGCGGATTCCGACCACCTTGTGCGGCAGATGCGGCGCCATGGCGGTAGCCACGTCCACCACCTTCACCGACGGGATCTTCGGCACGAAGATCTCCCCGCCGTGCATGCGCTCGAGGTTCGCGAGCACGAAGTCCACGCCCTGCTGCAGGGTGATCCAGAAGCGCGTCATGCGCGGATCGGTGATCGGCAGGTGATCGCTCCCCGTCTCGATGCGTTTGCGGAACAGCGGCACCACCGAGCCGCGCGAGCCGACCACGTTGCCGTAACGCACCACCGAGAAGCGTGTGCGGTGCCCGCCGGCGATGTTGTTGGCAGCGATGAACAGCTTGTCCGAGCACAGTTTGGTGGCGCCGTAGAGGTTGATCGGGTTGGCGGCCTTGTCGGTCGAGAGCGCCACGACCTTCTCGACCTCGTTGGTGAGCGCCGCGTACACCACGTTCTCTGCCCCATGGATGTTGGTGTTGATGCACTCGGTGGGATTGTATTCGGCGGCCGGCACCTGCTTGAGGGCGGCGGCGTGGATCACGACCTCCACGCCGCGCAGCGCCTGCACCAGGCGATCGCGGTCGCGCACGTCACCGAGGAAGAAGCGCATGCACTCCTGCGGGAACTCCTGCGCCATCTCATACTGCTTGAGCTCGTCGCGCGAAAACACGATCAGGCGCCGCGGCCGGTAGCGCTGCAGAATGGTGCGCAGGCACTGGCGGCCGAACGAGCCGGTGCCTCCCGTGATCAGAACCGACTTTTCATCGAACATGCGGCTGTGAGTCCGGTCGCTTTCAGGTTACTGGCGTGCCTGCAGGCGGGCCGCATCGGCGCGCAGCCGCTCGATCTCGACGCGCAGCTCCTCGTACTCGCGGGTCTTGCGCTTCAGAAAACGCACCGTCACCTGCGCCTTGCGTTCCAGGCCGCGTGGCGTGAGCAGGTACATGTATGCGGCCTTGTTGCGGCTGTTCTTGAAATTGGCCGCCTTGATCCAGCCCTTGCGGATCAGTGACTGCAGGCAGTAATTGGCACGCCCCAGGCTCATGCCGAGCTCGCGCGCCACCTCGCGCTGGCTCAGGGTGGGGTTCTCTTCCAGGAGCTTGAGGATTCGGTAGCGCAGTTCATCCGAGACCAGCATCGCTGTGGCCGCCTCAGGTCGGTTTGCCCGGCGCCGGGCGCCGCAGCAGCACGTAAGTGAGCGACAGGATGAGTCCGGCGATCGCGCCGACCGAGCCGATCACGGCGCGCAGCGGACTAGCCTTCACATCCGGCGGCACCGCCGGGTCGATGATGCGGTAGGCGTACTCGCGCTGCACGTTGGCGACCATCGACTTGCCGATCTGCTCCTGGATCAGCGCGTAGATCCCCTGCTGCACGCCCACTACGTTGGTCGTGGCGAGCTCCTTATTCAGGTACTGGATGCTGAGGTCCGCTTGCCGCACCGCCTCGCTGCGCAGCCGGTCGTTCACCATCTCGATGGTGCGGTTGGCGAGACGCGCCGCCATATCCGGCGTCCACCACTCGTAGACCACGGTGACCAGGGAGGTCTTGCGATCCTCGGTAATCACGCGGTGGTGGTCGAGGAGCTTGCGCATGCCGGCGCTCAGCGTCGGTACCTTCTCGCCGGCGCGCCAGTTGTTCGCGGCCGCATCCCACTTGTCCGGGAACAACAGCGGCATGAGGTTCTCGCTGCTGACGAGATCGCGCCCGAAGCCCTGCGAAATCAGCGTCGCGTAGAACTGCTGCTTGCGGGCGTCGCTGCCGCTCAGATCAATGCCGGCCATGGAGGCGATGCCGCCGAGCTCGTTGTTGAGCGCCGTACGCAGGCCGCCGCTGCCCACCGCTTCGCTCTCGCTTACCGGGGCGACGATGATCTTGGCGCGATAGGTGGTGGGCATGAACAGCGACACCAGCAGGGCCAAAAGCCCGCCGCCAACCACCGAGGCGAGGACCAGGCGCCAGGACTTGCCGACCGTCACCAGCACCGTGGCGAGTGACGCCGACTCTTCCTGCTGGCCCTGGGGAATGACGAGGAAATAGCCGCTCGGCGGCCCGCTCATTATCTGCCGTGCGCTGGCTCCGGAGTTGACGTCGTTCATGGCCTGGCACCGCCTCTTTCAGCCGATGGATATCCGCACCACCGTGGAGTGCGGGTCTGTACGCCAATAGGCGCGCGCGGGTGGCGTCGCTTCTTGAGCACCATGCGTTCATGGACTGAACGGATAGAGCTTAATCGCACCGCGGGTGGGCGTCAAATCCTGCTGACAGTTAGAACTCGTGCACGGCGAGCACCGCGATCGCAACGTTGTAGAGGATCTGCGACACGGCCTGCCACAGTGGCAACGGCGGCATGTGCTCGGCGTTCAGCGGCACCACTATGGTATCGCCGGGCCTGATCGCGACGTTCGAGCCCTGGAACCAGCGTGCGCCCTCGTTCGCAACAACGCTGCCGTTCGCGCGCACGACGTAGATGCGACTGTGATCGGCGCGCACGGTTTCGCCGCCACTCATGGCGATGTACTCACTACGCGACAGTCCCGGCCGGAACAGGTGGGACGTGATCGTCTGCACTTCCCCGATCACTGTTACTTCCTGCTGGAACTTCGGCACGATGAGTTCGTCGCCGTCACGAACCACGACGTCGAACTGTGACCCTATTGGCGAGCTCAGCATGCGCGGCAGGTTAATCACGAGGCGCCCTACAGCGCGGGCCTGGCGCAGCTGCGAAAGCAGCGACTGGCCGACCATCAGGGCCGACGCCGCCCCGGCCTGGTTGGCGACGGTGCCCTGCAGCGCGACGAAGGCGATGTCGTTCTGCATGCGCAGGGCGAGCATATCCAGCTCCTTCTGCTCCCGGTCACGCAGCTCCTTGCGGGTGAACACACCGCCCTCGGGGAATGCGTACTGCGTCAGGCCGCCGGCGCGCGCCACTATCGACGCCAGGGTCTCGCCCGGTTTAACGGAGTATCGGCCGGGAAATCTCACCTGCCCGCGCAGCGTAATTGATTCCTGGTCGGTCCATGCCTGGACCTCCTTGATGCTGAGACTGTCGAAAGGTTCAAGCCGCAGGTCGGCAGCGGGATCTCCGCGCAGCACCGCCGCCAGATCAACGTGGATGAGTTCGGTTTGGCGCGACTCCCCATGCACGACGTTGTAGCGCGTGAGCTCGGCGCTGCCACCGAAGGCTGCATCGCTCAAGCCGCCACCGGCTCTGATCAGGTCCCCCACCGTCATGCCAGTCTGGAACGGGTACTCTCCGGGTACGTTGGCACGTCCGTCGATGCGCACCACCTCATCCGGCAGCCCGATGTTGGACTGCAGCTTCAGCTCATCGAGCAGCGGGCGGATGACCCGGTCCCGGCCAGACTGCATATCGAAGACCATGATGCGGTCACGCGCCATCAGCGGCAGGTCCGCCGCCGAACCCGGGTCGCGCAGCGCGGCCGACAAATCGGCCGATAGCACCGCGATGCGCCGGTCCGGGGGCACTTCGCGGCGGATCAGGATGTAGTGCAGGTCGGCGCTGGGCTTCAGATCATCCACCGAGCGCAGCACATCCGTGAGCCGCATGCCCGGACGATAGGCGAATGCGCCGGGAGTGTAGACGTAGCCTTGCACCAGCACGCCGGCGTCGAGCGTGGGACGCAGGCGTGAGATCCGCAAGCTGTCGCCGTTGCGCACGATCTCCGCCTGACCGGCGCGGTCACTCAGGTCAACCCGGAGCACGACCCGATGCAGACTCGCATCAATGCGCGTGAGCGCCAGTTTCGCCGTGTCGGCCTCAGCCGTCAGCCCGCCGGCCAGCTGCACCACGTCGGCGACCGAACTCTCGTTGCGAATCTCGTAGATAGCTGGCCTGTGGACCTCGCCATCGACACTGACCGTCGGACCGATTGGCGGGATAAAGATGACGTCGCCCTGCAAAAGCTTGGCGTCGTCGGTGGTGTCGCCGCGAATCAGCATGTCGTAAAGATCCAGCCGCCGCACGAGCTGGCCTTGTCGCTTCAGCTGGATGTTGCGCAGCGAACCGATCGGTTGCACACCACTCGCGGCGAACAGCGCTGAGGTGATCGTGCCCAACCCGCTGATCGTATACGCGCCGGGCGCCTTTGCATCCCCCAGTACGAACACGCGAATCGTGCGCGTGTCACCCATCGTGACGCTCGCGTGCGCGCCGATCATCTGTCTCTCAACCTGCGACTCGAGCTGGGCCTTGACGCGCGCGAAGGTCTCGCCGCTGACGCTGACTGGTCCCAGCTCCGGAACGCTCACGCGACCGTCGCGGCCGACGATGAGCTTAAGATTCATATTCTTCGACCCATACAGCTCCACATCGAGTTCATCGCCCGCACCTACGATGTAGTCGGACGGTACCGGTACGTTCATCGTGGGAGCGAAAGTCGAGATCGGATGATCGAACAGGTCGTAGCCGAAGGGCTTCAACGCCGTCTGGCCCACCTTCACCAGCGGCAGCTTGGTGACCCGTATGAAGAGGTCTTTCAAAGCCGGCTCGGCCCCAAGGCGCGACGTGGCAAGCTGCTCGGTAAGCCCGGCGAGAGAAATCGGCGCAAACCCAGGCAACGCCAGCACACCTTCGCGCGAGAGCTGGTAGGGGTTCTTGGAGCGGATCAGGTCCATCAGCGCCTGGCGCTGCTTTTTTTCCTCGTCGCTCAGCTCCGGCTGCGTCGGTTGCGAGGGGTCGCAGTTCGTCTGTCCGTTGCACGGGGGCGGCAGGACCGCGTAGCCGCCCGCTGTCACGCCCTGCGGGGCGCTGGGCGCCATTGAGGCCGCGGTCGCCGCGGCGACCGCATTCGCATTCGCATTCGCGGCGGCGGCGCCGGCACCACCGGCACCACCGCCAGCACCGGTAGTACCCAGACCCTGAGTGCTTTGATTCGCGTTCAGACCGGGCGCGAGACTGCCGAGAAGGTTCTGCTGCTGAGAGTTGGCGGCACCAGCCAGCGCGCCGAGCGCGCCCGTAGGCGACGGCGCGGTTGCCGACGACTGCGAGTTACCGGCAGGCAGCGGATTCGAGTCAACGGTGATGATCACCCAATCCTCGGCCTGCAGGAACGGGCTCAATCGCTGCAGCTCCGCGCGCTGCTTTTGCTGCTCCTGCAGCGTGTCGCGCTGTTGCTGCAGCATGAGATTTTGCTGCTCTTCGGTCGCCGGCGTCTGTCGGGCCCCAAGGCCGCCTTGCCCTTGTGCGTTGCCGTTGCCACCGAACTGCTGCGAGAACGAACCGAGCTGGTCGCCCGACAGACCCTGCAGGAGCTGCTCTACCGGTGAACCGGAGCCCTGCCCGTACGCCGTCTCGACGCACAGTGGCAAAGTAACAGACAGCAGGAACGCGACCAGGAGCCCCGAAGGGCGTTGCATCAAGCGCATTACAAACCTTTAAGAAATTGTACTTGTCCGCGCGCTGCAGCTGCGGAGCGCATCACCCCCACGCGCGCGAATGCGGGATTGTACTGGAGCGCGCGGATTCCGCTACTGCCGTCGCTGCCTCAGCGCCGCCAGTTCTCCACCGTGGCAAGCAGCTTCATGACCGCCGCCGGCGCTGCGTGCCCGCCAGCCGGGTCTTCCACCGCTGGCGCAAGCTGCTCACAGAGCTTCTTGCCGAGCTCCACGCCCCATTGGTCGAACGCGTCTATCCCCCACACGACGCTTTGGGTCAGTACGGCATGCTCGTAGAGCGCGATGAGCTTACCCAGGGTCGCGGGATCGGTCTGCCGGAACATCACGATGGTGCTCGGGCGGCTTCCCGGGTCAACCTTGTGGGGGATGAGGGCTTCGATCTGGGCGGGCGGCATCTTCTGGCGTTCGAGCTCGGCACGCACCACTTCCGCGGACTGGCCGTTGGCGAGCGCCTCCGCCTGCGCGAAGCAGCTCGCGATCGCGAGATTCTGCTGCGCCTGGTTGCCGCACGAGGAGCGTACCGGCAGCAGGAAGTCCAGCGCCGCGCGTGCGGTGCCCTGGTGCAGGAGCTGAAAGAAGGAGTGCTGGGCGTTGTTGCCGGGTTCGCCCCAGATGACCGC
>Ga0070761_10001527_pt1 | contig 14465 bp, 16 predicted proteins | sample HubBroMetageREF1_FD_66724 | JGI IMG/M metagenome (GOLD analysis project Ga0070761, IMG submission 66724) | Reference soil microbial communities from the Hubbard Brook experimental Forest, New Hampshire, USA - Hubbard Brook CCASE Soil... | ecosystem: Environmental > Terrestrial > Soil >...
GCGCTGATTGATCGGTACTGGGAGCAGTACGCCAGTAAGAAAAAATCTCAGGACCGCGAGAAAGCTGTTCTGGAGGGAATCCGCGGCCAGCTTGGGGACCTGTTTGTCCGGGAGGTTGACGGCGCCAGCATTCAGGGCTGGTACCAAGGCCTCTCGGAGGCGAAGGGGTTGTCAGCGGGCACGGCCGTCCGGCACTTCAACGTCATGCACCACATGATGGAGAAGGCCGCCACGATCTGGAGCAAGGAAACCGGCATAGACCGGAATTCGGCTGATGACGTGGAAGTGAAGCGGCCGGATGACCAACGTGAGCGGTACTTGGGTGTGGAGGAGATCGTCAGGCTCAAGACTGTTCTCGATGAGAAGATGTACCGCAAGGCCGGCAAGGGCATCAACCAGACGTTTTTTCATCTGCGCTTGATCGTCCTGACAGCGTTGACCACGGGCATGCGGATAGCGGAGATTTTCGCGCTCAGATGGAGCGACCTGCTATTCCGTGAAGAGCTGATCGCAGTTCGGGCCAAGCTGAAGCGTGGCAAGGTTCGGTACGCGCCGATGTGCCCGGAGTTGGCCGTGGAATTCAAGCGGTATCCGGTGATCCTGGGGGAGGATCGGATCTTCCCGCCGCAACCGGGTGCCAAGCGGGAACGCCAAAGGGTGGACAAGAGCTTTGACACCATCCTGGTGTTGGCCGGTATCGAGGGTTTCCGCTTCCACGATTTGAGGCACACCTTCGCCTCGTGGTACATGATGAACGGCGGAGATCTTTACGAACTGGCCAAGATCCTGGGCCACGCGAGCATCAAAATGACGGAGCGGTATGCCAAGCTAGCCCGGAGCCATATTTCGAAGAGCGGGAGCACGGCCCGCGATGTAGAAGCTAATGGAAGGAGAGAAGCGGGAGCAGATTCGGGAAACTGCGGTTTGAATGTTCCCTTATTGTTCCCTTGACTGAAACCCCGATGTTTCTGGCTACTTCTAAGTGATAGATTCTATGGTGGCCAGGGACGGAATCGAACCGCCGACGCCAGCCTTTTCAGGGCTGCGCTCTACCGACTGAGCTACCTGGCCGCCAATCGGCTATTGTAACAGAGGCGCGCCGCAGCACGCTCCGCATCGCGTCGTATTCGGTCGTATTCGGCCGGCCCGGCTGGCCTCATCCTCTCCGGCGTGCTCCCCTCACTCCCCGGATATGCGACGTGGCGGGTCGCCTCCTCGATGTCGGCTTGGTGTTCTTCTCCAGACGCAGCTTCCATGCCGTGCGCAGTGCGCCTGCCAGCACCTCCTCATTCGCCGCGGCGAGCCGAATATGGGTAGCTCCATTCCTTCCCCATCCGCCCGCAATAGGCAGAAACACCTCCGGCAGTTCCCCTATGAACGCAGCCTGTTGTTCCGGCGTGAGTATCAGGTTCCCGTAGCCCTGCTTCTGGGAGGCCAGGGTGGCGAATATTCTGCCGCCCACGCGGAAATCGGCTGCGCCCATGTGCGAACTCTCCTCGGCGCCCTCCAGGCTCAGGGCAATCCGTCGAAAATCGTCTGCATCCATGGATACCTTTTCCCCTATTCAGCTCACAGTATACTCTGGAAGAGTGCCCGACCCCGCCGATGCGCGAAGACCGAGAATCCTGGACGTGGGCTGTGGAATTCACAAGCAGCCGGAGGCCCTCGGGATCGACCGGAATCCCGCCAGCCGCGCCGACGTGCTGTGCGATCTCGACCGCCTCCCCTACCCCTTTCGTGATAATTCCTTCGACCGTCTGCTGGCCATCCATGTGATTGAACACGTGGCGGACGTGATGGCTACCATGGAGGAGTTCCACCGCCTGGTGCGGCCCGGCGGCACCGTGCGCATCGAAACTCCGCATTACACCGACTTCAGCTCGTTTTGCGATCCCACCCATCGCAGCCACTTGAACAGCTTCTCTTTCCGGTATTTCGGCGACGACCATGGCGGCTTCGGCTATTACACCAAGGTCAAGTTTCGCGAGATTTCAGTCCAGGTCAAGCTACTCTCCTTTTGGAGATGGCTGGGATTCGAATTCCTGGTGAACCACTTTCCGCGCTACCGGCGTTTCTGGGAGCACTACCTGTGCTTCGTGGTGCGCGGCAAAGTCATGAACTTCGAATTCCAAGTAATTAAACCGCAGATGCACTCAGATGCACGCCCATAATAACAAGATCCGCCCGATTATGCAGTTTCTTATCGGCGTGCGTCGGCGTGCATCGGCGGTTAATTTGCTTTATTTTCTGGCGGACGTTGCCCGCAACCGTTACCGAACCCGCCACTCCACCGCGGAGCAGGCGCATGGCCGGTTCGGCGAAGATCTCGCGCACCGCTTCCTGCGCCGGCAAGGCCTGACCATCGTGGCGCGCAATTTTCACCAGCGCGCCGGCCGCGGCGAACTTGACATTGTCGCGTGGCATCGTGGGACCCTGGTGTTCGTCGAAGTGAAAACCCGTTCCAGCTCGGAATTCGGCAATCCCGGCCGGGCCGTTGGAACCGATAAAGAGAAAGACCTCCGACGCGCGGCCGGGGAGTATCTCCGCCGTTGTGGCACCGGCACGGAACAATCGCGCTTCGATCTGGTGAACATCGTGCTGACCAACCCGCCGGAGATTGAATGGATCCAGGATGCCTTTCCGGTGAGCCGGACGCTATAATACTTTCTCCGCGCCCACGCAGTCTTCAATAATCCCTTTTTGCGGAGGCACTTCAAACTTTGCCCGAATTACGTAAGGACCCCATCACCGGACGCTGGGTAGTTATCTCGACCGACCGCGCGCGCCGCCCTTCCGATTTCATTCGCCAGCCAGTGCCGGCCCCCGCCGCGCGCCTTTGTCCTTTCTGTTACGGCAATGAGCAGAAGACGCCCCCCGAAGTGCTGGCCTACCGTCCGGGCGGCGGCGCGAACCAGCCGGGATGGAGCGTGCGCGTGGTGCCCAACAAGTTTCCGGCGCTGGGCATCGAAGGCGAGTTGAACCGCCAGGGCGAAGGCATGTACGACAAGATGAACGGCATCGGCGCGCACGAGGTAGTCGTCGAAAGTCCCGATCACACGTTGACCATGTCCGAGATGACCGACCACCAGATCGAAGAAGTGCTGTGGGCCTTCCGCGACCGCGTCAACGACCTGAAGAAAGACATCCGCTTCCGGTACATCGTGTTGTTCAAAAACCACGGCGAAGCGGCCGGCGCCACGCTCGAGCATCCCCACTCGCAACTAATCGCGCTGCCGGTGACTCCCAAGGTCGTGAAAGAAGAATTGGACGGCGCCAAGGTATATTTCGATTTCAAGGAGCGTTGCGTCTATTGCGATATCCTGCGCCAGGAAGCCTCCGCGGGCGTGCGCGTGGTCACCGAGACGGACCGCCTGCTGGTGCTGCAGCCGTGGGCGCCGCGCTTCCCGTTCGAAACCTGGATACTGCCCAAGCGCCACGAATCGCACTTCGAGCAGACCGAAGACGCCACTTTGCAGAACCTCGCCTGGGTGATGCGCTCCACCCTGCGCAAGATCGACAAGGTGCTGGAGCGTCCGCCGTTCAACTTCATCGTGCATACCGCTCCGCTGCAGGAGAACCACCTGGCGCATTATCACTGGCACATTGAATTGATTCCCAAGCTGACCAAGGTGGCGGGATTCGAATGGGGCACCGGCTTCTATATCAATCCCACGCCGCCGGAGGAGTCGGCCAAATTCTTGCGGGAATCGGGGCTGGCGTGACCCTCGCTGCGGCGGATGCGGAGGCTGCTCCACACCGCCGCATCCTGGCTATCGTCGTGGTATTGATCCTGTATGGGTCGCTGTACCCCTGGCAGTTCCACGTGCGGCATTACGGCCGCAATCCGCTCTGGATTCTGCTGCATCGTTGGCCCCACGCCGCCCTCGACCGTTATCTTTTTTGGGACGTAGCGGTGAACGTGGCGTTATATCTGCCGCTGGGCGTCTTCGGCTTTCTGGCGGTGAGCGCGCGGGCCTCCCGCGTGACGCGGGTGCTGGCCCCTCTGGCGCTCGCGCTGGTCCTTTCGGCGTCCATCGAGATGCTCCAGCTTTTCGACGATTCGCGATTCTGCAGCCTTTCCGACGTGGCGTCCAACGTGGCGGGCGCGGCGGTGGGCATTGCGGCTGGCGCGCTTTATCGCGTAAAGTTGCAGCGGTTCCTGGCGGCGCAGGGAACGGCTTCGCTGCTGCGCCCATCGGGGGCAGTGCTGCTGTTGTCCTGCTGGCTCGGATACCAGCTCTTTCCGCTGTTCCCTTCATGGGGCCGCACCAAGCTGTTCAACAGGCTGGCGGCGCTGGGAGCGGCGTCCGCGATCTCGCCCGTCGACACGCTGGTGGTCTTTGCGGAGTGGCTGGCCTTGGCCTGCCTGCTGGATAGCATCCGCAAGACCATGGTAAAGACAAAGACCGGCGTGCTGCTGGCGCTGCTGTTGCTGTTGCTGCCGGTTCGCTTGATCATTGCCAGCCGCACGCTGGCGTGGCCGGATATCGTGGGAGCTGCCGCCGCATGCGCGGTTTGGCTTTGCCTGCCCCGGCGCTGGGTGCGGCGGGCGGCGCCCTTCGTGCTGACCGGTGCGCTGATCCTGAGCGAGCTTGCGCCCTTCCACTTCACCGCCGATCACGCCACGCGCGCCTTCAACTGGGTGCCCTTCCGGGGATTTTTCCGCAGCGACTGGCAGGATGGGTTTGTGATGCTGTTCCGCAAGAGCTTCTGGTACGGTTCCGTGCTGTGGTTGTGGCGCGCGTCCGGGCGAAGTCTCGCGTGGACCACCGCGATAGCCGCGGCGGCTCTGTTTCTGCTGGAATGCCTGCAAGCGTATCTGCCGGGCCGTACGCCGGAAATCACCGACGCGGTGCTGGCGGTGCTGATGGGTGTGTTGTTGTGGCTATTACGCGATGCATGAGGGGGGGGCACTATGTCGCTCGATGCGTGTATTGACCGAGGTGTCCATATTTCCCAGGACGCAGTTTTGGGTCGCACGCCAGATTAATAGTAAGATGGGCTGTTATCGCCAGGAATCGTCTGACCACCCTGTCGGGGCGAAGTTCTAGGTTTGGAATGGCGAAGGTTTACGCATCCTCGACGGTCGCGGATCTGGAGGCGGAAAGGGATGCCGTGATAGAGTGGCTGATCGCGGCAGGGCCCAGCCCGCTCACAGTCATCGCCCCAGCAGCGAAACGGTGCGGGACGGTTGCCTTCGGGACGTGGACTCGTCCGATGTTTACGTTCTGATTCTTTCTTACCGGTACGGATTTCAGCCCGTTGACGATAATCCCGACCGTCTCTCGATTGCCCACCTGGAATTCCAGCGGGCAGAGCGTTTCCCCCGGATCGCGTTGATCCGAACCAGCATGGCCGACACCCGAACGTCTGAGATGTTTGAACCGGACCGAATTAGATTGGTCCTGGCATTCCATGAGGAAGTCCGCCGGCGGGTGCGTGTCGCGGAATTCACGTGCAGTTGCCTCCCGGCGTTGTTTGCGTGATCGGGACTCGCCCGAACGATACGCTCCGGCCACTGGAACTCCTGCGACCTCACGCGGAATATAAGCTTCCACCGCTGAGCGAGGGCGACTTCGCTCTTATCTTGAAGCGTTATGGCGTCGATTTGTCTGCCGATCTGATGCACAAGTTCTACGCCGGGATGCAGGCGAACGCGTTGTACTTAGATCTTGCGGCGCAAGAACTGGCGGTGTCTCCGAATCGCGACCGGCGCAACTGTTCGAGTGTCTGACCAGCGACCCGGACAGCGTATTCTCGCTTTCGATTGACCGCCTGCGGCTTTCGCAGGATTTGTGGAATAGGGTCATTCTGCCGGCCCTGGGTGTCCTGCTGGTATGCAAGGAGACTATTAGTCAGGCCGCAGTCCGCAGGATTCTCGATCTGGACGGGCACGATTATCACGCCAATCTGGAGAGGCTGCGCCGAGCGTATTCGATGCGGATGACGAGACCAAGTGCACGACCAGGCCGTAGCTCACGGCAAGGTCTGTGGATCGCGCGAAGCCCTGCCGATGAGCGGCAAAGCGGGTCCCGATTCAAATCCCGCCCTGAAGCGCGGAGCCGTCCGTCTGCCCGGGTGACACAAAAGGGAAGCCCTTCGGCTCCCCTTTTGTCTATCGGCGGTTTTTGGATCGACTAGAAAGTGATCTTTCCGGTGACCTGGAGCAGGCGCGGCGCAGAATCAAAGCCCAGGAAGTTACCGTAGGGGCTAGTCGGGGTTCCAGCCATTTGCAGTACACTTCCAAATGTTGGATCGCCGAAGCCGCTGTCGGGAACGGCGTAATTCGGGTGGTTGAGGACATTGAAGGCTTGGGCGCCCAAACCGAATGTCACACGTTCGGTAAGCTTGAAGGTCTTGTAGATCTGCATATCAATGTCGAAGTACCCAGGACCGCGGAACTGATTGCGGTTCTCCGGCGAAATTCCAGGGTAACCCGTGAACGCCCCCGAGGCGCTTTGAACAAAACTACCAGCGTTCAAGCAAGGTGTGTTGACTGCCGCTGCCCCGCAGCTAGACTGGTAGGGGGCGGTTGGATAAGCGAGGATCGGCGCGTCTGTATTGGTGATGGCTCCGCTCCAATTATTATCGGTGACGGTGAAGGGCAGACCCGTGCGCAGGAAGGTCTTGCCGGACCATTGCCAGCCGCCAAACACGGAGTCTACCAGGCGGTTCCCGAAGCGATACTTGGGCGTATACACCCAGTCCCCAGTCAAGCTGTGCCGTATGTCGTAATCGGAGTTGCCGTAATTTCCCTGCCGCAGCCCGTACGGACTGATCTGCGTCCCGATGGCGGTATTGGCGTTGATGGCGAAGACGCCACCGTTGGAAACGTCGTCGAGGCCGTGGGACCAGGTGTAATTGAGGTCGAACATGAATCCCCGCGATAAACGCTTTCGGACCGTAACCGTTGCGCCGTTGTAATTGGAAACAGCCCCGCTTTGGACTTCGTTGACTGTGCCATAGCTGGGATTCGGCGGTGCGCCCTGTGCGATCGCGCCGACGGTCGGGTAAAGCGCGCCAGGAAGCCCGTAGGCTTCGGGGTCATACGCGTTGCCCCAGGTATTTGAATACGGGATCTTGATACCGTGGTTCCCGTTATAAGCCAGGATCAGGGCATAGGATCCACCAAGGTCGCGTTGGATCTGCAAATTCCATTCCTGATAAACCGGCGAATGAATGGTCCCGTTGAAGTAGTTGAACGAAGGCGCCTCAAAGACAGATCCGAGACCCTGCAACGTGGAGGAGATTTGATTAAAGCTTTCATTCATATTGAAAGCCTGCGCAGAGGCGCTGTACGTTGCAGCTCCGCCCGCGGGATCGAACGGCAGCACACCGCCGGCGGGGCGGACACGGATCGCAACCGTGGAGGGCGGATCTGAATTCAAGTTGTCTACCAGCCCGGCGGGTACATTATCGTAGAACATGCCGGCTCCGCCGCTGATGATGGTCTTGCCCGACGTTCCTGGGGAATAGGAGAAACCAAGGCGGGGCGACCAGTCGACTCTGTCGACGCCAGGGTACGCGTAATGCAGACCGGTGGCAATGTCGGCACTATAAGGGACACTGCCGTTGCCGGCAACCGTCGAAGCGAGGCTGGCAAACGGAGCTTTAAACTCCGAGAAGCAATCCGTCTGACAAACCGGATTTGAATTGTGCTCGCCCCGGAGGGCGATGGTCAACTTAAAGTTGGGGCGAACTCTCCACTCGTCCTGCGCGTACAGACCTAATCCCCACAGGGCGATCGGTACGTCGGTGGATAGATTGTCGGATTGCCGGTATTGGAACGCAAGCCCATCGGCATACTGCTGCAGACCATTTTCCGTGTAGCCGAAGTAGACGGCCGGCTCGTTGAATGAAAAGTTATGGTCGCTGACGTCGTAACGCCGGAAGTTTTCGCCGAATTTCAGGTTATGACTCCCGAAGGTATAACTGAAATCGTCGATGAACTGGTATTGGGTGATGTTGCGGCCTTGGGGGAACTCGTAGATCCCATTGAAGCCGGTAAATGGAACCGTACCGGAAGTAATGATGCCGTAAGGGAAGATGCTCAAATCCTGAGCGGTATCCTGCGTGAACTGAGCCCGATAGTAGCTCAGCGTCGCCATGAAGGAGTTCGTCGCGCGCGGACTAAAGATGTGCGTCTCGTCTAACTGGGTGTCCCACGAAGGCTGTTGTGAAATCGCGTCAAATTTCGGATCGACCGGGTCAGTCGCGCTCGGCTGCGTGCCGCGATCCATTTTGTAGCGGAAATAAGCCTGATCTTTATCGCTTAACCGATGATCTACGCGACCGGCCAGAATCCATTCGGAAGCCAAAGCCGAAGGACTCGATCGGAACTGCAGGGCGCAGGGCTGCGAGGCCGGATCGAAGCCGGGCAGCGTCAGGCTGTTGCATGCCGTGCTATTCGGGAGGGCGCTCGCGCCGCTATAGCCCGGCACGTTTTGGTATAGGTTGAACATTTTCTGGTAAGTGGGGGCCTCAATGGGCTGCGTGGCCGTAACGTTAGCCAGCACCGCGTTCGCAAATTGCGGACTCGGAACAGTGAGTACATCGGTGACCGGGAGCACGAACTTGAGTCCTTCGTTGTCGAGGAAGAAGAACGTCCTGTTCTTGACGATGGGGCCGCCGATGGAATCCGCCCACTGATTCGCGTTGGCGAAGGGAGTTGGCGCCCCCTGCGCATTATTGAACGTATCGTTCGCGTTTAGCACCCGTCCGTTCCAGTAATAATTGGCGTTCCCGTGGAACCCGTTGGTCCCCGATTTGGTGATATAAGACACCTGAGCTCCGGATAGCTGACCGTATTGGCCGCTGTAGGGGTTCGTCGTGATGGTTACTTCCTGGACTTCATTCGACCCAAGCGTGAGGTTGGATGCACCCGAATTGTTGATATTGAAATACGGGTCCATGTTGTTCTCGCCGTTGGTAGTGAACAGGTTTGAAGTGCCCGGTAACCCGTTTACGGTGAAGTTGCCGAAACCGCTTTGTCCGGGAGGCGCGACGTTCAGGAGAGCGCCGGGCGCGGTGTAGGCGATAGTGGTTATATCGCCGCCGCCGTTCGGCAATAGCTCCATCTGCTGCTGCGAAAAGGTGGTGATTTGGGACGGGTCCTCGTTGACCAGCGGGCTTTCAGTCGAAACCTCCAGGGTGGTGACGGCTTTTCCCACCTGAAGAACCAGACTGGCTGTGACCACATTTCCGACAGAGACCTCGATGGGCCGTTCGACCTTTTCAAAGCCGGGGGCGGCCGCCGACACCGTGTAACGGCCCGGTTTGAGAAGCGAAAACCGGAATTCGCCCGAGCCGTTGGATGACGCGGCTTGAACGGAACCGTTATCGAGGTCGGTCAGTGTGACGGTTGAGTTGGGAACTACGGCGCCGGTAGAATCCGTGATGTTGCCGGATACACCGCCGGTAGTTAGGGATTGTGCATGGCTGGGCACTGTAGCTACAGTCAGCAGGGCTCCAACGAACATAGCCGGTATTACTGTCCTGAAGCGCAGCGCCGCGAGACTGGCGTTGGTATTCATATGGCTAATAGAGTAGCGTCCAAGAGCGCAACTTGGCGGGACCGATCTTCAAACCGATTGAATGAGTCGACGGGTTGCCGGTCTTAGCCGCCGAGCCGTTCTTGTATCGGCTTCACAACAGACCTGCGTGGTGCAGGCGATCATGTATGTTTTAGGACAATGTAAGCCGCGCGTTTTGGGCACGAGCTTAGGTTACCGTGCACGTGGGGGCGTAACCAATTGAATTGTTGGTGTAATGATTAGTGAACTGCCATGTGCGGCGCAGCGCTGCCATCCGACCAATATGCGATTGGGACCATAAAAATGGTCTCGGGCTCCGGCACGTCGCGACTTTCGTCATTGAACAATACTGGCGACCCGGCACGGTTCGCGCCCCAACTGGCTTCGCCTGTCTTGGGAACATGGAACATCAAATGCGGACACCATGGACCCGCCGAGTCGCCGAGATATTGCAGCTTCGATAGCATGAAGGACATCGCGCCGATTTCCGGCGCCGGCAGTTCTTTCTTTGCAACGCTAGCCTCGATGAGTTTATGCATCTGCGCCTTGGATAACCCGGCTAAGACCAGTTTTGTCCTATTCAGTGTGTAAGGAAGAACCGTATTTACCGCCGCAGGGTTATAGCAGATAGGCCCTCGTATCTTAGGGTTCCAAAACTCGGGCCTGTCGAAGGGAGACATCCACGAGCGTTCAACGAGGCATGTGAAGCCATTCTTTCCATCGACTGCGGTTTTATAGCCGCCTCTGCCGAGAATAAGAATGCTAGCATCTTGTGCGATTGGTTGCGGCGCCGCGCTTCGGGCCAGCGCGATCTCAGCGCCGGAATCCGCCATCAGATATTGCTCAACTGGGGCCATCCGGGAATACTGTTCCGAAACGGAATCTCCCTGGCACCCGGCAATCAGGAATGCCGCCAGCAGAGCGGATTGAACCGAGGTTTTACCTCGACGTTCGGTTCTCATCGAGCGAGTTGACATGTTCGAGTCTCCGATTGCCGGGTAACGAGCCACCCATCTTTACCCCTTCATACATAGAGTAGCGCCGGCCGGACCGGTTTTGCAAGCGGATCGTCAGGGCGATAGACCGATGCGGCGAATTGCCGGTTTTTATCGGTGGATTGGGCGCCAAGGCGCGGCAACTGGGCTAGAATATGGTGGTGCTTCATAAACCCTTGCGGCTCATTTCATATTGGCAGTTACAAGCCTTGGGGTGGATCTGTTTCTATGCATGGACCCTGTTGGGAGCCCTTCCCGACATTTTGAAGCGCTCGGGGGCGTTGCGGGAAAACACGGAAGTGGCGGGTTTACTGTTCCTCGGTAGCTTGGTATTACATCCTGTTTGCCGTTGGCTCCTGCGGCGTTACCCTTCCTGGGTCGCGTTTGAATGGCGGGCGTTTGTCGCGTCGGCCGCACTCGGGGCATTGGCCGCGTTCGTGTTTGAGTTGACGCAGACGGGCATTCACAACATGAACGCCGTGAACCTGGCCGCAGAGTCGGTGCAGTTCCCTTTCCTGCTTTTCAGTTGGTCAAGTCTGTATTTCAGCATCAAGCAATGGCACTTTGCGTCGCGGGAAAGGGAACGTCTGTTGCGTGCCGAAGCTGAGGCTCGGGAAGCCCGCTTGCAAGCGTTGCGCTACCAATTGAATCCGCACTTTCTATTCAACTCTCTGAACGCCGTCTCCACGCTGGTTCTGGATGGCAAAGCTTCCGCGGCTACGAAAATGTTGTCGCAAATCGGGGATTTCCTGCGCACCAGCCTGAACGAGCAGGCCGCCCTGGAGGTGCCTCTTTCAGAGGAGATGGCATTTACGGAACAGTACATCGCAATCGAAAAGACCCGGCTCGGGGACCGGTTGCAAGTGGAGTTAACCATATCTCCAGAGACGCTGGATGCCATGGTACCGGGCATGTTACTTCAACCCCTGGTCGAGAACGCAGTGCGCCACGGCGTGGCGAGCGTTACCGAGGGCGGGAAGATCGCCATAGAGAGCGGGCTGCACGAAGGGCGATTACGAATTATCGTCAGGAATTCGGGACGCCAAGGCGCTGGCAAACACGGGGAAGGCAAGAATGGGATCGGCAAACGCAACATCTCAGAACGGTTGCAGACACTGTACGGTAACGATCATCAATTTTGGCTGGAGTGGCCGGAATCCGGCGGCTGTGTGGTCACTGTGGAACTACCCAACCTGAGGATCAAACCGCAGGAGGTATCGGCGTGTTAACGCTTATCGTGGATGACGAGCCATTGGCTCGCCGTGGGGTCGTTCTAAGGCTGCGGCAGTTCAAGGATGTCGAGATCGTCGGACAGTGCGAGGATGGCATATCCGCGGTCGAAAAAATAATCGACCTTTCGCCCGACCTGGTCTTCCTGGATGTGCAGATGCCTGGAATGGATGGTTTCGAGGTTTTGCGCGCGGTCCCTAGGGAGAAGCTCCCGAACGTAATCTTTCTGACCGCTTATGAACAGCACGCGCTACGCGCATTCGAGGTTCACGCGTTGGACTACCTGCTGAAGCCGGTTGACGACGAGCGCTTTGCGGCCGCCATCGGCCGGGCGCGAAAGCTGGTCGATTCATCGTTGAAGACGAAGATGGCTGAACGCGTTTTGCAGATGCTCGATCAGACACAAGAAAAATTCGTCTCCCGTTTCACGGTGCAAACCGGGCCTCGCATACAGATTGTTCAAGCGGACGATGTGGCGTGGATTGGAGCTGCCGGGGATTATGCGGAACTGCACGCGCACGGCCGCGCATACCTGCTGCGTGAAACCATGGCTTCGCTCGAGCAGAGGCTCAACCCGGCGAAGTTTCTTCGCATCCATCGTTCCCGAATCGTGCAGTCGGCGAATATCGTGGAGCTGCGCTCGATCGAGAATCGGGAATTCATCGTGCGGCTTTCCGATGGCTCCGAACACCGCTCCAGCCGCACACACGCGAACCGTCTGGAACTCTGGTTGTCATCCGGAGGGCAGTGACGGCAGTCCGTCTCACTCATATATTCGACACGGTCAGCCCGCCGAAGACGGCAATTCCATTAAGACTCAAATAACACCACGACTAACCCTTTCTGTTTCATAGACTTCCAGGTATGGTCCGTGCCATGGGACTCATCCTCCTCGGACTTGTGCTTGCTGTCCCAATTCGTCACGGCAGCGTTCGTGGTAGCCATGGTAGGCTTCGTGGGGGCCATGGTCGCCGTCGTACTTCCTTGCCCTTCAGTGAGATGGTATCCATGGTAGGCATGGGGGACGATTCCTGTTGTTGTCTCGCGAATGTGGAGACAAGATGCAACCCCTATACATGCGGCCCCCATTAGTCGGCCAGTTGAAGTGGAGGGGACTTCACGGGACTGATGGCCGAAGAACGCGTAAGACGCCCATTCTCCGAGTGGCCGAGGATCCACCCGGAGCCGCCGGTAAACAATAGGCAGTTAATTACGGGGGATCAACGGAAGGTTATGGCCTGGACTCAACTCCTCTTATTCCTGGAGCCGTCCAAGCCGCGTGCTCGTGCTACGATGAACCCAAGAACCCCATGACGTTCCCCGCTCCTGTCCCGGAAATCCCCGCGGGCAACGTCGACAAAGCCGCAGCCTACTATGTCAACATGCTAGGCTTCACCTTCGATTGGGGGGACGACCAAGGCGGCATTGCAGGCATCTCACGGGGGAATTGCAGACTGTTTATCGCCAATCGCTCCTTCCGAGAGTCCTACGGCAACATAGGCCCTATCCTTTTCTGGCTCAATCTCGACAGCAAGGCTGAGGTGGACGAGCTCTTCGCAGAGTGGAAGGCCGCGCAAGCGAAGATCGTTTCCGAGCCCGACGACAAACCGTGGAAGTTGCGGGAGTTTACGGCCGCCGATCTTGATGGCAACCTCATTCGTGTCTTCTATGATTTCCGGGGGGACATATAAGAGGACAGCGTGCGGCCGGCTGGTAGCTACAAGCGCCTTCGGGTCGCGCGCCGGCGGCTGCCTGGGCGCGCCAGTTTCCTGGAACTGTCCATCGCACGGTAAACTGAGGACACCGGAGGCGATATGGCATGGCGGACTATTCTGTTTGCAACCATCGCGCTCCCGTGTCTCATCGCCGAGGTGCTGCCGATCCGATCTTACAGCACGGCCGACGGCCTGGCGTCCGAAGGCATCGGCGCGATCGTCGCCGATTCACGCGGCTTCGTTTGGTTCTGCACGGCGGAAGGACTCTCGCGGTTTGACGGTTACCGCTTCGTCAACTTTGGCGTGGCGGAGGGACTTCCGGACCGGCCGGTGAGCGCGCTGTTGGAGACTCGTTCCGGCGAATACCTTGTCGGGACCGCGCGCGGCGTTTGCCAATTCCAAGCGGGGGGCGGCGGAAAATTTACGACGTACCTGCCCGGAAGCAATCCGTACTAGAACTCAGTCAGTGCTCTGATGCAGGATTCCGCCGGCAGAATCTGGTGCGGCACTGGCGGAGGGTTATTTGAAATGCTGAGCGGACATCGGTTCCGCCGCCAGCCGTTGCCTGCGCCCCCGCCCGGACATGAACGGATCTCGATCGCCGATCTCCTGGAGGACGCGCGCCATCGGCTTTGGCTGGCTACCCGAGCGGGAATCTACGTAATCGGCAAAGACGGCGCCGTGCAGCACTTCGCTTTGGGAGGACCGACCCACTCGACCCAGAATGTACGAACGTTGCTACAGGATCGCTACGGGAGGATCTGGACCGGGACGCAGGATGGCTTGGTGTTAATACGGGATGCGGACGAACAGGGCCGGTATGGCGTCCAGCAAGTCTACAGGGAAATAGGAGAAGTGAAACACCTGGACGTGACATCGCTGGCGCAGGCACCGGACGGGGACATCTGGGCCGGAGCCAGCGCGGGGATCGTGCGATGGCTACCAGGCGACCACCCGTCGGCGCTCCGGATGCTGACTCGCGCACAGGGACT
>Ga0070761_10001528_pt1 | contig 14463 bp, 9 predicted proteins | sample HubBroMetageREF1_FD_66724 | JGI IMG/M metagenome (GOLD analysis project Ga0070761, IMG submission 66724) | Reference soil microbial communities from the Hubbard Brook experimental Forest, New Hampshire, USA - Hubbard Brook CCASE Soil... | ecosystem: Environmental > Terrestrial > Soil > Temperate...
TCCGGACGACCCATTACTGCGGTGGCCTTTGCACGGGGGATGACGCCGCGCCAGTCCGTCAAGCGTCCGCACTCCATTCAGCCTGCATGGGAGCCGGGAGCAACAGAGACTTTCAACACAGTTAACTGGCCCAGTGACTTGGCTATTGAAGTGAGAGCCGTGCTCTTTGGAGATGGCAAAGCAGCGGGTGACGGAGATCCCAATGACATCGAATCGATGCGGTTCTACAGGCTCGGTCAGTTGCTTGAGGAAACCAGTTGCGAGGCCCAACTGCGCGCCCTTGTCCCACCCCTTCCCATGCGCGGGGATAACTTGTTGATCGTCTCAGCATGGGCCCACGACGACCCTTTGTGGCGAGAGCGTCGCCAGCGGCTATGGGAAACGGTCCTGGCATCCTTTCCCGATTCGCCGCTGAAAGGGGAGTTGCAGGGGGCCGGCAACAGCGGGAAGTCGGCCGTCCTGAAGGCGGTTAAACAGTATAGCGAGTTCTGTCATTGGGGAGGGATGGACTTCCTCTATAAGCCCGAATCGATCCGCGCAGAATACCTCTCGGACTTTCGTAAGGTCGTCGAAGTCGACATGGGAGTCGCCAAATGATCTGCTCTCGCTTGTCGTTTCACGACGGCATGGGACAGCGCAGCGATATCGCACTGATCGGCGATTTCGCGAAGAACGCGCTGTGGAAGACGTTCCGTCCGCTGGGAGACGCGGCTGCGCTGCCCACCATTTCGATTGTCGAGAAGTTCAATCACGAATTTGGAGATCACTTGAATGGGGAGCCGTGCCCTTATGAAGAGGCAGGCCGGCTGGTGACGGCATGAGGCGCGCCATATGATTCGCATTGGACGTTGTGCTTCAGTTGCGCTCTTGTGGGCGGTTTTCGTTGGCCGGCCCGCGACAGTTCGTGCGCAGGACAAGCGGGAGACAGTCGGTGAATGGACCATTGCGTATCACACCAAGGCCGTTACGGTCGTGAAGGTGGAAGAGTCCACCGGGGCTGGTGACTCTCTCCGGAGGTCGCTTACGGCGCAAAACATCTCCAGAAGACCTATCACTGCGCTGGCCGTTGGATGGGAGCCATCCTATGGCTTCGAGGTTCCGAACTCCTTTCAGCCTGCATGGGAGCCGGGAGCAACAGAGACTTTCCGCATAGGAAGCCGGCCTGGATTTCCGGTAATTAACGTGAGAGCCGTGCTCTTTCGGGATGGCGAAGCGGCGGGTGACGGAGATCGCAATGAAATCGAATATATGCGGTTCTACAGGCTCGGCGAGTTGCTTGAGGAAACCAGTTGTGAGGCTAAGCTACGCGCCCTTGTCCCCCCCTTCCGCGGAACGGGAGTCATAACGATCGTCTCAGCATGGGCCTTCCACGACCCCCTTTGGCAAGAGCCTCGGGCGCGGCAATGGGAAACGGTCCTGGCATCCTTTCCCGATTCACCGCTGAAGGCGAAGTTGCTGGGGGCCAGCGACCCCGCGAAGAAGGCCGTCCTCAGGGCGGTGAATCAGGCTAGCGAGTCCTGTCATTGGGGAGGGGTGGCATCCCCGAATAAGCCGGAATCGAGCCGCGCAGAATACCTCTCGGGTTTTCGTACGGTCGTTGCCGTCGACATGGGAGTCGCCAAATGATCCGTGGTTGTAGTTCGCGGCAATTGCTATCAAGGTATTGAATGGCTGACTTAGTAAATCTCACAATCGACGGCAGAGCCATCCAGGCGCCGCCCGGCACGCTGCTCATCGACGCCGCCAAGCACTCCGGCATCGAAGTGCCGTCCTTCTGCTATTACGAAGGGCTGACCCTGGCGGCCGCCTGCCGCATGTGCCTGGTGGAAATCGAAAAAATGCCGAAGCTGATGACGGCGTGCACCCAACCGGTGGCCGAAGGCATGGTTGTGCGCACGGAGACGCCGCAGGTGGCGGCCGCGCGCAAATCCATGCTGGAGTTTCTGCTGTCCAACCATCCACTGGATTGCCCGGTATGCGACAAGGGCGGCGAGTGCGAATTGCAGGACATGACCTTCCGCTACGGCGCGGGCGAAAGCCGCTATACGGAGATGAAGGTCCACGTGGATGAAAAACAATTTTCGCCCGTGGTGTTCTACGATAATCCACGCTGCATCCTCTGCTATCGCTGCGTGCGCATCTGCAACGAAGGTATGGGAGTGGGTGCGCTGGGCGTGATCAACCGGGGCGTGATTTCGGAAATCGCGCCGAACGACGGCGATCACCTGGAGTGCGACGAGTGCGGCATGTGCATCGACATTTGCCCCGTTGGCGCGCTTACCAGCGGCGCCTATCGCTACCACACGCGCCCGTGGGAGATGGAGCATGTGGGCACCATCTGCACGCATTGCTCAAACGGCTGCAAGACCACGCTGGGCGTGCGCAACGACGAGATCATACGCGGCAATAATCGCGACCGCTCCGGGATCAACGGCGAATTCCTGTGCATCAAGGGGCGCTACGCTTTCGATTTCTACAATCATCCGGAGCGCTTGCTGGCGCCGCTGGTGCGCGTGAACGGAAAGCTGGAAGAAGTCTCCTGGTCGAAGGCCATCGAGACCGTGGCGGCGAAGTTCAACGAAGTCCGCGGGCACAACGGCAAGTTCGGCGTGATTGGGTCAACCCACACCACCAACGAAGAGAATTACTATCTGCAAAAGTTCGCGCGGAAAGTGCTGGGGACGGGCAATATCGATCACCATCGCACGGGGGACGTGCCGGCGCTGCTGGATTCCTTAAGCGGCAAGAGTGGCAAACTGGCCACCACTGCGGACTTGTATCGCAAGAAGGCGGTGCTCGTCATAGGGGCGGACCTGGCGCTGGAGCAGCCCTTCCTGGCCTTCCAGATGCGCGCGAATTACCGCCATCATCAGGCGCGCGTTTATGTGGTCACCACAGGGCCGGTGCGCGAGGATCGATATGCCACGGCCAGCCTGCGGGTTGCCCAGGGCGGGGAACTGGACGCGGTGGAATCGCTGCGAGACCGCCTGAAGGCTGAACCGGAACTGGTGGTTGTTTTCGGCGACGCCATCAAAGGTGAAGGCGTGCGCCGGTTGGTGGATTTTGGCGAATCGCTCGGAATTCCGGTGCAATACATTTGCCTGGTGGATAATTCGAATTCGCGTGGCGCGCTGGATATGGGGCTGTTGCCGGACGCCGGCGCGATGGCGCTGCCGGAGATTGTATCGGCGGAGGATTTGAATGTTTTGTGGGTGTTGGGGGCAAACCCACTTAAACCGCTCCGCGACGGCCGCGGCTCGGTGACTGGGGCCGGGAGCCGGTTCCTGGTTGTCCATGACCTCTTTCTGACCGAGACGGCGCAGGCCGCCGATGTCGTCTTCCCGGCCGCGTCGGCTTACGAAAAGAACGGCACCGTCACCAATGTGTGCGGTGAAGTACAGAGGCTCCGCAAAGCCGTAGGCGCGATGGGCGCCAAGCCCGACCTGGAAATCATGGGACTGCTGGCCCGCGAAATGGGCGTGGCCGCCGAGTTGGGTCCATGGATTCCGGAAACCGTTTTCGCGGAGATCCGCAAGAACGTGCGCGGATACGACGTTCCATTGCCGGTGCTGGAAATGGGCGGCGCGGCCCAGGCGGCGGCCTTGAACGGCCGCATCCCGCTGGATGGCCGGCCGGAGCTCATCCGATCCGCCCACGAAAATCTGTTCACGTCCGGCACGCTAGGGCGCTATTCTAAAGTACTGAACTCCGTGGTGGAGAGCCACGGCCATCGATAAATGAACTTCTTCCTACTGAGCCTGATCAAGGCTGCGGTGGTGGCGTTTGTTCTACTCACCACCCTGGCGTACCTGCAATGGGTCGAACGCAAGGTTATCGCACATATCCAGGTGCGCATAGGGCCTTCGCGCGTGGGTCCGCATGGGCTGATGCAGCCGCTGGCGGACGTGATCAAACTCATTACCAAGGAAGACCTGATTCCGCCCTACGTCAACAAGTTTCTGTATCTGGCGGCGCCTTTCTTCGCCATCACCATGGCGCTGCTGTCGATTTCGGTGATTCCTTTCGGCGGGCCGATTCATATCTTCGGCGACAACACCTGGATGCAACTGGCCGATCTGAATATCGGCGTTCTGTTCATCCTGGCGGTTTCTTCGGTGAGCGTGTATGGAATCGCGCTGGCGGGGTGGGCTTCCAACAACAAATATTCTTTGATGGGCGGCCTGCGCAGTTCGGCGCAGATGATCAGCTACGAATTGCCCCTGAGCATGGCGGTGGCGGCGCCTCTGCTTCTGGCAAATACGCTCAGCCTGCGTCACATCGTGGAGCGGCAGTCCGGATATTATCTCAGCTTCATCCCGCGCTGGAGCGTCTTCCAGACGCCGATGCCGCAGATCTTCAGCTTTGTCATCTTCCTGATCGCGGCCTTCGCCGAGACCAACCGCATACCTTTCGATTTGCCGGAAGCCGAGAACGAACTCGTCGCGGGATATCATACCGAGTACAGCAGCATGAAGTTTGCGGCATTCTTTATGGCCGAATATTCGAACATGGTCACAGTCTGCTCCATGACCACCACGCTGTTTCTGGGCGGATGGCTGCCGCTGTGGCCGGCATCGAGGGGATCGAATTTTGTCCCCTCGATTGTGTTCCTGCTAGCCGGCGCGATCGCTCTATATCACGGGCTGCATCCGGCGCGACGGCGCGACGGCTTTACGCTGCCGGTGGTGGCCGTAGTCTTCTTTGTGCTGGCCGCCGTGTTCCTGATTCCGGCTCTGCAGGGGGCGTTGCTGCCGCTGTTCTGGTTCGCCGCCAAGACGGGCACTCTGCTGTTCTTCTTCATTTGGATTCGGGGCACCCTGCCGCGCTTCCGCTACGATCAACTGATGGCCTTCGCGTGGAAGTTCATGTTCCCCGTGGCCGTCCTCAACCTGCTGGTCACCGGCCTCGTGGTGGCCTTGTCCTCCTGAGCGTTTTCCGACATGGACGTCATCCTCTTCCTCATCTTCGCGGCGATCGCAGTCATCTGCGGCTTCAACGTCGTGGTGCAGTCGCACCCGATTTCGAGCGCCATCTCGCTGATCGGAGTCATGGGATCGTTGGCCGTGCTGTACTTGCTGCTGGGAGCGGAGTTCCTGGCGGCCGCGCAGGTGATCGTCTATGCCGGCGCCATCATGGTGCTCTTCGTTTTCGTCATTATGCTGCTGAATGCCGGCGCCGAAATTCGCCACGGGCGTTCGTTGATCGCGCAAGTGCTCGGGATACCGCTGCTGTTCGCCTTTCTGGGGCTGATGTTATATTTCGTGCAGCACATGTTTCCAGGCGCGGCCGAGGTGCGCTTCGGCGGTTTCAAACATGGGACGGCGCTGGACGTAGGGCGCGCGCTCTTCACCCAGTATTTGCTGCCCTTCGAAGTGGTTTCCGTGCTTATCCTGATCGCCATTCTGGGCGCGGTGGTGCTGGCGCAAAAGGAGATGGAATAACATGTCCGGCGTGCCGCTCTCCTGGTATCTGATTCTCAGCGCGGTCTTGTTTGCACTGGGCGTCGCCGGATTCCTTCTGCGCCGCAATGTCATCACTGTCTTCATGTCGATCGAACTGATGCTCAATGCCGTCAACTTGAGCTTCATTACGTTTTCGTATCAGTGGAAACAAGTCAACGGGCACATTTTCAGCTTCTTCGTGATGGTGGTGGCGGCTGCCGAGGCGGCCGTGGGACTGGCCATCATTCTGACCGTGTTCAAGAATCGCTCGACGTTGAATATCGACGACATAAGTTCGATGAAAAACTGATGCAACTCATTTATAAATTGTGGGGCAGGATGGTATCCTGCGCGCCGGTTGCCAACCGGCGCTGGGCGGGTTATCAACCCGCCGCAGGTTTGCAACCTGCCCCACACCGGGTCTTATAGATGCAACTCTGGCTCATTCCCGTATTCCCTCTTCTCGGCTTCCTGTTGAACGGGATCTTTGGGAGGCGCTTTTCCAAAGCCATCGTTAACACCATCGCTATCGGCGCGGTTTTGCTGTCCTTCGCCTGGGTAGTGAAGACGCTGCTCGGTCTCGGCGAGCTGAACGCCGCGCACACCGAACAATACTTCACCTGGATCCAAAGCGGCAGCCTGAATGTGGGTTTCGATTTCACGGTCGATCGGCTCACCGCCATCATGCTGCTGGTGGTGACGGGTGTCGGCTCCCTGATCCATATTTATTCGATCGGCTACATGGCGCACGAGGGTGGTTATTACCGCTTTTTCGCCTATCTGAACCTGTTCATGTTCTTCATGCTCACGCTGGTGCTGGCCGCCAACTACCTGGTGATGTTCGTGGGCTGGGAAGGCGTGGGGTTGTGCAGCTATTTGCTGATCGGCTTCTACTTCGATAAGCAGTTCGCCACCACCGCCGGCAACAAGGCGTTCATCGTGAACCGCATCGGCGATTTCGGCTTCTCGCTGGCGATGTTTTTGATCGTAAAGAATTTCGGATCGCTGGATTTCGGTACGGTGTTCACCTCCGTGGCGGGGCATTCCGAAGCCACCTGTACCGCTATTGCGTTCCTGCTGTTGTTGGGCGCTTGCGGAAAATCCGCGCAGATTCCGTTGTATGTCTGGTTGCCGGACGCCATGGCCGGCCCCACGCCCGTCTCGGCATTGATCCACGCGGCGACCATGGTGACGGCGGGCGTCTATATGGTAGCGCGCTCGTCTGCGATTTACATGCATGCGCCCGCCGCCATGGAAGCTGTGGCTATCATCGGCCTGGCGACGGCGTTCTTCGCGGCTACCATTGGCCTTGCGCAGAACGACATCAAGAAAGTGTTCGCCTACTCCACCGTTTCGCAGCTTGGCTACATGTTCCTGGGCGCGGGCGTGGGCGCATTTTCGGCGGGCATCTACCACCTGGTGACGCACGCGTTCTTCAAGGCGCTGCTGTTCCTCGGCGCAGGCAGCGTGATTCACGCGCTCGGCGGCGAGCAGGACGTGCGCAACATGGGCGGCCTGCGCCAGAAGATCCCGTGGACTTTCTGGACCATGATGTGCGCCAGCGTGGCCATCGCCGGCGTGCCGCCCTTCGCGGGGTTCTACAGCAAGGACGCGATTTTGGCGGCGGCCGACCGGCACGCGCCTTGGATGTATTGGGTGGGTGTGATCGCGGCGGGCATGACCGCGTTCTACGTTTTCCGCGCGATCTTTCTGGCTTTCTTCGGCAATTATCGCGGCAAGGCGCATCCGCATGAATCGCCCTTCGTGATGATCGGCCCGTTGGCGGTGCTGGCGGCGCTGTCCCTTGGTGGCGGATATTTCTTCAAGGTTCCCGAGTTCTTGGCGCCTTTGTTTCCGCTGCCCACAGAGGCCGACGCTCTCGGCCCGATGCTCGTCTCCGTGGCGTTTGGCTTTGCCGGAATCGGGCTGGCGGCGCTTTTCTATGTCTTCAAGCCCGGCTTGCCCGACCAAATCGCCGCGACTTTCAGCGGCCTCTATAAGCTGATCTACAACAAATACTTTGTGGATGAAATCTACGACGCAGCGGTGGTGAACCCGGTTGTCTCGGTGTCCCGCGAAGTTTTGTGGAAGGGCGTGGACGTGGCCGTGATCGATGGCGCCGTGAATGGTGTCGGCAATCGCGCGCGTGGAATTGGCGGCGTGCTCAAGCTGCTGCAATCCGGCAATATCCGCAGCTACGCGGCGTGGGTGTTGCTGGGAAGCGTGTTCCTGCTCTTTGTCATGGGAGTCATGGGAGGCCTCCGATGAGAACCAGCGCAAGCGCGCCCCACGACTTATCCGGATCGTGGTTTTCGACCGTGCGCGGGATGATGAAGGCTATGTGGGGCGGGCGTCCACGCCTGCAGCGGGTCTCCAGACCCGCCTCTTCCCCAACAGTCTGCGCTGGGTTTTCGACCGTGCGCGGAGCCTCCAGGCCCCGGCGCGCCGCGCTACCAGACCACGCAGACCGGCGTGGACGCCGGCCGCGGGGCTTCAGCCCCGCTCTGTCCGGAGGCCCGCGATGAACCTGCTCGATCTCGTCCTAGCCCTCCCGCTCATTGGTTTCCTGGTCCTGCTGCTCGTGCCGCGCGCGGCTGAAAGCGCGATCCGCGCCCTCGCGCTGGGTTTCTCGCTGGTGATATTCGCCGCCTCGCTGGGGCTGGCCTTTGGATACGAGACGATCCGCCCGGGACAGCAGTTCGTCACCGACATCGTCTGGGTAGTCTCCCCCAACATTCACTACCACGTGTCACTCGATGGACTGAGTCTGTGGCTGGTGATCCTTACCACCCTGCTGACGCCCATCTGCATTCTCATTTCCTGGAAGTCGATTCAAAGCCGCGGCAAAGAGTTCTTCGCCTTCCTGCTGCTGCTCGAGTTCGGCCTGACCGGCGTATTCGCGGCCCATGACCTGTTCCTGTTCTACGTCTTCTGGGAAGTCTCGCTGGTCCCCATGTATTTCCTGATCGGTATCTGGGGCCACGATCGGCGCATCTATGCGGCAGTCAAGTTTTTCCTGTACACCTTCGCCGCATCGGTGCTAATGCTGACGGCTATCATATACGTCTACAACCGCGCGCATACCTTCAACTACTCGGACATCCTGGCCATGCTCGCGAGCGGCAGGCTGGAGTTTACTTCGTCGCAACAAATGTGTCTCTTCCTGGCGTTCTTCGTGGCCTTCGCCGTGAAAGTGCCCATATTCCCGCTGCACACCTGGCTGCCGGACGCGCACGTGGAAGCGCCTACGGCCGGCTCAGTGATGCTGGCGTCCGTCATGCTGAAGATGGGCACATATGGTCTCGCGCGATTCTGCCTGCCCATGTTTCCGGCCGCCGCACGCGCCTGCGCGCCGTGGATTGTGGTGCTGGCCATTGTGGGCATTCTTTACGGAGCGCTGGTCGCCATGGTGCAGCCCAACATGAAGAAGTTGGTGGCATATTCGTCGGTGAGCCACCTGGGTTTCGTCGTGCTGGGGATCTTCTCCTTTACCCAGATTGGCATGGATGGCGCGGTGTATCAGATGCTGAATCACGGCATCTCGACCGGTGCGCTGTTCGTGCTGGTCGGTTACCTCTATGAGCGCCGGCACTCGCTGGTCATCGCGGATTACGGTGGTGTGGCTGCGGCGGCGCCGTGGCTCTCGACGGTTTTCATGATTACCATGCTGGCCAGCATCGGGCTGCCCACGCTGAACAATTTCGTGGGCGAATTCCTGGTGCTGCAAGGCTCCGCGCAAGCTAATTTCACATGGACCGTCTTCGCCTCCATTGGAGTGATTCTTTCGGCGTGTTATATGCTGTGGCTTTATCAGCGCGTATTCTACGGCGAGACGCCCGATGAAGTGCGGCATCGTATCTTCGATTTGAAACCGCGCGAGTGGGCCGCCATCCTGCCGCTCATCGCCATGATGGTTTGGATGGGCATGTATTCGCAATCGTTCCTGCCCGCCGTGCGGAAAACCACGGCGCGGATTCTGGAACAGACACAGGTGAATGTGCCGATCCGCGTGCAGGCGCCCGTGGCTCCAGCAGAGGTGGTGGCGCATGCCCGTTAGCATGGCGCCCGCGGGCGTCGAGTATATCCGCTTCCTGCCGGAGATCATACTCATTGCGGCCGGCACGCTGCTAATGGTGCTGGATGTCATCCTGCGCAAGCAGTCGCCGCACATCTACGGGCACATTTCGATTCTGGCGCTTGGGGCGGCGATGGCGGCCGCGGTGTATGCTAACTCCTCGCCTGGGCCGGCGTTCTCCGGCATGCTGATCGCGGATGGGTTCGCCACTTTCTTCCTGGTGCTGGTCACCGGCGTCGGCATCCTGACCGTGCTCTCGTCTTACCGTTTCCTGCAACGCGAAGGCGCCGCGCCCGGCGAATATCATGCGCTGCTGCTGTTTTCAATTGTGGGCCAGTGCGTGATGGTTTCGGCCAGCGAGTTGATCATGATCTTCATTGGCCTCGAGATCTCGTCCATCGCGAGTTATGTGCTGGCTGGTTATTTGCGCGACGACAAGCGCGCCAATGAAGCGGCGCTGAAGTACTTCCTGCTGGGGTCGTTCGCCACGGCTTTCTTCCTTTACGGAGTTGCGGTGGTCTATGGCATGACCGGATCGACCTACCTGGCCGCCATCCGAACGGCCATGGGCGACGGACCCACCGCGTCCGCGCCCGTGTTCATCGGGGTTGCGCTGGCGTTGATGTTCGTGGGGCTGGCCTTCAAAGTTTCCGGCGCGCCTTTCCAGATCTGGGCGCCGGACGTTTACCAGGGTGCTCCCACGCCAGTCTCCGCATTCCTGACGACCGGCCCGAAAGCCGCGGCCTTCGCCATATTTCTACGCATTTTCATGACCGCCTTCGAGCCCATCGCCCGCGACTGGTATCCGCTGGTTTGGGCATCGGCGCTGCTGTCGATGACCATCGGCAACTTCGCCGCGCTTACGCAATCGAACATCAAACGCCTGCTGGGCTATAGTTCGATCGCGCATGCCGGATATGTGCTCGTGGCGCTGGCGGCGCGCTCGCACGAGGGCACGGCCGCGGTCATGTTCTACCTGGCGGCGTATGCGTTCATGAACATCGGCGCGTTTGCGGTGGTATCTCATCTTTCCGGCAAAGGCGAGCGCTTCCTGAGCGTCGACGATTTCGCGGGCTTGGGAGTCAGGCAGCCGGGCACGGCCGCGTTGCTGTCGATCTTTCTGCTGTCGCTGATCGGCGTGCCGCTGACCGGCGGCTTCTTCGGCAAGTTCTACATCTTCAAAGCCGCGCTCGATTCGCACTTAGTATGGCTGACCGTGCTGGGACTGCTAAACAGCGCCGTGGCGGCGTATTACTATCTGCGCATTTTGGTAGTGATGTACATGCGTGAACCTTCCGAAGCTACAGCCGGGTTGGAGCCGCTTTCACTCGGCCTGCGCGCGGCGTTGATCATTCCGGCGGTGGGCACGCTGTTTCTAGGTATCTTCCCCGCGTGGGTGCTCGATTTTGCCGGCAAGTCGTCGGTGTTAGTGCGATAGTGCGGTGCCGGAAGTGCCGGACTGACTCACCGAGACAGAGCTGTTTGCCACGCTAATCGTGTACGGAATCGCCGGTCGTGTGTAGTAGAAGAGATTCGAGGCCGCTTCGAGGGTGACCGTCCCATTACCCGTTCCGCTGGCGCCCGACGTAATCGCGAGCCACAGCGGAAGCCCTGTCACCACCCACTGGCATCCCTCGCCCGCCGTTACGTTGACGCTCTGCGATCCTCCCGCTTGCGGGAACGAGAGGCTGTTGGTCGAGAGCGAGTAAGTGCAGCCGCCCGCGGCCTGGGTTATCGCGATGCTGGTGTCTCCCAACGCAATCGTGCCGGTGCGCGCCGCGCCCGTGTTGGCTGCAACGTTGATGGTTAGGGGCGCAACACCTGGGCCGACGCCGCTGGTCACGGTGATCCAAGCGACGCTGGGCGACGGAGTCCAACTGCAACCTGCCGGCGAGACCACGCTGAAATGGGCCGTCCCGCCGCCGGGGTAGAAGAAGGTGGACGCAGGCGACACGCTGTAGGCGCAGGCCGGCGTCGTCTGTTCGATCTTTGTTACAAAGGCGGCGTAGCGGGGGAGACCTGTCGCGGGCTGGAAGGCTCCGGGCGTGGTCGGGAAGTCGGGTGATTCGGTAAGGCCGGCGACGAACGCGTTGCCGCCGGAATCCAGCGCCACGCCATAAGCGATGTCCGAGGAAGTGCCGCCCAGGAAGGTCGAGTACACCAGTTTGCTGCCTGCGGGATCGATCTTAGTCACAAAGGCGTCCTCGAAAGTCGGAGTCGCGGCATAGACCTTGTTGGCAGACTTAGGATCGACCGCCAGCGCCGTAATTTGATCTTGCCCTAAACCTGCCGGCGCCCACGATGACGCGCCGTTCTTGCTAAGGAAGACGCCCACCGGTGTGCTCACGTATAAGACCGACCCGCTGGAGGGTGCGACCACCAGCGAAGTTGCCGAGGCTGTCAGTCCGGTGGACGACGAAGCCCAGGAATTGCCGGCATCGGTGCTTTTGAAGACAGCGCCGGACACCAAGGCGTAGAGCGTCGCCGGCTGACTCGGGTCGATCGCTACCGCGGTGACTGTCTGGCCCTGTAAACCGGCTGCCGTCCACGTGACGAATTCCCCGTCGGGAGCTTGGAAAACACCATTACCGGTCGCCGCGTAAATGGTGCCCGGCGACCCGGGTGCGAGCGCGAACCCATAGACTCCGTTCTGTCCTTCGACGCCAAGCGGAACCCACCCGATGCCGCCTGGGACCATTTCCTCCGCACAGCTCAAGCCGTAGCCGCCACCGCCGACGAAGAGGTCGCCTGAAGGATCGACGAGGGCCGTCTCCGCATTGCACGGAATGACTCCGGTCTGGCTCCAAGTCGTGCCGCTGTCATAACTGACGTAAAGTATCTCTTCGTCCAAGGCGGTGTAGGCAGTGGCGCCGGAAGGGCTGAACGCCAGGAACGAGAAAGGTCCGTACGAGAGGTCGGCGTTGATTTTCCAACTGGCGCCGCTGTTGACGCTCTCGAACAGACCACCAGGAGTAAGGGCAAACAGGTCCGTGTCGGCGGCCGGATTGAATACGAGCGCGGTAATGGATTGGTCCACAATTCCCGAGTCGGATGCAGACCAAGATGCTCCGGCGGACGTACTCTTGAATAGTGCCGTCTGGTTACCGGGTAGAACAGGCTGCACCGCCGAGACACGTGGAAAGTTGCTCGACCACGTAAAGCCACCGACGACTGCGTTGCCGCTGGAATCCACAGCTATACCAAAAGCGCCATCGTACCGATCGCCCCCTAGGTATGTCAGATACTCCCACGCGGTTCCAGCGCTGTTCACCTTGGCCACGAACGCATTGGAGTGGCCGGCCAACTTAGTCTGCAGGGCCCCGGCCGTCACCGGAAGATTGGTGGACTGCGTCTCGCCCGCGACATAGGCGTTACCGGCCGCATCCACGGCAATCGCATTGCCCGTATCCCATTGACTGCCGCCCAGGTAGGTGCAGTAGGTCAAAGTAGCGCCGGTGTTGGCGAATTTTGCGACATAGGCATCATCGACGCCGCCGAAAACCGGTTGCGGCGCGCCGACCGTCTCTGGCAGTCCACCGCTGGTTCCTCCAGTCAGGTACACGTCGCCCCGCGAGCCCACCGCGATCGCCGCCACGGTTGGGTTGTAGTTCGGCGTGGCGAGCGGACCGAAGTACGTGGACCACGCCAGGGCGGATTCCGCCGCGTTGATCTTAGTGACAAAGCTGCACGTGGTATTCGCGCTGCAAGAAGTCTGATACGCGCCAGAAGTAACCGGAAAATTGGTGGCGTACGTCGTGCCGCCGACGTACGCATTGTGAGCGGCATCTACCGCTACCGCAGCGGCGGAAGTGTAGCCGGACCCTAGATAGGTCGAGTAGACCAGTGCGCTTCCAGCCGGGCTGAACTTGGTAATGAAGGCGTCTGTATCACCGAAATTCAATGTCGAGTAAAGCGGATTTTTTAGCGGGAAATCGGGGGACATGGTGCTGCCGGCGATGTAGGCGTTTCCGCTGTCGTCTACTGCAATCGCATGTGCGACATCGTAATACATGCCACCAAAATATGTAGAATAGACCAGACCCGACCCATCGGCGGCGAGCTTGGCTACGAACATCGCCCCGTCTCCGCCGTAGGAAGACTGCTCGGCGTTCACCAGCGGAAAATCCATGGAGTAGGTCTGCCCTGTTACAAATGCATTACCATCGGGTCCGACGGCAACAGCCGCGCCGGACTCCGCAGCCGACCCTCCTAGGTAAGTCGAATAGACCAGGGACGGGTCGATCACTAGCGGGTACCGTACGTCATAGGAGCCCACCGCGAAGTGGACTTCACTCGAGCCGGCGACCAGGTATTTGCTCTCTACGGACCGCCGTTTTCCCCCGATCTCCTGATAACTCACAGGCGGGCGGAAGCGCACCTCGCCGCCCTCCGTTTCGAGGATGAGATCGCCGCCCGCGTCCACCTTAACCTTGTCTGCTCCGCTGGCCGCGATGCGAATCGCCGCCGGGTCGGCGCCCGCCGCCACGATGAAATCGTATTCCAGGCAACCCTGGTTGCCGTAATACGTCAGATCGACGCCCCGATAAACATGGGAATACTCCACGCGCCCGTAAGTGGGAATGTCCGTGCGCCAGCCTGCGGGATCGTTGCCTATGAAGTAGTTCACCTTGCCAGCGAGAGCGCTTCGGCCGGCCGCTTTCGGATTGTGGCGCGCGCCCACCAGGCGAAGGTCTACCATGGCTGGCGCAGCGTCTTTGCCGCGCCGTAATGAGATATGTGCATTGCCGCGCGACAGCGAGACACTGTAACCGGCGCCACGCGCCAGGAAGTCCGCGGCGGGCGCGGCTTGGCCTTGGTTCTTCTCGAATACCAGCGGCAACTTACGAAGATTGTCCATAATTCGGGGCGCGGCGGAGCCATCCGCCCCAAACATCGGACACAGGGCGCAAGTACTCACAAAGAATGCGTAGAAGCGTATCATGCTGC
>Ga0070761_10001529_pt1 | contig 14455 bp, 9 predicted proteins | sample HubBroMetageREF1_FD_66724 | JGI IMG/M metagenome (GOLD analysis project Ga0070761, IMG submission 66724) | Reference soil microbial communities from the Hubbard Brook experimental Forest, New Hampshire, USA - Hubbard Brook CCASE Soil... | ecosystem: Environmental > Terrestrial > Soil > Temperate...
TGCCCGCCCGCCGCGCCATGCGCGTGGACCCAATGGTCGCGCTGCACTACGAGTAAGACGCGCGCTGACTCAGCTCCCCACGAACACGCTTCCGGCAACGCGAAGTTTTCCGCGCCTGTTTTATTCCTCGCGCAAAGCCACCAGCGGATTCACTCGCGTAGCTCGCTGCGCCGGAATGTAACAGGCGAAAAACCCCACGCCGGCCAGCACCCCGGAAGCCGTAAGAAAAGTTATTGGATCACCCGGCGCCACATTAAAAAGCATGGACTGGAAAAACCGCGTCATCACCGCCGCCCCCGCGAGGCCAGCAACCAATCCGATCACCACAATCCGCATTCCTTCCCCCAGCGCCATGCGCAGAATATCCAGCCGCTGCGCCCCCAGCGCCATGCGAATTCCCACTTCGTGCGTGCGCTGGCTGAATGCGTAAGACATCACCCCGTAAATCCCAATCGCCGCAAGCAGCAGCGCCACCGCCGCGAAGGCGCCCAGCAACTCCAACGCAAATCGCCGGTCCGCCACCGATCGCGCAATAATCTGATCCATCGTGCTGACGCTGTGCACCGCCACATTCGGGTCCGTGCTTTCCACCACGTGCCGCACCGCTTCGCCCAGAGGTACCGCGTCGCTCCGGCTTCGGAAAAATAGCACCGCGTTAATCGGCGCGAACTGCCCCAGCGCGACATATATATGAGGCACGCTGGGCGCGTCAAAACCGTCCGATTTGATATCGCCGACCACGCCGACAATCGTCACGCCCTTGGGACCCGGCCCAAATCCAAACTTAACCTGTTGCCCCAGCGGATCCTGCTCCGGCCAATAACGCCGCGCCAGCGTCTGGTCAATCACCGCCACCGTCTGCGTCGAGCTCGTATCCGTTGCGCTCAAATTTCGCCCGGCCATCAAAGGAACTTCCATGGTGTGAAAATACCGTGTATCCACGATCGCGATGTCCGCCACCGGGCCGCGCTCGGAATCGGTCGGCCGCCCTTGAATCGAAAACTGAGAATAGTTTCGCCCAGAATTCATCGGCAGAGTGTCGTTGCCCGCAATCGCGGATTCTTCCACGCCCGGCAGCGTCGCCACTCGGCGATACACTTCCATCAGAAAGGCGGCGCGCTTCTCCATCGGACCATACGGATCCATGTTCGGATTATTCGGCTGCGGAATCCAGATTTGCACCGTCGTCAGATGGCTGGGATTGAATCCAGGACGCACCTGCAGAACCCGCCAGAAACTTCGCAGTAACAACCCTGCGCCCGCGAGCAATATAATCGAGAGCGCCACTTCCGACACCACCAGAATCCGCGAGAGGCGCGAATGTCGTCTGCTCGCGCCCGAACCGCGCCCTCCTTCCCGCAGATTCTCCACCTGATTGGGATTGCAAGCTTGCAGCGACGGCGCCAGCCCGAACAACACGCCCGTGCATATCGAAATCACGAAAGCGAAAAAAAGCACCTTGCCGCTGACGTCCACTTCATTCAATCGCGGAATATCCGCCGGAGCCACGCTGACGATCGCATTCTTCAAGAACAGCACTGTCACCAGCGCGACGACCCCGGAGATCACCGCCAGCAGCGTGCTCTCCGTCAACAGTTGCCGCGCCAGCCGCGTGCGGCTCGCCCCCATCGCCAATCGAATCGCAATTTCGCGCCGCCGCCCCGAAGAACGCGCCAGCAACAAGTTCGCGATATTCACGCAAGCGATCAGCAGCAGGAATCCCACCGCGCCAAAAAGTATGAATAATTCCGTCCGCTGCGGGCCCACCAGATCCTCTTGCACCGAAACCAGCCGTACCGCCCACTTCGACGGCGCGGGATACGCCGCGGGATACTCGCGCGCCAGCTGCGCCACATAACCATCGAGCTGCGCTTGCGCTTGCGCCACCGTCATGCCCGGCTTCAAGCGCCCAATCGCCGCTGGAATCAATCGCAGCGTCCGATCCGCTGGAACAGGAAACGGCTGCCCGTTGAATCCAGTCGCCAGCCACACTTCCACGTCCGTATCCAGGGTCCGCCCCGGATGACGAAACCCCGCCGGCATCACTCCCACAATCGTGTACAGATCGCGATCGAGCGACATTTTTCGCCCGATGATCTTCGGATCCGATCCGTAATTCCGCCGCCAAAATCCGTCGCTGATCACCACCGGCTCCAGAAATCCCGGCACGGAATCCTGCCGTGTATACATGCGGCCGATCGCGGGCTTCGCTCCCAGCAACTCGAAATAATCGGGGCTGGTGATCAAAGCCTCGGCGCGCACTGTCCGCTCTCCGCCGCCCACCGCCGAATTGCCCGGCGCCACGGCCGATACTTCCTGAAACACACCCGAGCGCTCTTCCAAATCCCACAGTTCCGGCGCGGACATCCCTACATCCTGCAAGTTCGGCCCACCCAAATCGTCGAAGATGCGCACCAGCTCCTCTGGATGCGCGAAGGGCAGCGGCCGCAGCAGCACGCCGTACACCACGCTGAATATCGCGACGTTTGCGCCAATCCCCAGCGCCAGCGTCAGCACGGCAACTATCGTAAATCCCGGAGATTTCAGCAGCGTTCGCGCCGCGTAGCGCAGGTCTTGGAAGAATGAGACCATTGGTCCCTCCTTGCACGCACCTCTTGATGTGCCCCGTAATCTGCCTGTGAATATGCCCATGGATCTACCAATGGATCTGGAGGCCGCGATGCCCCTGTGCTGGTATGGACGTGACCAGCCGCATCGTCGTTAGCAACTCGCCCGCACACGATTCGCGTTTCACTGAAATTGGCGGACGTAGCCGCGCAGTTGGCCAGAAAGCCTGCGCCTCCCTAGCGCAACCGGCCGCAAATCGGTAGGCGGACATCAAGCGAAAGCCCGCGCGCCCTCCGGCCAAACTGTGCATTTTTGAACAGATTCACCGTCCAGGCCCCATGTTATTCTTGCGTATGGCGTCCTCGGCTAGTCGAAGTGTATCTATTAAGGTTCCTCGCCCCCCAAAAAGAGCGAAGTCCCGAAGCCGTGTCTTCGATGTAAAGGCGTTCCTCGATTCCACCGGTCTGGGCCGGAAAGTCGCCAAATTTGACCGCAAAGAGGCCATCTTCGCCCAGGGCGATTCCGCCAAGCATGTCCTGTACATCCAAGAAGGAGGCGTGAAGCTCTCGGTAGTCAATCAGGTCGGCAAGGAAGCAGTAGTGGCCATTCTCGGCCCAGGCGATTTTTTCGGCGAAGGCTGCCTTGGAGGCCAATCCGTCTGCATGGCCACCGCCACCACCATCGCGCCCACCACCGTGCTGGTGATTGAAAAAAACGAAATGATTCGCGTGCTCCACGAGGAACACGAGTTCTCCGACCGCTTCATCGCCTATATGCTCGCGCGCAACATCCGCGTTGAAGAAGACCTGATAGACCAGCTCTTCAACTCCAGCGAAAAACGCCTGGCTCGCACGCTGCTGCTGCTCGCGCGCTATGGCGCCCCGGGCGATCCCCGCAAGTCACTGCCCAAGGTATCGCAAGAGACGCTGGCGGAGATGATCGGCACCACCCGCTCCCGCGTCAATTTCTTCATGAACAAATTCCGCAACCTCGGCTTCATCCACTACACCAACCGCAAAATTCACATTGATAATTCGCTCCTCAGCGTCGTCCTGCACGACTAGTTTTCATCCCGTGCCTGACGGAAAGATTCCGTACGGTGGCGTACCAAAAAAAACGGAAAAGTGTGCCAAATTGAACTGTTTCGCGGCTGCCGATTCCCTCATCCTGTCTGAATGAAAATTCACGAACTTACCCCCAAACAGTTGTCCTCCGTCCCTTGTCCCACCTGCGGTGTCGGGGCCGGCGAACGTTGCGTCCTGCATTCCGGAGGCCCGCGCTCCGAGCCGCACGTGGACCGCAAGCTCGCCGCCGCGGAATCTCTCGAGAGGAAATGAATTACTCCCGCCGTAGGACGTGGTTAGCGCCTCCCTCCGCCAGCAATCCATCTCGCCCGCAGCACGCCAACTCTCACCGAGAAGCCACGTAATAAATCGCCCACCCGAAAGGGCGGGCCGCGCACTGTGCAATTCGGTACAGACGCACCTATCCGATACGCTCATGCTGTCGGTCAAGCAAATCGTCTTCAGCGACCCATTCCCCTGCCACCCCCCCACCCTGAGCTACCGACGCCCAGGGTGTGAGTTACGCAGCCGCGCCGCCGAGACACCCCGCCGAAAAAACCAGCCCGTCGCGCGCCCCTTGTACCCCTAGCCTCCTATCACCGCCTGTGATAAAGATGTTCGTTCCTTTAGCGCCATCTTCATTCCTAATCACGGAGTTATTCTTGACCCGTCGAAAGGTTAAAAGCACCGCCGTCACTCTACGCGACGTCGCCCAGGAAAGCGGCGTGTCTCCCGCCACCGTCTCCATCGTCCTCAATAACGCCCCGCTCTCCCGCTACATTCCGCCCACCACCAAAGATCGCATCGAACGCGCCGCAAAAAAACTTGCCTATCGCCCCAAAGTCGTCTCGCGCTTCCTCAGCGCCAAACGCAACCGCACCGTAGGCGTGATGGTCTTCGATATCACCGACCCGTATTGCACCTTAATCCTTCGCGGCATCGAAAACGCCCTGTATCAAGCCTCCTACCTCCCCATTCTCACCGACGTGCACAATCAGCGCGGCCGTTTCGAACGCTATCTCGAAATGCTTCTCGCGCGTCCCGTCGAAGCGCTCATCGTCGTCGCCAACTGGCTCTTCGTGGATATAGATCTCCTCGCTGATGTGGAAAAACGCAATATTCCCGCCGTCATGATTGGCCGCGAGCTGCGTTCCGGCGCCGTCAGCTCCGTCATGGTGGACAATGAAGCCGGCGCGCATCTCGCCATGGAACACCTGCACTCGCTCGGCCATCGCAAAATCGCTTTCATCCGCGGACCGAAAATGTTGGGCGATAGTTCTCCGCGCTGGCGCGGTGTGCGCGCCTTCGCTCGCTCCGTGAATCTGGAAATTGATCCCGCGCTCGTTCTCGATCTGCCCGATTCCTTCGATCCCAATTCCAGTTACGAAGGCGGCCTGAAACTCACCGAAGAATTCCTGAAGCACAAGAAGCGTTTCACCGCGGTGATGGCTTTCGACGACATGACCGCGTTCGGCGTCATCCGCTGCCTGGCTCGCGCCGGAATGAAAGTTCCCGAAGATTGCTCGGTCATCGGCTTTGACGACGTGATTCCCGCCGGCCTTTCCGTCCCTTCGCTCACCACCGTCCGCCAGCCGATGGAAGCGCTGGGCAGCGCCGCCGTGGGAATTATTCTGGACGCGATCAACGCCGCCATCGAAGAACGCGAATCCCCAGCCGTGCACCGGCTGCTCGCCCCCGAACTGGTAGTGCGCGAATCCACCCGCGCCGTTTCCTGGGCGTAGAATATTGCTTTGGATTGTTTCGCTTTGCGCTGTTTTGCCGTGCGTCGTTTTGCTTTTGCGTGCGTGGTATCGCCGCAGCGGTTTTGCGCTTGACTTGCACGCAGCCCGCGCATAATACTTCGCTTTAATAAATTTTAATGAATCTCAGCGCACGGCGAAATCAGTCGCGGAACAGCTTGCGGAAGGATGAACACCTTTACCGTTCGCCGAAACACCGGTCATCGTGTTATCCCGAACGGAGTCCCGCGCTTTCTCTTTCCCGCCGCAGTTTGGCGGGCGCGGGACGCAGAGAGGGATCTGCTTTTTGCGGAAGTGCCTAGCGAATTTTCGTAGGTGCTGGTTTCAAGTTCCTCCTGAGGGCCTGTCTGTGACAGGCTCGAAGGGCCGCGACATTAAGCATACGCAATGCGCGCGGCTTTAGCCGCTGAAGTACCAGGTTTGCAGTCGTCACACAAAATCCGTTACGACGCTGTGTCTTTTTCCGGGAGGTCAACGCACCTTGCGCAAGAATCAAATCGTTCCCCGGCATTTCAGTAGCTTCGCAGCGGCCATCATACTTTTTACCTTCGCATTAGTTCCTACCCGCCTCTGCGCCGATCCGTCCCCGGAATCCAACGCAAAATTATTCCTCCACTCCGACTGGACCCTCCAATCCTCCTGCCAAATAAACGCCACCCCCGAACAAATCTCCACCGCCGGCTTCAACACCACCGGCTGGCACTCCACCACGGTCCCCTCAACAGTCGTCGCCGCGCTAGTCGCCGACAAAACCTACCCCGATCCCTATTACGGAAAAAATCTCCGTGATATCCCCGGAACCGAATATCCCATCGGCAAGAATTTTTCGCTCCTGCCCATGCCGCAAGACAGCCCATTCCGCTGCTCCTGGTGGTATCGCACCGAATTCAAGCTCCCCGAAAATTTCGCCGGCCGCAAACTGTGGTTGCATTTCGGCGGCATCAACAATCGTGCCAATATCTGGCTCAACGGCCACAAAATCGCCGACGCCAAAGACGTAGTCGGCGCCTATCGCACCTACGAATACGAAATTTCCGCCCAACTCGTGTCCGGTCAAGCAAACTCACTAGCTGTCGAAACCTTTGCCCAAACCGAAAAAGATCTCGGCATCAACTGGGTTGACTGGAATCCCGCGCCCCCTGACAAAGGCATGGGCCTGTGGCGCCCGGTTTATCTCGAAGCGAGCCGCGCCGTCGCCATCCGCTACCCGCAGGTCATCACCCATTTTCCCACCACGTCGCTCGCGCAAGCCAATCTCGGCATCGAAGCCGAACTGCACAACGCAACAAACCAAGAAGTCACCGGAACCCTCGAAGCCCAATTCGATGACGTCCACCTGAAACAGACGATCACTCTGAAGCCGAACGAAACGCGCACCGCCCGCTTTCTCTCGGACGCCTATCCGCAACTGCAAATCAAAGACCCCCAACTCTGGTGGCCCTACGGCATGGGCGCGCAAGATCTCCACGAACTTTCCCTGCGCTTCCAAACAAACAATCAGGAATCCGACGCGCAAACCGTAAAATTCGGCATGCGCGAAATCACCGCCGCACTGAATTCCACCGGCGCCCTGCAGTTCTTCATCAACGGCCAAAAAATATTAATCCGCGGCGGCGGCTGGTCTCCCGACATGCTCCTGCGCCAGGATATGGACCGCCTCGAAAACGAATTTCGCTATGTCCGGGATATGAACCTGAACACCATTCGCCTGGAAGGGAAGCTCGAATCCGACGAATTCTACAAACTCGCCGACCAGCGTGGCGTCCTCATCATGGCCGGCTGGTGCTGCTGCGATATTTGGGAGCAGTGGAAGCACTGGCAACCCGAAACTTTGGAAATTGCCACCGCCTCGCTACGTTCGCAAATCATGCGCATGCGCAGCCATCCCAGCATGCTCGTCTGGCTGAATGGCAGCGATAACCCGCCGCCCGCGAACGTCGAAACCGCCTACATCAAAGTCCTGAAAGAATCCTCGTGGCCCAATCCTTATATTTCTTCCGCCTCGGCCACGCCCACAACTGTTACCGGCCCCTCCGGCGTGAAGATGACCGGCCCATACGATTACGTCCCGCCCGATTACTGGCTGATTGACACCAATAAATACGGCGGCGCCTTCGGATTCAACACCGAAACCAGCCCCGGCCCAGCTCCGCCGCTCGCCAGCTGCCTGCGAAAATTTATTCCCGCGGATCACATGTGGCCGCAGGATGCTTTTTGGAATTTTCACGCGGGCTCCGAAGGCTTCAAGGACCTCACCCATTTCAATAGCGCGATGGACGCGATCTACGGCCCGGCCGCCGGCCTGGATGACTACCTCGTGAAATCGCAAGCCATGGCCTACGAAGGCGAACGCGCCATGTTCGAGGCTTACTCTCGCAACAAGTACACCACCACGGGTATCATTCAGTGGATGCTCAATAACGCTTGGCCGTCCACCATCTGGCACCTGTTCGATTATTATCTGCAGCCTGCAGGCGGATATTTCGGCACGAAGAAAGCCTGCGAGCTGCTGCACGTGCAATATTCTTACGACGACAACTCGATCGCCGTCGTCAACAGCCGCTACGAAAAAGCCGCGGGCCTCACCGTCACCGCGAAACTCTACGACGCGTCTCTTCACGAGCGATTTTCCAAGCAAGCGCAAATTGACGTGGACGCCGACGGTGTCCAGAAAGCCTTCACGCTTCCCGCCGAATCTTTCAGCCCCGCGTCGCCTGCCTATTTCGTTCAGCTGCAATTGCAATCCAGCGACGGAAAAATCGTCAGCCAGAATTTCTACTGGCTCTCAGCCAAAAAGAACACCTACGAATGGGCCAAGACCACCTATCGCTTCACTCCCGTATCGTCGTACGAGGATTTAACTGCCCTGCAATCGCTCGCAAAAGTCACCGTGAACGTCAGCGGCAGCATGTTGCCGGGCGCCGATGGCCCCGTCGCGCACGTCCTGGTAAAAAATCCCAGCGACCATCTCGCTTTCCAGATTCACCTGGCAATTCACCAAAGCGGCGAGTCCGAAGAAATTCTCCCGGTATTCTGGGACGATAATTACATCGAACTGATGCCCGGCGAATCCCGCGAGCTAACCGCGCGCTATCTTCCCTCCACTTCAGTATTCGGAGGCTCGGAGCTCACCGTCTCCGGATGGAATATCGCGCCTTCCACCATCCCGCTGAAAGAAGCCCGCGGCCTTCCCGCGTCATCCACCGGAGCAGGGCACTGATGTCCACCGAGCAGGACGGGCCATTGGCCATTCCCCCAACGCAATTTCCCAATCACATGCTGCGGGAAATTTGCGAGCAGCCCCAGGCCATTCGTGAAACGATCCGCCAGAATGTTGCGGACGACGTGATTTTTTCGAACTCGCTCCAGCCCATCGAAAAAGCGCTCTTCGCCTTCAAAAAAATCATCATCGCCGCCAGCGGCTCCAGCCGCAACGCCGGCCTGGCAGGCGAAATCATGATGGAAGATCTAGCAGGCGTCGCCGTGGACGTAGAATACGCCAGCGAGTATTGCTATCGTTCCACGCATTCAGACACCGATCCGATCGTAGTCGTCATCACCCAATCCGGCGAGACCGCGGACACCACCGCCGCGCAACGCGAAGCGCTCCATCGCGGCGCGAAGACCGTCGCCATTTCCAACGTCGCCGATTCCACCATCTCCCGCGAAGCCAGCGCCAACCTGCAAACCTGCGCGGGCCTCGAGAAAGCCATCCCCGCGACAAAAAGTTTCACCTCCCAACTCACCATGCTCTACCTGCTGGCATTGTTTCTCGCGCGCCAACGCGGCCGCATGACCGCCGAAGTCACCCGCACGCACCTGAATTTCCTGGCCGAGCTGCCCCGGCAAATCGAAAAGTCCCTGCCGTCGTGGGACGCGCAAACTTCCGGCTGCGCCCGTGCTTTCCAACAAGCCAGCAAGTTCATGTTCCTCGGCCGCGGCGTGCATTACGCCATCGCCCGCGAAGGCGCGTTGAAGCTCAAAGAAATTTCTTACGTGCAAGCCGAAGGCCTTCCGGCTGGCGAGCTGCGCCACGGCTCCAATGCTCTAGTGGATGAAAATCTAGTCGTGGTGGTGCTGGCCACGCGCGACGCAGCCGATCCCGATTCCGTCTTGCGCTACCAAAAAACCGTGTCAGTGCTCGAATACGTCAAAAGCCGCGGCGGAAAATCCATCGCCATCGCCACCGAAGGCGATCGCGAAGTCGCCACCGTGGCCGATCGCACCATTTTCGTCCCCCCGGCCACAGAGCTGCTCCTGCCGATCCTGGAAGTAGTCCCGCTGCAGCTGTTCGCCTATCACTACGCCGTCCTCAACGGCTGCGACGTGGACCGCCCCAGAAATCTAGTAAAATCCGTGATCACCGAATGACCCTCCGCGCCTCTGGGGTTGCCATCGCCGTCACCATTGAATTTGTAGCAGCCGCCTGCTTTTGCTTCTTAGGCGGGCGTCTTCGACGTTGCTTTTGACTTTGCCTTTGACGTTGCGTTTGATTTGGGTTTTGAATTTGTAGCGGCCAGCTTTAGCTGGGCGTCTTTGACGTTGCTTTTGACTTTGTAGCGCCCGGTCCCGCAAATCGGGGCTGGGCAGCTGTCGCCCAAAAGGACCAATGCCCAACGAACCCGCCCCATCCGCCGTTAAACTCCGCCGCGTCCTAACCCTCTGGGACCTAATCATCATCGGCATCGTGATCATCCAACCGATCGCCCCCATGGGCATCTACGGCGTCATCAGTAACGACGCTCGCGGCCACGTCGTCACCACCATCCTCATCGCTATGGTCGCCATGCTTTTCACCGCCATCAGCTACGGAAAAATGGCCCGCGCCTATCCTTCCGCCGGCTCCGCCTACACCTACGTCGGCCAGGAACTCAAGCCCGCCCTCGGCTACGTCACCGGCTGGGCCATCGTGATGGATTACATTCTGAATCCGCTAATCTGCACCATCATTTGTAGCCAGCTCACCCAGAATATTCTGCCGTTCATGCCGTACTGGACCCTCGCCGTCTGCTACGCCGGCGCATTCACGATGCTAAATCTCCGCGGCGTAAAAACCTCCGCCCGCATCAACGACGTGATGGCCGCCGGAATGTCTATCGTGGTCGTAATCTTTTTCGCTTTCGTAATTCATTTCCTCTGGGGCCTCCACGAATACGGCCAAGGTTTTTTCACGCATCCGTTTTACAATCCCGCCACCTTCAGCTTCAAAACCGTTTTCCACGGCACTTCGGTCGCCGTCCTCACCTACATCGGCTTCGACGCCATCTCCACTTTTTCCGAAGAAGTCGAAAATCCGCGCCGCAACATTATGCTTGCCACTGTCCTGGTCTGCCTGATCACCGGCGTGCTCGCCTCGCTCGAGGTTTATGCCGCACAGTTGGTCTGGCGCGACCAGCCGTTTCCGGAGGACAAGATTACCTCCGCCTTCCCGCTCGTCGCCCAAACCGCCGGCGGCTATTTCCTCTTCCAGCTCGTAAACTTCACCATCCTCGTCGCCAATATCGGCTCCGGCCTCGGCTCGCAGCTCGGCGCCGCTCGCCTGCTCTACGGCATGGGACGCAGCAACGGCATCCCCAAAAAATTCTTCGGCGCGCTCGATCCCAAAAATCACATCCCGCGCAACAACGTCATCCTCGTCGGCGCCATCGCGCTCGGTGGCTCCTTCATCATCACCTACGATCAGGGCGCGGACCTGCTCAACTTCGGCGCCCTCCTCGCTTTCATGGGTGTCAACGTCGCTGCGCTCGTCCGCTACTACGTGCGCGCCGAAAAACGCCAAATCCTCAATCTCCTTTCGCCACTACTCGGCTTCCTGATCTGCGCGTTCATCTGGAGCCACCTGAGCGGCCCAGCCCTGAAGCTCGGCGCCATCTGGATGGTCCTCGGCATGACCTACGGCGCGATAAAAACCCGTGGCTTTCAAGCCGATCTGGTCAACTTCGACATCCCCTCCGACGAATCCTGATTTTGTGAAGCAATTGCCATCACCCAGCACGCTCCGCTGGTCATTTTTCTCCCCAAATAACGTTCGACTTACGCCCCGCTAATCCTTTTACCCAAATCGGACGATTATTCCGACAGAGGCTTCCGCAAGCTCTTGCCGTGTCCGCCTCCCATGCTCAACGTTTTCGAGAGCGGCGCCGCGGTATACGGCTGTTTCATTTCAGGGCACCTCAAACCATGAATCCCAGACCCCTGCCCGTGCTCTTGATCATCGCCGATGCTCAAGATGAGGCCGACATTCCTCAGAAGCTTGGCGAGGCCCGCAACACTTCGTTCGCTGTGCGCGCCGTCGCGAGCCTGTCCGAAGCGTTGCGGCAAATCGCCAATAATTCCTTCGACGTTCTCCTGATTGACGCGGCTGTCCCGGATTCCGACAGCGTTCGCGGCCTGCAGCGCCTGGTCGCCGCGGCCAAAAACACTCCGGTCATCATCCTCACCAGCATTCACGATGCGATACAAGCCATCGCAGTAGTCCGCGCCGGCGCCGACAACTACGTCGTCAAGAGCCGGATGCATCCGCGAACCAGTCCGCATGCTGCTTCCCAATCCCGCCCTGGTCGCAGCCAAAGAACCAGCACCAGGCACCCAAGATCCAGTCCCAGCGGTTTCACGCGCCTACTAGCGAGCAGGCCCAGCCGTTACCGTTGCATTGTGGGTTATGGCTTTAGCCACGACATAAACGCTGACAAGACACGACGGCTTCAGCCGCTGAAGTACCGACTTTGGATTCGCCAGCGCAGCATCCTTCACGTACTTTGCACTACGCAGCACTCCCAAAAAAATCATCGCGACGTCCAATCATCGCGAGCTTCACTCCGCATCCTGCGTAACAATATGCACATCCACCGCCGGAGCATCATTCAAAAACTTATTAATCGCATTCATATACAAAAGCTTCCGCCACCCCTCCGTCGCCGACCTCCCGAAAATCACGTGCGTAATATGTTTCTCCCGCACAAATTGCGCCATCGCCTCGGCCACATTATTCCCGTTCAACCGCACCGGCTTCGCTCCCAAATTTTCCGCAAACTGCAGATTAGCAGCCAGCGATTTCGATTCCCCCTCCTCGCTTTCACTGTCCAAATCCACGTGCACCGCGTAGAGCTCCGCGTCCATCCGCCGCGCCATGCGCGCGGCCCGCGCCACCAGATATTGCGCCTTCGGATTTTCGCTGATGCACACCGCCAGCCGCTCGCGCACCGCCCACGCTTCCTGTATATCCTTCTCCACCATGTACGATTCCAGGCTGCGGTCCACTTGTTCCGCCACCTGCCGCAACGCCAGTTCCCTCAACGCGATCAAATTGCCGCGCCGGAAAAAATTCTTCAGCGCCTGCTCCACTTTCTCTTTTCCGTACACGTCGCCGCGCCGCATCCGGTTCTGCAGCGCTTCCGGAGTCAGGTCCACCATCACCGTCTCATCCGACACCTGCAGCACCCAGTCCGGCACCGTCTCGCGCACCACCACTCCCGTGATCGCGCGCACCGTCGGCGCAATGCTTTCGATGTGTTGAATATTCACCGTCGAGATCACATCAATGTTCGCGTCCAGCAATTCCAGCACGTCCTCGTAGCGCTTGCGATGCCGGCACCCGGGAATATTCGTATGTGCCAGCTCGTCCACCAGCACCACCCGCGGTTTCCGCGCCAGGATCGCGTCCATGTCCATTTCCGCGAAGAGCGTGCCTTTATAATCAATCATGCGCCGCGGAACGGTCTCCAGCTGCGCGGAAAGCTCCGCGATGCCTTTTCTCCCGTGCGTTTCCACCACGCCGATCACCACGTCTTCGCCGCGGCTATGCCGCCGGATGGCCTCGCTCAACATGCTGAACGTTTTGCCCACCCCAGGTGCATATCCCAGAAAAAGTTTCAGCGCGCCTTTTGTCTTTTCGGCGGGCTTCGCCGCGGCCAGCCACTGCTCGGGAGTTTTTGGCATCGGTGTATTCTCTGCTACGAACGTTGTGAAAGCTACGTTAGAATATCGTTGTGCGCGTGCACTGGGTCACTCAATTCCTGCGATTTCTGGCTGCTTTCGCTCTGGTGCTGGGCATTTCCCTCGTCTATCGCCACATTCTGCTCGTCAATCCCACCACGGTCGCGCTCACTTTTCTGCTCGCCATTCTAGCCGTTTCCACCGTGTGGGGCATCGCCGTTTCTGTATTCATGTCCGTAGTCGCAATGCTCGCGTTCAACTATTATTTCCTGCCGCCCATTGGCCGCTTCACCGTCGCCGACCCGCAGAATTGGGTTGCGCTTTTCGCCTTTCTGGTTGTCTCGGTACTGGCCAGCCACCTTTCCACCCGCGCCCGTCAGAAAGCCGAGGACGCCTCGCAGCGACGCCGCGAAATCGAAAAACTCTACGCCTTCAGCCAGGGCCTGCTGGAATCCGGCAACGTAATCCAATTGCTCAACCGCATTCCCTCGCAGATTGTGGACATTTTCGAAGTCGGCGCCGCCGCCCTGCTGCTCTCCGAAAAACAAAAAATCTATCGCTCGGGTCCCGTCGTCGCAAAACTCGATCTCGAAACCCTCAACACCATCGTCTTGCGCGAAGAGCCGGTGCTGGACGTTGCCAACAGCCTGTGCTTCGTTCCGGTGCGTCTCGGCGGCCGCTCCATCGGCAGTCTGGGCATTTCCGGCTCGATGCTCTCGCGCCAGACTCTCGAAGCCATCGGCACTCTCGTTGCCGTTGCCATCGAACGCGCCCGCGCTATCGAGCAACTCGGTCTCACCGAAGCCGCCCGCGAAGGCGAACGCCTCCGCACCGCGCTCCTCGATTCCGTCACCCACGCGCTGCGCACGCCGCTCACTTCCATCAAAGCTTCGGTGACGAATTTGCTCTCCAATGCCAGCGTCAACGAGCGCCAGCGGCAGGAACTTCTCACCATCATCAACGAAGAAACCGATCGCCTGAATCGGCTCGTCGGTGAAGCCGGTGAAATGGCTCGCCTGGACGCCGGTGAAGTCGAACTCGATCTCGAACCGCGCCCCATCGAAGATGTCATCGCTGCGGCTCTCAGCAAGTGTCACGCCACGCTGGGAGACCGCGTCGTGAACGTCA